>Ga0208695_1000460_pt1 | contig 44420 bp, 25 predicted proteins | sample AD_UKC111_MetaG_FD_184449 | JGI IMG/M metagenome (GOLD analysis project Ga0208695, IMG submission 184449) | Active sludge microbial communities of municipal wastewater-treating anaerobic digesters from Hong Kong - AD_UKC111_MetaG (SPAdes)... | ecosystem: Engineered > Bioreactor > Anaerobic >... | reverse complement strand
GAGCCAAGGGCGCAGGGCTCAGAGTGAGCGTTAGGCTTGAGGAACAGACAGCCCTTTAAGGGTTGAAACGGCATAACCATAACTTTGTCAGCCGGTTGAAAAACTGTGACTGACGGGGCGGAAGCATGCCAATAAAAGATAAAGGGAAAAAGCTGTTTGATGAAATGGAAACCAGAGTATGCAACTTAGATAAAAGATAAATTTAATGCTTATTTTTATCTAAATTATTTTAAATGAAAGACCACTACTCAATCATCGTGTTATTCTTTTTACTAGGTATAAGCTGTACGAGTGAGAAAAAACTCAGCTATCTTTATATTCCCCAGGAGGCAGAGTCTCAGATTTTCAGAATGGCTTTGCCTGATTATAAGTTGCAGCCCCGGGATATATTATATATAACAGCTAAGGCTATTACACCGGATGGATCAATTAAAGATCTATTGTCATCCACTCCAGGTGGTTTAGAATTGAGCTATGTTCAAAGTGAATCTGGTGGGTACCTTGCCGGTTATGAAATTAATACTGACGGAGATATTATTCTGCCAGCGATCGGTAAAATTAATCTAGTTGGTTTGACAATTAATGAATCCCGCGAGAAACTTGAAGAAAAAATCAGACTTGTTTTCAAGGAGGTTACAGTTGATTGCAAATTAATTAGCTTCAAATTTACGGTTATTGGTGAAGTCCGTGCTCCGGGGAACTACTTAAATTATAATAACTATCTTACGGTTCTTGAGGCAATCGGACGTGCAGGAGGGATTGGAGACTATGGTCGGCGTGACAAGGTACTTGTTGTCAGGTCTACAAAAAATGGGACAACCACCTACACTCTTAATCTTCAGAATAAGAATTTATTATCAAGTGAGGCTTATTATCTTCTGCCAAATGATATAGTTATTGTGGAGCCCGAAAAACACAAGATATTCAATATGAATCTTCCTACACTTTCATTTATTATAACTTCTGCTTTTTCAATCTTTTCCACAACTTTGCTGTTGATAAATTATATTCAATAATCTTTTGTGAAGAGTTTATGTGAAAATCTTTTGTTTTTTTCAATTGACTATAGCGAAGTATATGATCAACCAGACGCGGTATACACATTTCAATTAACTGTAAAATATGACAAATCCGGATAATCAGACAGACCAACAATTACATACCGAGTCAGTAGAAGGCAGGCCGATTGACTTTAAAAGATATTTATCATTGTATATCAGTAATTGGTACTGGTTTGTTATAGCTCTTTTTATTGCACTAAGTATTGCATATGCTATTAACAGGTGGTCTGAAAAAGTCTTTACAGTATCTTCTACAATGCTTATCAAAGATGATAAATTATCAGGATCAGCTGGGGAGTTAGGAAATATTTTTCCTGGTTCGGAGGCTTTCGTAAATCAGCAAAACCTTAATAACGAAATAGGAATCTTAAAATCATTCAAGTTAAATTTGAGAGTTATCGAGGAGCTTAAAAGCTTCCACATAGTTTATTATGCCATTGGTAAAAGGAACATTGTTGAAACCAAACAATATGCCTCTCACCCTTTTATTGTAGAATATGATTCCTTGGAAAACCAGATACTTGGAAAGCCTATCAAAATAAGATTATTATCAAGTGAAAAATACCTATTGGAGATTGATGGAGATCCCTCTTATAAAAGGGAGCTCCAATTCGGAGATAGATTTTCTGAAGGAGGGTTCGATTTCACAATTAAGCTAAGAAATGGTGACCAATATGGCTTTAATCCTGATAAGTCAAATAAATATTATTTCTACTTTGTTGATCCCTCAAGTTTAGCAAATCTCTACAAGAATAAGCTGTCTGTTAATCCTATCGGACAGGAATCAACACTGGTTACCTTGACTACTTCTGGTCCTGTGCCTGAGCAGGAGATTGACTACCTTAATAAATTAATGGATATATACATTAAGCAAGGCCTGGAAATGAAAAATGAAATCGCTGAAAAAACAATTCAGTTCATTGATGAACAACTTGGCTCCATCTCCGATTCGTTATCGATAGCTGAAGGCAAACTGGAATCTTTCAGGACAGGGAATCGAATTATTGATCTTAGCAAAGAAGGAATTAGTATTCAAAACAAGCTTGAGCAGATTGATGAGGAAAAGACTCAATTAATGCTTAAGAAAAGGTATTTTGATTATCTAAAGGATTATATAACTTCTAAAAATGAAAGCGGAGACATTATTGCTCCAACAGTCATGGGGATTAGCGATCAGCTGTTGATTAAAGCAGTTGATGAATTGTCACAATTACAGAAACAGAAGATAAAATTAGGGATGAATTTCGATGAGTCATCTGAACCTTTTAAACTAATCGAGACAAGTATTGCGAATGCAAAGCAAATAATGCTAGAAAATATCAACAGTAGTCTCCAAAATACCGAGCAATCTTTAAAAGAAAACGAAGCGAGGCACAGAGAGGTGGAGAAATCCATGAATAAACTACCTGCAACAGAAAGAAGGCTTCTTAATATTCAAAGGAAGTTTGATATTAATAATACAGTATATACTTATCTTCTGGAGAAAAAAGCTGAGGCGGGAATTGTTAGAGCCTCCAACGTTTCAGATAACAGGATTATTGATTATGCAAGTCCATACAGCACATCTATGATAAAGCCCAAGTCAAAGAACAACAATATGATTGCTCTTGTGATGGGACTTTTAATTCCGATTATTTTGATTTCCCTTATCGATTTATTAAACAATAAAGTAATTGATAAGGAAGATATATTAGCCAAGACCTCAACACCTATAATAGGTTTTATTAGTCACAATAGCCTTGATACTGAATTGCCGGTGGTAAAAAATCCCAGCTCAACTCTTGCAGAATCTTTACGTTCAATCAGGACAAATCTGAAATATTTTCTAAAGGATACACACTGTCCGGTCATTTCAATCAGTTCGACCATAAGCGCTGAAGGAAAAACATTTGTATCAGCTAATCTCGCTGCAATTCTGGCTATGTCTGGGAAGAAGGTTCTTCTAATTGGCCTTGACCTGAGAAAACCACGTATTCATAAGATACTTGATATTAAAAATGAAGTAGGAATAAGTAACTTCCTTATTTCAGAACAAAAGTTTGAAGATGTTGTGGAGAAAACAAATATAGACAATTTGTGGTATGCTCCATCAGGCCCTGTTCCTCCAAATCCGGCTGAACTTATTGAATCTGCGGCAATGGGAGAATTTATAGAAAAGGCTAAGGCAAATTTTGATTATGTTTTAATTGACACACCACCTGTTGCAATTGTGACGGATGCGATTTTAGTCTCCCAATTCACTGATTTTTATATTTTTGTAGTGAGGCAAAGATATACTTCCAAGAATACTCTTGAAGTAATAGACGAACTTTACCGAAATGAAAACATTAAAAGAATTGGACTGGTAATTAACGATATAAGCATGTCAGGATACTATGGATATGGCCTGAGATACGGGTACGCACTGGGTTATGGCTATAATTATGGCTACAATTATTATTACCAGTATGGTAAATATGGTTATAATGATAAATCCAAAGGTTATTACAAGGATGATGAGGGTGCATCCGTGTAAATAATTTATAAATTAAGTTCTCCTTTATATTCCTTAATCCCGTCTGTTTTTCCTAAATAATCTATTCAATTTTTAATAATTGACGCATTGAACGATTCTGAGGTCTGGACGACAATAATAAAGCCCAAAAACAAACTGCTTCAGGTTGATCTAAAAGAGATCTGGCAATACCGCGATCTTCTGTCAATGTTTGTCAGGAGGGATATCGTAACTCAGTACAAGCAGACCATCCTTGGCCCGGCCTGGTATTTCATTCAACCGGCCTTGACAACAATCATGTATATGGTTGTATTCGGGGGGGTGGCCAAGATCTCAACCGACGGATTGCCCCAGCCGTTGTTTTATCTGGCGGGTATTGTCTGTTGGCAGTATTTTGCAGATTGTCTCAACAAAACCTCTTCAACATTCACTGCCAATCAGGCAATATTCGGGAAGGTATATTTCCCTCGACTTATTATGCCTCTTGCAAATGTCACTTCGAATCTTGTAAGGATGGGGATCCAGTTCATGCTTTTTATGGCAGTTTATTTTTATTATTTAATAATGAGGGCTGATGTTGCCCCGAATATATATGCAATTTTAATTCCCGTCCTGATCCTGATGCTTGCCGGCCTTTCGTTGGGATTTGGCATCATTATTTCGTCACTGACGACAAAATACAGGGATCTTACAATACTTTTCACTTTCGTGGTTCAGCTCTGGATGTATGCCACACCGGTTATCTATCCGTTGAGCACGATGTCGCCCAAAATGCAGAAGATTATGTCGCTTAATCCTGTGACCTCCATTGTTGAGACATTTAAATACGGGACCCTGGGAGTCGGCACCTTCAGTTGGTTCAGTCTGGGCTATTCATTTGTCTTTATGCTGGTGCTGCTGGGGGTGGGGATAATAGTGTTTAACAAGGTACAGCGCTCGTTCATGGACACCGTGTAATGCGAAGGGATGCGAATGGATGCGAATTAGTGCGAATTGATACGAATTTTGCGAAGTGATCCATTTAATGGCAGATATAGTATTCAAGGAAGAGAGTTATAAAATAATAGGCTCCTGTTTAACTGTCTTCAACAAGTTAGGATCAGGATTTCTTGAGTCAGTATACCAGGAAGCATTGGAAATACAATTCAAACAGGACAATGTACCTTTTGAGAAAGAGAAAAGGTTGCATATCAAATTTGATGATATTCAACTAAACAAGTTTTTCAAAGCCGACTATATTTGTTTTGGTTCCATAATAGTTGAATTGAAAGCGACTCCTTTTATCCACAAAAACGATACAGCTCAGGTTTTAAACTACCTCAGAGCAACTGATATGCGCCTGGGAATATTAGTAAATTTTGGGGAGAAAAGCCTCACCTATAAACGAATCCTAAATGCGAAGACTTCGCATAATTCGCATAATTCGCAGTAATTCGCCATAATTCGCATTAATGAGCATCGCAATAAAAATAGAAAACCTCTCAAAGCAGTATCGATTAGGCTTAGTCAGCACCCGCACCCTTTCTCATGATCTGAACAGGTGGTGGCAGACCTCAATACTTGGAAGGGAGGATCCCTATCTTAAAGTTGGTGAAGTGAACAACCGCGAGGTAAAAGGAAGAAGTGAATATATCTGGGCCCTAAAAGATATAAACCTTGAAATTGAGGAAGGAGAAATTTTGGGGATTATAGGGAAAAATGGTGCAGGGAAATCTACATTGTTAAAAATTCTGTCAAAAGTGACATCCCCCACAACAGGAATTATTAAAGCACGCGGAAGGATTGCTTCATTACTTGAAGTGGGAACAGGCTTTCACCAGGAGATGACCGGCCGTGAAAACATATATATGAACGGGGCAATTATGGGAATGACAAAAAGGGAGATAACCCGTAAGCTCGATGAAATAGTTAGTTTTGCCGGAGTCGAACGTTATCTGGATACCCCTGTAAAACGTTACAGCAGCGGAATGACAGTTAGGCTTGGTTTTGCTGTTGCGGCCAACCTGGATCCTGAGATATTGGTTGTTGATGAGGTGTTAGCCGTCGGAGACGCTGAATTCCAAAAAAAAGCAATTGGAAAAATGCAGGATATCTCAAAAGGTGATGGTCGGACAGTCCTTTTTGTAAGCCACAATATGGGATCAATGCAAACACTATGTAGATCAGGTATATTGTTGGAAAATGGATGCGTTAGTTTTTCAGGAAGTATGGGAGAAGTGATTAATAAATATTTATCAAATCAAAAAGTTAATGAATTTTATTTAAATGAGGCTTCTAAAAATGAAGCCATTTATGTAAAAAGTATTTCATTAACTGATACTTCAAATAATGAGAAGAATATCTTTCTTCATACAGAAAAAATTAGAATCCATACCAAAATCGAAGTTGATAATTTGATACCTGAAACATATTTATTGATTACTGTTTTGGATAAATTTAAAAGAAAAGTATTTTCGGCTGAAAAATTAATAGGAAAGGCATTTTGGTTCATTTTAGAAATACAGTCACATTTCTTGACAAGGGGAATGTATTCAATCCAGGTAATTGTTTATAAACCAGCAACTGCAAAATTTGATTTTATAGAAGATGTTTGTTCTTTTGAAATTGTTGATGCAGGCTCTCAATTTGCTCATTTAGAAAATTTTAATTATGGCTGTGTCTTTGGGAACTATATTTGGTATTAAGAATAAGAAAGGTAAAATAGAAAATTCACATTCATCAAATGAGCCGTTCTTTACAAAGGATTTTTTTAAGAACGAATCATATAAAATAGGTGAATTCACTTATGGAAAGCCCCATATATTTCATTGGGGAGAAAAAGCTGATCTGTCAATAGGAAAATATTGTTCAATAGCAAGGGATGTTAAAATATTTTTGGGAGGGAATCATCGGACAGATTGGGTTTCAACTTATCCATTTAATGTAATATCAGATAATTTTCCAAAGGCGAAGAATATTCAGGGACATCCTGCAACTAGAGGTGATGTAATCATTGGTAATGATGTATGGATTGGATATAGTGCTACCATTTTCTCAGGAGTAACAATAGGTGATGGTGCTGTAATAGGTGCTTTTTCAGTCGTAACAAAAAATGTTAAACCCTATGAAATTGTCGCTGGTAATCCTGCACGTTCTATTAGAATGAGATTTGATGAAGTAACAATCTTTAATTTATTAAAGATAGCCTGGTGGAACTGGCCTGTAGAAAGAATTAATTCTCAAGTGGAATATATATGTGATAATAATATTCAAGAATTCATAAAAAGAAATCAGTAGTGGGCAATTAAAACCCACTGATTATTAACTGGTTATTTTTAGGTTCTTTGACATTATTGTAATCGCATCTCGTAAGTATCTCTCTTATAGGAGCTTTGTCCAGTAAAGATATACTCATGATCTGTAGGATTTCGTATATCGTTCGGTTAACTTTCAATTTGTAACCAACTAAAGCTACAAGACAGTAAGCAATGACGGCACAATACATTTGGATTTTTACGGCATTTAGAGTTGTACCCCAGAAAGATTTAATCTTAAGATGCTGTTTCATCCATTTAAAAAACAATTCTACCGCCCACCGTTTCTTGTAGAGCAGAGCAATGTCAGTGAAACTCAGGTCCATATTATTGGTAAGGAAAACCAGGTTCAAATCATGTTCGGAGTCATAATACTTGATTCGCCGTAGCTTTTCAGGATATTCTGTTTTTGACTTGTAAACCACTAACTTACCAATATGGTCATTGAGAGCGCCAGTTGATTTGTCTACTCTTTTAGAATACATCCTTCTGAACTGGAGATTATCCTTTGCACTTATTACAAAAAATGACCCATTTGTATGTATTCTGTGTAATCTCAGAAAATCAGTATAACCCTTGTCAGAAACATAAAAGCTTCGCTTTTCATAAGGGATGATATCCATTATGTTGACATCGAGAACCTTGGCTGTTGAGATGTGAAGAAAGCTGAGAATAGAGGTTTTGATATCAAAAAGAGTATGAAGTTTTATCCCGCCCTTATGCTTTCTGAACTCTGCCCACCAGAAGATGTTCAGACAAAGATCTATTGTTGTGGAGTCCAACCCATAAACATTACCATCAATTTCAATTTCAAAATCACCACGATAACAACTTCTACGAGCTTCCGCGATTCGAACATAGGCAAACTCCTCAAAGATTTTACAGTCTCTTTTTTCGTTTGCTGTGCCAAGATTTCTGCGTGAAATAGTTGGGCCAAAGCCCAGATGATAATATTTTGACTGGTGTGCTTCAAGGCTTAATATCAAGTCTCTCATACTATCCCTGGCAATCAGTTGTCCAAATACCATACAGAGCATCTGATTCCAGCATATGAATGACCTAACTCGTTTATTGCCTTCATATTTGTCAACAATTCTGTCAAATACTCTACGAGGTAAGAAATCTGTAAGTTGAGCGAAGATATATTTGCCTTGATTCATGGATTAATGCTTTTAAAAGAACAAAAATCCGACTTTTCAATTCAAAACGTCACGCTACCAAAAAACGCTACAGATGCGATTATTTCATAATTTCAAAGAACATTTAATAAAATCTAATACCCACTAGTGAAAAGAAATCTAGAATGAGGGTAGTCACATGTAAACATTTTGTACATAATGGTTAATGATATTGAAAATAATCTTGAATCCTTAAATGACTCCTATATTGGTTTAAGATATGATATTTTGAAATTTATATCTGGCTCAAATAAACTTGTCCTTGATGTCGGTTGTGCAACAGGTGCAAATGGTAAATATTTGTTAGACAATAGTATTGCTCAAGCAGTATATGGAATTGAAAATAACAGTACCATGGCTTTTGTTGCTTCTAATTACTACACAAATGTTCAGACTGGTGATATTGACAAAATGAATTTAAGCGAAATTTATGGAAGCTTAAGATTTGACTTTATTATAGTGGGAGATGTATTAGAACATTTATATGATCCGTGGAATACCCTTAAGAATTTGGTTTCATTACTAAATCGTGATGGTAAGATAATCCTTTCAATTCCAAATTTTCAGCATATAGATGTTTTTATTCATGTATTCTTAAAAGGTATTTACCCATACAATGAAAGAGGGATTTTTGATAAGACACACTTGCGATTCTTTACCTGGAACAACATTTTAGAGATGCTCGATAAATCTTCTCTAAAAATAATAGCTACTCATAGAAACTTCAGGTATAGAGATAAAATTGAGAGTAAATTCCCATTTTATGGAAAACTGTTGAAGAGCTTGTTAAAAAACTATTACACTTTTCAATATGTTGTTCTATGTGAAAGAAGATGAAGAAGAAAATTTATTTATCAAGTGAATATTATAGCCATTGTAACATCTTGTAAGGCTATTGGATTAATAATTGAATTGGTATCCTCATTAAAAAACGCTTTATAAAATATATAAATCAAACGTTTGAAAAATGATGTGTTATTTTTCTAAATTACTGAGAAATGCTAAAGGTGTTTTGAAAAGATGAAAATAATTTCAATTATTATAACATATAATGGTTCTAAATGGGTAGAAAAATGTTTTGGAAGTCTTGTAAAATCTATTCATCCTTTAAAAATCATAGCAGTAGATAATGCTTCTGATGATGGTACTCCTGAAATAATACGTACAAAATATCCAGAGGTCGAAGTAATAAATTCAGGGCAAAATCTGGGTTTTGGGAAAGCAAACAATATTGGTTTAAGGAAAGCTTTAGAAGAAAGAGCAGATTATGCTTTTTTACTAAATCAAGATGCATGGATTGAGCCAGATACTATAATGAAATTAATATCTGTCCATAGGAATAACGCTAATTTCGGAATTTTAAGCCCACTTCACATGTCGGGTGATCAAATAAACCTTGATAACAATTTTAGTAATTATATAAATGGATACTCTTGTCCAGGACTTATATCTGACTATATTTTTAATAGAGAAATTAAAGAAGTCTATAATATTAATTTTGTAAATGCAGCTATCTGGTTGATTTCACGAGAATGTATTGAAAAAGTAGGAGGTTTTGATCCACTCTTTGTTCATTATGGTGAGGATGAGGATTATATAAACCGAGTTAAACTTCATGGTTTAAAAGTAGGTATATGTCCAGGGGCAATTGGTTATCATGACAGGCCTCAGAATGCAAGAAAAACCATAAACTGGACTCCGGAAAGGATTTTCTGTTCAAATTTGGCAAAACTTAAAGATCCTAATTTAAAGCCACCTTCGAAGAAAAGTTACAGGATGAATATATTATTTCTCCAATTAAGGTCATTAATAGGTAATAATAATAAGAATAAGAAGAATCTGATATTAGCCAACAAGTTAATTCTTAAAAGTTTTGATCAAATACTTGCCAACAGATCTGTTTGTCAACTTTCAAATCCGTCTTTTCTCCAAGAATAAATTTAATGAAAATAATATCTTAATTATCCCTCATGTAAGTATTACACTCAAGATTTGTTTTTGAAGATTCTATGAAAATCCTACATATTAATACATCACCATTTGGGGGTGCATTTAATGGAGCATACCGATTACATCAGGCACTCCTTAAATATGGCATCTCGTCAAAGATGCTCGTTTCGGCAACCCCAAGTAATAAAACTCTGAAGGAGGTCTATGTTTATGATAATAAAATCCAATCTCCAAATCCTTTTAACAGAACTTTATCAAGGTTCGGTTTTCCTGTGACAGCAAATCAAAAACAAAGGTTTTATTTAAAAGGGCTTAAAGGAGAATACGAGATAATTTCATTCCCCTTTTCCGATTATGATATAACAGAATCAAAAGAATACCAGGAAGCAGATATCGTCCATTTACACTGGGTAGCGGGTTTTATTGATTACAAAAGGTTTTTTAAAAAATGCAAAAAGCCAGTGATTTTCACTTTAAGAGATTTAAATCCTATCCAGGGTATATTTCATTATGAAGAGGATAAAAAAAGAAACAAATATTTTCATGACCTTGAAAAAAAGGCCCTTGAAATTAAGATTTCTTCTTTAGAGAATTTTAAAGGACAAATGCTTATAGTAGGCATATCAAATTGGATTGCTGAAAAATCAAAACAAAGCCGAATTTTTAAAGATTTTCAACATTATGTAATTCATAATTGCATTGATGCTTCAAGCTATAAATTGTATGACAAAGCTAGTGCAAGAAGAGTATTAAATATTTCAAATACTTCAATAGTTTTTTCGTTCGTAAGTGATAATACCAATAATGTACGTAAGGGTTTAGATCTGGTTCTGGGCGCTTTTAAAGATTTGACTGACATAAAAGAAATTGTATTATTATCAGTTGGTAAAGGAAGCCCGGTTAAGTTTCCATTTAATATAAATCATAGGAATCTTGGCCCTTGTCATCAAAGTGAACTGAACATTGTATATGGAGCTTCAGATGCTTTAATTCTCCCTTCCAGGGAAGAAGCACTTGGTAATGTAATGCTTGAAGCTATGGCATGTGGGACCCCTGTTATTGGAACTCCTGTTGGGGGTTTAATTGATGTTATTAAGCCTGGCTTCAATGGATTGCTCAGTAAAGACATTTCAATTAATGGTTTAAAAGAAGTTATAACTGAATTTGTAAAAATTAGGGATCAATTTGATAATGAAGCAATTAGAGACTATATTGAAAAAAGCTTCTCAGAGACTATAATTGCAGAAAAATATATTAGCCTTTACAAAAGCATTCTTAATTGTGACTGATAGAATATCAAGATGATAGCAATATCGGTTGTTACTGTAAATTTAAATAATCACCTGGGTCTTAAGAATACTATTGAGAGTGTGTTGGTACAAACTTTCAGTAATTATGAGATTCTGATAATTGATGGAGGAAGCTGTGATAATAGTCTTCAAATTATTAAACAATATGAAGATAGGATTTCCTACTGGGTAAGTGAACCTGATGATGGTATATACTGCGCTATGAACAAAGGAATTGATAAATCAAAAGGTGAATATTGCATTTTCCTGAATAGCGGAGATTGCTTCAAAGATGAAACTACTCTGGAAACCATGTCGTCCTATCTCAATGGGAAATTTGATTTAATATGTGGGGCCTCGTGTCATAATAAAGATGGCAAGCTTAACATAAAGCTTCCCCTTAAGGAATTTCGGATCAGTTCAATATACACACAAACTCTTCCCCACCAGGCTTGTTTTATTAAAAGAAGCTTATTTTATAAAATTGGGTTGTATAATGAAAAAAACAAAATTGTGAGTGATTGGGAGTTTTTTGTAAACTGTGCAAAATGTGGTGTATCATATTTGCCGGTTGATCAAATGATTGCAGTCATGGAGCCTCCTGGTATATCATCAAAATATTCAATTGAGCATTCATTTCACATTAAAGAAAGAGAAGAGAGAAAACTTGAATTATTTAGAAATTATATTGATGATCTTGAAGAACTTTTTTCCCTTCGTAAAAAAATCGGAACCTCTGGATCAGGAGCGGGGAAAAGCTTTTCGCGTTTTAATAGGCTAAAGCGCAAATTAAAAACCATACCAAACAGAATTTTCATGTCTAAAATCTTCAGAAGTAATAACTATATTTTTTTTTAGCTCTTGTCTATTACCAGAGTATTTATTGTAACAAATAACGCAGGGGAACTAAATTACCGAGCGTCTGTTCTTCAGGAACTGTCAGGTAATTTTGAAATTATTCTCATTTGTCGGAAACATAAATCGAACAAAGCAACAACAAATAATAGGATTTATGTTAAAAGTTCATTTAATTTTTACTCAATATTTAAGCGTTTTAGTTGCAATAAACTCTATAAATATCTTAATGACATTACTTATTTTCCAAGCCCCAGAATTCTATACATACGAAATGTAACCAAGTATCTGTGTTCAGTGATAAAAAAAAGGCCTGATTTTAAATTTGTTATTATAACAATATGTCCACCACATGATGTAGCAATTGTTGGCTTAAAACTTAAAGAAAAATTCCCAAAGATTTTATGGATTAATGACCTACAAGATCTTTGGTCAAATGATGAATACTATTTTGATAGAATTCCCAAAAGACGTAAAAGCAAAATATTAGATCTTGAGAACCGCTTCTTCAAAATTGCCGACAAGACTGTGGTTACAAATGAAATGGCAGAAGATTTTTGTGTAAAACAATTTAATATTCCAAGGGCTCGCATACATACTATATATCATCCTTATAGAAATTTGATTCTTAATAAATCATTTAATGATGATGATTTAATTAAACGGATCCGAAACGGAGGACCCGTGAAATTGGCATTTGTGGGAGGACTTTTTAAAGGATCCAAAGTTCCAGGAGAAATGCTCATTAAGGAGTTATCTCGATTTACGATTAAACATCAATTTACCCTAGTTTTTAATGTAATAGGGAGTCCTCTGCCTGATTCATTTGAGAAATATCGTAATGCTAGTCTTATCATTAATGAAAACCTTAACCTGAATCATGATGAAGCTTATAAATTGGCCTCAAATAGTGATTTTTTGATTTTATTATTAGGTGAGGTACCAAATTCTAAGCTGGTTATGCATGGAAAGTACCCTCATTACCTAGCATCAAATATGCCAATTCTTGCTTTCGTTCCCGATGGTTCTTTCATTCAAAAATCCATATTTTCTACAAATGCAGGTTTTTTCATCGACATTGATTCTGATATACCTGAAAGCCTTGACAATATTTTTAGGTCGATTATTAATAATGGTTTGCCAAGACCAGATTTAGTAGAAATTAAGAAATTCAGTCGAGAGGTTTTTCTTAATAAGTGGCATAATCTTATAATATGCGAGAAATAAGAGGAAGTGTATGCAAGAGCCCTTTACATTAAGTGTTGAATATTGTTTTTTACTCGCTTGTGGATATTTATTTTTACTGTACTATTAAGTGAATTCAAAGACAATAATTTTAATTACAGGAGAGCACCCAGATAAATGTTCAGGTGGCTCAGAAATGCAGGCTTACTTAATTGCAAAAGGATTATCTTCTTATTTTAGGAAAATTATTTTTTGTACAGTATTTTCAAAGGAAACATATATTGAATCTGAAAATAACAATTTTGTACATCTTTCACTAAGGAGGGGATTTTTGCCTCTGAAAATATTACGATTTCTTTTTTTCATGAACAAATTTAGACCTGATGTTTTTTATGTGCGTTGTCTTTATTCATTCTGGTGGCTGAAACTAGTAAGTAAATTGTACAAAAAACCAATAATTTATCATTTGAGCAGTGATAATCATGCACAATTTGCCAGAGTGAATCTAAAAACTTTACCTTCAGTTGCCGTAAAAAACTTTTATATATGGGCAACTCAATTTTCGAACATTGTTATTTCTCAGACAAAAGGACAGGCAGACTTATATAAAAGGACGTTCAATATTTCACCTACAACAGTTTATAATGCACAATTGCCAGGCAGTGATCATATAATTAAAAATTATTCAAAGATTTCTGTTTTGTGGTTAGGGAAAGCTTTTAAAAATCCGGAGAGGTTTACCGAACTTGCAACCAGAATGGGCAGTGAGAAGAGATTTGAATTTTTGCTTGCAGGATTATTTACCGAAAATCAAATCCGTTGCTTCTCAGAAATGCAAAAAAATACAACCAACTTCAAATATCTTGGGTATTTAAACAGAGCTGAAGTATACAAAGAATTAGACAATGCCCATGTCTTAATCAATACAAGTGATGTTGAAGGCTTCCCCAATACATTTATTGAAGCGTGGTTCAGGGGAGTAATTGTAATTTCTGACAAAATTAATCCTGACAATATTCTTATTGATAATGGGATAGGGTTTCTATGCAAGAATATCGCTGAAATTGAATTAAAGTTAAAGGAATTATTTGCAGGTGATTTAACCAAAGCGAAAGAATATTCTGCTAAAGCGAAAGAATATGCATTTAAAAATCACAATATAAATGAAGTTTCGGGAGAAATATTTAAGATTATTCAAGGTCTTTATCAAAATTAATGGCAAAGCTAATATTCCGCAATTCTGATTTCAGAAGTTACAGAATTCCTTTTTACGATAATTTGTGTGCTAAATATGATGTACGTTTTATTTTTAAGCATAATGAAGTCCCTGCCGGGTACGATTATATATCTCTTTCCCGATCGAAATCATCATTTTGGAAAGACAGAGCCTTCATACAGAAGTACATAAAAATGTTGTTATCGGATTATGATGTCTATGTTGCTTCTTTGCCAACCAGTTCGATAAGTGTTTTTGGAATAATATTCTCAAAAATAAAAAGGCGGAAAATAGTCTTGTGGGTCGAGAGATGGCTTGTTCCAACTGGTACGGGATTTAAAATGGCCTTAAAAAGGAGATACTTAAAATTCATTTACAGTCTGGCTGATTCATATTTTGTTAGCGGAACCAAAGCCGAAGAATTCGTACTGGATTTTGTTAAAGCGGATAGAAGTACCGTATTTAAAGCTTTGCAGGCGAATTTGGATCTGAGCCGGGTTGATTCATTAAATATTGATATTCAGATACCTAATGATCATTTAGTGTTTCTCTACCTTGGACGATTTATTAAGTTAAAAGGAATTCTTCATCTTCTCGAAGCATTCTCTATAATAAATAAGAAATTCAATAAAATAACATTGATTTTGGTCGGTGATGGTGAATTAAAATCCTATTATGAAAACTATGCTGTAAATATTGGGCTTTCGAACTTGCTTTTTTTACCCGCCGTGGATGACAATGATAACTCATTGAAAGCCGGATTTTATAATATTTGCGATGCATTCATTCTTCCCTCAACAATTGAAAACAATCAGGCTGAAGGTTGGGGATTGACAGTCGGAGAAGCAATGTCACTGGGGAAACCTGTAATTGTGACTGACGCTGTTGGCTGCTCAGCAGATATGGTGAAAAACGGTATCAACGGGTATATCGTTAAACATGGCTGCTCCGAATCTTTAGCCGAGGCACTGTCGAAGATGATAAACAATAAAGAAAACTTATGCATTATGGGCAATAAAAGCAGAGAGATTTTCGAAGAAAAAATTTCTTACGAAAAAATGTCAGAAGGAATGACTAAAGCTATTGATTATGCATTAACATGTTAAGAATAATGTACTTCATAAAAAGAGTTAAAAGACTTTTCGAAAAAATAACCAGCAAGATTAAAGTAAATGAATATGTAATTATTAATGGGGAACAATTTCATGTAATTAAGAGTCATAATTACACTTATTGGAATCATTTCTCAAGGAATAAGGTTGTTGAGCCAGAAATATTTCTGATATTAAAAGAATATCTAAAGCCGGGAGATGTATTTTTTGATATTGGTGCATTTGTCGGCTCACATTCTTTATATGCTTCAAGAAAAGTCGGAAGAAATGGTCGGGTCTTTTCATTTGAACCCAACCCCTTTAATGCAAAGGAATTAAGAAGGAATATACTATTGAACGGGATTGAGAATATTTCCCTTTTTCAAATTGCCTTAGGGGGTATAAATCGTAAACTTGATTTCTGCCTACCTAAAAGACATGGAGATAAGACTTCCTTACTTATAAAAGGCAATGGCGTTAACAAAATCAATATTGAAGAAAGAACGTTAAAGTCCTTTGTTGAGGAACAAAGAATTTGTCCGAGCTTAATTAAAATGGATGTTGAAGGGTATGAATATGAGATATTTAAAGGATCTGAGAGTTATTTTATTAACAATAAGCCAAATACTATTTGCGAGATTCATTTGGAGCTTTTAACTAAAGAAAAAATCGAATACCTTTTCAATTTCTTTCAATACTATCCGAAAATGCGTCTGGTTTCGGGCATTGATCTCCCCGGAAGAAAAAAATGGGATACAATATCGCTGGAAGACATGCTCAATTCAAGAAGGGCGACAATTACGGTTTTTCTAACCAGTTAAGATTCACCGGAGAGAGATGAACATTTTACAAATAATGGGTTGTACTTCGGATCAATATGCATCACTTGAGCATTATCTTGTATTAAAGGCAAAAACATGCAGGGAAAACGGATCCACGTTCGTAGTAGCTTATAACAACGTACCAGCATCCCAGGATTTCATAAATGATTTAAGAAATCAGGGAGCTGTTCTTATAAAATTAGAAGCAAATTCAATTCTGAACATAGCTTTTTATGTAAAATTCATACAGATCTTAAAAAAATACAAGATTGACATTTTACATGCTTATTTTGCTCCGACCCGGCATTACGCAGTTTTCTCAGGCTGGTTATTCGGGGTGAAAAAGAGATACAGGCAGGCTGCAAATCTTCCGTTATCAGGTAAATGTAAGTCAGGATTAAAATACAAGCTGTTTCTTTTGAGACACAGAATACTTGCATCTTTCGCCACAAAATACATTTGCCGGTCAGATGCTGTCAGAAATGAATATCTGGAAATAGGAATAAAACCGGAAAAATTGTGTGTTGCTGACGGGGGAGCAGATATTGAAAAGTATAGAAAACTTGAAGTATCAAAGGAGAAACTTCTGGATTTTTACCCCGGCGTTAACAGGATAATTATAGGCACTGCTTCAAGATTGGTCAAAGGCAAGGGTATCCCCATTTTACTTGAATCAATTTCAAAATTAAAAAATGAATTTGATATTATTTGTTTGATTTTAGGAGATGGCCCTGAAATGAAAGCTCTGGCCGGGATAATTAAGGATTATGGTCTGATAAACCATGTTAAGCTTCTGGGTCATAAGAATGAAATGGAAATGTATTACAATATACTCGATGTTTATGTATCTCCATCATTTTCAGAAGGTATGAGCAATTCAGTGCTTGAAGCCATGGCTTGTGAAGTCCCTGTTGTTTTATCTGATATTGAACCAAACAAAGAAATTATCCGCGTCGCACAAAATCAAAACTTATATGTTGGTGAGCTTTTTAAGGTTGGTGATCCGGAAGATCTTTATTCAAAATTGGCTTCTGTTCTTGAGAAAAATCAGAAAGAAGAAATTGGTAAAAACGCAAGAAAAATAATCGCTGACAATTTTAGTATTAATCACAGGATTAGTAAAGAATTTAAAATTTACAAAATGCAAAAATAATGTGTGGTATTTGCGGGGTAATTGAAAAGGATAGAATAAATTCTGAAATTCTGTTAACCATGGCCACTGCATTAAAACATCGTGGCCCTGATAATATTAATATCAAAATAGTTGATAATGTGGGTCTGGGTCATGCCAGATTAAGCATTATAGATCTTTCAGAATCTGCAAACCAGCCAATGTCAAATGAAAACGACTCTATATGGCTTGTTTATAATGGGGAATTCTATACGTTTCAGGAATATCGCGAATTTCTTTTAAAAAAAGGTCATAAGTTCAGATCTAATACTGATTCCGAAGTAATTCTTCATTTATATGAGGAATACGGTATGGACTTTGTTACTTGCTTAAGAGGGATGTTTGCAATTGCAATCCTGGATCTGAAAAAGAATAAACTGATATTGTTAAGAGACAGGGTTGGTATTAAACCATTGTTTTATTATTATGATGGCAGTAAGTTTTTGTTCGCTTCCGAAATTAAAGCGATTTTGCAATATCCCGGAATTATTAAGGACATGGATTTGGATTCCCTTCAATCCTATTTCACTTTAGGGTACATTCCTGGGGGAAATTCAATTTATGATAAAATAAAAAAATTACCGCCAGCTCATGTCTTAACTTTTCACAACCACAATGTGGAAATCAATCGTTACTGGTCACTGCCAAGTACCATTATATTTAAGGATGAAAATACGGCCAGGGAAGAATTAGAATCCCTGCTTCTGGAATCTGTCAAAATGAGAATGATAAGCGATGTGCCATTGGGCGTTCTTCTGTCGGGAGGGATAGATTCAAGCTTGGTGGCAAGCCTGATGGCTCATTTGTCAAACGATCCAATAAAGACCTTCTCAATCAGTTTTAATGAAGATAAATTTAATGAAATCAACTACGCCAGAAGTATTGCCAGGCATATCAGTTCAGAACATTATGAATATAAGGTCGATCTTGCTAAGAGCGAAATAATTGAGGATTTAATCTATTACTATGATGAACCATTTGCGGATTCCTCTGCCATACCTACATATTATGTTTCAAAAATGGCAAAAGAGCATGTTACAGTGGTATTGTCAGGAGACGGCGGGGATGAATTGTTTGCAGGCTATAACTGGTATGATTGGATGCATAAACAGCAATATATCAAAGGTAAATATTCTGCCTTGAGTAAGTTTATCCCCTTTCTTTCCGGTAGTATCCCAATAGATTTTAAGGGCAAACATTTTATAAAGTCATTATCTTTAGATGAGTTTGATACATTTTATGAACGGACAACATTGTTTACAGAACAGGAGTTAAAAGAACTATTAAAAATTGAATTCCATTTGGATTTTAAAAAAGGTTATAGGAATAGGTATTATAAAGAAGGAAATACTCTTTTTCAAAGGCTGACAAGGACTGATTTTGAGCTCTATCTGCCAGATGATATTCTAACCAAAGTTGATCGGTCAAGCATGGCGAATGGACTAGAAGCCAGGGTCCCTTTGCTTGACCATAAGGTCTGTGAATTTGCCTTTAGTTTAGATGATGATTTAAAGATCAGGAATAATCAAAGGAAATACCTTCTCAAACAGATCGCCAGTAAATGGTTACCAACTGATTTCGATTTTACCAGGAAACAAGGCTTTTCCATTCCGCAGTCGGAATGGCTTAAAAGCCGTTATCACGACAGAATTCTTGATTTACTTCCTCATGACAATTTCCTTAATAAACCGTATATCAGAAGATTGCTCAAAGACCATAAGGGAGGTGTAAAAAATAATTCCAAAAAACTATGGCCAATTCTTATTTTTTTAATCTGGCGGGAGAAGAATGCAGGAAGCACTATATTATAGTATAGTAACTTTTTCTTCAATTTACTTTTTTAGACGGGCTGGTCTTAATAAGCTTAGTATTCTTGTTTTCATTATCTTCTGGGAAGGATTGTTTAATTATTTAGGTAATCTGGTTCCTGGCCTTTGGGAGTTTTTTAAAATTTTCTTTTTTCTGTATGTGTTCTACTATATGTTGAATCATTTAAAAAGCAAATACTTAGTTAGCGAAAGAAATTTCAATTTGTTGTATCTATTATTTGCTCTGTCCTTTTTTACAACTCATTTGTTAAATTCAGGTAATGTATTGACCATTTTAAGCCAATTTTTATTTAAGTACTCTGCATTTTTTATTTTCTTGTTTATTATAAAAGCATTGTTCCAACATGAAAACAAGATGACTTATGTGCTGAATCTTTTAATTTCAGCTGTTTTCATACAAATAATATTAAGTGTCATAAAAGTCATTCTTTATGGCCTGAAGTCGGAATCAATAGTAGGTTCGGTTCAATACATTGGCGGCGGAGCAGCTGTGGTTTTGACTTTTGTTTTCCTCATTTTCTTCTCGATTATTCAGATTGAAAAGCGATTCAAGTTGAAAAAATACATTTACCTTTTACCAATCATTATTTCAATAGCAAGTCTGAAACGGGCCCCGGTTTTTCTTTATCCGGTTTTTTACTTTTTCCTGGTCATATTTCCTTATAAAAAACTCAGTTTGAATAATATTGTTAAGTATGTGCCAATAGTTTTACTGCTTTTCTATCTTGGAGTAAGAACTAACGCAACTTTGAATCCGGAGAATTCAAACTGGGGTTCATTCGATTTGAAGTATGTGACAGACTACATGGTTGAATATAATTTTGGAACATCAAAAGTCTCTGAAATAAACCAGACAGATAATACTTCAGGAAGAGGCGGGAGTTTATTACTATTGTTTCAACCAGGTAAACTTGGGCTTCAGGGTGCAAAGGAAATTCTGTTTGGACGCGGTATTGTTGACTATGCCTTGTCTCCGGAAGGCAGATTTGTTGGGGGGAAGGCATACGGTATTGAACATCATGGATTGCTGAGTTCAGCTGTTGTAGTATTTTATTCACTTGGCCTTTCAGGATTTTTTCTTATGATTCTGATGTCTCTCTATATAATCTTTTTGGTAAGAACAAAACGTTTACTGTGGATAATTCTGATCTTATATATTTTCGAGCTGTTTTTATATGGGAATCAGTTATTTATAAATCATGCATCTGGGTTCATAATAATTTTCTGTATCTATTATTCTAATTATTTTAAAGAAAGGGATCAGGTTCTGCCTCCCGTGAAGTGCATTAATCATGAAGGACAAGGTAAAATTGTTGTTTGTTAATCCACATCAGTTTGGGCATACTGCAGGATATTATTACTATTCCAAATATCTTAGATCAGAATTTGATGTCACATATTTAGGCTTTGATGAAGGATTAAAAAAGCTCTCACTATCCGGAATTAGTGTAATTTACATTCATCAGAGAAAAAACAAGTTTTTAAGAGTATTTTCTTTTCTTTACGAAGCCATTCGGGAAACCTACAAATCTGAGTATAACATATTGTATGTCTTTTCATTTTATTTTTCCTTTATCATTGGGATGTTTTCCAGAGGAACGAAAAAAATCATAGATATCCGCACTTATTCGGTGGCAACAAATCCAAGAAAAAGATACCTGCTGAATAAAATTATAAATTTTAACACCGTTTTTTTCAGCAGGGCCATTATTTTAACAAATGACATGAGGGACTTACTTAAAATTAGTAGTTCAAAGATTCATTATCTTCCTTTGGGTGCCGAGAAGTATTTCGATGGGATTCATTTATTTGATGAACTGAGATTATTGTACGTTGGTGCTCTTAATACCAGAAACGTTTCTCAATCAATTGAGGGATTGAGCATGTTCCTTAAACAAAACAATTTTAAAGTAAATATTTCTTATAAAATTGTTGGGTTTGGAAATAAGGGGGAGGAAGATAGAATAAGAGAGTCAATCGATAAAAACGGATTAAAAGAATTCGTAACTTTTGAGGGCAGACGTAACTATGACGAGATCCCATATTATTTCAGGAACTGTAATATTGGAATCTCATGGATACCTAAAACACCGGTTTTTGATCTCCAACCAGCTACTAAAACTATTGAATACATTATGTCGGGATTATTTTGTATGGCGACCTCAACAAAAGGGAACAGAGACTTAATAACAAGTGCAAATGGAATTCTTTTTGAAGATACACCTGCTGATTTTGCCCTTGCTCTGGATTATGTTTATAAAAACAGACATAAGTTCAATTCAATGCGGATCCGTGAAACAATGGAAGAATTTACCTGGGAAAATTTAGTTAGCAAAAATCTTCTGCCTTTTTTGAAAACTTTGGCGGAAAAAAACTAAGCATGATAAATGAAAATATTGCTGGCCAGTCCATTCGGCAGAATCACTGCCTTTTTAAGATTTATTTTTCTGAGGTTATTCTTTTTTAATAAACTAAAAATAAAAAAAGTCTCATACATTGGAAAAAACCTTAAGATGTTCATTCCGGGGAAAGGGAAGATTAATATTAATGGTAAAATCTATATATCTGATAATGTTGAATTACAGTCACGCGGAATGATATCCTTTGGAGATGCCTGTGCAATAAATTCCTTTAGCAGGATTATAGCTTTTGGAGCAATTATTATTGGTAACAGGGTCAGGATTGCTCAACATGTTTCTATTTTAGATCATGATCACAAATATGAAGTGCAAAATGGCATAATGAATACAACGGGGTTTATCATCAAACCGATTACAATAGGTAACAATGTTTGGCTTGCTGATAAAGTGACAATCACTAAAGGCGTTAAAATCGGTGATAACGTGATAATCGCTGCAAACTCAGTGGTCACAACGGATATTGAATCCAATACCATGGCAGGAGGCATACCGGCAAGGGTAATTAAAAAGCTGATGTGATCCAGTTTTCTGCAAGTATGAAAAGTTCAAACCCTCCTTTAGATAGAAATCAACCAGTAGAGGGCATGTGGCTCGCACGACACAGGGATTCAAATGCCTGGTACCATATTTATCCGATTGCAAGATCAAAGCAAACATCTGTTCTGCATGTTGTTAGGCATCAGATGGTGAATCACGATATACCGAAAGTACATTATCATCTATACAAATCTTCCGGCCTGGTTCCTGATTTAGTTAAGATTTTTTTCAAGGGCTTTTTTACACTATTATCTTACGACATAAAGTTCATCGTTACATTTAATCCTGTTCCCTGGGGTACCGTAGCCTGGATCTTGGCTAAATTATTCAGGAAACCAATAATTCTGGGCTTCATTGGAGCAGATTTCAATCATTATCTAAAAAACACAAAGTGGAAATCATTTTTACTATATGCATCCCGTCATTCTGATATCATTACTGTGACAGGCAAGAATATGAAAGACTATTTTGAATACATTGGCATTTCAAAAGATAAACTTTTTGTTTATCCTCATTGCGTTAAGGATGATCTATTTATTGATAGCACCAATGAACAAAGTAGCTTTGATGTTATAACTGTGTGTAACCTTATCCCTCGTAAAAGAGTGCAGGATATAATTAGGGCGGTTTCCTGTTTAAAACAAAAAGGTAAAGCGATCAATTTATGCATAGTTGGTGACGGGGAAGAAAGGCCGATGCTTGAAAATTTGTCAAAAAGCCAGGGTGTAGGTGATAATGTTCATTTCATGGGCTGGCAGACCAATGTGCTTTTTTATTTAAAACAATCGAAACTATATGTTCAGGCTTCATCTTCAGAAGGTTTCTCCATAAGTTTAATTGAAGGTATTGCAGCCGGTTTAATACCTATTACCACAAAAGCGGGATCAGAAGAAGATCATATTAAACATGACTTTAATGGATTTTTTTTTGATGTCGGGGATTATATCAGCCTGGCAAGTTTAATTGAATTTTCTTTAAAGGAAGAGAATTACAAAAGGATTAGGCTAAATGTTTTAAAACAGCGAGAATATTTCAGAACTGAAAATGCAATAAACATTTGCAATGAGATTATTGAGAGAATCAAATAACCCTGTTACAAGGGAATGTCTTGAAAAATCCATTAATTCTTTCATATCATGGATCGAAAATTTTGGCTATGAGTCTTATGATGTTTATGACTTTTGGTCGAGTCGGGCAGGGATCTCCGCAAAAAGACTTTTCAATAGTAACAAGTTCTTCGCATCTCCGCTCGTTGGCGGCATCCAAATCCTGGATAGTTTTTTACCGAGGTCAAGGTATCTTTTTGCAAAAAAGAAGAGATTTCCTATGTCCGATGCTCAGTTGGCTTCAGCATTCCTGAACTATTACCATATCACAAATAACATAAGATTTCTGGAGAAAGCTAATGACCTTCTTAAACAGTTGCTGGTTGTTGCGACAAAAACCAAACATGGTCTTGGATGGGGTAATCCATATGATTGGGTTACAATGTTCTTTGAATATTCAGCAAATTCACCTTTAATTACAGTTACACCATATTGTTTTGATGCTTTTTTAAAGGCTTATGAAATAACCCACGAAGAAAATTATTACAAAACCCTAGAACAAATTTCAACGTTTGTGGCATTGGATATAAGAGAAATTGACTTTAAGGATAATACCACAGGAAGCAGCTATGGATCCGATGATGATAGTCTGATATATAATGCAATTGCATACCGGAGTAATGTGCTCCTGAAGGCGGGGTTACTTTTTAATAATGTTAATTATATTGAAAAATCAAGGAGAAATATTGACTTTGTAATTAAGCATCAAAACCAGGATGGATCATGGTTCTATGCAAAAAATTCAAAATTCATAGATAATTTTCACTCTTGTTTCGTATTGAAGAATATTGCTCAGGCTTATAACTATTACAAAGAAGATTACATGCTTTTTTCTCTTAGAAATGGTTTTTCATTTTATCTCGATAATTTCGTCAGGCCTGACGGCACTCTTCGCCATTTTTACAGAAGCAAGTACCCGAAATTCAGGCAAATTGAGTTTTATGATTATGCGGAAGCAATAAAGCTTGGCACTTTTCTTAAAGATATAATTCCGGAAGCTTTTTCTCTTTCCATGAATTTGTCAAACCAGTTAATTAACAATTTCCAAACACGGGAAGGCTATTTTTACACAAGGATCAATTTACTCAATTTTAAAAACAGGATTCCTTATTTACGATGGCCTCAGGCACAGATATTTAACTCGTTGACTCTTTTACTTCTAAACCTCCTTGATTCAGAATAGGTTTTCAAGTTAAGTTAAAACAATTATGAGAATATTCATCGATATTGGTCATCCGGCACATGTCCATTATTTCAGGAATTTCATTATTGAAATGCAAAAACACGGCCATGAGTTCTCAATTACTGCGAGGAATAAGGAAGTAAGCCACTTGCTTCTAAGGAATTATAACATTCCTTATTTTGATAGAGGCAAGGGGGCAGATAACCTTACCGGGAAAGCCCTATATGCTTTAAAAGCAGATAATATTATATATCAAAGAGCTAAAAATTTCAAAGTCGATGTTTTTCTGAGTTTTGCTTCACCATATGCTGCCCATGTTTCCAGATTATTGAAAAAGCCTCATATTTCCTTTACAGATTCTGAAAATGCAAGGTTAGGGATCCTGTCTTTTTCCCCTTTTACAGATTGTATTCTTACACCGAAATCCTTTAAAGGTTGCTTTGGTTCAAAGCAGGTTATATTTAATGGTTTTATGGAGTTATGCTATCTGCATCCAAAATATTTCAGACTAAATCAGAAAATAAAATCTGAATTGGGCCTGGCTGAAAATGAAAAATATGCACTATTACGTTTTGTTTCATGGAAGGCAAATCATGATATCGGACAATCAGGCATACCTGATAATATGAAGATTAAATTAGTAAGAAATCTTGAAAAAAAACTTAAAGTATTTATTTCGTCCGAAAGTAAAATCCCTGAAGCGTTGATCAAAAATCGAATTCAGATTGCCCCTGAAAAAATTCATGATGTTTTGGGCATGGCAACAATCTATATAGGAGAAGGCGCCACTATGGCTTCTGAAAGTGCAATGCTTGGCACACCTTCTATTTATGTTAACTCATTGACTGCCGGTACTATTGAAGAGCAGCAAAATTATGGATTACTATTCAGTTACAGAAATTTCAATGGGGTGTTGTCCAAAGTCGAAGAATTATTGGATTACCCTGATTTAAAAAAGGATTTCATGCAAAAGAGGATTGAAATGCTGAACAGTCAAATTGATGTTACCTCATTTATGGTTTGGTTCGTTGAGAACTATCCTAAAAGTTTCAGAATAATGCGAGAACGCCCAGAGTACGAGGATAACTTCAAATAAATGCTAATGGTTGATTCATAGTTCCTCGTTTATAATAAATTTGTTCTTATTTATGAAGCCAAAACCGACCTGGTTTTGGCTTTTTGTATTAAACATTCTAAAGGACAAATGCTGCTCCAGGTGTAAGGCTTATTCAAGATTTAATATCAATTTATCAGCTAAGATAGCTTTTGTGAAATTGACAAACATTAATGTAAATTACTTCCATATCAATAATAATAAATATCCTGACCCGTTAATAAAACAGAATGAATCAATAAGGTTAGGCCTATAGGATAAAATTATACACAAACAATCTTAAAAAAGGACTTCCGCTTTTAGCGGGTTGAATGTTTAAGGCAACCTAATCCATCTGATATGCAAACGTTTAAAAACCGTAATATCTTTAAGAACCGTTTTACGTTTGGGAATAGATATTTAGCTTTTCTGTTTTTATTTGCGGCAAATTTTAAGCTGTTAAACTCACAACCCGTTTATATCTCTGGTCCGACCGTTGAGCCATTTCCAATAACTTTTGACCTGACTTTCAATATTGACAGGCCAAGCAATGTATATTATGTGGTTTGGCCCGGCAATTACAATCCAAGCCCGGCTTTAACAAATGCACTGGTAAAATGGTACGCTACTCATCCAACTTACACGGGAGCACCGGATAGAGGTCAGATTTCTTATACAGGAGGGATGGTCGGTAATGATTATACAAAGTTACTGAGCGGAGTATACCAACCAATCGTTGCAAATACAACATATACCATCTATATTGCCACAGAACAGATTTCAAACGGAGCATTTTCATCATTGATAAGGATGGTTGTTAACACCCTTCCCTGCCCCAAAATCGACATCCTCACCGGCTTCACGCAGACACAGCTTTGTGTAAACAAAGGTGCTACTGCGCGGTTCAACGTAAGCGTCGATCCTGATCCTTTGGTCTCAGGGATCCTCAAAGGAACGACATGGTTCTTCGACTGGGGCGACGAAACAACGTATACTTATACTTCAACTGCCGACGGCGACTTCCCTCCTCTTGCTACAAGGACACATACATATACGACAATCAACGACTGCAATTTTGTTTTTACAAGTACCGTCAGGAATCCCTGCGGTGAATTGCGGTCTGTCCAGTATATCGCGGTGGTTCACGGGAGGGATGTCCCATCCGACGGCGACGGAGAACTTGATATTGTAGACAATGCAACCGGGGCCCAGACCGTGCAGGTATGCGCCGGGACCCAGACTACAGTTACAATTCGCGACAACAGCACCTGGAACTGCCAGAATCCTGTACTTCCCGGTGGCTACACCGCTGTCCCCAACACCGATCCGAGAAACATCGAATGGCTATATGGCCGCGATCCTGCTGGCGGTATACGAAACACTATTACCGGAACTGTGACAATTGCCTCTCTGGGAAACGCTCCTGCAACCAGCGGAAGGATATCCCCTGTTCCCTATGGCCCTAATTCATTGAGCCAGGCAATAACCATTCCGTCATCATGCCAGGCCGGCCAGTATTTCAGGGTTTACCTTAAGAACTGGAACAAATGCAACTGGCTCGACCCGGAATATGTGGATACATATATTGATATTGTCGTTATTGCCGCTCCACCAGCTCCCACTGCTCCTTCAAGGACCATTTGCTATGGCGACGACCGTACACTTACTGTCACAAGCACACCAGTCGGCACCCTGACATGGTATTCAGACTCTGCCCTGAAAAATGTCGTTGGCACCGGCCCGTCTTTTACACCAGCTCAGACAGCCCCTGGTATATATAACTTCTGGGTCACCGACCAGTCTCTGTCAGGTCTCCAGTGCATGAGCCAGCCTACCCAGGTTACTCTGACCATACGGGAAGATCTCAGCCGCCCCGGTACTATCACGGGCCCTGCAAACACCTGCCCCGGTGTAACCGGCCTCGTCTACAGCGTTCCTGCAGTTTCAATGTCAATGCCATTCGGCGGAGCAGTCGAATTTGTTTGGACGGTCCCACCCCAACTCACAATTACGTCGGGTCAGGGAACAAGACAGATCACTGTCAATGTCGACGGGACATCAGGAAACAGAACTATAAGCGTTTACCTGCGCTATGTGAACAGCCCTTCATGTAATTCAAATTCTAGAAGCACTACCCTGGCCGTTTATTCAACAACGCATAATCCGGGAACCATTACCGGATCAGGTATATGCCCGGGGGGAACAGTAAACATTTCCAGCACTGCAGCGGCCACAACGGGAACGCCTGCCTCCTCAGGCCCGACATATAGCTGGGACAGGGCCCCGGGACCGGCTTTCAGTTCATGGACCAACCTTCCAGGTACGGGGGCAACATTCAGCGAGTCGCTTCCAACAACGGGGACATACAGGTACAGGCGTACGGCGACATTCGGATGCGGTTCTCCGGTCAGCACCACAGTCGATATACCGGTATATTCAACAACTCATAATCCGGGCACAATAGCCGGAACTAATGTTTGTGCGGGAGGCACGGTGAACATAACAAACTCATCATCTGCCACAACAGGTTCTCCTGCATCCTCCGGACCAACATACAGCTGGGAGAGAGCAACAGGGCCCGGCTTCGGAACATGGACTCCCCTGACTGGCAGCGGAGCCACTTTCAGCCAGACAGTGTCAACACCCGGAGTATACAGATACCGCCGTACGGCAACATTCGGATGCGGCTCTCCTGTTTCCACGACGGTGGATATAACTGTTTACTCAACAACACATGACCCGGGTGCAATTGCGGGGAATAATATATGTCCGGGTGGCACCGTCAATATTACCAGTACAGCTGCTGCAACTACGGGGACACCTGCTTCTTCAGGCCCGACGTACAGCTGGAGGAGAGCTCCGGGACCGGGTTTTTCTACATGGACAACCCTGACGGGTTCGGGAGAGACCTTCAGCGAAACAATGTCGGTGCCCGGAACTTACAGGTACCAGCGTCGTGCAACTTTCGGGTGCGGATCAGTGGTCACCGCCTCTGTTGATATCCAGGTCTATTCGACAACCCATAATGCCGGAACGATCTCCGGTACAAATGCATGTGCAGGGGGCACAGTCACCATTTCAAATACCACAGGTGCCACAACCGGCACACCTGCATCATCAGGACCGGTTTATTCATGGGAGCGTGCCCCCGGCCCGGGTTTTACAGTCTGGACCTCCCGTCCGGGGACAGGAGCAAGCCTTAGCGAAACTGTAGCAACTCCCGGCACATACCGTTACCGTCGAACTGCAACATTCGGTTGCGGAACGCCGGTAAGTACAACAACCGATGTAACTGTTTACTCAACAACACATAACGCTGGTGCCATTACAGGATCTCCTGTATGTGAGGGTGGCACTGTAAACATTTCCAGCACAACAGCCGCCTCAACAGGGACGCCAGCATCATCCGGCCCCGTCTATTCATGGGACAGGGCGCCCGGTCCCGGTTTCTCAGTGTGGACCGCGCTTCCGGGTTCGGGGGCAACTTTCAATGAAGTTGTTGCAACGGCCGGTACATACCGTTACCGCCGTACCGCCACATTCGGCTGCGGCACCCCTGTAAGCACCACAACCGATGTAGTAGTCAATCCTTTGCCTTCTCCTGTGATCTCAGGCCCTGATAACGTTTGCCAGCATGCCACAAACGCAGTTAATTATTCAACTCCCAATGTCCCGGGTAACACTTACTCCTGGACCGTGACCCTGGGCACAATCTCGGGTTCGTCTACAGGGAATTCGGTAAACGTCATCTGGAATACTCCGGGCGTGGGGACATTAAGAGTAACTGAAACCGTAACAGCGACTGGATGTTCCAGGACAACTTCCGCCTACAGCGTGACTGTTAACCCGGGCCCCCCGTCATCGGCTCCGGCATACGTTTCTGGTGCAACAAACATCTGCCGTAACGGTACACTTAACCTTGATGTTTCAAATGTTTCCACAGCTGTTCAATATATCTGGGATTACTCCTGGGTGGCCGGCACAAACAATGCAACCACAGCCACGAGCCAGATTTCGATCGACCTTACGGGACTTGCGCCGGGGACCTATTCGGTAACCGCAGCCGGATCGAACGGATGCGGAACCGGTCCATGGATGACACCCGCACATAGTTTTAATATTAACGACATACCTGATCTTGCTCCTCTCGACAACACGGTTTGCAGTGACGCTGCTTCAGCAATAACTTTTTCAATATCGAATGCAGGGCCGACAATAACAGGGCTTACATATAATATTACATCAATAAATATGAACAGCCTTGCGCCGTCGGCTGGTTCCCCGGCAACAGGAACAGGTCTTGCTGCCGGTGTAATCTCGGATGATGCATATACGAATAAGACCTCAGGTAATGTTAATGTGATCTATGCCGTCGTTCCCGTTAGCTCCCAGGGCTGTGCAGGGGCCCAGGAGAACATAACTCTCACTGTAAGACCGGAACCTGTCCTCGCTTCACTGAGCACATCAAAATGCAGCGATGAGGCGCTTGGTTTTAACCTGGCCGTTGCAACAGGAAGTTCACCGGCTGCATCTTTTAATATTACGGCTATTAATTCAAACGGGCTGACCGCGTCTGCAGGGTCGCCGGCGACAGGAACATCGCTTCCAGCAAATGTAATTGCCGATGATGCATGGAGAAATACTTCAAATGCTCCGGTAAATGTTGTCTATTCGGTTGTCCCCGTTGGGGCCAATGGCTGCACGGGCGACACTTATACAGTTACAATAACCGTTAATCCCGAACCGTCACTGGCTTCCCTTGATGCTACACGATGCAGCGATGAACCACTGGGGTTCAGCCTCGCTGTGGCTGCCGGAAGCGTTGCAGCTTCAACATACAATATCACCGCCATAAATGCAAACGGACTTACTGCATCGGCAGGAGCACCTGCCACAGGGACAGGGCTTCCGGCCAATGTGATTGCCAATGATGCATGGACAAATACCACCGCAAATCCTGTTAATGTTATCTATACGGTTGTTCCGGTCAGTGCAGCCGGTTGTCAGGGAGATCCGCGAACGGTCACAATTACTGTCAATCCCGAACCATCTCTGGCAACTCTTACAAATACTGTCTGCAGCGATTCCCCGTCGGCGATAACTCTCGCGACAACAGCCGGGAGTGTCCCTGCAACAACGTATAATATTACGGCAATAAATAACGGAGGACTGACCGCTTCTTCAGGATCCCCTGCAACGGGCAACGGTCTTCTTGCATCGGTGATTTCAGACGATGCCTGGACTAATAAAACAAGCGGAAATGTAAACGTTGTATATACGGTTGTTCCCGTAAGTGCTTCGGGTTGCACAGGTAATCCTGTGGATGTTACACTGACTGTCAGGCCCGAACCTGTTCTGGCAAATCTCAATACCACAAAATGCAGCGATGAACCATTCGGCTTCAATCTGAGTCTTGCCCCGGGAAGTTCTCCTGCAGTTTCGTATAATATTACTGCCATTAACAGCAATGGACTGACTGCATCGGCAGGCTCTCCGGCCACGGGAAATTCACTTCCGGCAAATGTAATTGCAAACGATGCATGGACCAACACCACAAATGCCCCGGTAGCTGTCATCTATTCTATAGTTCCGGTGGGTACAAACGGCTGTCAGGGTGATACTTATACCATGACTGTAACAATAAATCCCGAGCCGGTTCTGGCTTCTCTCGATGCTGTAAAATGCAGTGATGAGGCTCTGGGATTTAATCTGTCGGTTGCCGCAGGCAGCGTGGGAGCATCAACATATAATATCACGGCTATAAACGCAAACGGCCTTACCGCATCGGCCGGTTCTCCTGCAACCGGCAACGGCCTTGCTGCAAATGTAATTGCAAATGATGCATGGACAAATAATACGGCAAACCCGGTAAATGTTGTATATACCGTTGTTCCGGTAAGCGCATCAGGATGCCAGGGGAATCCCCAGACAATCACTGTAACAGTAAACCCTGAACCGGTGGTCGCAAACCTTAACACAACAAAATGCAGTGATGAACCGCTGGGGTTTAACCTTGCTGTAGCTGCAGGCAGTGTAGCTGCCTCGGCCTACAATATAACCGCCATTAACAGTAACGGTCTTGTCGCTTCTGCAGGTTCGCCGGCAACAGGAACCCTTCTGCCGGCAAATGTCATTGCTGATGATTCATGGACCAATACAACATCATCTGCAGTCAATGTTATTTATACAGTTGTTCCTGTGAGCTCAAACGGCTGTGCCGGCAATCCGAGGACAATCACGATAACTGTCAATCCCGAGCCGGTTATGGCAACCCCGGGTGCCACAAAGTGCAGCAGGGAACCCCTGGGATTCAACCTGAGTGTAAATGCCGGAGGTGTGGCAGCAGCTTCATACAATATAACTTCAATAAATGCTAACGGGCTCACAGCTTCAGCAGGTTCACCTGCTCCGGGCTCCCTGCTCACTGCAGATATTATTGCCGATGATGCATGGATAAATACAACTTCTGCAAATGTTGATGTAATATATACGGTAGTCCCGGTTAGCGCTGCAGGCTGCCAGGGAAATCCTGCAACAATTACTGTAACCGTTAAACCAGAACCTGTCATAACTGCAGGTCAGTCTGTTGCTTCATGTTCCGGTAATGCCCTGAATTATGCGATTGGCATGGATAATTACACTAATCCGGCCGGTGGGGTGACTTTTACCTGGCCGGCCCCGGTGCTCAGTCCTTCAAGTCCTTCATTTACAGGAGGCTCAGCCCGCAGTGTTGCATCGCCGGCAAACATCACTGATACTTACATTAACACTCTTGGTGTTGTTGGTACTGCAACCTATACCATAACCCCATATAAAGATGGTTGTGCAGGTTTACCTGTAACGGTTGTAGTAAATGTCGGTTCGGAGCCTGTTCTTGATCCGAACCTCAACGATGATGTCTGCAGCAATGTTGCAACAGGTCTTGTCTTAAAAGAGGCTGCAGGATCGGTGATTCCTACTCATTACAATATTATTGATATAACAGTCGAGGGGGGATTGAACCCTGCATCAGGGAATGCCATTATACCCAATGCAAATGCATCTGCTACTTATCTTGCAGGAGACGTATATGTAAACAAAACGGGAGTTGACAAGACCGTTACCTATCGTGTTCAACCGGTCCTTGCCCCCGATTGTTTTGGCGACCCTGTCGATGTTGTCATTACAGTTCATCCTGAACCTGTAATAGTGCCTGGTCAGACAAAGACTGTCTGTTCAGGCGTGGCAATCGGGAAGGAGATCCTTCTTATCCCGGCGAATACGCCGGCCGGCATAAGATTCAGCTGGAATACGCCGTCAATTTCTGACGGATCAGTACAGGGCAGCTCCGGTGTGAATGTTGAAGCCGATCCTCAGGGGGCCGTACATATTAATGATGCCATAAATAATTATGGTTCTGCTGCGCTTACAGCCACCTATATGGTTACTCCTGTAAGCCTTGCCGGGTGTACCGGAGAAACTATTCCTGTGGTTATTACAATTAATCCGGAACCGATGCCCAAGCCTGTAACAGGACGGACTGACCTTTGTGTTGGAGATAACCCCGTTGTCTATTCAGTTACACCTGCTGCCGGATCATCTTTCCACTGGACCGTTGATCCTGCAGTGGGAACAAAAACATTTGACTTCAACACCAATGCAATAATGATAACTGCCGCATCTGCAGCAGGAACAGGCAATATAAGTGTTTATGAGACAAATTCCCTCGGATGTTCCGGAGATCCCTTCGATCTTGAAGTGGAAGTATGGGAGCATCCTGTTCCTGAAAATATTGTTGGTGACAACCCTGTCTGTGCTTACAGCACTCATACATACAGCGTTACTGGCAGAGCAGGATCTGTGTACAACTGGACCTTACCGGGAGGAGCAGCCATAATAGGAGATCCTTCTTCGAGTACCATAACAGTTGTTTTCGGTAATGTTGGTGGTACTATTCTGGTCCGTGAGACCAATGTTGCAGGATGTGTAACAAACCACAACCCCTTCTCGGTGACTGTCAATCCGTTGCCTGCAGCAAACATTACTAACGGAGGCACAATGTGCGATGGCGGTTCCAGACCTCTGAATGTTTCGCTTACTGGTACCGCTCCATTCGACTTTACATATGCAATAAATGGAGTAACCCAGCCTCCTGTTTCGACCACCTCAAATACATATACAATAAATGCCACGCTTGCAGGCACCTATACAATTGTTACGGTTTCTGATGCAACAGGATGTTCAAATACCGGTTCAGGAAGCGCAGTGATAACCTACTTCCCGAAACCGACAGGTATTATCAGCGGCAATGCTGAAATGTGCAGAGGCGGTTCCGCTACCCTGACAATGACTTTTACAGGTGTAGCTCCTTTCACCTTTACATATACCGATGGGGCTGTGCCGGTAACCGTGACGGGACATCCGTCAAGCGTTTATACAGTTAATGTGTCACCGGTTTCAAATACCACATATACTCTTACATCACTTACCGATTTCAATAACTGCTCAGGAACCTTGTCAGGGTCAGCTGTTATCAATGTAAACCAGCCTCCTTCTCTGACACTGACCGGTACAAATCTTATATGCTATAATGTACCTGACGGGGCTGTTGACATGACAATTTCAGGAGGTACGGCTCCTTATGGGATCGCATGGACGGGTCCGAACGGATTTACATCTCCTTCAGAAGATATATCAGGCCTTAATGAAGGATATTATGCAGTAATTGTTACGGATTCGAAAGGGTGCACTGCAACAGCCAATATCACTCTCAAACAGCCACCTGTGCTTAATGCTTCATTGGCAAGCACGAATGTCACATGCTTTGGTGCAAATGACGGTACCATTACCATATCAGGAGCCACCGGAGGCACTGGCAATTTTGATTACTCGGTCAATGGAGGCATTTCATGGGCCGGCACAGCAACATTCACAGGGCTTGCGCCTGGAACTTACAGTGTGTGGATGAGAGATGCAGTCAATCCATCTTGTGTCCTGATTCTTAATCCGGCAGTTGTAATAACACAACCGGCAATCCTTGCTGCAACAATTGTTAAAACTGATGTCACTTGTTTTGGAACAAATAATGGGTCAATCACAATTGCAAACCCGGCAGGTGGTTATGGATCTTACCAATATTCTATAGATGGAGGGGCCACATGGACCGGCTCGGGTAATTTTACCGGTCTGACGCCGGGAACTTATAATGTGAGAATACGTGATGCTGTAAATACATCATGCTCGCAGGTCCTCAACCCGTCACTTGTTGTAACCGAACCTCCTGTGCTTACCGCAACCGTTGACAGGACTAACATTTCATGTTTTGGTTCTACCGATGGAACAATAACCATTTCAGGAGCATCGGGCGGACACGGAACATATGAATACAGCATTAACGGAGGCGGTTCCTGGCAGGCTGCAGGAAACTATACAGGGTTAACCCCGGGAACATATAATGTCCAGATAAGGGATGCGGCTTATCCGACGTGCCATATGATACTGAACAGTGCACTTGTGCTTACCCAGCCTTCGGTACTTACCGCTACACTCAGTTCGACAAATGTGACATGCAACAGTGCAGCCGACGGAACCATTAGTATAACAGGTGCATCCGGTGGTTACGGGACTTATGAATACACTATCAATGGAGGAACGAGTTGGAGCAATTCAGGATTATTTACAAATGTAGCTCCCGGTACTTACGACGTAAGGATCAGGGATATGGCAAACCCATTCTGCTCGATAATTCTTAATGCAGGACTGCAGATAACCGAACCCGCAGCTCTTACCGCCATGGTTGTTGATACTGACATATCATGTTTTGGTGCAGCCAACGGTATCATAACAATTACAAATTCGGCCGGAGGATATGGTACCTTCCAATACAGCATCAATGGCGGAGGATCATGGCAGGACTCACCTGTCTTCTCCCCGCTTTCAGCAGGAACATATGATGTAAGGATCCGTGACCGCGCCCATCCGGGATGCTTGGCTGTGTTGCCTCAGGTTACAATAACGGAACCGGCTGCATTAAGTGCAAACGTTACACGGACAAACATTACATGTAATGGAGCAAATGATGGTACAATAATAATATCATCTCCTGCCGGAGGATATGGGACCTACGCATATACAATTAACGGCGGATCCTCATGGCAGGGGTCAGGTACCTTCACAGGCCTTTCAGCCGGAACATATAATGTGGGGATACGTGACGCACTGAATCCTTCCTGCGCAACAACACTCAATCCTTCGCTTATAATTAGCGAACCGGCAAAGATTACAGGAACGGTTGGCAGAACAAATGTAACATGTTATGGTGCGGCAGATGGCACAATCACAGTGACCGGTGTTTCGGGAGGATACGGAAATTATGAATACACAATTAACGGTGGTGCAGACTGGCAGGCAACAGGCAGCTTTACAGGTCTCAATCCTGGTTTCTACAATGTTAAAATAAGAGACGCTGCACAGCCGACATGCGTAGTTACACTTAATGCTTCACTGAGCATAACCGAGCCTTCAGTTCTGTCAGCAAACGTTTCAGGTACCAATGTTTCCTGTTCCGGCGCAAATGACGGATCAATAACAATAACCAATCCATCGGGAGGATATGGTAGTTACGAATATTCAATCAATGGGGGAGGCAGCTGGCACCCGGGCAATATTTTCAGCAATCTTGCCCCCGGAACCTATAATGTCCAGATCAGGGATGCTGCTCAACATGCATGCTTTGTCACACTTAACAGCGCACTGCTAATTACCGGGCCGATCCCGCTTGCCGCAACAGTTGGCAAGACAGATGTCTCATGTTACGGCGCAAATAACGGGATAATAACAATAAGCAACCCCTCAGGAGGTTATGGGACCTATGAATATTCAATAAACGGTGGTCTGAACTGGTCATCGATCGGTAATTTCACCGGTCTGGCTCCCGGTTCATATGACGTCAGGATGAGGGATGCAGCCCATTCGGCTTGTTATATTATCCTGGATCCTGGACTTGTTATCTCCCAGCCTTCTGTTCTTAATGCAAATATTACAAGCACAAATGTAACCTGTTTTGGTTCTGCCGACGGATCAATTTCAATTACAAATCCTTCAGGTGGTTATGGCACCTATGAATACACGGTCAACGGAGGAGGTGCATGGCAAACATCAGGAAACTTCACGGGCCTTGGCCCGGGATCATACAATGTCCAGATAAGGGATGCAGCACACCCCGGATGCATCATTGTTCTGAATAATGCACTGGTCATAACACAGCCTTCGATACTAAAGGCAACAGTTGCTCCGGTTATGGTAACCTGCAACGGAGTTGATGACGGTATAATATCAATAACTGCTCCTTCAGGCGGATCAGGCAGCTATGAATATAGTGTCGATGGCGGCACTACATGGCGATCATCAGGTTCATTTAATAATCTTGCCCCTGGTGTCTATGATGTCAGGATAAGAGACGCTGCGTTTATCACATGCGAGATCGTACTGAATCCGGGTCTTACCATTACAGGGCCGGCAATTCTGAACGCTGTTGTCTCCTCATCGAATGTCACCTGCAATGGTGCAAATGACGGGGCCATAAGCATAACATCACCCTCTGGTGGTTACGGGACCTATGAATATTCAGTCAGTGGAGGCACTAACTGGCAACCGGCTGGCAATTTCAGCAATCTTGCACCCGGAACCTATGATGTCAGGATAAGGGACAGAGCTCATGCCGGATGTGAAGTCACATTATCTCCTGTTACAATAACCGAGCCTGCACAGCTGGCTGCAACGGTTGTCAGGACAGATGTAACATGCAACGGGGCAAATGACGGGGTGATTTCCATAAACAGTCCGACAGGAGGATACGGCACCTACCAGTATTCTATTAACGGCGGTGCAACATGGTCAACAACATCCACATTCTCTAATCTCGCCCCCGGAACCTATAATGTCAGGATGAGAGATGCTTCGCATATAGCATGTGAGTTAATCCTTAACCCTGCGTTGGTTATAGCTCAGCCAGCCAGGCTGGCAGGCACTGTAGGCAGCACTAATGTTACCTGTTTTGGAGCAGATGACGGCACAATAACAATAACCAACCCCTCCGGAGGCTATGGCACATACGATTATAGCGTCGATGGCGGAGCTACATGGCAGAACACAGGCAGCTTTACGTCGGTTGCGCCTGGATTCTATAACGTGCAGATCAGGGATGCTGCACATATCACATGCCAGGTTGTACTTAACGGATCGCTCAGGATTACCGAACCATCAGTGCTTTCAGCAAATGTTGCATCATATAATGTAACCTGCAACGGAGCGAACGACGGAAGAATAAATATAACAGGTCCGACAGGAGGATACGGGACATATGAATATTCAGTCAACGGAGGCGGCAGCTGGCAGACATCAGGAAATTTCAGCAACCTTGGTCCTTCAACATATAATGTTCAAATCAGGGATGCTGCACATAATATGTGCGTGATGGTACTGAATCCTGCGCTTGTAATTACTGAACCGGCACCCCTGGCAGCGACAGTTGCAAAAACTGATGTGTCATGCTTTGGAGCAAATAACGGTACGATATCAATAACATCTGCAACCGGAGGGTATGGAACATATGAATATTCAGTTAATGGGGGGACCACATGGTCGGGGCTCAATAACTTTACAAACCTCTCCCCGGGCATTTACGATGTCAGGATCAGGGATGCCGTAAATTCTTCGTGTGTGGAAACACTCGATCCTGCACTTCTAATAACCCAACCTGCGGTTCTCAATGCAGTTGTATCAAGAACTAATGTTACCTGTTTCGGAGGCAGCGACGGTTCTATATCTGTTACCAACCCGACAGGCGGATACGGGACCTATGAATACAGCATCAATGGAGGAGGCTCATGGCAGACCTCGGGCCTGTTCACAGGCCTTGTCCCGGGTAATTATAATGTGAGAATCAGGGATGCCGCATATCCAAACTGTGTTATCATTCTCAATAATGCACTTCAAATAACCCAGCCTGCCGTCATGAATGCATCTGTCACTCCGGTAATGGTATCGTGTGCCGGAGCAAATGACGGAAGGATCATTATTAATTCTCCGACCGGAGGAAGCGGAACTTACGGGTACAGCATCGACGGAGGGACAACCTGGCAGGCGTCAGGAGCCTTTAACGGACTTGCACCGGATACATACGATGTCAGAATCAGGGATGCAGCCAATACTTCATGCATGATTATCCTCAACCCGGCTGTTGTAATTACTGAACCACCGGCACTTAATGCAGTTGTTGCATCAGTCAATGTTACATGTTTCGGAGCTGGCAACGGAGTCATTTCAATTACGAATCCGACAGGCGGATACGGGACATATGAATTTTCAGTCGACGGAGGCGTCAATTGGCAGCCGACAGGAAATTTCAGCAACCTGGCACCTGCCATCTATGATGTCAGAATAAGGGACAGAGCCCATACAGGATGCTTTGTCATTCTTAATCCTGCACTGGTTATAACACAGCCTGCCCGGCTGACTGCTGCAGTGGTCAAAACAGATGTAACATGCAATGGTGCAAATGACGGGATGATAACCATGACCAATCCGGCAGGAGGATATGGCACCTACCAGTATTCCATAAATGGTGGTGCATCATGGACGTCATCAGGGTCCTTCAGTAATCTGTCGCCGGGAACTTACAATGTAAGAATCAGAGATGCAGCAAACATTAGCTGTGAAACTGTTCTGGATCCTGCTCTTGTCATAACACAGCCTGCCAGGCTGGCTGCTACTGTCACCAGTACTAATGTAACCTGCAACGGTGCGAACGACGCGACAATTTCTGTCACATCCCCGGCAGGAGGCTATGGAAGTTATGAATACAGCATTAACAGCGGAGTTACATGGCAGTCTTCCGGCAACTTTACAGCCCTTTCACCAGGTTTTTATAATGTACAGATCCGGGACGCTGCCAATATTAACTGTGTTGTCATTCTTAACGGTTCACTTAGAATCACTGAGCCACCTGCCCTGACGGCAAATGTTACAAGGTCAAATGTAACATGCAACGGTGCGGCTAATGGCACAATAACAATTACATCTCCCTCTGGCGGATACGGCACATATGAGTACTCAGTAAATGCAGGTGGCAGCTGGCAGTCGGAAAATGCCTTCAGCAATCTTGCACCCGGTTCTTATAATGTCCAGATCCGGGACGCAGCTCAGATTTCATGTGTGGTTGTCCTTAACCCAGCTCTCTCAATTACCGAGCCGGCTGCCCTGACCGCTGTTGTCGGCAGGACGAATGTTACATGTTTTGGGGCAGATGACGGTACGATAACTGTTTCATCTCCTTCGGGCGGATATGGAGCTTACCAGTATTCCATCAACGGAGGGACTAACTGGCAGGGCTTCGGCAACTTTGCAAACCTGGCCCCGGGAACCTATGATGTCAGGATAAGGGATGCATCAAATCCTTCGTGTATGGTTATTCTTGATCCTGCCCTTTTGGTAACACAACCTTCCGCATTGAATGCAGTAATAGGAAGTACCGATGTGACCTGTTTTGGGGGAAACGACGGGACCATAACAATCACTGGGGCAACCGGAGGTTACGGCACTTATGATTACAGTATCAATGGCGGAGGCTCATGGCAGACTTCGGGGAGTTTTACCGGCCTGACACCTGGATTATACAATATCCTGATCAGGGATGCTGCACATCCGGGATGCATAACTGTGCTTAACAATAATTACCTGATAAGACAGCCGGGGCTTCTTTCGGCAACTGTGAGCAAGACAGAGGTGTCGTGTAGCGGCAATAACGATGGAACAATAAGCATTACATCCCCTGCCGGCGGCTATGGCACATTTGATTTCAGTATAAACGGAGGCACAACCTGGCAGACATCAGGGCTCTTCACAGGGCTGGCACCAGGGACTTACGATGTCAGGATAAGGGATGCAGCATATCCCTCATGTATGTCGGTTTTATATCCCAACCTTGTGATCACTGAACCCTTGCCACTTACATTATGGACAACAGGTGATGTGACTCTCAACTGCCATGGTGACATAAACGGAATGGGAACGTTTTATGCTTCAGGTGGTACAATGCCTTATACATTCATTGTTGTATCCAATTCCACAGGAGGGACAATTGCCGCCCCGGGGTTCAACTCCCAGACCTTCTTCAATGCAGGTGCGGGAAATATTACGGTACAGGTAATTGATGCCGCCATGTGTTCGGCGCAGGCAACAATCAATGTGACCCAGCCTGCACAGCTCGACCCCGGATCTGTTGGCTCCAGCCAGGTTGTTTGTTTTGGAGGTAATCCATCCACCCTCACCTCTTCTTCAGACCCTTCCGGTGGCCCCGGGTCATATATCTACCAATGGCAACAATCAACATCAGCTACCGGCCCGTTTGTTAATATTGCCGGTGCAACATCAGCCAGTTATACACCGGTGTCGGGAGCAAGCTATACACTTTATTACAGGCGTATGGTCACATCAGGGAATTGTATGCCGGTCTACAGCAACGTGGTCGAAATCCTTGTCAATCCACGCCCTGTGGGATTATTAACCGGAGGAGAAACAATCTGTCCGGGACAAAATTCAGTCATAAGGGTCAACCTCCTTGCAGGTGCCGGTCCGTTTGAGATCGATATTGCAGGTTATGGAACTGTGACCAATTATGTAAGCGGAACCGATATAATAGTATCTCCTGCAGTAACAACAACCTATACTCTGACACGAATAAGGGATGCAAATAGCTGCGAGGTTACGGCTCCTTCACCTAATCTTAACGGATCGGCGACCATTACAGTAAGTGATCTGCCTTCAATAACTTCATTCACTCCATCTCCCGATGTTTGTGAGTTTTCACCCGCAAGCTTCAGGGTAACGGCAACAGGCAGTAACCTGACTTATCAGTGGTTTGTGGATGATGGCGGGGGATTTGATCCCATAACTGATGGAGGAACATATTTTGGAGCGCTTACACCAACACTTCAAGTTTTCAATTCGGCCAGGATCATGAACGGGTATGTTTATCATGTGGTTGTATCAGGCTGCGGGTCGGATGTACAGTCGGCTGATGCCGTACTGACTGTCAATACCGCACCCGAAATTACCCTACATCCGGGCAACACGACAGTATGTCTTGGACAAAACACTGTTCTGGAAGCAGATGCAACAGGGACAAATATCACATGGCAATGGTATGTTAATAAAGGCTCCGGATTTGTTCCCTCAGTTGATGATTCCAATTTCAGCGGATCAGGTACAAGAATACTTACCATAACAAATGCCCAGGCAACTTTCAACGGTTGGGTTTTCAGAGCCGTGGCAACCGGTATATGCGGTGTGCCTGTCAGCACTAATTTTGCAGTGCTGAGGGTAACAAATCCTCCTTCTGTCACCCTTCAGCCTGTTTCCAGGGCTATCTGTGAAAACGGATCCACATCATTCCTTGCTAACGGGGCCGGATATACCACCCTTCAGTGGCAGGTTTATCAGGGAAGTGTCTGGATTGATCTTACGGATAATGAAACTTATGTTGGGACAAACACACAGCAACTTGCTATATTAAATGCTTCTTCATCATTAAATGGTAACCAGTACAGGCTTGCCCTGATAACCGGATGTACCACCGTGTTGTCAAATCCTGCAACCCTTACCGTGAATTCAAACCCGGTGGTCAATTTCAGTGCTGTCAGTCCGGTTTATGCCTGCGGCGGTGTTCCTGTTTTATTGAACGGAAATCCTTCCGGCGGCTCAGGAACCTATACACAGCATCGCTGGACAGGTGATGTCGGTCCTTTGAGCAGTTATATTGTCCAGTCGCCTGTGTTCAGCTCACTTATTTCGGGCGCCTATGACCTTAATTACAGGGTTACCGACAGTAACGGGTGTACATCGGACGATGATCTGACTGTTATCGTTGACAGTCCTTCTGCTCAGTTCACCTACGACATTGGTAACGGATGTACCCCCCAGACCGTTGCCTTTAGTAAAGATATGACAGGTATATCACGTTGGTGGTGGAATTTTGACGATGGTTCACCCGTTGATTCAATTAATGCAAACCCTGTTCATACTTTTGTTAATAACGTCACAGGTTCGATACAGTATTATAATGTTAAGCTGAGGGTGCTTTCTCCTGGTGGCTGTTATGCTGAATATACTGCAACAATTACCATCTATCCGGCAATTGATGCGACTTTCACTCCGGATATCCCGGTTGTCTGCAGCGGCAGTTCAATTACTTTTACAGCGCTTTCGGGAGGAACAAGGTATTTCTGGGATTATGGCGACGGTTCTTCAGGTTATGCAACCCATTCCACGCGTCATCTTTACACTAATTTCACAACTGCGCCGGTTGTCCGAACTGTAAGGCTGACAACAACATCATTCTATAACTGTGTTGATGTCAGGACATTTGATATTACAGTTATGCCTGTCCCGATTCCGCAATTCACAGCAGATCCTTCAACCCAGGTGTTCAAGCCTTCGGGCAATCCGGTAGCTTTTACAAATACTACAAATCCAGGTACATGGAACTGGTTATGGCGGTTCGGAGATAATTCAACGTCTGCTGATATGAATCCGGTCCATAGCTATGCCAATACAGGTAATTTCGATGTTACACTGGTGGTAAGCAATGCATTTTGTTCAGACAGCGTAAGGCACAGTGTAAACGTTGTTCCCCCTGCCCCGGTTGCAGATTTCGACTCAATACCATCGGGATGTGCGCCTCTGTTTGTAAATATTAAAAATACTTCACTCAACACTGAAATACCCGGTACAACATATCATTGGGACTTCGGTGACGGAAGCAGGTCAACCGCAAAGAATCCTACATATACCTACCTGACACCAGGCACATACAGAATTGAACTTGTTGTTGACGGTCCGGGTGGAACATCAATGAAGACCCAGGTTGTGAATGCTTATGCATCACCAAAAGCATACTTTGAAGTTACCCCGCCTCAGGTTTATGTAAACGACCAGCGGATAAGGTGTTTCAATCTCAGCCAGGGGGCCACCTCTTTCCTGTGGGATTTCGGAGACGGAGATACTTCCAAAGTAAAAGAACCGTACCATAAGTATATGGAAGAAGGTGTTTATGATATAACCCTGTGGGCATATTCCGAAAACGGATGCAGCGACCAGTATATCCTTTCGCCAGCAGTAACTGTCCTTCCTGTCGGTGATATAAGGTACCCGACTGTCTTTACGCCTAACAAGACCGGACCGATTGAAAGATCTGATCTTCCAACAGGCGGTACTGAAGTCGACCAGTTCTTTTATCCCCCGATCCGGCAGAAGGTTGAAAACTATAAGATGCAGATATTTAACCGATGGGGTGTATTGATCTTTGAAAGTCACGATATAAATGTCCCGTGGAACGGCTATTACAAGGGCGAATTATGCCAGCAGGGCGTTTACGTATGGCTTGTTGAAGGCAAATACCAGGATGGCAAACCTTTCAAGATGGCAGGCAATGTGACTCTGCTGCATTAACCAGGCAGCAAGAAATATCGTATCAGCATTATGAGGAGGGTGTCTCAAAAGGGGCACCCTTTCTTTTTTAGTTGATTGTCACTTTCTTTTGCTCCTCCAAAAGAAAGTAACCAAAGAAAAAGAGTCCGGAAAAGACAACCGTTCCTGTTTTTCGCCAATTGC
>Ga0208695_1000458_pt1 | contig 44535 bp, 38 predicted proteins | sample AD_UKC111_MetaG_FD_184449 | JGI IMG/M metagenome (GOLD analysis project Ga0208695, IMG submission 184449) | Active sludge microbial communities of municipal wastewater-treating anaerobic digesters from Hong Kong - AD_UKC111_MetaG (SPAdes)... | ecosystem: Engineered > Bioreactor > Anaerobic >... | reverse complement strand
CCGCTTTGCCGAAAAATCCGCAGTACTTCGTGATCGCTGCTGTCAATGTCGTCTTGCCATGGTCAATATGACCCATCGTTCCCACATTCACATGCGGTTTGTTGCGTTCAAATTTCTGCTTGGCCATAAACCGATTACTCCTTGAGAAGTTCGATAAAAGAGAATGAATTAACCTTTTAAGACTTTTTCTTTCACAGCATCAGAAACCGGTGCATAGTGGTCAAATTCCATAGTGAAAACACCGCGACCCTGTGTACCGGATCTAAGTTGTGTTGCATAACCAAACATTTCAGCCATCGGGATCTGGGCTCTAACAGCTTGAACGTTGCCAGGATGCATATCCATTCCCAAAACAACGCCCCGGCGAGATGTTACTTGACCCAATACCTCGCCGAGATATTCCTCAGGGATGGTTACTTCCACCTTCATGATTGGTTCCAGAAGGGTGCAAGCACCTTTTTGCATGGCTTCGCGGAAACCCATGATGGCAGCCATTTTGAAGGCCATTTCGCTCGAGTCGACTTCGTGATATGAACCATCGACGAGGCGAATCAAAAGATCGGTTACGGGGTACCCACCCAACACACCAGATTCCACGGCTTCTTTAACACCTTTTTCAACCGCGGGGATGTATTCCTTTGGAATGGCGCCACCGAAGATTTTGTTTTCAAATTTAATACCAGAGCCTCGGTCAGTAGGTTCAAGATCAAAAACCACATGGCCGTATTGGCCGTGACCACCGCTCTGTTTAACGTATTTGTAACTGTAACCAGTCACCGGTCGGGTGATAGTTTCGCGATAAGAAACCCGTGGATTACCAACGTTCGCCTGGACGTGGAACTCTCGCATCATGCGGTCCACAAAAATATCCAAGTGAAGCTCACCCATACCTGAGATAATGGTCTGCCCGGTATTCTCATCCGAATGGATGCGGAATGTTGGATCCTCTTCAGAAAGACGAAGCAATGCGTTAGCCATCTTATCTTGATCGGCGGTCGATTTCGGTTCGATGGCAATGGAGATTACCGGTTCCGGGAATGAAATACTTTCGAGCACTACGGGGTGATCCGAGTCACACAGTGTGTCACCGGTGAAGCTTTCTTTCAAACCAAGCACGGCGCCGATATCTCCTGCATTGACTTCGGTGATGTCTTCTCGACGGTCGGCATACATGCGCAATAAACGTCCGATTCGTTCTTTGCGACCCTTGCCAGGGTTGTAAACCATTTGACTGGCGCTAATCTTGCCCGAATAGACTCTAAAATAAGCCAATCTGCCCACGTAGGGATCACTGACGATCTTGAAGACCAGCGCGCTCAATGGAGCATCATCGTCAGGAGGAAGTTCAATTTGTTCGTCGTTCTTCAGGTTAGTGGCTTTTACAGCCGGGATATCCAGAGGTGAGGGTAAATAATCGATCACCGCATCCAGCACAAGCTGGACGCCTTTATTCTTCAAAGAGGAGCCGCAAAAACATGGGGTTGCTTTATTTTGGATGACTGCGGATCGCAGCGCGGCTTTCATCTCTTCGATTGAGATCGATTTCCCTTCGAGATATTTGACAGTTAAATCATCGTCGAGTTCGGCGATTTTTTCAACCATCTGCATGCGGGCTTCTTCTGCCTGTTCTTTCAATTCGTCGGGAATTGGAGAAACGCGTGGTTCCTTACCCAATTCATCTTCGAAATAGATTGCCTGCATGGTCATTAAATCGATCATACCCTTGAAATTGGCTTCACTGCCGATGGGTAGATGCATGGCGATCGGGTTCGCGCCTAGGCGCGATTTTATCGTGCCCAGCGTATATTCGTAGGAGGCTCCCGTGCGATCCATCTTATTGACAAAACAGATGCGGGGTACGTTATACCGATCAGCCTGTCGCCATACGGTCTCACTTTGCGGTTCAACACCCTGGACGGCATCGAAAACCACCACGCCGCCGTCGAGGACTCTTAATGAGCGCTGTACCTCGGCAGTGAAATCAATATGTCCCGGGGTATCGATAACATTGATCTGATAACCTTTCCACTCGGCAGTTACTGCCGCTGAGACAATGGTGATCCCTCGCTCGCGTTCCTGGGCCATCCAGTCAGTAACTGTCGTGCCGTCATCTACCGAGCCGATTCTATACGTGCGGCCGGAATAGAACAGGATACGCTCTGTCGTCGTCGTTTTACCGGCGTCGATGTGGGCGATAATCCCAATATTACGGCACTTTTCAAGCGGAAAATTACGTGGCATTGCAAACCTTTACTATGCTTCTCAGAGGATTAAACACGGAAATGAGAGAAAGCACGGTTGGCTTCGGCCATTTTGTGAGTCTCTTCGCGTTTACGAACTGCTGCGCCTGTATTATTCGCCGCGTCCATCAATTCGCCGGAAAGTTTTTCGGCATAGGAATTACCGGTACGTCCAGAGGACGCTTCGATGATCCAGCGCATGGCCAGGGTCATTTTGCGGCTGGCAGGCACTTCCATTGGCACCTGGTAAGTGGCGCCACCCACACGACGTGGGCGGACTTCCATCAATGGTCCAACATTTTTCAAGGCAGTATCCATCACTTCGATCGGATCCTTGCCGGTCTTTTCTTTGATTATATCAAGTGCATCGTAGACGATAGTCGTGGCAACACTTTTCTTGCCGCGTTTCATGATGCGGTTGATGAAGAATGTAACAGGCACGCTATTGTAGCGAACATCTGCTACAACTTCACGTGGTTCGGGTTTAGTCCGTCGCATTTATTATCTCCGTCCTTCTTAGTTAAGCAGCCTTCGGCTTTTTGGAGCCATACTTGGAACGGCCTTGCGCCCGTTTGGCTACACCAGTCGTATCCAATGTCCCACGCACGATGTGATAACGCACACCAGGCAGATCTTTCACACGACCACCGCGGACAAGAACAACAGAGTGCTCCTGTAACTGATGGCCTTCGCCCGGAATGTATGCAGTCACTTCGACGCCGTTTGAAAGGCGAACACGGGCGATCTTACGAAGCGCCGAATTCGGTTTCTTGGGGGTCATGGTGCGGACGACAGTGCAGACTCCACGTTTTTGCGGTGCGCCTTTATCCTGGCGGGTACGACGTTGTTTCATTGAATTCAACGTGTACTGTAGGGCAGGCGCTTTACTCTTGACCTTTTTGGTCACGCGTCCTTTTCGGATCAATTGATTGATAGTTGGCACGTTTCTTAGCCTCCGTTAAAATAAATGCCTTTTTCTACAAAGTTACTTGCTTAATAGGGCGAGGCCATCGACTGCAATGATGGCCACGCCGGATTCACTCCAGAGTACCTGCATCACCAGCAAAACACAACGGCGCATGATTATAACATGGGGGGTTTTGTCGGTCAACCTCCCTGCTCTATTGATTCCTGCGATGGCGCCGTTACGATCTTTAGAGCAGACCTTCCAATTCTTCACCGAGACCAAGTAATCCGGTCTCAAGCCTGGGAGGTCGTATCTTTTCCTCATCCTTGCCAAAGCGAATCACTTCGTTGCTATCCATGACCGCTTCCACAGCCAGACCAAGACTTTGCAGCTCTTTCACAAGCACTCTGAAAGAGGCCGGCAGGCTTGGATCTTCAATGGGTTGGCCCTTGACAATGGCCTCATAGGTGCTGACACGACCCTGGACATCGTCTGATTTAACTGTCAGCATTTCCTGCAGTGTGTAGGCCGCGCCGTAGGCTTCCAGCGCCCACACCTCCATTTCGCCGAAGCGCTGACCGCCAAACTGTGCCTTACCGCCCAACGGTTGCTGGGTTACAAGGCTGTATGGGCCAGTGGAACGCGCGTGCACTTTATCTTCCACGAGGTGATGTAGCTTAAGCATGGTCATCACACCCACGGTAACGGGTTGGTCAAATTCCATGCCATTGGTACCGTCGCGCAGAACACGTTTGCCCAGAATCGGCAGCGGAATTCCCCGCTCCAGCGCGAGTTTGTCAGCTTCAGCGCGGACTTTCTCGTCCTTGATCTTCGTTGAATCAACCTCGTTAGCCGACAACCAAATACGCAGGCAGGTGTTGATGGCGCGTTCGTCGTTCTCTGAGAACAGACCCGATCCGGCTTTGACGTTATCAAAGCTCAAAATTCCATCCGGGTCATATCCTTTTTCTTTGAGCCAAAATTCCAGGTTGGAACGGCGCGCATAAGTGATATCGGTCGCCATGCGCGAAATATCATATTTATCACCCATCACCTGCTCCATGTAAAGCAGGCGGACTTCGTCGTCATCTCTAATGGTTTCAGGATCGTATTCTTGCTGGTTGAGCCATTCCCACGATTTTTCGCCAGTTTCTTTCCAGGCGTAATCAATCATCCAGGCGCGCGCCAGTTCAGCTTCGATCTCGTACTCGTTGGCACCGTCGAATACCGGGGTGATGCCCTGGAATCCGAGCTCTTTCGCTGCCCAACCAAGATGAGCTTCGAGTACCTGGCCGATGTTCATACGGGCAGGCACACCCAGTGGGTTGAGAATGATATCAACGGGTGTACCGTCTTCAAGGAAGGGCATGTTCTCCACAGGGACAACACGAGAGACAACACCTTTATTCCCGTGACGTCCAGCCATTTTGTCACCAGCGGTGAGCTTGCGGCGCTGAGCTACTGACACACGGACCATCATGTCCACACCAGCGGAAAGATCAACGTTATCTTCGCGGGTGAAGACTTTAACATCCACCACCTTGCCGCGCTCACCATGAGGCATACGCAGGGAGGTGTCTTTCACATCGCGTGATTTCTCACCGAAGATGGCACGCAGCAGGCGTTCTTCAGGAGTCAATTCTTTTTCACCCTTGGGGGTGATCTTGCCTACCAGGATGTCATTCGGGCCCACTTCAGCGCCGATGCGCACAATACCTTGTTCATCCAGGTCTTTGATAGCGTCTTCACCCACATTTGGAATATCGCGCGTGATCTCTTCGGGGCCAAGTTTGGTGTCTCGTGCTTCAACTTCATACTTCTCGATATGCACTGAGGTAAACTTGTCGTCTTGCACCAACCGTTCGGAAATGAGAATGGCGTCTTCAAAGTTGCCGCCTTCCCATGAAACAAAAGCAATGACCACATTCTGGCCAAGTGCAAGGTTTCCATTTACTGTCGATGAAGAATCAGCCAGGATATCACCCTTGTGGATGCGCTGACCTTTGATGACCGCGGGGCGCTGATCGATACAAGTGCTCTGATTCGAGCGCTGATATTTCCGAAGTGTATATTCGCGTACTTTACCTTCGCTGTTCTTGACACAGACCTGGCGTCCGGTTACGGAAATAACCTCGCCATCTTCTTCAGCCACAAGCACCTGGCCAGAGTCAATGGCAGCGTAACGCTCCATACCGGTTGAGATGGTCGGAATGTCAGGGTTCACCAGCGGGACTGCCTGAGCCATCATGTTGGAGCCCATCAAGGCGCGGTTAGCGTCATCGTGTTCGAGGAACGGGATCAAGGCAGCGCTGATACCTACCACCTGATGCGGGGCAATATCCATGTAGTTGATACCGTCGATACTCGAGGTGATGAAGTCACCGTGGAAGCGGCAAGAAGCCTGATCGGTCCCAAATTCGTATTCCAGGGTCAACGGAGTGTTCGCCTGGGCAATGACGTACTTATCTTCAGCATCAGCGGAGAGGTATTCCACCTCATCCGAAACAAAGGGGACAACGAAGATTGTGTTCTTCTTGGTTTTCTTGATGGCCGGCAGCATCTTGGCGGTGATGCGCTCGCCTTCTTTAGCGATCACTTCGCCTGTCTTCGGATCGGTTAAAGTTTCGCGAAGCATACGGCCTTCCAGGCGGCTGTCTTCGCAGCTCAACGCCTTGATGACGCGCCGATAAGCGGTTTCAATAAAGCCATATTCGTTTACGCGGGCATAACTCGCCAGACGACCAATCAAACCAATGTTCGGACCTTCAGGGGTTTCGATGGGGCAAATGCGTCCGTAGTGAGAGTTGTGCACATCGCGGACATCGAATCCCGCGCGCTCACGGCGCAGACCGCCAGGACCAAGGGCAGACAGGGTGCGCTTGTGGCGCAGTTCCGCCAGCGGGTTGGTCTGGTCCATGAATTGGGATAACTGGCTGGAACCGAAGAACTCGCGCAGCGCAGCCACCACCGGGCGAATGTTGATGAGGCTGACCGGAGACACCTGGTCTTGATCGCGGATGGACATACGCTCTTTGATGACGCGCTCCATACGACGCATGCCAATGCGCAGTTTGTTCTGGATCAATTCACCGACGGTCTTGACGCGGCGATTACCGAGGTGGTCGATATCATCTTTGTCTTCGGTCTCATTGTTGATCATGATCATGCGGCGAACTAGATAGACGATATCCCATTTGGTCACACTGCGATGAGAAACGGGGATGCGGTCCATCAAGTCAAGTTTCTGATTGAGTTTGTAACGACCGACGCGTTCCAGGTCATAATGGCGCATATCGAAGATCTGCTCTTCGAGGAATTGCTTGGCGTTTTCGAGGTTGGCAGGGTCACCCGTGCGCATACGTCGGAAGAATTCGATGAGCGCGGCTTCCGCAACCGTCTGCCCATGTGACAGGTCCCAAACAGGTTCTTGACCAATGGTCTTGGCAATGAACTGGCGATCAGGATTGTTGTCAATATCGTGGAACAGGGCGATCAATTCCTCATCGGAACCGGTCTTCAACGGAGTTTCACCCGGCAGCAGATCATCAACCGCAGCCAGCGCGCGTAAGAAGATCGTGATGGGAACGGTACGTTTGCGGTTGAACTTGAGGATGATAAAATCTTTGTTTCGGGTTTCAAATTCCATCCAGGCGCCGCGGTCAGGGATCAATTTTGCCATGGCCAAACGACGACCAGTGGCACGGTCAACCGGGGCTTCGAAATAGACGCCCGGTGAACGGATGAGCTGAGAAACGACTACGCGTTCGGTGCCATTGATAATGAAAGTACCATTTTCGGTCATCTCAGGGAAATCGCCCAAGAAAATGTCCGATTTTACCGGTTGCGGGATATCCGGACCAGCCAGAAGTACTGAGACGTATAACGGACTTGAATAGGTCAGGTCACGTTCGACGCATTCTTCAATGCTGTGTTTAGGTTCATCAAACCAATATTTCAAGTCCCACTGCTTGGCCTCAGGACTGCGTCCCGGGAAATAAAGCTTCATTCCCTTGTTATAAGATTCGATAGGCGAGATCTCATGGAACAGATCGGCCAGACCTTCTGTTTTCAACCGTCTGAATGAATCCAGTTGAACTTCGATTAAGTCCGGCATATTGAAAATTACAGGGATACGAGCATAAGATTTGGTTGGAAGCACAGAAGCCATCGGTTTCTCCTAGAATATAAAACCTGGCAAAACAATATCTAGTTTTCTGGCGAAATAGCGCCAGAATAAGCAAACCTTGATTATATCAATGGTGTTTTGATACGTCAAGAAATGGCGGGGAACTGGTACTTTTATGTAGTCTCAACCCACTCGTTGTGTTCGATTCGCGCCCCTGTGAGTGGGATGATTTGCGCGTCAATTCTACCATCTTTAGCGATTTTGAGAAGTCCATACTTTGGCTGCGGATCAATGAAGTCACCATGACTGACCGAACCAGGATTGAAAAAGAGTGTCTTCCCAATCCAACGGTTTTCGGCATGATGAGTGTGACCAAAAAGGATTACATCAGCTTCAGGAAAGGCTCGCACCAAACGCTTTTGATAACGCTCAAAATTGTAACCACGAGTGATGTACAGGAATTTATCCCGCCAGTAGGTACCCGGGTTCAGATGACCATGGGTAAGCACTAAACGAACACCGTTGATCATCAATAATCTAGTTATCGGTGTATCGTTGAGTAGCAAGAGATCTCGGTTGCCGGTGACAGCCCGCACTGGTGCCACGGATTCCAGCTCAGCCAGTACAGACCGCACGGACACGTCACCACCGTGCAGGATCAGGTCTACCCGCTGCTCGCGCAACAGATTTAGAAGCGCCGGATGCAGATGACGCACCCGGTCTGGGATATGGGTATCGGAGAGCACACCGATGACAAACGGATCATGGTCGGTTGAGATAACTTCCATTGTGCTCTTTCAATACCTGGTCGATTTGTTCCTGGGCCTGGGCGGTATTCTTGAACTGGATGGCATGGATCCCCAATGCCTCAGCCGAGAGGATATTGTCTTTATTATCATCCACAAAAATCGCCTGGGTCGGTTTTACTCCCAGACGGTGCAAAATCAGCCGGTAGATCGCCGGATCAGGTTTGGCCAGTCCAACCTCATAAGAAAATATTGAAATATCGAAGGCATCCATGCAAGGATATTTCTCGGTCAATGACCGTCGCGCGTTTGACCAGGCATTGCTGAGCAAAGCGGTTAAGTAGCTCTTCTTCTTCTCTCGCAGGAAATTGACCAGATTCTCGTCCAAGCGATCACCCGCCCAAAAAGCCTCTTCGTACGTCGGCTGCAATACCGCTGGAACGTTCAAGTTTTGCCAGACCGATTCCCAGTGCTGTCGCTCATCGATCTTGCCGATGGTGGCTGCTAAGGCTGAAGGCGACAGAAAGACAGCTTCTTCAAAAGCCTCTTCCGTTAGCCCCAATTTTTTGGCGGTCGCTTCGCGGGCTGAGTAATCGTCCGTGCGCAGGATCACCCCACCCATATCAAAAATGATCGCCTTGATCTTGTCATCCATGGAAAATCTCCAATTAGCAAATCTCAAATTCCGTATCCACCGAGTATATCAAAAAAAAAGAAAGGCAGGAGTTCCTGCCTTTCTCGATCAACCATTGCGGTGTAGCTTTCCGCTACGTTTGGCGTATAGTTCCGCCTGCCGAAAGATCAACAATCCCAGGGGGATCAGCACCAATCCCATCAGCAGCACCGGCCACACATACTGCCAAAGCTGTGCGGTCGGCGTCCCGTCCAACAACGCCTTGCGGACACCGTCCAGTACGTAAGTAGCCGGGCTGAAGATGGCTGCCTTGCGCAGCACCAACGGCAGTACGTTCACCGGGTAGTAGACGCCCGAGACCAGCAACAACACAGCAATAAAGACATGGGTCATTTGTGAACCGCGCTCCGGGAAAAGTAATGGAAGCACAGAAGCCATAATACCGATGCCAACGAAGCTGAAGCTGCCGGAGAGCAGCACAATCGTCCCACCTACGAAGTTGGCCTGCGTCAGGTCGATCTTGAACACCAGTGAAGTGATTGCAAGGATCACTCCGGTGAAGAAGAAGCCGTAGATCACGGCAAAGGTGGTTTGCCCGGTCATGTGGGTGATGCGCCTTACTGGAGCCATCAGTGTGTATTCGATAGTCCCTTCCCAGCGTTCGATGTTGATCAGGTCAGTAATCCAGTAAAAGATAGTGAATAAAAAGCGCCACACCAGCGTACCGATGAGCAGGTAGAGCACGATGTAACTCGTGTTGGTGATCTCACTGCCACTGATCTGTTGCATTCCGAGACCGATGAAACTGACAGACATGCAGTCAGCGATAGAATACACCAACCAGACCAGCTCCCACGACCAGTAGCGTTTTATCAGATTGACGTTGCGCTCAAAAAACGCATAAGACGCACGAAATTGTTGTGTAACGACAGCCATAATATTCCTCACTTCAGGGTTACGCTGCTTCCCATTCGGTGCGCAGGATACCCATATTGACAATTCCCCAGCGTTTATTTTCCTTGAAAATAAACTCACGCTGAGTTCCTTCATGTTTGAAACCACATTTTTCATAACAGCGGATGGCGCGCTGGTTGAATTCAAACACGGTCAAATTCACGCGGTGCAGATTGAGCTCGGCGAACCCATAACGCAAAATTACCTTCATTGCGTCGGTGCCATATCCTTTGCCCTGGAACTCCGGCTCACCGATACCGATACCCACCCAGGCCGAGCGCGACATCCAGTCGAATCCGTCCAGGCCAACCAGCCCAATAAATTGATCGTCTACCAGGGTATGGATGGCAAAATTGCCAGCGTCGTTACCGCCTTCGATCACCCACTCTTCCAGTTGACTGGTGGGTGGCAACCAGGCCGGGCGCACATCCCAATTGCGAACGAAATCACTGTCAGTATTCCATCTTGCCCAGGCTTTGGCATTCTCTTCACGGTTGACCGCGCGGAGCCTCACCAAATGACCACAGAACAGTTCAGAAGTCATTTCGCCCTCACTTCCTCAAGATACAGGTACTCGCCTCTTAGTATGCCGTAAATGTAGGTATCCCAATATTTTCCAGAATGGAAAACGGCTTCGCGCCTCTGCACATCTTTCATAAAACCGTGACGCTCCAGCAATGCCATCAGATCTGTTTCATAGGCGGAACAGAACGCCTGCAGACGATACAGACTGATCTCCATGAAGGAGTAACGAACCATCATCTCGACCAGTTCGTCACCATACCTGAGCAGGTCCGCTGGCTCTCCGAAATCGACCTGAAGGTTGCCCACCTGATTCGCAGCATAGATGTCCATGATCTTTGCCAAACCAACAAGATCATCTTCACTCACAAGCCTGACGGCAAAGTAAAGCTCCCTGCCCCCTTCTTCAGCCTTTTTCAGCTTATCAGCAAGGAGCTTTTTCATTTCGTATTCGGAGATCAGACGGTACATGCCAAAATTGATGCGACGATCGAAAGCATGCTGATCTGTCCACTTCGACAAGGTCGATGCATCCTTTTCAACATCAAGCGCTGTGAGCCTGATCTTCTCGCCCAAGTACAATGATTTACCGATCATTCTTCCTCGGCTTCCTCTTCCTCATCCCGGTTGACCAGGTTCTTACCGGTCAGTTCAATGAAAACATCTTCCAATGATGGTTCGACATCATTCTTCCATTTGACCAGTTTCTTCAGCCCAGCCGGTGTATCCAGCGCGATCACTTTGCCGGTGCTCATAATGGCGATACGGTCGCACAGAGCTTCCGCCTCAGCCATGTCGTGAGTGGTCAGCAGAATGGTCGTGCCATCCCGATCTCGCATCTCGCGTACCACAGCCTGGACCTCACGCTTGGACCGTGGATCGAGGCCGGTGGTAGGTTCGTCGAGAAGAAGCAGTTTTGGCTTCGAGAGTAGTGCCCTCGCGATTGCCACCTTCTGTTGCATACCTCGCGACATCTCCTCCATTGGGCTGGTGATCGTGCTTTTTTCAAGCCCAAGCCGGGTAAGAATCTCAAAGATTTGCTTGCGGGTCTGGCGGCTTTCCATGCCATAGAGCCTGGCGCCGTACATCAGGTTTTCCAGCGGGCTTAACTTCTTGAAGAAGGAAGCTTCGACCGAGACACGGTTGATCAACTGCTGCACCTGCATGGGTTGTTTAACGATATCAAAGCCCATCACGACGATCTTACCCTTATCGGGAATCATCAGGGTGGAAAGCAGCCGGATAAGGGTCGATTTACCACCACCGTTTGGGCCAAGGACACCAAAGATCTCGCCCTTGACCACGTTGAACGACACGTCGTTGACCGCGATCACACAGCGCCGGCTATTGGCGGTAATAACTTCATTACTGCCATTTTCAGCTTCAGCGGCAGTGGGTGAAGTGTTCTTCCCCCTCTGCCAAAAGGGTTCGAGAGGCTTCTTGAATTGTTTACTCACATTTTCGACAACGATTACATTCATCATAATTCACCTGCCTTATACACTCATCAGCTCGGCTTGCTGCAACCCAGCCTGAGCGAAAGAGATGCCCATTTCATCGCGGCTGAGCAATTCGAATCCATGGATCTGATTTCTCATTGCTGCCAGGTCTGCGTTTGCGGCAGGGGTTCCCATCACCGCGGATTGATTAACAACAAACACCCTGGAGAATATGCCTGATCGCAGATCTTTCTTGAGTTGTACATAAGCCGAACGCTGTAAATTGTCCAATTTGTTAATATCGATGTAAACTGCAGCCAGGTTCTGCAGACCTAATTGCTGCTTGATCCAGGCCAAACCTGTGTAAAGCTGGCACTTGGCTTCATAGCTGAAGCGTTCATCGACTTCGATAGTTCCGCGCACGTAAAACGCAAACGCCTGCGGATTGTGGCCGGAACGGTCAAAATAATCTACTCTGTGCGAGCCGAATTTAAGCAGTGTTTCCAACATATTCGGCCTCCTTCTTCTCCTCTTGCAATACATGAACCGATGCGGACTTTCCAGTCCTAATACCCAAACTCCACCTTCCTCAATCTGCCCATCTCTCCTCCTTTCAGGGAAAAATAAAAGGCCCCGGGGAAGCACCCGCGACCTTTATCTGCCTTTAAACAAAACAGCCACGGGATTTTTGCACCCGTGGCCGCTGGATTGGATTTCTTTATCCTAACGAGAAACAGGCGCAATTCGACAAGGAGCGCTGGCAACGCCATTAAGCGAGACAACGCAAACAGTCGAAAAATTAGTGCGGTTACGATATTCCATTTTGTTCTGCGCCTTTCCTTTCATAAGATTTTTATTAACATAAATATTTTAATAGAAACCCAAGATAAAGTCAAGGATTATTTCCATTTGTTCTATTAATCAGAGTAATTAACCAATAATCCATTTGTAAATCGGTTTGGGGACTTTCACCTCGGCGGTGTTCAAGACCCGCAAGGCAAAGTATTCATGCTGCATCCAGGAGACATGGAGGGCCTGTTTTCCAATATCCGTGTCTTTCTTAATTGCCCAACTCTTACGGTGATCATCGACCTCTTTCCCGTATTCATCGAGGATTGTGCGATTTTGTCGATACCGGACGTCATTTCGTAAGTTGCGGAACATACGTGGTCGATAAATCTTTGCCGCAAGCAATTCCGTTCCATCCAGACCGGGCAATGTACAACAATAAACGTTGGCTTCCTTTACATCCCCGATCTTGAACAACACATCCGTGATTTGGGCTTCATCGTAGAACAGACCCAAATATCTAAAAAACCATTTGCGTTCATAAAGCGCGGCTGAAGGTGGGTCTGAAGACGCCATCCACGCCGACATCAGCATCGCGGTGGAATAATAAATCTTCAGAATCACATGTTACGACTGGTTTTCCTTGACGCGAATTATTTTCTGACCCTACTTCGTTGTGTAATTGGCGCAGGCTTTATCGATATACTCAAAATCATCATCGTTTTTTTTGGTTGAGATTAATTTTTGGCATAATCTAATTCCAGAATCAAAAAAACAGCCGGGGAAATGTCTTGCTTCCGCGGCTGTTCCATTCCACCGTATTCCAAAGCTACGATGAGCAACAAAAACCGCGAGGTGCGTGATGCACTCCGCGGTAGAAGATCAACCCAAACCGGTTACTTTCAGAGGCGCTCACACAATGAGCATGACAATCCTTTATCATCACGAGCAAGAAATATATATTCTTTTCTCATGGTCATACTACTTTGTGAAGCCTCCCTTCACTTGGGATAATTACATTTATGATATTAACATGGGTATTAATGAAAGTCTATCATCAATTACTGATCTTCTTTTGAGAGAATCAGTTTTGACAGCTTTTCCTCCGCAACTCTAACCAAACGCGGGTGCATCACGAAATACTGCTTTCCATCACCCTTTTTCTGTGGTTGACGCTCTACTTTTTTCGCCAAAAAATCAACAATCGTAGAGACAAACTCACGGCACATGATCGGCTCGAAGCGATCGCGGAGCTGTTTGATCGTTTCTCCTCTAACAACGTCCACCCGCCGCGTGCGCAGAATATCGCCAGTATCCACACCCTCGTCCATGAAGTGCACGGTCAGTCCAATATGAACTAGATCACCCTTGAGAATTGGCCACTCAACCACGTCCATTCCGCGATAGCTGGGTAACATGCCCATGTGGCAGTTAAGCACCCCCGCGCCCGCTGATGCCAGCACGTCTTTGCGGATGAGCCCACCGCCGGTGAAGACAATCACCTCTGGTTTTAACGTGTTCAGACCCTCAAGCACGCTTGCGTCATTTAAATCCTGGCAATAGTAAATGGGAATACCGTGAGCTTCTGCGAGTTCATCCACATTGTGAAAATGGATTCCTTCAATCCGCATTAAACTGGCAATGGTCTCGAAGTTGGCCGGCGCGTACGCCTTCTGACGTAGCACAAGTTTCTTCCAAATCTTTCTTAACAATCGTGTACCGTCCCTGCTAAATTCAGAAACGAACCGTTTTGGGTTGACCAGTTTCCGTACGAAAATGGCCTGAACCTCAACCCCTTTCCTTAGCAGCAATTCAGTGACTGTGATGGTGTACAGGCTGAAGCGACTTGGAGAGAAAATAACCACTTTGCTCATGATTCTTCCTCCCCTGTTAATTCAGTCATGGCGTATTCGATGGACAACAGCACGCGGAACTGGAAAAGTGCCATTTCAATGTCTGACGTGTTTCCATTCAATTTTCTGGCGATCGACCTTTCATTGATGACCCAATTAAAATCAGCCAGCTTTAAGGCGGTATTCAGAAAACGAAGATCTTTGGAGTTCAGTGCATAGTCGACAAGAAAAGCAGTAACGTGCAGCACCAGCAGATTGGCGTTGGCAGGGTTGCCGCATTTCTCAATGGCACGTTGACGCAGACTGGGAAGCCTGACCTCGCAGAACCGCATCAGTTTTTCAGCCCAATTGCGTACTGTTTCCATTTCCTTGCCGGTATAAAGACAGCGGCGCAAGTTGAGCAAGATCGCGTGGTTTGATTCCTTGAAGCTCGCTTCTTTGGTGAGCATGTCCGGTTCTACCTGCCAATCTACCGCCGGAAGATCCAGAGATCGTAACCCGAATGCATTCAGGCAAGGCTCAAGGTGTTCGAGGGGAGAGAGCCCGGTTGCAACTTTTTCCGATCCCAGTATGCGGATGGAAGCCCAAAGCGCATTAATGTCATTATCGTTCATTGGCATCCCTTCTCCCACTCACTCGATTTCACATAAAGCAATCCGGCCATCCAGACCGCGGATGGCTTCGGCAAAGAGGTAAAACTCCCGGCTGGTCTGTGGACCGTCAGCGAATCCGATGACACCGAACTTGAACCAACGTTTGGGCAGACCATCGTGTTCAAATTTTCGCACATCCTGCCAGGTTTCAAGGTCGCGCGAGACCATCAAATGGGCATAGCCATCCTTGACCCCCGCTCCGATTTCCTGAGCGGTAGCGGCTAAATAAACACCGTCTTCCAGGTGTTTGATGTACCAGACTGGCCCTGGGAATGCACTCTTCTTTTCAATCTGACGCGTCTTGCGATCCAACCGAATATGAAAGCTGTCTTGAAGCTGTGAATCCATGATCCAGTGCACACTGTCTTTCTCGAAAAAAACGTTGCAGGTACGATAAATCTGCTGACCGTCTCCAATCCATTCAATGTTCTTGAAATTGCGGTCCGCACAGAGGATATGGCACTCATCTTTGAAATCACCAGTGAGCACCCATACTTTTTTTTCGTAGGGGTCAAAATAGCAGCCATGCACATGCTTGATGCTGCCTTTAGGAAACAGGTAAATCACCTGCCAGCTTCTGCCGCCATCCCGGCTGCGATAGACGGGGACCTCAGCACGGTCACCGTTATTCCCGTACTCACCGAAGAATAACTCTTTCCCTTCAATGACCGCGATGGATTGGTGCAACACGTTGCGGCAATTTTTGAGCTTCAACGTCTCAATCAATTGTCTTGTAGTTCCGTCATAATAATAGACCTTCCCCTGCCTGATGATGACATATCCGCCGGTGACCGGTACCACGTTGCACTTATCCAGGCGCAGGGCGCGACGAGTCAGACGAAACAAGCCAAACGGGCTCTTCCAACCATCACCGGGTAATTGGATTCGCAGCGTTTGATCCGCCTTTTCTACAGTGACGCGATTGTGGAAACTGGTAATACGCATCTCAGGGGAAGCGTAATGACAGATCTCACCGTCAATTAATTGCTTAATCGTGAAATTCATGAAAGATGCGGCTCCGTATGGCAGGCTTCAAATTCAACGAACTAATTATAAAGCGGGTTTGAGATAACAATCACCCGCTGAGGTGCCAGCGGGTGATCGATTTTGAAATTATAGATGGTAATCAATCAGATCGGCGTGAAAGGGTTGGACATCCTTTAATTTTCCGGGGACGCGCAAGATAACCGCTGTATCCGGTATCGCAATCTGTCCGCCGCTCACGGTAACATCGGCAACATTCAACAGGTCTGGGTAATCTCCATCGGGGAGAATCGTAGCAGTTTTCCCCTGCTTCCCGTTCACGTTGAACACGCCAAATAGATTGGCGTCTTCCCATTCCCAAACCGCCTGGATGGCTGGCTCAGCCGAGGTGATGGTAAATACTCCATTGACCTGGGCAGGGTCTTTTTTGAGTTTAGCCAGTTTAGTCAGAAAACTAGAGAGTTCATAATTTTTCCACTCGACCTTGTCGATGTCAAAAAGCGAGGGGGTATGTTCCGCGGCGGATTCCTCTCCACCATAGATAAGGAACGCTCCGCGATTGAATGCCTCAAAGGCAGTCCAGGCCAGTGCCTGCATCCGAGTTGGAGCTACCTTCATTATTCGTTCATTGTCGTGATTCTCTACGTAGCGCATCTTGGCAAAATTGGCTGGATAGATCGCTTCCTGGAAACGCAGCATCTCGAGGTAACGGGAAACAGGTACGTCTCCCTTTACGGCGGCCTGCCAAATGGGGAAAATATCATAAACGTATGTCAGATCAAAGCCGCGGTAAACCTCGCTGTCAGAAATCGCCGATAATCCATGCTTGCGGCGGTATTCGATGAAGCCAGCGTGCACCGATTCGGCCAACCAAATCACTCCCGGTTTGACCGTGGCTACCGCGTTACGCGCCTCCACCCAGAAATCCTCAGGCAACAGCGAGGCTACATCACAACGAAAACCATCAACGCCGAACTTGGCCCAGCCTTGCAGGGTTTCAATGAGATATGCCGTTAACTCCGTGTTCGGGTGCTTGAGATCGATGACATCACTCCACTCGGGCACGGTAGTCACCGGTCTGCCATTTGCGTCCTGGTGGTACCAATCGGGATGTTCCGCGACCAGCACTGAATCGTGCGCGGTATGATTGTAAACCACATCGATCATCACCTTTAACCCAAGTGCATGAGCCTTTTCGATTAAGCGCGCGAAATCTGCTTTTGTGCCATATTCGGGATTGACCTCGCGGTAATCGGAAATCGAGTATGGACACCCCAACGAACCTTTTTTGTTGACCTTCCCGATGGGATGAATGGGCATGAACCAGATTACGTCCACTCCTAGCGCACGGATTCGTTCGAGGTCAGCTTCGACATCCGCGAATGTACCATTGGGACCGTGGTTTCTAACATAGACTTCATAAATCACGAGATTTCGAACAAATGAAGGGGTATCAATTGCCATGACTATTCCTGTTCTTGAATTTATTGAATCGCAGTATTCTACCAGTTCACCCACATCCTCGAAAGTTCTTTAGTTAACACAAAACCGCCTACAGGACAGGCGTTTTCACGAAATCTCAAGGAAATTATCTAGCTACAATAACCCGATCACGCCCTTCCTGCTTGGCTCGATAGAGTGCCTGATCAGCGGATTGTACAAGTGATTCTGTCGTCGTGCCATTTTCAGGAAAAACTGCCACGCCGGCTGATAGTGTAATCATCCCCAGCGTCTTTCCTTGAAAGTTAATGCTCAAATACTTTACCTTGTCGATAAGATCCTGAGCTCGTTTCTGCGTTGGTTCGAGTTTCGCGCCCGGTAAAACAAGGAAGAATTCTTCTCCACCATACCGACAGGCCACATCCTCCCCCCGTATATGCATTTGCAAGAAGTTTCCAATGGCTGTGAGAAGAGTGTCACCGGCTTGATGCCCAAAATTATCATTGAATAACTTGAAGTGATCAATATCGAGCATAATGACACCGATCATGTCTTCCTTGCGTTTGGCTCGAAGAATCTCACGTTCAAGTGTTTCTTCCATGTACCTGCGATTGAACAAATTTGTCAATGGGTCGCGAATGGTCTGTTCTCGTAGCGTCGCACGTAGTTTCAAATTGGCAAGGGCGAGCGATAAACTATCCACGATCGTGATGATGCGCTGGCGTTTTTGGTGATCATACCATTCAGCTTTGTAATCATCAGTAACGGGATGGCACAAATGGAGCAGACCGATGGCTTCGCCTTGGGCTACAAGAGGCATGCACAAATAATCTGCTGGTCCACTTATTTGGATATGAGCACAAACCAGGTTGTGCTCAACATCTCTACCCGAGTCAATAACACTTTCGTTGATAATATGCATCCGTCCACGTCGCAACCCCCAGCAATCATCTGGCTTGAAGATGATTGGGTCTTCCAACGGTCGTCCCCAGGCTGTGACACGTTCAAGGATATTGCGTGAGGAATGGTACAGATAAAGAACTCCTGAATCCTCAGGAAAGAAATTACCCATTTGGTTTGCTATTACCTTAAAAGCCTCTTCAAGATTTGGAGAAGCTTGGAGGAGATCCACCATTTCACTGATCCGTTCTATCACACGGTTGTTCATTTCCAACGCCGTGATTCCTTCAGTGAGTTTCTCATTAGCCTTCTTAAGCGCTTCCTCAGTCTCTCTTTGAGCGGTAATATCTCGACTGATACCAAGTAACCCGATGATTTCACCAGTTTCATTTCGCAAGGGTACCTTTGTTGTTTGTCGCCAGCGCTTCAATCCGGTTTGTGTGTCTATCAAAAACGCCTGTTTCTCCCGCAGGGGTTCTCCAGTGGCAAGGATATGATCATTCTCCTCCTGGATCCTTTTCGCGACTTCGGTTGGTTGAAAATCCTCCTCCGATTTTCCTATCAGGTCAGATTTAAAGGCAGCCCCTATGGTATATGCTTCCGCAGGATTCGCAATGAGATAGCGGTTGTTCTTATCCTTCGCGAATACCGCATCTGGAATATTATCGATCAGCGTGTTGATCAGGTTGCGCTCCTGGGTGAGGTCCTGAAACAACTTTTTTCTTTGCTCCACTTCATCTTCCAATTGCTTTGTCTTTATTGTTGAGCTGATTCGGCTTCGTCTTGCAAGCAAAGCCAGGATCAAAAAAATTATCGCTACGCCCAAACTGATGAAAATATTTGCCAGTTTAGTTTTTTGTTCAGTTTCTCTTATACGTGGATCATTCGCGTCGTTATACCTTTGTAGAATCAGTAGCAGTTGATCATAAGTGTTGTCATAATCGCTTTTATGAGAATCCGGATTACCATTGATATAGTCCATCCAGCGGAGTTGCAACGATTCTCGAAAATTGCTTACCTGATCACATACAGACAAACTGAAGTTATCTGACATAGTAATGGCGTCTGGGGTCAGGCTTGGTCTTCCAGGCAATATATCGATGGATTTGCATAGATTTTGAGCTTTATCCAATTGTGCGTAGACATCCTCGTTCAGATCGATCTCGTTACTTCCTTTTATGAGAGAGGTGAATTTGATATTCGCATCGCTGACAGCGATGATCAACGAACGTGTTTCTTGTTCAAATATCCGGGCTTCAGATGTTTCTTGCCTGATCTTTTCTGTTTGCCAATAAATGATGCACGAGATCAAGATTCCCAGAACTGCAATAATAATCTCCACGATCGAGAATCCAACAGGCCAAGCGACAACCCCCTTAAGAAAACGAGATTTCTTCTCCATCATCATAGGCCACCTTTAATCAACCGATAAACAAATTATCACACAATCTTTTCATGGAAATACCTATCATTTTTGCAACTTATTCCAAATTTTGGCATCAATATTGTTGCGATATATTGGTTGATATAATTGTGAAGTTGTTGGTCATAATTACTTTTCCATCAAGAGGATAATATGATCGAATATGATGTGATTGTCATTGGCGCTGGACCAGGAGGGTATGTTAACGCGATTAAAAGCACACAGCTCGGCATGAAAACCGCGATCGTTGATAAAGAGTGGTTGGGCGGAGTATGTCTGAATGTGGGCTGCATTCCATCAAAAGCGCTTCTAAAAAATGCGGATGTGGCGCATCTTCTACGTGAACGCGGCAAGGATTTTGGTTTTTCATTTGATAACCTGCAACTCGATTATGGGGCAGCAGTGAAGCGCAGTCGTCAGGTTTCCGACCGCCTTACCAAAGGAGTAGGCTTCCTGATGAAAAAGAATGCTGTTGATGTCCACATGGGCACTGCCCGTCTGATTTCAACCAACGAAATTGAAGTGACCACTACTGATGGTTCTCATGAAACGCTAACCGCAAAAAACATCGTCATCGCTACGGGCTCTCACGCCATGAGTATTCCCGGCGTTTCCATCGATGGAGAAAAAATCTTGTCTTATCGTGAAGCCATCCTGCAAACAACCCTACCAAAATCGGTAATCATCATCGGCGCCGGTGCGATTGGTCTGGAATTTGCCACGATCTGGAGCAGCTATGGATCAGAGGTCACATTGGTTGAGATGTTGCCGCGGATCGCGCCACTGGAAGACGAAGAAGTCAGTGCAGAACTGGCACGTGCTTTCACAAAACGCGGTGTTGGAATTATGGCAGGAACGAAAGTCAAGTCGGTGAAAGCATTGCCCGAGGGGGTAGAGGTGGTGGTTACTAATGAAGCAGGAGAACAAACTCTTCAGGCAGAGCAGGCTTTGGTCGCCATTGGCTTCAAACCAAACACATCCAACCTCGGTCTGGAAGAGATCGGTGTGGCTCTGACCGAACGCGGACATATTAAGATCGACGAACACATGGCCACAAACATTCCTGGTATCTGGGCCATTGGTGACGTCACCGGTAAACTGCTGCTGGCTCATGTAGCGTCAGCTCAGGCGCTCGTCTGCGCTGAAGCTATCGCGGGACAAAATACTCGCGCCATTGATTACACCATGGTCCCACGGGCGACATACAGCCATCCGCAAGTGGCATCATTTGGATTTACCGAATCTCAGTTGAAAGAAAATGGCATCGAATACAAAGTAGGGAAATTCAATATGATGGCCAACGGGAAGGCTCTTGGTCTGGGTGAAACAACAGGTTTTGCGAAGGTGCTCATTGATTCCAGTAATGGCAGACTGCTGGGTGCTCATTTGATCGGCGCCGAGGTATCCGAGTTGCTTCCAGAACTGACCCTGGCGAGGTTATCGGATTTACCCATTGAGGACCTTGCCTCAAATATTCATGCTCATCCTACACTGAGCGAATCCATCCTTGAAGCAGCTCATGGGGCGATAGGACATCCGCTGCACATGTAGATAGAGTTTTTTCGCGTTGGTCCAGCCGCCATTCGAGCAGGAATGGCAGCTTTTTATTCAATTGTCCGGACAATTGCCCAAATTGATTACCTTTTCCCCCATTTCTTGATACAATAAAGTACAGGTGTTGAACTTCCCATTTTGTGAAGTGCACCTGTATTTTTTTGCCGAGGAGCGAAAATGCCCATATTTGAGTATCCATTCAACTTTTCAGAAGATTTCTCCCACCAGACAATTGGCACCCTCAGTTTGGACGAACCGCTCCCCTGCTCTCAAAAAGGAAGCGGTTTTTATCGCACCGGCAGAATATCATTACAAGACAACGGCTCGCTTGAGATCGTCCTTTATCACAATCCAGCAACTTCCAAATTTATTTATTTAAGAGATTGCCCTCCCGATAGCCATCTATTTAAGGTGGTAGGTCTCGATCCTCATATTGCCGATAGCTGTGAGAAGATCACCCTCCCTGGTCAACTTTGCCTGGGCGCGGATCGGACCAGAATGATTGGCGAAGCCATCGATCATATATTTAAATCACCCGTATTTAGTGATATTTTTGAATCTCACGATCAGGAAAACGTAGCCGTCTTTCCGATCGCTCGTGAGGGGTTGAAATACCAGGTAGCTGATGCCATCCACTCTAACTACGGCTTCTACTGTGATGAGATTGTCCTCGATGCTCACCATGTGTTCGATAGTTCTGTACCAGTTTATAACCGCACTGTAGAAATGACACTCTTCAAAGACAAAGATCTGGAACCTGAGCAAAAAGAGAATATATCAATCGCATTCTTCGCAGACAGTATTGCCAGTGGACTCGTGATGAAAGAAGTGATCGCCAGGGTCAGGGAACGTTTTGTGAATGTGAAGCGGGTCGAGGTGATCGCTCCGCTGGCAACCATCCGCGGATTGTGCCGTATTGCCAGAACTGAAATGGATACAGATTTTACCGTTCGTGTTCACGTGTTCGAGACACTGCTGAACGCCCTTCCCCCTGATTTCTACTATTCTGCCCACTTCGATATCCCTGACTTCCATTTCGACCCCTCGTTACAGGAACAATACCGGCGGTGGTGGGGAAAAGACTCATCAGGCAATCAAATCGCTGATACCGCCTGTGCCGGGTATGGCTGGAGCGAGGTCTTTTACAGCCCACGCAAGCAGATCCAGATGATGAACAGTCAATTACAATATCGTCATGGGATGACAATCGCCCAGATCATTCAAAGAAATCTGGGCTAAATTTCAATGGATTCGATTTAGAGATTATTGCACCAATTCTATATACGCTGGAATCTGATACAACTCCGCGCCGCTTAAATTTAATGCGAGGTTTACATTGCCGGTGACTGTTACTTTCTTGCCTATGATCTGAGTCTCCATCGTTACCATGTCGGGTGTACCATTTACAACAACCTCACTATTTGGCGCATAAATTGTTCCCATAAAGTCGGATGTTGCAGTACCTGAGAATTTCACTGGACTCGTATTTAAGGGATCGATGAAGAATAGAATCCCGCGGATCGCTGGAGGTACTCCGCAAGCTAACGTAATGCAGTTTGGAGCAGTTAGATTTACGCTTGATGTTCCTGTAAGATCAATCTGACCTGAACGCATGTAAATCGTCACGTTATATCCGGTGATAATCGCGGTTCCATTCACCCGAAAATCTCCATCCAGACAATATAATCCGGGATGCAAGAATAGTGTTTCCGAATTATTGATCAGTATCGTGTCATAAATCCCCTGATATAAATTTCCTCCATGGGTGATCGCGCCTTTGTGCTCCAGGCTCGAGCAATCGGGTGAATCGATGTCAATCTCTGGTAATTTCTCCGGCGATTTGGATGGTAACGGATCAAATATGGCACCGCCAGTATCGACAAGATTTGTAACATATTGGATTTCTGCGCCGGTGACCAACAATTTAATATGCCCTTTACCAGAAAGACAGGAGTTTGAAAAAACGCCTCCATCATGGATTACGATGTTGCTCGTTCCGTCCAGATATATGCCGCCATCAGAGCAATTATCAGACAATGACGCGATGGCATTTCCGAATGCCAGATTCTGTTGTGGATATACCCGGCTTACCGCCTCAACTACACCCACCAAAGGTTGATGATAAAGGACTTGACCAAACCGTAATGTGGTCTCAGTAGTCACCTGAATATGAATGTCAAGATAATCGCTAAAGTCATCTGATTCGCAAGTTACATACACGTGGCTGGGAGAACTTGTGTCGTTAGCAAGGGTCACACCATCCTTGGCTGCGTTTTCGATGGCAGCCTGGATCGCATTTGTGGAGGCTGTGGCGCCCAGCGAGGAGCCGCAATAAAAATCGCTCGGGAGGTAATTTTTAATAGATTGAGCGGCGGCTCCTGCGCCAGCCAACGCCGCGGAGTCAGCAGCAGCCTGAGATGACCTGCGATCTGAATAAAACCGAGTACCATCTACGGCCAGCGCGGTCATACCCATAATGACCACTATTGACAGCGCTATAATCACGATAATTTGCCCCTTATCAGATCGCCTCATTGGTATCCAGACCTCCGCTTACACAATAAATACTGCTTATGTTTTTAAGACGTGATAACCAAAATTTTGTTACGGGTAAATAAAAATATGCCTTAATTAATCCATTACAATTACCTAACAGCTTACGTTCGTTAAACAACAATAAACTCCGGTCTCAAGAGCCAACCGGAGTTTGTGATTATCAGCATAAGGAATATTATTTATTCTTGACTTTTTTTGGCGTCGCTGTTGCGGATGTATCTTCATCCGTTGGAGCGGGAATGCTGGTGGGGGTTTTCTTTCCTCCCTGCGAATTACCGGGGGGTGTTTTGGTCTTCTCCGAATTGCCACTATTCCCTCCACCCTGATTATTACCCGCGCCTGGAGTGTGGGTATGCGTCGCTTGCGAATTTCCATGAATTGATGTTGCAGTTGGTTCCATATGTGAATCTGTGCTGGAAATCAATGTCGGTGTTGGTGATTGTGACTCATTCGAATTGTTCTTGGAGTGAGATTCTTCAATTTTCTCTCGCAACCAGGTAAGGTTAACTTTACCTTTGATGACAATATCCAGTTTATCCTGCAAGGCGAGAAGGATTTTCTCACGTGACTTCTCAGCTTCTGAAAGCGAGTCCACTTTGAGTAATTTAATGGCTTGAATTTGTGTTTCCAGTCGGGTCTGTATTCTTCCCAATGCCTGTTTTGCCTGCTCATCATCCATTCCCGCTGCAATCGCGATGGAATTATCCACCTGGGCTACGAACCGTTGGATCTCTTCCTCGGAGGGAGATTCGCCTTTATTAAATAGCACGATAATCTCAGTCGCCCGATTTTGCATATAAGCTGAGGAAAGATCGAACTGATCCGCTGGATTCGCGGCCATGGATAATGCCAATTCCTCACTCGCCAATTTAACAGAGTATAGCAATTGATTTGGTTGGCTTCCTTGAGACGCCCTTACAACCATCCAACCTGTTCCAAAAACGATCACAAACGCCAGGATGATTGGAATTGCTACTTTCAACATCTTAGGACGCCAGTTTAATAATGCAGGTTTCACTGGTATGCTTTTTTTCGGTTGATTCAATTGACGTTGACCGATCACCCCTGATACCTTATAGTGGTGGGCTTCTTTAAGGAACGCAGAACGACCCTTGGCAACATCTTCCGCGCGGCGTTCAGGAACTTCTTTTAGCAGCGATAGTTTTTTATTCAGCTCAGAATCGATCTTCTTGTTCGTAAACATTGCTCTATTCTTTCTTATCCTTTGCTAACAAGCGCTTCAACGAACCCACAGCGCGGTGTTGCAAAGTCTTTACGGCTGAAACTGGTTTTCCCAGTGTAATCGCAACCTGCTCCATATCCCAACCTTCGATGAATCGAAGATAAATCACTTGCCTTTGGTCTGGCGTTAATAACATTAAAGCTTTTCTGAGTTGCTGCTTCTGTAAGCCGATTTCCATTTCGCTTTCAGGATATCGCTTATCATCGGCAGGATAAGTCTCATCAAGCTCAATGAGTGCCGGGACATTCTTTCTGTAGCTATCTGTGATCCAATTGTGGGCAATACGGTAGAGATACGCCTGCAGATGCTTGTCTGGCCCCTGACCACAATTTATGACCTTCAAGAAACGAGAGAAGGTTTCAGAGACACAATCCTCCGCGAGATTTTGATCTCCCAACAAACGCATGGCATACCGAAATAATCCTGGGCTATATCGATCATATATAGCACCAAGAGCGGCGGGATTAAAAGCCTTCGCGCCTTCGAGTAAATCTCGCTCTTCATTGAGATCCATTATTAAATTTATACTATATGACGTAATTTTTGACGAGAAGTTACCTGATGTATTCATTAATTAATATCAATTTTATTATGGCTTTTTAACCAGGATTGATATAAAATAGCGCCTGAAATCATTCACACATTCCACACACAAATCGATCATTCTATATGAAATTATTCAAAAAAATATACGTGAAACCAGTTTTTTCCACGGTTTCAGCTCTCCTGACCTGCTCACTTGTTTGCCTTCTTTATGTTTTTATGGAATGGACGTACAACATCAATAAATCCACTCTGGCAAACACAGCGTTGTTCAGTGAAAAAGTGATGATTCTCTTCAACTCGGCAGCGATCCTGGCATTGGCATGTCTGTTAGTTCAATTGCCATTCATTTTGTTTTACCAATGGATCAAATCAGAAAAGATCAGATTGATCATCCGGTTTTTGTTCCCAATCATTCCCTCAGCCCTTTCTACCACCATGTTATTGCTGATCGTGGATAACATTACATACACCACCTGGAAGGTTGGTATCGTCACCTCAACCGGGTTTTTCCGCGGCTTGTACATGGCTATTTGGATCCTGGTTTTCCTCGTGCTTTACACAAGAACAATCGTTTTCATGAACAAACTTAATAATAAAGTAAAGAAGCAAAATTTACGGTTACGTACAAGAAATTTATCTTTCGCTTTACTTGCAATATTAGCATTTGTATTTATTCCGATGGCAGTGAACGGCAAAATAATTGGCACGCAGAGGATAGCCATCGCGTCCTCAATCAAAAGTAAACGTCCAAACATTCTGCTGATCACAGTTGACAGTATGAACGCGAGTATGATGTCTTTATACGGTTTTCCTAAGGAATCAACTCCGTTTCTGGAGGAATTTGCGAAATTTTCACTGGTTGGGGAAGATCATTTTGCCAACGCTCAGGGGACAATTGGTTCGATCACCTCAATATTGACTGGAAGATACCCCGCCGATACGCGAGTACTTGCTTCTTCGGATATTCTGGAAGGCGAAGACGCCTATGAGCATTTGCCAGGTATCCTCAAACAATATGGATATGGCACTGAGCAATTAAGTTACTCGTATTACGCCGATGCCAATAACCTGAACATGCAAAATGCGTTCGATGTGGCCAACAGCGAATCCTCCGATAATAACTCGTTTTCATCTATGCTGGTCAAAGCCCTGCCAACGAATTATTACTACTTTCTGCGTGAGATTTCTATCCGTGGCAGCGAGCGATTGGCGCATATCTTTTTCATTAAAGACATGAGCAATCCGTATAAACAGATGACCGAATCTCCTGATAAATTTAACGACGCGTATAAGATGGAGACAGCGTTATCACTCCTGGAAAACTCCAATAAACCCATGTTCATCCACATCCATTGGATGAATACCCATGGCCCCAAGTATTATCCAGAAAATCAAGTTTTCTCAGCCGGTGAAGATCCAAAAACACAAGCTAATCGTGATACAAATTTTTACCTGGACAGCATCCTCGAATTCGACACAGCCTTTTCTCAGCTTTATCAACAGCTTAATGAAGCGGGATTGCTCAAAAACACGATGATCGTCATCACGGCTGATCACAGCCAGCGCTGGACAATCACTCCCTTGCCACTCATCATGTATTTTCCTGGCGGAAGCAAAGTAGGCACCATTAACACCTCCACCGAGAATATCGATATCGCTCCCACTATCTTGGATTACCTCGATATTCAGCAACCCCGCTGGATGTCAGGGCAATCGATCCTTTCCATGACAGATCCGGATCGCCCTATCTTTATCACTCAGATCAAGAGTTCCATCAAGGATCCTGAGACAGGTAAGATCAGTTACCCTCCTTCAATTGCGCCATTCTATCAATTTGGGAAGATCTCGGTTGAACAGTGTGATACCTGGTTCATGCTCAATGTGGAAACCATGGAACTGACCAGCAGCAAAGTAATCCCAAACGTAAAAAGGGAATGCAGTAAAGAACCCCTGACATCCGCGCAGGCGCTGGAATTGATCAAGCAATACCTTGAAACCAATGGGTTCGATACCTCGTCGCTGGACGAAGTGAAAATCGTTAAATAATATAATCCGTTGAATTCTTATTGAACGAGAGTGCTCACACACTCTCGTTCTTCTTATTCTCTCTTCCTGATGAATAGAAAATTCGCCTGATTGAAAAGCCGATCATTCCCAAACCGAAAAGAAAAGTTACCCACTGGAAATGACTTAACCGTACGCGTGATAACGTATCGATGCTTGCAGGGAGAGTAGCCAGAGCATCCGCCATGAAAGCAAAAAGGTCTATACCAACTCCACCAATTAAGACCAACCATTCCCATGAGCGCAAGATAATTTGATTGTTTCGATCCGCCTGAACAACCAATCGAATGCCAGTGACTATCATCAGCATCGCGATTAACATGGGCGCAAGTACCGGTCCCCACCAGGGCACCGGAAGCATGAAAAGCAAATCTGTTTCGAACCAACCCAACGGCCACCCGATAAACACTCGCAACCAAAAATAGTAGAAGATATCCCAAAAACCGAATAAAAGTAGAAAGTATCCCAGACGAGACTGAATGTTTTTTCCAGCGAGGAGGGCGACCATACATAGCATGATCAGTGTGGCAAATTCTCTGCCAGCTTCAATAAATAGAATCTGATTGTCAAACGAGATCAATGCTTTGGAAAGCTCGGTAATTCCATAAATACGGCGCAGGTAAATCACCACTGCCGATTCAAGAAAGGCCATGGCGATGGCAAAAATGACAGTATAAATAATCGAGAGCAATACCTTAGATCTAGTCGTTTTCATTTGTCATCTCCGAAAATTCCAACAATGAATTTCTGACCAGAGAGTATATCCCCCGCATGCTCTCATTCGCTTTCGATGACTGCCAAAAACTATCCGTCCACGCGAAACAAGATCCAACCGTTGATATCACGGCCGTATCCTTATCGTTCTTAAAACAATAATAGAAACGTTTCTCTTGAATCCAACGCCAAAATACTAAATAGTAAGAGTCTTGTCTAATGTTCTAGAAAATTACTTTTTCGATTCAATCATCCGGCTGAGGATAGGCAGGATCTCTAATCCATCGCCCACGATACCCAGATCGGCTGTTTTGAAAATCGGAGCGTCCGGATCTTTATTAATGGCAATGATGGTTTTTGAAGTACTCATTCCCACAATGTGCTGGATGGCGCCACTGATACCGACGGCAATATACAGATCGGGACCGACCGTGGTTCCTGACTGCCCCACCTGTAAAGTATGCGGTATCCAACCCTGCTCGACGATGGCTCGCGTACCAGCCAAAACGCCTCCCAGCTTTCCGGCTACCTCGCGCAGTAATTCCAGATTGGCAGCCTTCTGACAGCCTCGTCCACCCGCGACAATTACCCTGGCGTCTTCGATGCTTTCCTGCCCATCGCTATCGAAATACTTTCGCTCAACCACCCTGGTGCGGATGGCTGCCTTCTTTAAAGTTACCGGGAAGTTCTCGATTACCACCTTACGATCTGGATCTGGTTTGAGCGCTGCGAACACATTAGGCCGAACCGTCGAGGTTTGCGGACGACTGTACGGGGTGATGATCGAAGCCATGATGTTGCCGCCAAAGGCAGGACGCGTTTGAACCAATTGACCATCAGCATCGATATCCAATCCGGTGCAATCTGCGGTAAGGCCCAGTTTTAGGCGTGCTGCTACACGTGGCGCGAAATCCCGTCCATGCGGGGTGGCGCCGTAAAGCACAACGGCAGGTTTCTTCTGTGCGATCAAAGCACACATAACATTGGCGAACCCATCGGTTGAATAATCCGCCAATAACTCATGCTGACACAAGATAACGCGGTCCGCGCCAAATTGGCCGAGGGCCTCATAACCCGAAGCTTTCTCGTCTCCGATCACAATGGCGATCAATTCCTGCCCCAGTTTGTCAGCCAGGGCGCGTCCCTTTCCAAGCAATTCGTAGGCCACCTTACGGGGTTCCATCCTGTCATCACGTTCTTCCAATTCCACCCACACGAACACACCTTTGTAACGTGATAGTTCTTCCGTGGAGGCCTGTTTACGTTCGATATGGATGGCATTCTTACGGCAAACATTGGCACAGGCACCACAAAGGGTACATAATTCACTCACTTGTACCCGGCCATCTTCATACATTAATGCGCCAAATGGGCAATTATTTACGCAAAGTTTGCATCCAGTACAGTCTTCATAATTAATAATCAGCATGTTCACTCCAGCGAATAACAAATTACGATCGCGGTTGGCATCACCCGCTTCTAGATAAATTTTCGTTCTTCTAAGAAATCGGCTATCCTGCGAGCCGCTACTTCGGCATCCACATTTTGTATAACTTCTCCATTTTTCTTTTCCTGAGGTGGAAAGACTTTAACCACCTGTGTAAATGAGCCCTTCAAACCCAACTCCCCTTCTGGTATCGCCAGGTTTTGAGGGGTGACTATGTGAATCGGTTTGGATCTCGAATCGATCAGCTCTTTTAGGGTGGGCACACGTCGCACCACTTCCCCTTTGCTAAAAGTGACCAGCGCGGGTAGACCAGCTTCAATCACCTCATAACCGCGTTCAATCTCGCATTTCACCTGGATCTGCCGCAGGTTATTCACCAATTCCGCTTCAACGCCATAAGTGATCTGCGGTAGCGTAAGTATCTCAGCGATCTCAGGCCCAACTTGCGCCGTGTCGCCATCGATTGCCTGCTTTCCGACAAAGATCAAATTGAAATCTGGCACGGCAAATCGGATGGCGGAAGCCAGAGTTAAAGCTGTCGCCCAGGTATCCGCGCCAGCGAATTCACGGCCGCACACGAGGAATGCCTGATCAGCTCCGAGCTCGAGGCTACGCAGTAATACGTCCCGAGCTTGTGGCGGGCCCATGGTGATTGCAATGATTTCGATATCCGGGTAAGCCTTTTTTAACCGGACCGCGTGATCAAGGGCATACTCGCAAAATGGATTGAGGATGGATTTCACTCCCTCGCGGATCAACGTTCCAGTGACCGGGTTGACCTGAACATTGGTCACTTCGGGTACTTGTTTAACGCAGACAACGATTTTCATTGCTTCCACCTCAGTTCCCAAAAATATCACCCGGGTTCAAAATACCATCGGGATCAAGCGCGTTCTTAACCTGTCTCATCTGATCGATCTGCTCATCACTGTACATCAGCTTAAAGAACTTCCCTTTGATCTTCCCCACGCCGTGCTCAGCTGAGACAGCGCCACCGAATTCGACTGCCTTTTTGGCGAACGCAGCATATAGATCAAGACCATTTTCCTGGTCTTTCAGATCGCGGGGCAGGATATTGATATGTAGATGGTTGTTCCCAATATGCCCAAATGCCAACCACTCAAAATTACCTTTGGTACATCCATCTCGGTAAAGCTTCCACATATCTCGCAGATGCTCATCGGGCACTGCCAGGTCGGTACCCAGTTTATGTAGTCCGGGATAAGTTTTCTTCCGTTCAGCGATGATCTCGTTAACCGTCTCAGGGATGAGATGTCGGAACACCTTGAATCGGTCCAGCTCACGTGATTCGTATCCAATCCAGGAACGCTCGATTGATGCGCCGCATTGGATAATTGTCTTTTCAAGCTCGGAGAAATCCATCTTCTCCGCTCGTGGATCGAAGCTCATCTCAAAGAAAATGGCTGATTTTGCGTCTTCAGGCAGCATGGGCATTCCCACTGCTGAAGGCTCCCGTTGCTGACGTTCCCGCAGTAGATTGAGTGCGTTTGTCGAATAAAACTCAAGGAAATCCATCTGCAGATTCGGGTTATCACGCAACGCGATCGTCAAATCTATCGCCTGTTCATCAGAATCAACAAACTGGACGATGGAGATCTTGTCCTCTCGTTTCATTAGAGCAACATCCACCCGGGTGACAATCCCAAAAATACCTTCAGAACCAATAAAGAGATCAATTAGATCCATTTGCGGAGCAGTAAAAATACCCGATGTGCTCTTGGTTCGTGGTAGCGGGTAATTAGGAATGGTGAAGGAATACGATTTTCCTTTTGTATCGTAAACTGTGAATCGCCCCGCTGGAGAGGCAAAATACTTTCCACGGGGGATATCGAGGTATTCACCATTTGCCAGAAAAACCCGAATACCGCGTACCCAGGCTCGGGTTGGTCCATACCGGTATGTCCGCGCGCCTGAAGCATTGGTAACAACAGAACCACCCAGAGAAGCGCTCATCTCAGTTGGGTCAGGCGGGTAAAAGTAACTTGCCTGGTCATTCTTGAAACGTTCCAATTCCGTCTGGATGAATTCATCCTGGCTGACTTCAAGGTTGGAAAATTTCTTCATCCGCAACATACCATCCAGGGTTTTTAGACTCACGCCTGTTTGAACTCTTAAGAGCCATTCACCACTGAACGGATTTTGATAAAGAGCCTCTACAGCATCGAAAAGTTCAAGCGAGACCAACGCGCCCCCCTGTGGAACACAGCCGCCAACCAGACCGGTACGCGCGCCAGCGATCGTCAAGGGAATCTTTCGCGCATGTAGATCCTTGATCACTGCTGCCAATTCCTCTTCGTTCCTTGGGAAATACAGGTAATCAAAAGGAGTGGAATTGATTTTTGATTCATCAGTCAGGTATGCGGAATATTCAGCTTTAATTGTCTCGTAACCTTGAATACACTTGACTGAATCAGGTGATATCGCGTACGTGGAGAGCGAATAAATTTCATGCATGGCTGTGACACTCCAGTTCTAATTTGCTATGTAGATCAAAGAAGGACCTTTTCACCCGTGTGAACAGGAAAACATTCGATATCAGGAAATTGTGATGTAAAACATTCCTTCACCATCATTGCATTTTGAGCATCGATGAAATCATCAACTTTCCGTCCAAATTCTTCCAGGTGGGTGATCGCGACCCGCTTCGGAAGAAGACCTGCCATAAATTTGCAGAAAGGCTCCAGGTAAACTTTCGAATTGATTTGTTCAGAACCATATCCAAGCCAAAGGTGAGCGAACAACAAATCCACACCACCCAGTTTTGGGAAACGGAAGAGATCATAAATTCTTGTGTCTCCAGGAAAAAGCCATCGTTTTCCAAAGCCTTCGATTAAATAACCCATCTCGGGTACACCTCTGCAGCTTCCGTCATCAAAGGTGATCAGATGTTGCCCTTCAAAGGGTAGAATCTTCAATCCATTGATCTCAATGAGTTTCATCACTCTGGGGACGATAACCTTTGTTTCGGAGATTCCCGTCTCTGCGATCACTTTTGATAAAAGGAATGACGGGATGATCCATTGGATTTGCTTATCTCGCAGAGCTCGGATCAGATCAGTGTCGATATGGTCGTGGTGTTCGTGGCTGAGGATAACAAAAGACAAGCCATCCAGGTCATTTTCAATATCCACCTGGGGAGCTTCCTCCAAGCGTGAATGCAGGGTGAAGGGATCGATAGCCCATCTGACGCCACCAGTGCGAAATAGATAGTTGGCAGAATAAGTCAACCAGGCAGCGTCTGACAAGTCGTCTGAACGCCACTCTCGTATCAGATTCGCCCATAATTCGGGGTAGCGATTGCATAACGCAGCCCGCTTTTGAGCAATATATCGCTCTCTCTCAGCGCAAAGATCCGTGATTGTATTTTTCATGGATGAATGCTTCAACCTCACTGATCTCGCGGTTAAAAGGTCCAACTCTTTCGACTTTGAGGCTTGTTACCGCCGCAGCCCAAATACCTGCTTCCAATGGGGACTTATTCAACCGCATCGCCGTGTAAGTACCAATGCAGGTATCTCCACGTCCACTGCGTCCTTCCAGACTGGTGGGGTAAAATCCAAGCTCATATGCTTTGCCATCCGCGTAGACCAACACACCTTCCTTATGAGTCAGAACAATTTCTCTTGGCCCCATAGCGGCAAAAGCTCTGGCTGCATTCAGGATATTCTTTTCACCTGTCAACGCTTCGGCTTCCACCATATCGCTTTTAACAATGTCTACGTGGTGCAAATAAACCGGCATTTCATTCCACTTCTCAAATTTGAGCTCGATCCCGTGTAGGACACGTACATAGCCCTGCATATCCGCGGCTACACATATGTTCTTCTCTTTTAAACGCTCGATCACATCCAGACCGACCTCGCCTCTAAAACTCGGACCAATGACCGCGGCTTTCGTTTGTAAAGGCTCAATGTCAGCAGCGGTGATCGTACCCGCATCTCCACGAACTGTAAGGATGCGATGATCGGGGTCGGTGGTGGGATACTCCAATTGCATGAGAGTAGAAGAAGGAGTATAGGTGGGAAAACAATCAATGCCGCAAGATTCGATCTCTTTGATCACACGTTCATCTTCCTTTGATAACCTTGTAACAACCGCCACTTTAAAACCAAGTTTTGCTGCCGCGTGTGAAGCATAATTCACCGCACCGCCATCCACGTAACGGGTGCCGGTGGGTGAAATGATCGTGTCTTTGGTGTAGTTGCCAACGTAAATAACATCGTATAACGGTTTCATTCAGTTTATCCTCTGCAACGAAATAGTATTAAATGACCTTTGCTAGAATCCAGGCAAAAGCTGCTCCCAATAATGCTGTCATTGGAATGGTGAATACCCAGGCCCAGGCTATCTCCTGGGCAACCCCCCAGCGCACTTTATTTACACGTTCAGCGCTTCCAACCCCCATGATCGCAGTACTGACCACCTGTGTGGTAGAAACCAATCCTCCAAACAACGCGGCTGTCATAATCACCACTGCTGAGCTGATCTGGGTCGAGAAGCCGTCCATTGGGCGAATTTTGTAAAACTTCGTTCCCAGGGTACGAATCAACTTCCAGCCACCGACGGACGTCCCCAACGCGATCATACTAGCTGAAGCCAGTTTAACCCACAGGGGGACCTGAAACTTATCAAGGAAACCCGAAGTGACCAATCCAAGAGTGATGATGCCCATCCCCTTTTGTGCATCATTCGCTCCATAAGAAAGAGCCAGTGCAATCGAAGTGGCTACTTGCCCTTTTTTGAAGAAGTTGTTCACCTTTGGTGTCGCGTTCCAGCAAATTTGCAAAACAAACCGAGTGATCAGCAAACCGACAAAGAATCCAATAAGGGGAGATGTAAATAAAATAATGAAGATTTTAATCAACCCTGAGGCAATGAGAGCTGACCAACCGGCACTCTGAACTGCGGCACCAATCAAACCACCGATCACCGCATGAGAAGCGCTGCTCGGTATCCCAATAACCCAGGTAAAGATTCCCCAGAGAATTGCGCTTATCAATGCAGCGACCAAAGCCGGCATGCTTACCGCTGCAGATTGCACCACACCACTTCCGATAGCGGTCGCAACCGCAACTCCGAAAATGAATGGACTGGCAAATTCTGCGATCGAGATGATCGATAGAGTCCAACGTGGTGATAACGCACGTGAAGAGATTACCGTGGCAACAATATTGCTGGAATCGTGGACACCATTAATAAAGTCAAACCCCAGAGCTAAAACCAGAAGAACGATCATCAAGGGAGTCATTGCAAAACATCAACCCTTCTTCATCACGATACTGGCGATCACGTTCGCGGCTTCATCACCACGATCAGCCGCATTACTCAGGTGGCGATAGACTTCGCGGTATTTGAAGACTTTCATCACGTGCTTGGTATCTTCAATACCATCGAACAATTCTGCCAATGCTTCACGGTAAAGCATTTCCACCTTGTTCTCGAGTGCTTTCGCTCGTTGAGCGTGTTCGTTGGCCACACCGGGATAATCTTCCAGACGGTCAACTGCCATGAGCAATTCATTGGCAGCGTCGCGTAGCAATGCAGCAATCCGTTGCATATAACTTGTGGGAGTTACTTTCAGTAATTCCACCTCTTCCAATGTACTGAACGCGTAATCAAGCACATCATCCACTGTGCGCGAAAGGGCAAAGAGATCTTCTCTGTCAAAAGGTGTGATGAACGTCTTATTCAATTCATAGATCATTATCCGGCGATATTCATCAGCTTCTTTTTCTTTGCGGGTCAATTCAGCGGCTGCATCTGGATTTTGATCTTTAAAATACGCTACCAGTGCTTCCATACCAGCGAGAGTCGCTGCCGCCTGATCATGCATATGCATGATGAAAATATTCTGGCGTTTCTTGAAAAGTTTTAACATGTCATCCTTCCTTTATCGATCGAATACAATTATGCTCAAAGAGATAAGCCAGGGCGGCGAGTACCTCTTCAGGTGAATTCGTGTCCAAAAACTCGCAGGTGCGGATTGCGTTTTCTGGCAGATATGAACTGACCAGATCGAAATCAACTTCACCCAACCCTGCGGCAAAATGGTCAATCACGCCGCGGATATCGTGAATGTGAGTCTCAAAGATTCGTTCGGAAAACCGTTTAAGCCACTCATCGAATGAGTAGAAGCCCAATCTCGCGAGATGCATTGCATGGCCAATATCAAATGTCACACCAAGGCAACTCGGGTCGTCAAGACCAAGCAAAATCTCCATCTCGTCAGGGCTGGGGATCTCGCGAAAATGGTTCCTGTTCTCCAATCCAAGCCGCACATTATTCATTTTAGCGGTGTCTGCCAATTCAACAATACTCTTTTTTACAGACTCTAAAGCCGCGGGAGCCATTTCGGCTCTCTTTTCGCGCATTTGGCGCATGATCGTGCGATATTCATCGGTGTCCTGTTTGCCGAGCTGGATCAAACTGCGTAATTGTTTCTCTAATTCAACATCCATTAACACAACACCAGGATGAACCACAACCGTGGAGATGCCATTTTGAGAAGCGAAATCTACACTTCGTTTAACCGCTTCAACTCCTTTTCTTCGCAAGTTTTCATCCAACGAAGAGATTAACCAATCTCTTTTTACAAGGGTCGGCATCGAAATATCCGCCGGACATGGTTCATGAATACTGCTGAAGGAGTAACGCTTCAGGTTGATACCGGCGAGCATTTCTGAGTTGATCTTATGGTTCAACTCAACATGGCTAAAGCCTGATCGGCGCGCGAATTCGAAGAAATCAGTCAAAGTCGGAAAATTATCCTTCAACCACATGGTGGAGAATGAAACGTTATATACCTTTGCTGGCTTAACCGGTTCCCGTTCGGGGAAGATAGCCAACAATTCTTTCAGGTTAGTGATGCGATGATCCGGTTCGAGCGCAGGATCATCGTCCACCACACGATTTGCCTTCGACTCGTGGCGAATGATGATCGATTTCGCGAACCCGGCTTGCCTGGCTGCGGCGACATCGCGGGAGGGTTGATCGCCAATGTAGGCGCATTTGGCTGGGTCGATTTTCATCCTCTCTGTTGCGTCCAAAAGAATGTTCGGATCTGGTTTTCGTTTGCCATTTACCGTGGAAAGGATGACAGTCTCAAAACATCCCCTTATATGCATGTCTCTCAACAGCGCCGGTACTTCAACCGAACTGGTGGTGTTGCTGACCAGTCCCAAACGGTAGCCACGCCGGTAAAGATTGACAATCACCTCGTAGGTTTCAGGAAATGCCACCCTCGTACTTAACGAATCACGGTACAACTGGTTCAACTTGATCGCGTTAACGCGGATGAGATCCTCAGGCCAGTTGGGAAGCATCCATTTGGTCCACAACTCTACCTCACTGAGTTCTTTGAGAGTCCGTTCAGCCCAATTCTTATACGCTTCTGCTCGCTCCGCCAGCATTTTCCCAAACGCTGTCACAGTCGCATCGGCATTGAGCAACTTGATAATCTCACGAATGGCCTTGTCTTTCTCCTCCTGGCTAACTTTGACCGAGCCTCGCAGAGTACCACCCATATCGAATAAGATTGCTTCTATTTGAGTCGACATGCTACAATTTCAAATTCCTTTTGAATATCTCCGGAATTTTCAAGAAATCCGGGAACAATGTATTTACCGTAAAACACCTTCCGATTCATTGAGAACCGGCATATCCAATAGTTCACAGAATCGGTCAATATAATAATCGGCATGAGCTTCTTTATCGTAATTGAACGCGATCGTGGCCAACCCGGCCGCTCTGGCACCATCCAATTCAGAAATCTTATGCCCGACAAAGATAGCCTGGTCAGCAGTAATATTCAATTGCTTCAATGCCGCCCGATAGATCTCAGGGAAGGGTTTAATTACGCCAATCTCTACTGATGAAATGATTGAATCCCAGACATTGCCAAAACCGCCTTTTTCGAACCAATTCAGTTTATTGCTAATTGAATTAGCGGTATTTGTGATGATCCCCAGCAGGAAACCTCTCTGTTTGAGCTTAAGCAAAGTCTCTTTGACGCCTTCAAAAAACTCCACATCCAGATTTTCTTCTGCCAGCAATTCCTTGCCGCGCTTGATCAAATCCGGGTCTGAAATGCCAAGCAGACGCATGTAGCCATCATGGAATTCATTCTGGCTGATTTGACCGGTGAATGCCAATTCGGTTAATTCTTTCTTCCCGGGTAGATTCGCCCATTTCTTTTCCATACCTAGTTCGGTTAGAAAAGTGATGAACCTGTTTTCTTTACGAGGACGATAATACAGGATGTCTCCCGCATCAAATAAAAGTGCGCGTACATGCGAATTGGGTTCTGGAAGTGGAGTGTTCAAACAGTTTTCAAGAACGCCAATTAATTCGTTCATATTTTTAATATATGCATCGGGGACTGCCCCGGTATCTTCTTCACCATGGTCGTAATCGTGCTGGATCTGCACCGCCAGGCGGAAACCCGCGCGTTGAGACCCGATTATGTCTCGAGCAATCCGGTCGCCCACATAAACGCAGGCACTGGTGGGAACGTCCATCAGTCGGGCTGCATAATGGAAGATCGAAGGATCTGGTTTGCGGATTCCATATTGGCTAGACAGGATAACCGGATTGAAGTAACTCTCTATGCCATATCGTTTTAGATTTCCCGGCACCTGGCCCAAACTGTTTACATTGCTGATCAAGCCGATCTTCAATCCCATTTGTTTAATCTTCTCAAGCACAGCCGGAATTTCAGGACGCATTTCCCGCTTGTAGTAATGATTTTCGATGTAAACCATCAACTCTTCAGAAACCCTGGCAATCTTCGACCGATCAACCTTGAAATCAGCTAAAATGAACTCCTGCCACACTTTTTCAGTCGAAAACTCCACCAGGCTTTCCAGACAATACTCATGATATTTTTGCAGCCCACTCGTAACCACCCGCATTAATTCTTCATCCGAAAGATCGAGGTCAATACCGGTATCGAGCAGCAGCTTTCTGATCCCTGCCGATGCATGAATACGCATCTCACGGGTGTGCCCGAAAGTTTCGATCGTACCACCCATATCAAACAAAACTGCGCGCAAATTCATGAGAGTTCAAACTCCAAGTATCTTTATTTTTAGAATATTTTCCGAGCACTTCTGGAATTTATCGGGCACGGATTTTATTGAGAATCCGTGCCCGATGTTTTAAGAACAGATCCTACGGCTATTCACCAAGGTTGATCAGATAAAAATCACGTCCAGTGACCAGATTGTCATAAGCAAACTGTTCATCGATCATCCAGCTCATTCCCATCATCTCTTCGAGGGTTTTCTGCCCTTCAGGGACGACATAGGTTGAATCGGTGAAATAAGTTCCGAATTTCGCCCAGGGATCGCGGCCTTCTTCGCTCAGGATAAAGCGGATCCATAGTTTGGCAGCATTCGGATGCGGAGCCTGGTTGATGATACCGACGTAGCTCTGGGATTGAATACCAACGATAGGTTCAAGACCCCAGCAGGGTTCGAAAGCCAAGTTACCATCCAGTACATCCGGATAATTGGAGTATGAACCAAGTGCCATGTAGCTTTCGGTCATACCAGGGGTGGCATAAGCCGCATCGACTTCATCGCCACCAGATTCAGGTGTGGGGCCATTAGCTGCGAATCGCTTGAGCCACAACCAACCAACAGTCGGAGTATCATCATCGAGGACAGGGTCAGTACCATAGAGATCTTTGTAGGCTTTGGTCATCTCGTCTTCATGTGCAACGATCGTGAGCAACTTGCTCAAGGTGGATGCATCATTTAGAGGATCTTCGATGAAGAATTTTCCCTTCCATTCCGGATTGGTAAGTTCCCAGATGTTCTTGATGGGGCAGGTTTCGTTAAGTTCGGAGTTGTAAGCGAATACACTGGTCCCAAGGCGGGTCATGACCAACGGATGAGTAAATTCATCGGGGATTTTATCAACCAAGGAATCAGGCATGAAACGCCAAACATATTCATTTGGCATGACCTGACCAACAAGGTTGGCACCACCGCTGCTGAACCAAACATCACCGGTGAATGCGCCAGCTTTTTGCTCTTCAACTACTTTGTTCAGGACATCATCGCCACCGAGGTCAAAAGCCTGTACCTTGATCTCAGGATACAATTCCATGAATTTCTCAGCGGCTTTTTCCACCTTAGAAGAGTTTGCATAAACCAGAAGCTCGCCTTCTTCTTTGGCCGCAGCTTCAATGGCTGCCCAATCCTGAGTGCCGGTATCATAAGAGCCAAGTTGGTTGTCTTTCACCCACTGCTCTTTGGCAGTCAGTGTCGCTTCGGGGGCGACTGTTGCGTCACTGGCAATCGGAGTTTTTGGTGTGTTACCACAGCTTGCCAGGATTGCAACCAACATTACAGCAGTTACAAGTGTTACCAGTTTTTTCATATAACTTCTCCTTGTTTTTTATTGGTTAACTGATTTGAGATCTCACGTTTTTCGCTATTCTCTCAGTCTCGATACTTCCTCCTCTACCAGAAGTTAGCATGAATTTTCTTGTAGTTAGCTGGTTACCAGGTTTCCAGATTCTTTGTCATACAGGTTGATGTCGCTGGATTTGAAAGACAACCAGATCTTTTCATCCATCTTGATCTTGCTGACGCCCATCTCGCGAACGGTCAACTCCAGATCACCCTTGCGAGCAATGATCGTTGTTTCTGCGCCTGAAGGCAAAACCGAATAGGCGCGGAATTCACTCGTATTATTTTCAGGGCTTGTGAAAATGGAAATATCTTCAGGACGGATACCCAGTACCACTTCACCGGTTTGCTTAAATGTTTGCACCGGTATCCTGACACCACTGATATCGACCACATCCTTCTCAACAACACGTCCCGGAAGTAAATTTATTTTCGGGTTTCCGATGAAGTCTGCGACAAACAGGTTGGCTGGGAAGTGATACACCTTGTCAGGAACATCCATCTGTTGGATTACACCGTTTTTCATGACTGCGATCTTGGATGACATGGTCATCGCTTCAACCTGATCGTGGGTCACATAGATGGTAGTAGCGCCAGAAATGTGATGAAGCCGTTTGAGTTCAGTACGCATGTCCATACGCAACCGGGCATCCAGATTAGAGAGAGGTTCGTCCATCAAGAATACATTAGGGCGGTAAGCCAGCATACGGGCTAGAGCCACACGTTGTTGCTGTCCACCGCTCATCTCGCGGGGATAACGGTCTTCAAAACCGGTCATTTGCATTTCAGCTAATGATTCCTTGACGCGTTTATCCATCTCCTCTTTTGAGAGCTTTTGAATTTCAAGTGCGAAGGTCATGTTCTTGTAGACCGTCATATGTGGCCAAAGGGCATAATTTTGAAAAACCATACCCAGGTCACGTTTACCGGATGGCTCTGAAATCCCCTTTTCACTGGAAAATACCAGCTTATCGCCAATATAGATTTCGCCACTATTGGGCTCTTCCAAACCAGCCACGCAGCGCAATAATGTGGTTTTTCCACAACCGGAAGGTCCGAGCAGGGTCAAAAAGGTACCTGGTTCAATCGATAGACTGACATTGTTGACGGCGGCCAGATCACCGAATTTTTTAGTGAGGTTCTTAATCGTGATTGTTGTATTCATGAAATAATCTCCTTACGCCTTTGCTCCAAGACCTTTAGCCAAACTACCGCCCCGGAACCGACTGATGATGAAATTACCGATCAAAACCAATGCAATAAGAACAAGGATCACCGCATTTGCTTGTTGTTCGCAGCCATTCTCCTGATATCGCATGGTCATGCTTGCTAGCACTTGCGTCGTTGGGGTCACCAGCAAGATGATCAGCGATAACTCACGCATTGTAGAAATAAAGTTGAGCAAGAAACCCGAAACAAAGCCTGTACTTGTCAATGGGAAGATAATGCGTTTGAAGCGTGTCCAGGCATTTGCGCCGGCAAGTGCCGCGGCCTCTTCCAGTTCTTTGCTTACCTGCAACATTGCTGAAACGCCGGTCCTGGCTGAAAATGGCAGATGTTTTGCTACTGATACAACCACCAGAAGAGCGAACGTTCCATAAAGTGGCGGGATGAAAAGAACATTTTTCGTGAACATCGAAATGTAAACCGCACCAAATGCGATACCGGGAATGACATAAGGAATAAACGAAATCTGTTCAACAAGCTTGGAGAGTCTGGTTCCCCTCCCTTTGACAATGGCGTATCCCAGCACGACACCGATCAATGAGGTAAATAGCGCCGTCAAAACCGATAACTTGATGGAATTCCAGGCTCCCATGTAAATCTTTGGGTTGTAGAAAATACCTGGCTCACCACTGTTGATCTTGATATCACCCTTCCCAATCCAATATGCCAGGGTAAAGTTGCTCAGGCTGTAATCACCCGACCTTAGCATGAAGGTGCTGTAAAGCAAAACCAGGATGGGCAGAATGCCGATGCAGAATTGGAAGATCATCACCAACGTGGTGAGAAAACCTTTCCAATTGCGCAATTTGATTTTTTCAGCTTGAAATCCGCGTCCGCCGATAGTTTCGTAACTCTTGCGGGTGCCTACCAATTTTTGGTTCATCCAGACCGTGGTCATGGCAAAAAGGATCAATACAATAGCCAATACGAAGGCATCGCCATAGTTGCCTAACCCGGTATCAGATCGCAGCATTGTTGCCAGAGTGTAATACTTCACCGGTACACCCAGAACATTTGGCCCACCATACGTTCCCATCACCTTTGAGAAGGTCATGATGAAACCAGAGGTCAACGCAGGTATGATCAGCGGGAAAGTAATCTTACGCATTACACGCCATCGGCTCGCGCCGGCCAACTCACCGGCTTCTTCCAAGGAGGAATCGATGGAAAGCAGCGCGGCGGAACAAAACAGGAAGAAAAATGTGTAATAATGTAGCGCGCTACATACGATGATTGGCAAAGCACCATAGGCCAACCAATCTGGCGTAACGGTACCGGTAATAAACTCGAATAACCCCGGTGTACCTCCCGTAGTGTGGTTCTTGAATACGACTTCCCATGCCATGGCAATGGTCCATGAAGGCATGATGTAAGGAAGAGTGGCCAGGAAGTGAATCGTATTGCTTCCCTTCATATCCGTCCTGACGACCATCCAGGCCATCAACCCCCCAATAACCAAAGCCAGACCGGTAGCACCTAATGCGACAGTTAAAGAGTGTACCAACGGCTGGAAGGTCATGATCTTGCCGATCTTCCCCGTGAGCATTCTTATCCAGTGATACCAGGTGAAATCTCCTACCTCCGCATCCTTGATCGACCGCAAGTCGATCTCCTGCACAGTGAAGGTTGTAACCAACATTCTATATAGTGGAATGATGACCATGTAAGTCATCACAGCCAACATGATTATTGAAAGCAAAACCTGAGGGGTGCCAAGCCACCTGACAAACTTTCTCAGGTTCGCCTGGTTTTTTTGGCGAGACTTTCTTTGATCTACAGCACTTACAGACATTTCATTTCTCCTGTGGCGAAGCAAATTCTATTGCCTTTTGTGCCAGTAAAATTCATAGCATTGCTAATGAATCAATCATTAGCTTAAAAATTGGTGCGCTTAATAGCTTCTTTCAATGAGCCTCCTTGTTTTGAAGTAAGAAAGAAGAAATAATCTCGTGAAACGATAGCTATTGACTTTTCGTAAATCTTTCTCGCAATTGATCGAGCCGATCCAAATTCTCCATCACTTTCTTTTCCTCGTTGGCGACCGACAACAACAAAGTATTGATAATTGTCATCGGGACGACCAACGAATGGAATTCGGACATCGGCCCGCGTTTGGCAGCTAAAACCACATCAGCTTGTTTACCCAGGATCGATCCGAGCGTATCAGTGAGCATGATCACCGGGCATTGGACTTCATTCGCATAATCCAGGACAAATTGCTGAGTGGAAAATACATCGAAAAAGCAAATGGTAAAAAGTAAATCTTCCTTTGTCATCGAGAGCAACGGATCAAGAATTTCTCGACCACCGGTCTTCAGTGGGATTACTTGATAGCCAAAACGAGTAAGACGAATCTCAAGCAAATCGACAAGAGACACAGACGGACCAACTCCAAACACAAAGAGTCGTTTGTGATTCTTGATTAATTCGACCGCCCTTTCCAATTCTTTGCGATCGACCGTTTCGAGTGCCTGAGTCATGTAGTCAATATCTGAAACAACGAGCTTTTCGAAAACATCCCCCGTTTCGCGTAAATCACCCAACCTGCCCCGTAAGCGAGCGGAGTGGGTCACACGCTGACGATATGAATTCTGTAAAAGCTTACGCATATCGGGGTAGCTATCAAACCCCATTGATCTGGCAAACCGGACGATCGTCGCTTCGCTCAACTCCAGTTTACCAGCCAACTCAGCGGCTGAAAGAAATGCACATTCTTCCTGATGCTTGCGCAAAAAATTAGCAATCCGTTTTTCACTCTTGGTTAACTGATCAAACTGCTCAGTTAGGACCTGATTGAAATCGATCTTGTTTTCTGCGTCCTTTACATCCATCGGATTGCCTCTACGAAAAGATATTTGGCCGTCTGAGATTCATTTTTTATTTTTTTGCAATCTTTCTTGCATTTGAAATATAATACTTCAAATACTAAATATTTGCAAGCAGCTTTTTATAAATTATGACAAAAATCTCCAATTTTACTAACAAAGCACTTTTCAATCATAAAAGTATTAATGACTTTACTGAAAATACTCGTTTTTAAAAAGCATAACTTACCGGATTAAACGTTACACGACCTAGCCAAGCGTAAAAAATGGCTTTTAGTGAAATAAAAAAGGAAACAGAGGGTTGCTCCTGGGA
>Ga0208695_1000454_pt1 | contig 44686 bp, 30 predicted proteins | sample AD_UKC111_MetaG_FD_184449 | JGI IMG/M metagenome (GOLD analysis project Ga0208695, IMG submission 184449) | Active sludge microbial communities of municipal wastewater-treating anaerobic digesters from Hong Kong - AD_UKC111_MetaG (SPAdes)... | ecosystem: Engineered > Bioreactor > Anaerobic >... | reverse complement strand
TTGATTTTTTTCCTTGGGTACCATTTTAAAAAATTTGCAAGTTTTATAGTACAAAGTTACAAAACATTGCATTATTTTGAGTAAAAAATTATCAATAAGTTATTAACAAACAAATGCTTATCGTGTTATTAAGGGACGACTAACTAAAGAAAGAACTTGCGTTAATATCGGCTGACCGATTAAATTTTTATTCGTATTTTCGCTCATGCTGTATAAATTGGTAGTTTAGACAGCAAATATATAGGTTGGTCAGCTTCGGCCGACCTTCCTATTTATATCAAAATGTTTTGTCAGTTACTAATGAAATAAAATATCCAATTTTTTCATCTATAACTAATTTTCTATCTAAAAACAGGTTACCAAGCTCACATGAAGTTTCTGGAAGAAGTGTACAAGAGTGACACGCAGCTAAATTTAACAGTGCAACACCTTGTCCTTCACTTTCGTAACAAATTGGGTCGAGCGAACAGTTTTGGGCTCGTTGTAATGCATTTGTAATTATATTTTGCAATTTGTCGAGATTGTTGCAAAGTTTAGCCAAACCACCCAAATATCCGTCTGTTCCATCATAAGCAGAAATCAGAAAACCATTCATATTTTCACTTACATACAATCGCTCCTGTAATGAAGACATCGGATAACCGCAAACATATTCAAATTCACGAATAAGCAGGTGAGAAAGCGTATGTATCAGAATTTTTCTTGCTGTAAGTTTTTTTGCTTCAATCTTGTGAAATTGCCAATCGGAATCTTCTGCGTGGGTTTGAATGTTTTTTATTCTTTCTATGATAATATCATTTTTTCCCCATTCTTTAAGTTTTTGCTCGTCTAAAACAAATAAAATTCCTTCTCCGTAATTTTCAATGGCAGGTAATAGGTGGGTTTCAAAACTATTCTTTGAAACGGATTGTCGTTTAATTTGATATTCATACCCATTATCGCCAATCAGAATACTGTCAGTGTCGATAGGTGCATTGCGCGTAAAAGAGGTTTGAACTGTGATTTTTTTCAAACGGTCTATTTTTACTAACTTTTCAAAGCCATACATTTGGTCTGTTACATTGATTTGTATAAACCGAATGGCTTTGTCTTCGGGTTGCTGCTTGTTTAAAAAATAATCATATTCGGCTTGACGATACACTATATCGGGAATATAGGTTTCAATAGTACCATCTAAATACTGATTGATTATTTCCATAGCAATTCCGTTCCGTCTCGAAAACTTTTCTAAATCCTTTTGCTCAAAATCTTCATCATTCACAATTGCATCAATTTCTGTTCTTGCTTCTGTTGAAAGATTCAAAATTTGTTTTTCTGGTATCCACAAACTACTCAAAGTATTAGCATAATAAATGCTGTTACTTGTTTTTATTTTGACTATAGCTCTATTATTACATGATTCACCTTGATATTGCCCATTTTTAAGACCAATCCAATATTTTCTTCCACCACATTTTTGAGAAAATCCAAATATACCTTTCAATGTCTCAGATTTTCCACAATTTTTGCATTTTATATGAATTCCGGATAAATCTGTATTCTCTTGACTTACAATATAATACAATTCTTGTTTTGAACAACACTTTTCGTATTTCAGTTTTATTTTAGATTCGCTTTCTTGTTCGTTATCCTCACCAAAATCATTGCCTTGTTCAATTATTGCCTCTCGGTTATTCCAGTATTCCCAAGGCAAATCTTGAATATGACCGTTATCACAAGTCATTACGAAACGAATCTGTTCCAAATGCTCGCCTTTGCATTTAGGATTAAAACATTGCAAGTCAAAGTCCTCTTTTCCCGAACCCCAATGTTTTTTCCAATCATATATGTGCATAAAACGGTCACAACGAGGGCAATAAAACCATTTTGGGAAATAGTTTGCCTGCGGTTGCACATCGGTTTTCCAACCATCTTCTTCCATCGGAATCGAAACTAAATGTTTCAATTTCGGGAAACGAGTCCGCAGGCGATTTACTAACCGATCATCTAAAATGATATGTTTTTTTATTTCTTGGTCGTAATAATTTGGGTAGCCCCAATTATCAAATGTTTCTATAATTATGGAAGCATCAGGCGTATCAATAACAGAGCCAACACCACCATAGCTCGAAATCATTTTGCTTCTTCCGTGATTAAATTTTTCTGCCATAATTAAAACCTTTTAATTTTGATAGTTGCACTTGGCTCAACACTGCGCATTGATTGCATACCCACAAGTTTATCGTCGACTCCTTCTCTTTCTTGAATAGGTTTCAATAAATTCTGAACTTTTTTATATTCAGTTTTACTCCCAAAATAATGCAAATTTAAACTTTTTTGAATTTTATAATCCCATTGTTGAATTAAAACTTCAATAAACGACTTAATCACTTGTTTATCTTCTTCATCAGCAAAAGCATGATTATTAAAAAGTTGATTAAAATCACTTATAAGTTTTTGTTTATTCTCATCTGGATTTAATGCTGTTGCCATATTGTTGGCAGCAAAACCCATTTTATGTCTGAAGTAGGCTATCATTGAAGTAAATAACATTTTATCCAGAGCATTTTCGGCAAAGGGGGTTACACTGATTGGTTCGACTTGTTTGTAAAATGTTTTATGAAATGGTACAAAGTCCTCAAAATAAGACAAATCTCTTGTATTGTTTGGGTCAAACAAACTAAATACAATTCCTTCATTTTTTCTGGCCACGCGGCTGCTTGCCTGAATGTATTCTGCCGTATTTGGAGGCATTCCATTCATCAGCATAATATTTAATCTGCCTACATCAAGTCCAACACTTATCATATTGGTAGCCAAAACAATATCATAAGATTTATATTTTTCTAAATCACCCTCAAAAGGAATGTCTAACTTATCTAAATTCTTTTTTATTCTTTCGTTAGGTATTCGGCTTGTGAGTTCTAAATTTCGGTAAGGTATTTTGTTGTAATTGTTGTTGTATGGAAATATATTCATCAAATATCGTACTTGCAACTGCTTGATTTCAGGCAATAATTCGGCTGTAATTTTATTGGAAAATCTGCCAACATGTTTTAAACTTTTGAAATAGGAAATTATAGTCCAAAATTGGTCTGCCTCTGTTTTGTCCACGCTATTTTTCCACAATTCTAAACGTGCGAAAAGCAAAGCAGCGTTCAATCTAAGACTTGTCATTGTTTGCGTTTTGCCTGTTGGCAAAATGCCAACATAACGCCTTTTGCTTTCGAGCAAAGTTTTTGAGAAAAATGTATTATCTGCATTGGTAGCATTTTGCGGAAATATCTGTACTGCACGATTGTACAACCCTTTAACTTGTTCCTTTACATTTTTAACTGTTGCTGTTGAAGCAATGATTTTCGGCTTTTGTGTGTCGGTGGTGCACAGCGATAAAATAATATTTTCAAACAATCCCACTAAACTACCCAACGGACCACTCAATAAGTGTAACTCATCCTGTATAATAAGTTCGGGTTTGCGGTTGTCTTTATGGTTGAATAAACTTGTAGCCTCGCCTTTCCACGCTAATTGTGCGAATTTATCTACTGTCGCAAAAAGCATTGTTGGGGGATTGCTGTAAATATCTTCATCAACTAACACTATCGGCAGACCATCATTTTGTTCCGAATATGCACAGTTTGGATTCAGACAGTGACTGCTTAGTTGATTTTGTCTACTAATACGGTGTCCAATACTTGGGTTATTACTTTCTTGTGTTTTTCCAATAATTTTTGTGTTGCACCATTGGCAATTAGACAGTTGAAATGGATTTATGGACTGTTTGTTACTGTTTAGCCGTTCTTGTGTGTGAGAAAGTTTGTCTTTCGCCTCTTTAATGGTATTCGGAATAGTTGATCCTCCAACCCAAAAACCGATAGTAATTTTTTCATTTCCCAAATCACTATGATTTTTACGAATGAACTCACAAGCCAAAATCAGTTTTGTGGCTCGTTCAAATTGTTGTGCAGAAAGCAACCGCAAAGTGTAACGAATTATGATATTTATACCACCGTAACTATTCGGATATTGTAATCTTCGCCAAAATATCAAAAATGCAGACAAAGCCAAATATGCTTCTGTTTTTCCACCACCTGTTGGAAAATATAACAAATCAACTAAATCTCTGTCTGCCGAACTTTCTTCTACAAATGAAGGTAGACATTGCAAAATAAATGCTAATTGGAAAGGTCGCCAACTTGGAATTCTGCTTTTGTCGGGATAATCTTTTGTTGCATATTCTTGGTAGGCATATTGAGGGTTATCTGTCCTTTCAAAAGCTTCAAAACCATCTTTTTGTTTGTTGAAATGCCACTGATTTTGAAACATTTGCAGATAAATTGCTGTATTTGCTAATTGAAAAGCACGAAATGCATTATCATTGCTTTCCAATAATTCAATACCCTTCTGCATTCGTTTGTGAATTATCTTGCATTTTTCAATGTTTGATAGCGCTAATATTTTATCATCTTTGCTTAATTTGCTCGTCTCCTTTTCCTCGTTTTCAATCCATTTTAAATAAGCATCTACTAACTTTTTGAGATTTGAAACAATAGTATCTTTATTACTATTAAAGGAAGATAATTCTTTTATTTCCAACTGTTTTTTATCAAAACCTTCAATATCCGTGCTTTGACTTTTTACATTGAATTGCGGCAAAAAAGTAGAACTTATCCAAATTGGCGTTTTTGTATCGTTTTCGCAATCTTCCCATGTGCAAGCGGTGTTATGCCCAATTCCATACGATAACTTTTCACGATATAGAAAATCCAACATTCTGTCTTCTTCCGATTTATAAAGATTATTTTTGTAATCATTAAAAGGCTGCAAATAAGGTGTTTCTACCTTTATTTCGGTTTGAAATAAACACGCTTGATTTAATGTTTCTTTGGCAATAGAAAATTTTGTACGAGGAAATAATAAGGTATTTTCAATAAATACTCTAACTACATATTTACTGTTGGGTTGTTCATACAATTTAATGTGCAAGTACAAATAATCCTTCAATGATTCATTTTTGGTTTTCCACCATTGGTTGCTGTTTGCATTTGGAATTTCTGATAATAAAATTTTATAATATTGATTTTCTGACTGTTTTATCTCATCAATAGCGATCGTCGTTTCTATTCTGTTGTCGTATCGCTTGTACTTATCTTTGAAAAACAATTTTTTGAGGGTTTTATATAATCCGCTATCGCGGTGGTCTTTTCCGAGAGAATTTAAACAACTGTCGCGCTGTTGTTTTTCCTGTTTGGTTAGTTCTTTTGTTTGTTTAAGTAATTTATTTTCACTGTCAAAAACAACAAATGGCTGTAATCCAAATTGTTCAAGCAAATCAACACTATCGCCACCGTATTCAATTGCAATTTCATTTGCCTTTGCTTTTTTGTAGTTCCCGAATGAGAGATTGATTTTCAATTCCGGGCAATCCTTTGAAACTGCGAACGAAATGCCGTATTGGGAGGGAAAAAATGTGTTAGCGGAATATTGAACCTCCTTACCATCTTCTTTTTCTTTGGTTATTACTGGTTGTATTATATCGTTATTATCCTTTGCGTTATCATTTTTTTCTTCGGCAATTTCAATTGGTGTTTCATCGCTTTCATCATCATCTTCATGAAAATCGTCAATAGCGTTTTGTTTTGGATATAAAATACCTGAAAAATAGCGCAACAACGGTTTGTCAGCAATAACTTCGTCCGAAAAATTTTCTTTGTCTTCGCACTCAAACAAATCGGAACCCGGACCAATTAGTTCTTTTTGAACCCTTGAAATCACGTTCTCTCTATTGCTCATCGCTAACCTCCTCTTTTTTTATTATCGTTAATAATGGCATATATTCATCAATAAATTTCTGCAAAGTTTCTTTTGTAAAACTCTTCTTTTGCAGAATTTCGCCGACTGTTTTATCTTTTAAAAATTGTTGCAATTCCTGTTTAATGCCTCTGCCGAGAGCAATCATCGTACTGTTATACAACCTTTTGGATTTCTTTATTTGTTCATACAATAATTCTTTCCCTGCAACTTTTAATATCGCTCGCAAGTCCGAATTAAACATTGGGAACTTTCGTTGCCCACGAAAATAAGCATCTATTGTTGCGGGCAAAACTCTTAATCCGTTTTCTTTTAATTTATTGTATAGTTGTTCGCGGTCGTTTGTGTGTTGTTCCAAATCTTTCAATGCATTTTGCCAAACAGTAGCGTGTTCATCGATTTTCCCAAACTTTTCAGGTTCTACTTCGACAGCAATTTGAAAAAGATTTTCAGCCAATTGTTCTTTTGGATAAATGCGAATTTTACTGCCAATTATTAATCGGTATGATTTAATTAAGTTGCCTTTTTCATCAAAAACGGTTTCGTTACTTTCTAATTCTACGACACTATTATTTGATAAAACAATACGATAGGTTATTTCTTCTTCTAAATCATCTAACAAACTATCACTTTCATTTTTATATCCATCATAAGCGGTATTTGAGCGTTGTTCAAGCCGTTCAATAATCTGTTCCAATGTTGGACTAACTTTGACCTCTTGTTTAACGATTGGCTCGTATTTTACACTGCATAGTTTATAACGGTCTTCGCTTTCAAGTTCGGGTTCAAGTTGATTAGTATGGATTTGAAGTTGCTTATTATACAATTCTTTCTCCTGTTCATATAAAATTAGCTGAACATTATTTGGTAAATTATAAATGAAATCAAAATCTTTTGAACCGTTAAATGTGTAAAATACAATTGGTTTCTTGTATAGTTTGCCATTCTTTATGAATTTTTTGAGTTCTTTTTGGGTAATGAATTGGCAATTCTTGTTTCTATTTGTCTTGAAAAATTCAATATCTTCTCTATCAACTATATATAGGGTTTTCTTTGTCGTTTTAGATATTGCTTCATTGAGCTTTTTAAGTTTTGGATTGTTTGCTTTTAAGTAAGAAATCAGGTTTTTCAATGCTTCTTTTGGATTATTATCTCCAAAATCTTCGTAACCGCCCTCGTTGCGCTCTAATTCTTTGTTGCTTTTTAAGCGCATAAGTAAATAATCAAATTGTTCTTCTTGAATAGCGTTCAGTACCAACCTCAAAAAATAACCGTAACTTTTTAGTTTTATTGGATATTCAAGATCGGATACGTACTTTATACACTTTTCAAAATGCTGAATAAGACTGTCAATTTCTTTATCTTCAATGCAATCAATTTCTATCTTATTACTATTCTTTTGTTCCAAAAGTTCAACTTCTTCTTTTTGCCAATTCCAAAGGATAATATTGCCTGTTTTTTTCACTTCGCTTTCATTTGAAAGTACAATCAATCTAAAGTTGTATCTTGCCTGATCTTGTATGATTTGAGGAATAGAATTTAAATCGGTATTACAAACAACAATTGTATCAACTGCAATATTCTTTTTCAGAATTTCTTCGTAACAAATCTCATATTTGGGTGTTATGTATGCAATACAATCTTCCAATGCAGGAATAGAATTTATTGAGGTTTGTTCTCCTTCTCGAGTATTTGGCAAATAAATAGAAGGTATGTAATTTTTATCTTCCAAGTTATTCCACATTGTTTGACCTGCAATCAAAACAAGCTTTTTAGAGAAATAAGTTGGCAGAAAATCGTGTTCATTTATGCTTGAAAAGTACTTTTGAATATTCAACAATACACCTTTTTGAGCGTTTTGTTGGACTGGAATATATCTTTTTAGAAACACCTCATAATTTAGTGTAATTTTTAACGACTTATCAATTGTATTAATCAGTAAAACCTTATCATCTTGGATTGTTTGAATTGTAAAAATGTCCTTTTTTGACCCTCCAATTCTTTTTACCTTACTACAGGTATCAGGAGGAAAATCTGGAAATTTTTTAAAAATCTCTTTTGCAAATACTTTATAAAGCAGATTTATAATTCTGTTTAAATTATAACCCCTTGGGAAATTGAAATGAATATTCTTACTACTATAATTTTTCAAAATTATAGTAGCAGATATATCAGATAACCTATCACAGTCTTTAAAATCTGAATATTTGTTTACCAGTTCATTATGATAAGACTCATTTAACACGTTTAACACGACATTGGATTTTTATTATATATTCTAAGTGTTTTTCAACATTTCGGTTACTTTGTCTGCCAGTCAAAATGCGAGCAATGAGGTTTCATCATTCGAGCACAATTTGCACAAGGGCAATTACTTACTAAAGTATCGATATCCGATTTCACGATTCAATTTTACAACCTATCGCATTGCATAGCCTTTCATCTCCGATTTTATAAGCGAACAGCATCATTATATTGTTTTAGCTTACTTTTCGGAAATTTTCAGAATAAGCAAAGATAAACGATTATTCACAAATAATAGAAGACTAAAAAACACAAAATGCACCTGTAAAAAGAATACAAAACAAATAATTCATTTTGACAACTTGTTTCAGAAAGCAAAAGCAACTTAAAACAGCTGCTTTTTGAATGTGTAGAATTTTAGGGTTTTTTGTACTTGTCATGCGCATAATGAATTATGAGACCCTGAAGGGTAAAGCGCTTTATATGATTTTCGGCTTGTTTGCGCCGGTATTCTTCCATCTTGATTTTGTAACTCTCACGCAGTTGGCGGGGATGGGTTCGACCAGGTGTCGGCAAAGCGTCAGACGTCCTTTGTGGGCATAGGCTTGGGCCGTAACAAAAAGGAAAAGATTGGGAAACACTTCGCGACCGCCATAAATGCCGTAAACATTGGGCAGACAGGCCGAGAAGGTGGTGAGGCTGCCCAGCAAAAGCAGGTCGGCATCTTCGGGCGAAACGGCTTTAGCCGCGATTTGCGAAAGCAAAGAGGGCAGTAAGTCGGTGACTGATTCGGAAAAAGTCGGCATTTGTTCGGAATTGAAATCCTCCATTTCCTCAGTATCTGCAGTTGCAGATATCTTAGGCTCTCATTGCAAATGTAACTTTTGGGGGCGTTAGTTTAAGGGGCAAACGGAAAAAACTAATTTTTCAAGAACAAGAGAGAAAGTGCTGAGCTTTCCCTCGTCGTTCCTGACGGTTAAGTGGCTATCTTCGCCCCCTAAATCTCCCCAGATATAAGTTGCAGGATGAGACACTTAACGCAAGAACAAAGGCACACTATCTCGCAAATGTTGGGAAACGGATACAGAAAAATTGAGATAGCCAGGGTCATTGGGGTTGACAAGAGCACCGTTATCCGGGAAATTAAACGTAAGGCCGACGAGCGCGATAGGTGGAAATGACACCAAACAACAGGCCAAGAAAGCGTATAGGATTTTTAACACCCAAAGAGAAGCTGGATCAAATATTGTTTACCAAAAAAGTTGCATTTGCAGCTTAAAAATACGAAAAAACCGCTGTAAACTAAGTATTTACAGCGGTTTAAATATAGAAATTAATCCTTGTTTTTCGAGTTTACTTCACTTCTTCGAAATCGGTGTCTTCTACTGGGCCATCACTTTTCCCCTTATTCTCATTTCCATAATGAGGCTCTTGCTGTGATGACTGTTGAGTAGCTTTGTACATTTCTTCGCTTGCAGCTTGCCATGCCTGATTCATACGAGCCATAGCCGAGTCGATGGCTGCAATATTACGTTGTTTATGAGCTTCTTTCAGTTCGTTGAGGGCATTCTCGATATTGGCTTTTTTATCGGCGGGAATTTTATCGCCATATTCTTTCAACTGTTTTTCGGTTTGAAAGATGAGGCTATCCGCCTGATTTACCTTTTCTATTTCTTCTTTTGCTCTGCGGTCGGCTTCGGCATTAGCTTCGGCTTCGGCTTTCATACGTTTAATTTCTTCTTCGGTGAGTCCTGTAGAAGCTTCGATGCGAATTTGTTGCGACTTGCCTGTAGCCTTGTCTTTAGCCGAAACGTTGAGAATGCCATTTGCATCAATGTCGAAAGTTACTTCGATTTGTGGAACGCCACGTGGCGCAGGAGGTAATCCGTCGAGGAAGAAACGACCAATGGTTTTATTATCTTTTGCTAATGGACGTTCGCCTTGCAAAACATGTATCTCGACGCTGGTTTGATTATCTGCAGCCGTAGAGAATATCTCGGATTTTCTGGTAGGAATAGTAGTATTGGCTTCTATCAATTTTGTCATTACTCCACCCAGTGTTTCTATACCAAGCGAAAGGGGAGTAACATCAAGTAACAAAACATCTTTTACTTCACCTGTAAGAACTCCACCCTGGATTGCTGCTCCTACGGCTACAACTTCATCAGGGTTAACACCCTTAGAAGGGGTTCTTCCAAAGATATTTTCTACCAGTTTTTGTACCATAGGAATACGAGTAGAACCTCCTACTAAGATCACTTCATTAATATCGGATGGTTTCAGTCCGGCGTCTCTTAGAGCTTTTTGACAAGGTTCTACAGTGCGTTGTACCAAATAGTCAATAAGTTGTTCGAGTTTTGAACGTGTCAATTTTTTAACCAGATGTTTGGGAATTCCATCCACTGGCATAATATAAGGCAGATTGATTTCGGTTTCAAGAGAGCTTGAGAGTTCGATTTTTGCTTTCTCAGCAGCTTCTTTCAAACGTTGTAAAGCCATAGGATCTTTTCTCAGGTCAATGCCTTCTTCTTTCTGGAATTCATCGGCTAACCAATTGATGATTTCATGGTCGAAATCGTCACCTCCCAAGTGAGTATCACCGTTAGTTGATTTAACTTCGAAGACGCCTTCTCCCAGCTCAAGTATCGAGATATCGAAAGTCCCACCTCCAAGGTCGTAAACTGCTACCTTCAGGTCTTTATGTTTTTTATCGAGGCCATAAGCCAATGCTGCGGCAGTTGGTTCATTGATGATACGTCTTACTTTTAAGCCTGCAATTTCTCCTGCTTCTTTGGTAGCTTGACGTTGTGAATCACTAAAATAGGCTGGTACAGTAATCACAGCCTCTGTAACTTCTTGTCCAAGATAATCTTCAGCCGTTTTTTTCATTTTTTGGAGAATCATGGCTGAGATTTCTTGAGGAGAATATTGTCTGTTGTCGATGACAATACGAGGCATGTTGTTGTCGCCTCTGACAACTTTATAAGGTACACGGTCAATTTCTTTCAAAACGCGATCATAAGTTTCGCCCATAAATCGTTTTATGGAGAAAACAGTCCTTTTGGAATTGGTAATAGCCTGACGTTTTGCCGGTTCTCCAATCTTGCGTTCACCATTCTCCGTAAAGGCGACAACCGACGGTGTAGTGCGATGCCCTTCACTATTTGGTATTACTACCGGCTCATTGCCTTCCATTACGGCTACACATGAATTGGTCGTCCCAAGGTCTATCCCTATTATCTTGCTCATTTTCTTTTCGTATTTTAAAGTTCGTAAAATTTATCTTTTAAGTCGGTTATGGAATTCGCAATCTATATGCCAAAGAATTTTGCTCCTATTAAAAACAATCATACAAAGCCTTTAGGCTTCCATTTTTAAACGGAACGATCTCTTATTCGATTGATTATAAGTATTAAACAAGGGAGAACTAATAATCCTCTTATGCTGCCATTCTGACAGTTTTATTGAATTTGTGTAAATAAGCTAAATAATTTTATGGAATGATAAAGCTACCGTCAATGGAATTAAAATATGCCTTTATAGCAGCTGCCATTTCAGAATCTATGAAATATAGCCGTGATTTTACATAACGACTCGAAAATAAACCATATCCATTCTCTATATTGGTATACTCGGGCCTGTCTTGAACAATACTCGAACTGGGCTCGTTTACCTCCAAATATATGTTGAACTCTTCGGGAATTACTGCAATAATCAGTTCTATTTGATAAGCAATTCTTTTTACGTTGGAATTGGCAGGTATGGATGTACCTAAAAATTTATAGAAGGAATTTCCCAGAAAACTGATGTCCATATCTTCATTTCCTGAAGTAAATTGGCTTTTGAGAATACCAAGCTGATAATCGACTGTCTTGATGACGGTATCGCCCGGGGAAGAAGTTTCTTTATAATAAAATCTGTAAATTACCTGATATCTTCTGCCATTTACGGCAGCTCTCCATTTTATGGTGTTTTGCCCATCATTATTCAGAATTTTCAGATACGGTTTACTTGGGTTATATAAGGGACGAGTGATGTTGAAATCTTTCACCAAAATGGTGGATGACTTGATAGTTTCTCCCGAGTGGAGGTTGAATATTTCTAAATGATACTCACTATCAGGGTTTAACCATATTGTATCATTTCCTGATACTTTAAAATAATTTTGAGGTTGAGCAGCATATACCAGAATGTAAGGAAAGTCAGGATTATAGAAAGGGCTAGTGGGATCATTTTCCCGAGGAAGCCATATGGGTTTCAGCTTCATGGATTGAACGACTGTACCATTACGATATTCATCTATACGGGCTTTGATATAAGAAGTATCGTAATTTATAGAATCGGGTATTTGAGCATATTCCAAAGCGTTTCCTTCGCCTAAGAAAGCCTTATTGATGCGCACATATTGTATTTTTTGAGCTGGGTCGAGAATGCTGTAAACAATTGTAATATCCTTCCAGTCTGCATTTACATCGAGGTCGGTTTCGCAAGCACTCAATCCCGTAATTATCAATGCAATTACCAAAATCCATCCACTTTTCATCATATTTAACAAATTATTCGAGACTTATTAGTATAGATATAGATATTCCTCTTAGGCTTAAAATGCAAAAATAAAATAATTTATTCATTAACAGAGAATATATTGGAGTCTGTCTAATTTTGTCAAAAAAAACCATGTCTCTAATATATTTAGATTATAATGCAACAACGCCTTTAGCCGACGAAGTGATAGAAGCAATGAAGCCTTTTATGGGAGAGCACTTTGGAAACCCATCCAGTTCTCATTTTATGGGGCAAAGAGTCAGGTTGGCTGTTGAGGAAGCTCGTCTTCAGGTTGCATCACTATTAGGATGCCATGCTGATGAAATAATTTTTACTAGTGGAGGAACCGAGTCGAACAATATGGCTATTAAAGGTGCAGCTTTAGCCAATCGTTCTAAGGGGAATCATATTATTACTTCCTGCATCGAGCATCCATCAGTGCTCGAAGTCTGCCATTGGCTCGAAACGCAAGGATTCAGAATTACATATTTGCCTGTAGATGAATATGGACGAGTGAATGTGGATGCTTTCAAAGCTGCTGTGGATGAAAAAACCATACTTGTGAGTATCATGCATTCCAACAATGAAACGGGTAGTCTGCAACCCATAAATGAAATCGGAAGGTTAGCAAAGCAACTTGGAATTTTGTTTCATGTAGATGCTGCTCAAAGCATTGGGAAAGTTCCAGTTAAGGTAAATGATTTTTGGGCTGATTTATTGTCAATAGCAGGTCATAAGTTTTATGCTCCAAAAGGGATTGGGGCTTTATACATTAGGAGAGGAGTAAAGCTGGAAAAAATTTTACATGGAGCATCACAAGAATTTGGGTGGAGACCTGGGACGGAAAATGTGATATATATTGCTGGTATAGGGAGAGCTAGCAAGTTAGTAGAAGAAAGGCTTGAAGATGACAGTGTTCATTTGAAATGGATGAGAGATCGTTTAGAAGCTGGTTTATTCAAAGGGATTGAAGGGATTAAACTGAATGGGCATCCCGAACTAAGGCTTCCTAATACCTTAAATATAAGTATAGCTGGGATTGAAGCTAATGCTTTGATTTCTGAATTGAGCGATATTGCCATTTCTACAGGTGCTGCCTGTCATTCTCAACAACAACAGACCAGCCATGTATTAAAGGCTATGAATCTTGCCTTCGAATATATTACGAGTGCTTTACGATTTTCGGTTGGGAGAAAAACCACAGAGGAAGAAGTTGACCGTGCCGTTGAAGAAATTGTTTTGGCCGTTAAACGTATGCGAGGAGAAGAATCTTCCTTGTCATTTACTGAAAATGTTGATATAAAGTTGACCCAATACACACAAGGTTTAGGCTGTGCCTGTAAGTTGCGTCCTGCAGTTTTGGAAGAAGTAATCAAAAAGATTCCACTGGCTTTTTCTACGCCCAATCTATTGGTAGGTTATGAAACTTCTGATGATGCCTGTGTATTTAAAATAGATGAAAGTTTGGCTATAGTAAGCACTCTCGATTTTTTTACTCCTATTGTTGACAATCCTTATGAGTTTGGGGCTATAGCTGCAGCTAATTCGTTGAGTGATATTTATGCCATGGGTGCTAAACCACTGTATGCCTTGAACATAGCAGCTTTCCCATCAAATCGCTTACCCCTTAGAGTGCTCGAGAATATTCTTAAAGGAGCTGCCGATAAGGCTGCCGAAGCCGGCATACCTATAACAGGTGGTCATACTATAGATGACATTGAGCCCAAATTTGGATTGGCAGTCACAGGAATAATTCATCCTAATAAGATTTTAAGGAACTATGGAGCAAAACCTGGTGATCAAATTATTTTAACCAAACCATTAGGGACAGGAATTTTATCAACTGCTTTAAAACAAGGGCTTTTGAGTATTTCTACCAAGGAAATCCTGCTTAAAAACCTACTTGCTTTAAATAAGAAGAGTGCAGAGATTATGATTTCCTTTCCTGTAACTGCCTGTACCGATGTAACAGGATTTGGCTTGTTGGGGCATTTACTTGAGATGTGTAAACCCAATCATTTAGGTGCACGATTAAGAAGAAATACCATACCACTATTGCCAGAAGTCGAAACATTGGCTATGGCAGGAATAATTCCAGGTGGTTCGAAAGAAAATTTGGAATTTGTAAAAAATGATGTTGTCTTTATCGAGAATATCTCTTTGACACTTCAGTATATTTATTCTGATGCTCAAACCAATGGAGGATTATTAATGGCCATTCACCGTGAAAAAGCTCAAGATTTGTTAGATGCTTTGCATGAAGCCGGCATTCTGGAAGCAAGTCTTGTAGGAGAATTTACTGATAGTGGGAAAATAGAGATAATTTGATCTGGAATAATTTATTTGTCTTTTAATTTTAAAGTCATAGTGTTTCATTCTAACTTCTAATTCTCATAATACACTATACATTGTCTCATTTCAGACATCAATAAGCGAATAAAGGATAGGCGCTCATCATATCTTTTACTTTTTGGCCCACGCTATTAATGATAGAATCATCGTTTATATGAGAAATGACTTCGTCTATCATTTCGACAATCAAAGGCATGTGTTCTTCTTTGAGGCCGCGGGTAGTTATAGCAGGTGTTCCGACTCTAACGCCTGAGGTTTGGAAAGGGGAACGACTATCGAAAGGAACCATGTTTTTATTCAGAGTGATGTGAGCTTTTACGAGGGTATTTTCGACCTGTTTTCCTGTAATTTCGGGGAATTTTGGTCTAAGGTCGATGAGCATGAGGTGGTTATCGGTGCCACCGCTAATCACTTTATAGCCTTTTTCGATGAATGCTTTTGCCATGATTTCGGCATTTTTCTTTACCTGCTTGATGTATTCGAAGTATTGTGGAGTAAGAGCTTCGCCAAAGGCCACGGCTTTTGCAGCAATAATGTGTTCGAGTGGGCCGCCTTGCACGCCAGGGAAAACGGCAGAATCAAGAATTTGCGACATCATTTTTATTTCTCCCTTTGGTGTTTTTTGTCCCCAAGGATTTTCGAAATCCTTCCCCATGAGTATAAGTCCTCCGCGAGGGCCACGCAAGGTTTTATGTGTGGTGGAAGTAATAATATGGCAATAAGGAAGTGGGTTATTAAGTAAACCACGAGCAATGAGCCCAGCAGGATGAGCAATATCGGCCATGAGAATGGCTCCAATTTTATCGGCAATTTGTCTCATTCGTGCAAAATCCCAATCGCGTGAATAGGCCGAAGCTCCGGCAATAATGAGTTTTGGTTTTTCGAGCAGCGCCAGCTCTTCCATTTTGTCATAATTGATAGTGCCGCTTTCTTCATCTGCTCTGTAAGCCACTGGGTGATATAAGATACCAGATGAATTAACGGGTGAACCATGCGATAGATGGCCTCCGTGAGCCAAATCTAAACCCATGAAAGTGTCTCCGGGTTTAAGGCAGGCCAAGAAAACAGCCATGTTGGCTTGAGCTCCGCTATGGGGTTGAACATTGGCATACTCGGCTCCGAAAAGTTCTTTTACACGGTCAATAGCGAGTTGTTCGGTCATATCAACAAACTGGCAACCTCCATAGTAGCGCTTGCCTGGATAGCCTTCTGCATATTTATTGGTCATTACAGAGCCCATTGCTTCCAAAACCTGTTGACTAACAAAGTTTTCTGAAGCAATCAATTCTATACCTTCGGTTTGTCGAAGGCGTTCCTTTTCAATAATATCGAAAACCTGAATGTCTCTTATCATTATAAAATCATTTAGAATTGTTATGATGTTTATTCGACTTCCCAAGTATCGCCGCTATTTAAAAGATCGTCCATACACTTGATTTTGCTTTGTTCTTTAATCTTTTGGATCTGTTCTTCCATAAGGTCGTCATAGGTAGGGAATTTAGCAGCTCTAATAACTCCCAAAGCCACGGGAAAATCAGGCCAGTTCATCTTAGCTAAGCTCAGATGCAAGCCTGGGTCAGGATTATGAGCATCGTGTACTAAAACATCGTTGATTCCCATTCCATTTTCACCCAGAGTAATTATCTCTAGACTATTGACATTCCATCTCAAGCCTTTGTCCTTATTTTTCCCAAATAGCATAGGTTTGCCATGCTCGAGCAAAATGGTTCTATCATCGCGATATTCACGGTTAGTAATATAATCGAATGCGCCATCATTAAATATTACGCAGTTTTGAAGAACTTCTACTACCGAAGTTCCGTCATGGCGAGCAGCCTCGAACATGATGTCGGTGAGAAGTTTTGGCAATACGTCAATTCCGCGGGCAAAAAATGTTCCCTGAGCTCCCAAAACGAGCTCGCCTGGAGTGAATGGATGTTCTATAGTACCGTAAGGTGAAGTTTTTGTTATGGCACCCAAGCGAGAGGTAGGAGAATATTGACCTTTAGTAAGGCCATAAATTTGGTTATTGAACATTAACAGATTAACGTCGATATTACGGCGAATAAGATGGATGAAATGATTCCCGCCAATAGCCATAGAATCTCCATCTCCAGTAATGATCCATGTACTCAAAGAAGGGTTACTAATTTTAACTCCTGATGCAATAGCCATGGCTCGTCCATGAATACCATGAAAACCATAAGTGTTTACGTAATAAGGGAATCTGGAAGAACAACCTATTCCGGAAACCAGTACATAATTTTCTTTTTTGTAGCCAATTACTGGGAATACCTTTTCCATGGACTTGAGAATGGAATGATTGCCGCAACCTGGACACCATCTCACCATCTCGCTGCTCACAAAGTCTTCGGGAGTAAGTGAAACAGGTGACTTTGGAATGGTATTATTGATGATTTGTTCGTTCATAATGCGTTCTCCTTAAAAATTTGATTTGATTGCTTCATAAAGTTCGTTTACCATAAATGGGAGGCCTTGTATTTTATTGTATTGTGCATATTTAACCTCAGGGAAGTTCATCCTTAAGTAATTCACAAATTGCCCTGCATTGAGTTCGCAAACCAGAACTTTATCGAATGCTTTTAGAATTTCGGCTGTATTGCGGGGGAGGGGGTTGAGGTATTTAAAATGAGTATGAGCGATTTTCAATCCTTCACTTCGGCATTTATCTATGGCATTTCTGACGGCACCATAAGTACCGCCCCAGCTAACAACTAAGAGGCGTCCTTTGGATTCGCCATAAACTTCTTGCAAAGGGATAAAATTTTCTATACGTTTAACTTTTTCTGCTCGCAATTTCACCATTGTTTCATGGTTAATAGGATCTGTTGAAACTATGCCGTCTATGTTAGTTTTTTCGAGGCCTCCAATGCGGTGGCGAAGTCCTTCAGTTCCTGGTATTGCCCATTTACGGACTAAGGTTTCTGGGTCGCGAGCATAAGGTTTATAGGGTGTGTTAGGTTGGGCTATGGGTGGTTTTATTTCGGGGAGGTCAGCCATTTTGGGGATTCGGAAGAGTTCTGAACCAAGACCAATGTAACCGTCACTCAATAAGATAGCCGGAGTCATGTGTTCGAGAGAAAGTTTAGAGGCTTCAAAAGCCGTGTAAAAACAATCAGCAGGAGAGGAAGCGGCCATTACTATAAGGGGGGCTTCGCCATTGCGCCCGAATAAGGCCAGATTTAAGTCGGCTTGTTCGGGTTTAGTGGGCATTCCGGTGGAAGGGCCGGCACGCTGTACATCCACGACGACCAGTGGAAGCTCGGTCATTACAGCCAACCCAAGAGCTTCAACTTTAAGCGATAAACCAGGGCCTGAAGTAGAGGTTACACCTAAAGAACCGGCAAAACTGGCTCCAATAGCAGAATTTATCCCGGCTATTTCATCCTCGGCTTGGAAAGTCTTTACACCAAGGTTACGATGTTTTGAAAGTTCGATCAAGATTTCGGAAGCGGGTGTAATGGGATAAGAACCTAAAAATAGAGGACGACCCGATTTTTCGGAAGCGGCCATCAAGCCCCAAGCTGTGGCTACATTCCCCGTTATATCACGATATCTTCCCTTGGGCATTTTAGCTGGTGGAACATGGATGCGGGAGTGTAAAATTTCGACCGTATCAGCATAATCATAACCGGCTCTAAGAACACGTTTATTGGCTTCTACTACTAAAGGTTTCTTGCCAAATTTTTTCTCTATGAAATGATAAGTGTGCTCGAGTGGCTTATCAAACATATATAACAAAATTCCTAAGGCGAACATATTTTTAGAACGATCTGCCGATTTGGGATCCATGCCAAGATCTTTTACTGCTTCACGAGTTAATCGACTCATAGGAACTCTAATTATAACGAAGGAATTCAGACTGCCATCGGTAAGAGGATTGCTCGTATAGCCTGCTTTTTGAATGGCTTTGTCTTCAAAATTATCATCATCAATAATGATGGTTGCTCCTTTTCTGGCCCATTTGAGATTGGCTTTGAGAGATGCAGGATTCATCGCAACTAATACATCGCATAAGTCTCCAGAGTTATAGATTTTGGTAGATCCGAAATGTAACTGAAACCCTGATACGCCTGCGAGCGTATTTTGGGGTGCTCTTATTTCGGCAGGAAAATCTGGGAAAGTAGAAAGATCATTGCCCGTAAATGCCGCAGTCTCTGAGAATAATGTGCCTGTCAACTGCATGCCATCACCAGAATCTCCAGAAAATCGTATCACTATGTCGTCTTTTACCCTGGTTTGATTTTGATTCTCTTCCATAGATTCATGACTTTTGAATATTGAAGCAAAGGTATGGCTTATTTATCAATTGCCAAGTGCAATTTTTTATAGTTACTTTCTGAGGCTTTTAATATTGAATTCGGCTCCTAGAATTGATGTCTCGAGTCGTTGTTGCGCTTTAATTTGTGAGACTGCCAGTGAACATATCGTCAATGTGGAAAATGCGAACGGTTGGAACCGCTCGAATCTAAGTTTAAAGACCTTATAAAAAACCAGCTCGGTTTTTTATTCGAAATAAGAATCAAAAAAACCAGAGCTGGCTTTAGTAACTCAGCATCCTTGATTAAAAAGTTTAAAGTTCGAGGGGAATCATTTTGAGATCATGGCGTATTTGTTAAAATGAGAATAATTTACCAAGAAAGATTGATTGATTCGACGAAATAGGTTTTAGAGTGAAAATTTGAGGGAAGCACCTGCTCCGAAGTTATTGTAATCGGAAATTATAGAATATCTGATAAATACCTCGAGCTTAAAGGCAGCCAGATTAAACTGATAGCCGACAATAGGTGTGATACCCAAACGAGTATAATCCTCACTTATGGTTTCGTCTTCTAAAGGCAGGTAGTCGGGATAATTGAATTCGACTTTATTGGTAAAATTATGAAACGAGAGCATGGCAGCACCATAGAAGCCACTCAGGGTCACATATTTGGCTCCTGCTCCAATATAAAACGTATTGGCCTTGGTTTTGAATCCATATTCTCCTCCAGTCTTTAACTGGTTGGTATATTCTTGTTCCTTTTCAGAAAACATATAATAGCCCAAACTGGCAATAAGTTCGGGCTTGATGTGGGGTTTAATCTTAAAGTCTGCTCCTACCGAAGCACCATATCCTAAACCTACATTGTCGGCGAAAGAACCCGTGGGAACGGCAATACCTATTCCCACTGAGGGACTGATTTTCATTTGTGCGTTTACACATAAAAACGAGATCAATACAAAACTGCTTAATAGAATTAACTTTTTCATAACGTTTGATTTTTAAGGTTTTTGATTTAGATGATTGAATTGAGTAAGATTGTTGTTTTTTACATTTTATATAGATTCCCTTTATTGCTTTAAACTCGTAGATCATTTATATACATCTATACCCTAAATAATTTTAGGGTGGTGTATAGTATTGAAATAGCATGTCATAGTTTAACCAAACCAATTGTTGTGGCATTATTCTACTCATTATCAGGATGAGATTAATTCGAAGCAAAAGCATGAATGTAATATTTATAAATTATTGAAATGTTTATCCATAGGGAAAATTTTTTTTGTGGATTTCGATTAGTATAAGCGTTTTCAGCCTATTTCCTTCAGTCATAGCAATATGTATTTGTGTTTATATCCAATTGGATGATATCAAAAATTTGAGTGGTTGCTAATCGTTTTGAGATAGGTAATTTGACGGAAAATGTGTAAGACTAAGTGCAAATAAAGATTTTTCTTCATTTGAATAAATTTTACTATGGTTTTAATAATAGGAGAAATAATGTAATTTTGCCGCGTCAATTGAAAAATTCAAAATCATGGCTTACGTAATTACAGAAGATTGTATTGCTTGTGGGACGTGCATTGATGAATGCCCCGTGGAAGCTATCAGTGAAGGTGATATTTACAAAATTGATCCCGATATTTGTACAGATTGTGGCAGCTGTGCCGAGGTATGCCCAACAGAAGCAATTCATCCTGCTGAATAAATTGCAATTAAAAATTTAGATCAGTAACCACCGCAAACATGCGGTGGTTTTCTGTATCACAATATTTACTTACATTTTTTCTTAATTGAGTAAAGAAATGATTGCCTTGTTTTAAGTTGATACTTTCAGTATCTGCTCTGAGGATTTTAGGCATGTTGTTGGTAATTTTGATGAGAAGAAATTATCTTCCTTAAAATTCTGTTATGCTTTCTGTAAATAGCAAGATAATTCTTTACACAATGAAATAGAAAAAACTGAAGATATTCGATGAGGCTCTTTATTTAAAGCAAGTTGAAAATATCATAAAATATAGGTATTCAATGACTTTAATTTGCATAAAATGTTAAATTACTTCTTGGCCATGAAAAGGATTTTCTTTACTCTTTTTCTTTTACTTGCAAGTACATGGTTATGCGCACAAGATGAAAGTTGGAAGATATTCGACGACAGCCATATTCCCCGAGTGGATATTACGATTCATCCTGATACTTTAAAATGGATATATGAACATGTAGAAAGTGAAACTGAGCATCTGGCTACTTTTCGCTTTCGGAATGCATATTTGGATGAAACCTTCGATAGTATTGGGTTTCGTTTAAGAGGAAATACTTCGCGTGAGGCTGCGAAAAAATCCTTCAAGGTTTCTTTCAACACCTTTATTCGAGGAAGGGATTTTTTGGGCATAGAAAAATTGAATCTCAATGGTGAGCACAACGATCCTTCTATTATCCGATCGAAGCTGTGTTGCGATTTGTTTCATCAGGCAGGAATTATAGCTTCGAGGGCAAATCATGTAAAGGTATATATTAATGGTAATTATTATGGTTTGTATATCAATGTTGAACATATAGACGAAGAATTTATCGAAAAGAATTTTAGTGGTCCTACGGGTAATCTTTGGAAATGTCTTTATCCAGCAGATCTGAATTATTTAGGTTCATCGCCCGCATTATATCAAAATCTCAGTAGTGGGGGCCGGCCTGTGTATGAGTTGAAAACCAATGAAGAAGCCGCCGATTTTAGTCAATTGGCACGCTTTATCAGAATCATTAATCTAACCCCTTTAGCTTCTCTGCCTGATTCTCTGGAGAATATTGCCGATGTGGGAAACATACTTTCATATTTTGCCATGGATGTGTTGTTAGGTAGTTGGGACGATTACCGTTCATTGATGAACAATTATTATCTCTACTACTCTTTTGAAGATGGAAAATTTATGATTATTCCTTACGATTACGACAATACTTTTGGGATTGACTGGTTCAATGTAGATTGGGCACAGGCCGATCCTTATAACTGGCCAAAGGCAGAAGCTGGTTTTCGTCCTCTTGCCGACCGTTTGCTCCAAATAAACCAATACCATGATCTTTATTCGCATTTTTTAGAGTTTTACAGCCAGAGAATTTTTGAGCTCTTTTTATGGGATAGTCGTTTAACAGAGCTAAAAAGCATGATTAATTCAGCAGCTGAAGAGGATTTTTATCGAACTCTTGATTATGGCTTCACCATCGATGATTTTCATCAGTCGTATTCGGCTCAACACTATGCTAATCAGCATGTTAAGAATGGATTGAGAGAATTTGTGAATCTTCGTAACTCTATCCTTCCTTCTCAGATTTATTATACCAATGCTCCTCCTATTGTTTATTCGCTCCAATATACACCACATTATCCGCTTTCAGGCGATTCGGTCGAAGTGAATGCTTCAATTTTCGCATCTGCAGGTATAAAAAATGCCAGTCTTATCTATAAATTTTCAGAAGCTGGCCAAGAAAACGAAATTTCTATGAGTTTTTCCCCAGATACTACTTTGTCCCTGGTTTTTCAGCACGACAATTGGAAGATCTCATTTTTAACTCAGCCTACCAATACAAGAATATATTTTAAAATAAAAGTTACTGATAGTCTTGATCAAACCAGGCAATATCCTCTTGATCGATGGCATATCATTCAAATTGCCGATAATCATACCGATAGTGTAAGAATCAATGAATTAATGGCTTCAAATGTCAATAGTTTTGCCGATCCTGCAGGTGAATATGATGATTGGATAGAGCTGTATAATTTTTCTAATGCTCCTCAATTATTGAGTGGGCATTATCTTTCTGATAAACCTTCCAATCTTACAAAATGGAAATTTCCCGCCGAAACCATTATTCCTCCCCATGGTTTTTTGCTTGTATGGTGTGATGAAGATGAGCAACAACCTGGTATCCATTCAAACTTTAAACTTAATGATGAAGGAGAGTCCCTAATTTTTACTTCATCAGATGGTATAACAATTCTTGATTCTGTGAATTTTGGATACCAATCTGTTGATACATCATGGGGTAGAATACCTGATGGAGTAGGAGAGTTTCGCCGAGTTTTTCCCACTCCTAATCATTCTAATAGTGGATTAGGGATGTTCCGTGCCGAAACGCAGGGTATAAAGTTAGAATTATGGCCAAATCCTTTACACGACATTACTAACCTCGTGTTTGAACCAGTTTTGAATGAGAAAGCCACACTATCTATCTTCGATATTTCGGGGAGAAAAGTTTATCCTTCGCTTCAAATTAAACCTTATACATCCAGTGTAATGCTCAATCTGTCTCATCTTCAACATGGCATCTATATTCTCAGAATAGAATCGGCAAAGTTTCAAACATCAGAGCGTTTAATAATTCAATAAGTATTGCAATTTGAGAGAAATAAGTTTTTCTTTCCGAATCAAAATGAATTTCTTTGTTTAAACGTTTTTAAATTGTATGCTTAGAATAACATTTTCAGTTTAGTTATAGCAACTTACCAAAGGAGGTTCGTAGTTAAAATAGTAAAAGTGAAAGGCAAAGTCTATCTTTGCACCTTAATCATTATAATTTGTTATCATAATGAGTGATACCCGGTTAGAAAACGATCTTTTTAAAAAATTTCAGGATCTATGTGTAATGGTGATTGGAGATGCAATGATAGATTCATATATTTGGGGGAAGGTAAATCGTTTATCGCCCGAAGCTCCTGTTCCTATTGTCGATGTTGTGGAAAGAAGTAACAGATTAGGGGGTGCGGCTAATGTTGCTCTTAATATTAAATCTTTGGGAGCTCGACCAATATTATGTTCGGTAATTGGTGAAGATGCCACATCGAAAACTCTTATTCAGCTAATGAGAGACTACGAACTCGATGAAGATGGCATATTACAGAGCAATGACAGGATTACTACGACTAAATTTCGAATTTTTGGAAATAATACTCAATTACTGCGTGTAGATGAAGAAACTACTCATCCCATTTTGCCTAACGACCAGTCTCGTTTGCTTCAAACCATCAAATTTCAGATTCAGACCAAACATCCTGATATAATTATTATTCAAGATTATGATAAAGGGGTCATTACTCAGTACATTATACAAAATACCATACAACTTGCTACTGAAGCTGGAATCAAAGTTTGCGTTGATCCTAAGCACCTAAATTTTTGGGCTTATAATAATGTTTTTCTTTTTAAACCCAACCTCAAGGAACTAAAAAATGGCTTAAAGTCGAATTACAATTATTTGCTTGATAAATTCAACTTGGAAGAAGCCATTATGATTTTGCAAGAGAATATTAATGCCGATATTGTTCTTGTTACGCTTTCGGATAAAGGGATGGTTATTAGATATTCTACAGAAAATGATGGGTTTCATTATCAAGCTATTCCTGCGCATTTAAGGAATATTGCCGATGTCTCTGGAGCGGGCGATACGGTGATTAGCGTTGCGAGTCTTTGTTTAGCTGCGGGTTTATCGCCTCTTGATGCAGCCAAAATAGCCAATGTTGCCGGAGGATTGGTTTGTGAGGAATTGGGAGTAGTTCCTGTTAATGCCAAACATCTTTCAGAAGAAATCAATCGGCTGGAAATTCTTTGACATTAATTAATTGAATGGGAATGGAAGATTTGCAACGTCCTCAACCTATAACCTTCAACGGTATTGCCACTAAATACGATTTTTTAAATCATTTTCTTTCATTTGGAATAGACGTCGGTTGGCGGAGGAAGCTCATTCGTCGTTTAGCCAATAAAAAACCATCTTATATTTTGGATGTAGCCACGGGTACGGCCGATTTAGCCATAATGGCTGCAAAAAAAATTCCTTGCCAAATAGTAGGATGCGATATTGCGAATAAAATGCTCGAAATAGGGAAAAGAAAAATCGAAGAACATTCCTTAAACGAAAAAATACAACTCCTTGAAGCTTCTGCTGAGGATCTTCCTTTTGCAGATAATACTTTCGATGCCATAATGGTTGCTTTTGGGGTGAGAAATTTCAGAAACCTCGGCCAAGGACTTTCCGAAATGCATAGAGTTCTTAAACCCGACGGCCATGTATTCATACTTGAATTTTCTATTCCAGAGAATAAATTCGTGAGGGGTGTTTACCTTTTTTACTTTCGACACATACTACCTTTTGTGGGAGGTTGGATTTCGAAAAATCGTGAGGCTTACACCTACCTTCCTCAATCCGTAGAGCAATTTCCGCAAGGCAAAGATTTTACAGAGCAATTATTGAAAGTTGGGTTTCAAAATAATAGTTTTCAGGCATTAACTTTTGGAATAGCTACTCTTTATGAAGCTAAGAAATAATACCCACTAAAATAAAGCCTTATGGGTTTCGTTTATTTTCGAAATGGGATAATGTTTCTGAAACAAAAAAATTTCATAATCATCATTTTATTATTATTCGTTTCGATGAGGAGTTTTTCTCAGGAAGGCCCATCGGTAATGAATTTACCAAAATTTGATCGAGCGCCCCGACATTTTGGATTTTATGTTGCCGTGAATCAGATGTTTTTTGTGGTTGAGCCAGCCGATAAGTTTCAACAAAAAGTCTGGAATCGCGATCAGATTCCCGATCTTGTGGCCGACTCAGCACGTGTAATCGGAATAGAAAGCTCTCCTGTTCCAGGCTTTTCTATTGGTTTGGTTTCTAACCTGCGCTTAGGAGAATATTTTGATCTTCGTTTTTTACCAGGGCTTCAATTCGGAGAAAGAGATTTACATTATTCGATTATGCAATTCTCACATGCCGATTCCTCCATCGTCAATATTTCGAAAAATATCAATTCTACCTTTATAGACTTTCCGCTATATATTAAATATAAGTCGAAGCGTTTAAATAATTTCAGAGCTTTCGTTACTGCTGGAGCATCTTATAAAATCGACCTTGCTTCTTCAACTAAAGACAAGGCCGAGAATCCATCTACTGTAGTGGTAAAATTGAAAAAACATGATTTTACGGGTGACATTGGCGTGGGTTTCGACTTTTATACCGTTTATTTCAAATTTTCTACTGAAATAAAAATGATGTATGGGATTAACGACATGATTTTCCGTGAAGGTAACTTATATACTGATAGTATTAAAAAATTATCTGCCAAAATGTTTCAGATTTCTTTTACCTTTGAATAATCATAATTTATTTAGCTATGGATGAAATTTCAAACGAAGAATTATTTTCTACGCTCAACAATAAGGGTAATCTTAAAAAGGAAATTTATAAAAACACCGAGAGAGCTTTTGAACTGATCAATAATGCTGCACACAAGATTTCTCAGAATTCTCCTTTAAGAGATGAACATCTGAAGATCGAATATAATAGCATAAGTCCATTTCAAAGCCAGATGTTTTTTGCAGGTGATGCTCTTATTTTTTTCATGCATGCCGACATGTTTGAATTTTCAAGAGATCATGATGTAATGCGCACGGCTTATATTCGTGAAGATAAAACTCGAAGCTATTGCGGAGTAATTCATATCTATAATTTCTTGAGCAATTCATTCAAATACAATCGCGAAAACGACTTGGGCTATTTGATTGGACGGCTGTTTATTAATAAAAATATGCATTATTTTGTCGAAGGAAAAAGAGAAGTGGGTATTCTTTATCCACAATTCGGAACCTTTTTGTTTGATGAAACTGCAGCAGAAAACCTCATTAAATCGAGCATGCTTTATGCTATTAATTTCGATTTGTTGACTCCACCTTTCGATGAAGTAAAAATGGTTACAGCAGGTGCTATCATGCATTATGCTGAAAACTGTCGCCTTGTCATCGGCAAGCGATTAGGTTTTAGATTTCAGGCCGATAACGAGTAAACTTACTCTTTTACTATATCATTCGTCAGGCTTCAATTTTTGTTTTCTCCTATCCGGGTTTTGTCTAATCAAATTTTACTAACGACTGTGTTTATTGGGTTAAAAAATATCTGCAAGCATGTACCGAAATAATTTCTGAATTTTTTCTCGCTGATATATGCAGATTTAACTCCATGCTGATCAATGCAAATTTTTATTTGCGTAAATTTACGAGGACATCAACGGATATCTGCGAGAACTTTTTCTCAGTGATTGATGCTTTCTTTCCCTTAAAATGGAATGTTAGATTGCGAAAAAAGAAATGAATTTTATGCATCTGTCTATTCATCGAAAATTATTATGTAAATTTAAAGATAAAAATTTTTTATTGCAATGACGTACAATAAAAATTCAAGGAAAATTCTTTATATTCCTTTATTTCATTTTATCGCAATCCTTGTCATGTTGCTTGTAAATTTTTCCTTCAGTGGCAATATCAGTAAAGCTCAAATCATTCTGCCTTTCGCTCAAGAAAAAATGTTCTCTACTCAAAATCCCATCAATACGTTTGAAGCCTTGCCGCCTGCCTTGCCGGGAGATAAATATGATCTTGTTTTCATGAAGTTAGAACTCGAATTAGACCCATTGGTTCATTATGTAAAAGGGAAGGTAAAATTTTTTATCGTTCCGCACGAAGATGCCGACAGCATTTCTTTACAGTTGCACGATTCGCTTCAAGTTGAAAATGTTAGTTATCATGGAAATCTTTTAAATTATTCGAGGCCTGGGATACATGCACTTGTCATCAATTTTCCTGAAATCCTGCTTGAAGGAGAATTAGACAGTTTAGAAATTATATACCAGGGCGATCCTCCCAATTATCTTGGAGAAAATTCGTTATTTACAGGTTTTCATCTTGGCAAGCCAACTTTGTGGACGCTATCCGAGCCCTATGGTGCATTTACTTGGTTTCCCTGCAAAATTACCCTCGATGATAAAATAGATTCAACGGATATTAGTATTTTATTCCCTTTAGGCTACAAGGCTGCAACCATTGGAATGCCGGTAAAATCAGATACCCTCGGCTTATGGGTAAAATCTTTATGGAAACATCGTTATCCTGTTGCATCTTATCTCATAGGTGTTGCTGTGGGTGATTATCAAACTTATATAGAGGAGGCTCCTACCAAATATGGAACCATAAAAATCTATAACTATGTTTATTCCGGAGATATAATCCAGCAACAAAATGCTACTGCAGGACTTTTTCCTGTGTATGCACTTTATTCGGAATTATTTGGTCCTTATCCTTTTTTGGAGGAAAAATATGGACATCTGGAATGTGGCATGGGCGGAGGTATGGAACATCAGACTTTGACATTTGCCGGACCTTTCAATCATCATATTCTATCACACGAATTGGCACATTCGTGGTTTGGGAACAAGATAACTACTGGTTCATGGACTGATATCTGGCTGAATGAGGGGCTGGCTTCTTATGCTACTGGATTGACTTATCAATACATGTTCAATGGATTTTACTGGAAGAAATGGAAAACCGAGACGATTGCTGCTGTTTGTCAGCAACCTTATGGTTCGGTCATTGTGGATGATACTACCCTTCCGGAAAGGATTTTCGATGCACGCCTATCCTATCACAAAGCCTCATTAGTGCTTCACATGATTCGATTTTTAATTGGCGATAGCGCCTTTTTTCATGCACTTCAGAATTATGCTGATGACCCTATGTTTTCGTATGGTTATGCTCGAACTCCTGATTTGATTGGACATTTCGAAACAAGTTCGGGTATTGACCTTACTGAATTTACTACCCAGTGGCTCTATGGCGAAGGATTTCCTTCTTATACCATTGATTGGGGAATTTCGGGTACAGATACGCTCGAGCTTTCCATTTGGCAGCAGACTTCTTCTCCATCGGTTACTTTCTTTAACATGCCCGTTGAAATCGGCGTAAAAAATGCGATAAATGACACACTTATCCGCTTGAATCCTTCTTTTTCCGGGCAACAATTTCAAATTCCTCTTACATTCACTCCCGATAGCCTCGTTTTTGATCCGAATCTGTGGCTCATTTCAGCCAATAATCAGGTTAATGGGATAAAAAATGAATTGTATGAAACTCTAAAAATTTATCCCAATCCAGCCACATCTTTCTTCTATATTCCAGTTACATTCCCTTTGCCAAGCCAAATAAGCATTTTTGACCTATCGGGAAGAATCATCCGACAATACAGATTAATACAACGTTTTGTGCCCGTAGATGACCTCGAGGCAGGAATCTATATCATCACCCTATCCGATGGTAAAAACACGACTTATGCAAAATTAATAAAGCATTAAAGCATTATACGTCGATTTACCAATAAATTCGTTGATAATCAAACGATTCGTTGCTCTTGAATTTAATTCTTTCCCCTGACATAATCTTTCACGTTGAAGGCAAAATTCAAAGAAACAAGCCACTAACGAGTCAACGTTTCACAATTCCATAAAGTACGATATCAATCAGGCTATCCATCATCTCATCATAATTTTCTATATATTCGGAAATCAGAAAGGGCAATTCAGAAATTTTGAGTGCTGTTAAAATAACATTAGTAGTGTTTTCGAGATCAGTAAGATAGAAAATATTTCGTTTAGCACCTTCTTGGAGTATTTCTTTGATAATGATAATTTCTTCATCGTCGTATTTTTTTCGCATTTCCTTAATAAAAGGTAAGTTTTCATCGAGATGGTTCTTGAAAGGCAAGAGGTTAATCAGTTCCTTTGTTTTCAGTAGGCGTAGTTCGAAGTACATTCTAAGTTTAGAAATGGGATCTACTGTAGAATTGAGTTTTTCGTTCACCTCATCGCACAGTGCATTGATTTCATTCTCCAGAACTTCTTTATAAAGCGTTTCCTTATTCGAGAAATAATAATAAATCAGGCTCTTGGCTTTTCCTAAGTGTTTTGTAACGTCTTCAATTGTAGTGTTTTGAATGCCTTTAGCCGAAAACACTTCAGCGGCTTTTTTTAAGATAAGATTGCGTGTCTTATTTTTTTTCGTTTCCATTATTCAAAAATCAAAGTATCTATGTCCCATGCTTCTAACATAATGAGCTGATCCAAGTGAGTAACTCTATTATTATAATCTTTGATTTTTTGGATCAATTGATCGTATTTTGCCTGATTTCTTATTTGGGTCATAATCAATACATTGTATCCAGGCCAAATGGGGTTGTTCATACGGGGATCTCCTATGCGATTTTTTACCTTGACATTGTCTAAGATTTGAAATGCGCTAATTTGGCATTGTTCGAGTATATCGATGATTTCGTTTGCTTGGGCTACATCGCAGTGTATATTCACGTGTTTCATACGTTCAGGAGTTTTTTAGGTTGAATGCGTGCATAAAATATTGCATATAATACAGGAATCCAGATAAGTGTAATGAGAGTAGCAAATAAAAGGCCTCCTATACTGGTAATGCCTAATGGACCCCAAACTTCATGTAAAAGGCCATTATTGATTGCCATAGGAAGCATGCCCATGATGGTAGTGGTGGTAGTCATTAATATGGGCCTCAGTCGCGATCTTCCGGCTGCAATCAAAGCATCGTAGAGAGTGTAGCCACGCTTAACCAGCATGTTGGTATAATCAACTAATACAATACCATTGTTTACAACTACTCCCATTAATAGGATAATTGCTACGAATGATATCAGGTTCAGGGTTGTACCTGTAAGATAGAATGCTATGATTGAACCCACTACAGCAAAAGGAGAGGACAGAAAGATGATGAAAGGTTGGAGCAAGTGACCAAATTGTGCTGCCATGATCATATAAACCAATAATATGCTGATTATCAATATTAATCTAAGGTCGGCGAAACTCTTTGCCTGTTCTTCGGCTTGTCCTTTGAGTTCAATTCGTACCTGATTATCGGTATCTATATGAGATAGAACATTTTGAACCTGTTTGACCATGGCTCCTAGGTCAGTACCCGAATTGATATCGGCTCCAACAATAGCAACACGTTGCTGATCATCGTGCATAATTTCTATATATCCATTATTGAGGTTCACCTCGGCTACTTCTCGTAAAGGGTAAGAATGGCCGAAAACGGAAGAAATTCTAATATTCATAATATCATTAATAGATTGAACCTCATGGCGTAGATACCTGACATTGATGGGAATTTGTTGGCCTTGGTCGTCGAAATAACCAGCCTCAGTACCATAAAGGCTTTGACGAATCTGCATGGATGCTAAAGCGGGATTGATATTTAGATCGGCCATGCGTTCCTTATCGAGGGTAATCTGAAATTCTGGTTTGGTATTAGCCAAACTGTTCTGAATATTTTTGAGATTAGATAATTGCATAAGAGAATCTTCCACCATTTTTGCGTACTTGCGTAAAATTTCGAGCTCAGTTCCTGAAATGACAATCTCTATGGGTTTAGTTGTTCCAAGTAATGCCGAACCTATGATAGAACCTCCAGTTACGCTGTATTGCTCTATTTCATGCATATTTTCTAATTCTTTTTCAATCATTTTTGCTACTTCGGCGGTGCTCATCGAGCGTTGATTGGAAGGAACGAGGTGATAGACAATGGTAGCAAGATTTTTATTTTCCTTAAATCCGACGGATGAGAGGATTCCTTGTTCGGTTTGCCCGGCTACGGTAAAACCAAACAAAATCCCAGGAACATTCGATTCAATATATTTTTCGATCTTCATCGCGACTTTTTCAGTTTCATTGGCACTGTAACCTTCGGGTAGCTGAACTACAGTTATGAGATCGCCACCATCGATAGTAGGAATATAATCGGTGCCAATATGATTTTGAATTAGAAATACAGAGAGCGCAATGAAAGCTGCTACGATAATAGTAATCAGGATTTTGTTATGAAGGCTCCATTTTATTAGTTTGCCATACCATTCTTCGAGTTTAACATAGAATTTCTCTGAAGTTTCATATATTTTCAAGTTTTTTTTCTGTTTGTATTGTTCCAGAAGAAGTTGACTACTCAAAGTAGGTGTTATTGTCAGAGCGATAAGTAATGAACCAAGCATGGTAGCTGCGGCTATGATGGCAAATTGTTCGAAGAATACACCTACTATACCACCGGCGAAAATCAAGGGGAAAAATACGGCTAAAGTAGTTAGTGTAGAAGCTGTGATAGCTTGCCCCATTTCGCCCGTAGCAAACATCGAGGCTTCTTTTTTTCTGATCCCTTTTTCTAAATATTTGGTAATGTTTTCGACTACCACTATGCTATTATCGACAACCATCCCAATAGCAACAACCATTGACATAAGGGTGAAGACATTGATGGTATATCCACTCACCATCATGGTGATAAGTGCTATGAGCATAGAAAAGGGGATGGAAAGACTTATGATAATGCTTGAGCGCCAAGCTCGAAGAAATAGCCATACTACAAGAATTACCCATAATCCTCCCCATAATAGAGTTCTTGTGATATTCGATACCGAACCTTGAATGATTTCAGTCGTATTAAACACTTCATAAAGATGAGTCTCGGCAGGTAGTGGTATTCTGTTCACCTCTTTCATAACTTGTTGATAAACTTGAAGCGCATTAGCCTGCGACTGTTTTTGGACCAGTAAAGCAGTGGCTCGTTGCTGGTGTGTTCGGGCAATTTCATCTTTCTCCTTGAGCTGTTTATGTACGATTGCAATGTCAGACAGTCGAATGACCTGACCCATGTAAGTGGTTAATGGTAAATTCTTTACGGCTTCCAGTGAAGGTACTTGCCCTTTTACGGTTACATTCAAATCCCAAATACCTGATTTTAATGATCCAGCAGGAATATTAAGGTTGAGACTCTTTATTAAAGTGGCAATATAGTCGATAGTTAAATGATATTTCTCGGCTTTTAGAGGATCGATTTCGACGGCTATTTCATTTTCGGGTTGGGCAATGGTCATCACTGTGCCTACTCCATCTATATGCTGAAGCCTTGGAGAAATAACTTCTTCAATCAGGTCGCTGATATCGGTCTCCTCATTTGTGGTCTGAAGACCTAGTATTACCACTGGCATTACCGAAGAATTGATTTTCATGACTAAGGGTTGCTGAGCATCACGAGGGAGTTTATATTTTACTAATTCTATTAAGTCACGTGCATTGGCTGAAGCCTCTGTAATATCTGTGCCCCAGTCGAATTGTAAGGAAATGGTAGAGACATTATCTTTCGAAAAACTCTGAATTTTTTTAATGTTCTCGGTACTCGCCAAAACTACTTCCAACTCCTTGGTGATCTCTTTTTCTACTTGTTCGGCATTGGCACCCGGATAAACAGTCACAACCGTGAGCGTTGGAAGCTCAATGTCGGGAAACAAATCTCTTGGCAATCGAAAGATAGCTAATAATCCAAATAGAAGGATTCCCGCAAAAAACATATAGATTGCAACCGGATTCTTGACTGAAGTGTCGGTGATTCTCATAGTCTTAAGTTTTAATTGTTGGAGATAGGAAGGATTTCTACTTCAGTGCCTTCGGCTAAATTTTTTTTGCTAGAAATTACAACCTGATCCCCTTCACTTAAACCTTCCACAACAACATTTTCACCCGCGTATTGCATAACCTTGATGGGTTTCTTCGTAATTTTCCCTTCATTATTGACTAAATATACAAAATAGGCATCATGTTCAAGTTCTTTCATCATAGCTTTCAGGGGTATCATCATCACTTGATGGTTGATTACATTGATAAAAGTTTTTCCTGTCATTCCAGGGCGATATTTAAGGTTTGGATTATTCATTCTTATTCGTATGGTAGCCGTAACCCGCGTTGAATTCAATGTAGGACTGATAAATTCAACCATTCCCACTATGGTGTCATGCGAATAGGTATTAGCCACGGCCTTTATCCCCATATTTTTATGGATATATGACAGATCTTTTTCTCCTACTTCAAACTCGAAATAAATAGGATTATATTTGACTAGTTGCAATATTCCTGTGGATAAGGGAGAGCCCAAATCTAAAGAAGCGGAAAAGAAATAATTTTCGCCTTCATGGGCTAAATGCCTTGCCACAACTCCATCGAATGGAGCTCTAATTTCGGTATTCGCCTTTAATAAATTGTACTTTGCTTCGGCAGCTTCATATTGAGCCTTAACATGGTCAAAATCTTGCTGGCTAATGGATTGTTTCTCGACGAGATTTTTTACTCTCTGAAAATCCTTCTCAAGAGTTTTATATTCTATTTCCGACTGCAACAATAGTTCAGATGACATTTTCACAACTAATTGCCCCTCTTTTACGGCTTCACCTTCTTGTGCATAAATCTTTTCGATTTTTCCAGGTATAGTAGTGCCTAACGTAGCCTCCTTAAAAGGTTTAAAACTCCCTAAATATGAGAGATTTAATGGAACATCTTGGGCATGAACCTCATAAATCTCTACTTTTAGCTTTTCACCCTGTGGGTTTATGTTATTTTGTCGATTTTTATCGTTACAGCCTCCACATATTATGAGTCCTATTAATCCAAGAAACAGCATACTTTTATTCATATTTCTTCTGTTTTTATTGAAGTATTCCATAAGATTTACGCAATTTGGCGTGATAGATGAGTAAATTTGCATAAGCTTCGTAATAATCGGTTTCTGCTTTTAACCACATGGTTTGTGCCTCAGTTAAATCCGATAGTTTTAACATTCCTTCGTGAAACATATCGGTTTGAATTCTCAAATTTTCTCTTGCTAGCTCTACATTTTTTCTTGCAGCTTCAACCTGCATGAATTGCTCCTTGAGCTGATTGGAAGTATATATGGCTTCAATATATAGCAAATTACGATTGTCTTCCATTTCCAACTGTGCAGATTTATATTGCAACAATGCCGATTGCCGCTTATTGTACCGTTCAAAAGCATGAAACAAAGGAATTTTGAGTGACAATCCCAAGGCATAATCATCTCCGAATTCATCCTCTAACCCTTTATAGGGATTGGGATTAACAAAGAAATAATTGGCAGTCAATCCAAGTTGAGGCATCATATCAGCCTGTGTAACCTTCATAAGATTTTTATTCAATAGCACCTTTTGTTCGAGCAGTTTTACCTCCGGTCGGCTGTCGATGCTAAGCTGAGTATTTAAAATATTTTGAATGACTTCGAAATCTGCCTTCAAAGAATCTTCAACCGTAAAATCCTGTTGGATGTCTCTACCAATTTTTTGATTCAACAATTGTTTTTGAACCGATAAGCCATTTTTTGCCTTAAAAATATCTACCTGAGCTTGATTAATCTTTGAACGTATCATAAGAAGCTGATTGCTGGTAATCAAGCCTTCCTTTAAATAATTTTCCACATCTTTTTCAATTTCTTTAAGAAGATCAAGGTGCTTCAATGCCAATTTATATTTTTTATCGATAATCCAAACATTGTAATACAAATCTTCTACTTCATACAATAATGATTGCCTGTCAATTTCGGTTTTGTATCTAGCTATTTCGACCGCATTTTGAGCCATTTTATTAGCATAGTAAATCTTACCTCCAACAAAAATGGGCTGAGTCAAAGAGAGATTGAACAAAAAATTATCTTTCTCACCCAGTTTAGATTGATTAGCTGGAAGCCATGCATAATTCTTAAAAACCGGATTACCATTGGCATCGATTAATGGCATACCTGTAGCAGGATCCAAGGCAAAAGTAAGAGGTGCTATTTGAGGATTGTTTAGGTTGGCCATCGAAACCTGCATATTAGCTGCATCTATAGCCTGGTAGGGAATTACGGGAAGCAGGAGATCATTTTTGAACATTTGAAACTGTTTGTTCAATCTCAAAAATATTCCCGAAAAACTAATATCGGGGAAATAGTTTGCAAAGGCTGACTTACTGCTGTATTTAGCCGATTGAAGATTGCTGCTGTCTATTCTTAATATGCGGTTGTTCGTTAGGGCAATTTGTTTACATGCTTCAAGCGTAAGAACTTCCTGCGCTGATGCTGATAGTGAGAAGAATACCAGCAAACTGATGAGTGTTTTACGCATAATTTTTTTTGAACAAAATTATTATAAAATTCTAATATAATAGTATTCATCCTAAAAAATTATTATTTAAAAATAAAAGATATTGATATTTAATAAATTATATCTAAACGATTGTTATATAATTATTGAACGAAGTTCAAAATCTTTTCTGTCACTATTGTTAAAACGTTGCTTTATCCCAAGCGGAATCGATTTTAGGATTAGAAAATTTCGTCAGAAACTGCACCAGAGGTAAAGGAAGATATGGTGATATCTACCAAATTTTCTGGAATAAGCCCATGAAAAAGAATGGAAGATTTGAAAGATAGTGATTGAAAACCAAACTATTATTAGATTAATTTTAACCCATTCAAAATAATTCGAGCTGAGCATTAGGGTTTTCGAACTCGAGCAGCCATTTTTTGCGCCATAATTCGCCTCCATAACCCGTTAGATGACCATGAGCCCCTATTACTCTATGGCAGGGAAGAATGATATTGATTTTATTCTTTGCCACAGCACCGGCTACTGCCCGCACTGCCAAAGGTTCATCAATTCGATTGGCTAAATCCGAATAAGAAGTAGTGATTCCATAAGGAATTTTCGAAAGTTCTGTCCAAACTTTTTTCTGAAAATCAGTTCCATTTAGTATAAAAGGAAGGTCGAAGGTTTTGCGCCAACCTTCGAAATACTCTCGTAACTGGCGACGACATTCTAATAAAGGATCGGGACAGCCCTGGCAGGATAAACTCAAATTGTCGGGTTTCTCAAATTTATTCTCAAAATAAACAGAATTAATTCCCTGCTTATCACCTGTAATTTCCAAAAGCCCCAAAGGCGATTCGAGATAAGTCTTAAAAATCATAGAAGATCAAATAACAAAATGATATATTATGGTTCTAAAAGTAAGGTGGTGGATGTCCGATTATAAGTATCGTTCACCGTATCGAAAGCCGTAAGTACTACATTATAACTCTTGGGTTTTGCAATAGGCCTTGGATAGTCTTTTACAGGACTTACTTGTGTGCTTGTAGTTCCATCACCAAAATCCCATAAATAAACATCTGCATTTTGTGAAGTGTTGATAAAACTAACCCTTACTATATTTTCTAATATCTGCATAGTATAGTCGAAACTGGCGATGGGTGTAAATATATTTGGATCAGGGTTCAAGGGTTTGTCCTCTTCACAGGATAGAGTAAAAATAATCATAAAACCCATTATAAATCGTAAGCTCTTTGAGGTAATTCTCTTGTGCATTTCTAAGTAATTATAATTTTCTAAATATATTAGCTTTAATTCTTGAAATTCTAAGCGATGAATATTGTTCATCGCTGCCAGAAAACGGAAGGAGTTTGCAAATTTAGCCAAAGATCGTATATCGAGAACCAATATTGAAAATTTCCAAACTTTTTTCACTTTTCGAAATCATGTTTAAAATGAATCCTTACTGAAAGATCGTTAACCCTTTTTGATTTCTTTGAATTAAGCGAAAAAATGAACATTCTATTAGTAAGAGTTGTTGATTTTTAAAAATATTGAAATGAATTCATTTCCAGTATATTTATCTATTTTCATATTCATGTTATCATGTAATTTTAAGAACAATAATACGAATGACTTTATGAACGACAGCGATACTTCAAAGCATTATCATCCACTCACTTCAGAGGAAGAAAGAATTATTGTACACAAAGGCACCGAAAGGCCATTCAGCGGAAAATACTACGATTTTTGGGAAGAGGGTACTTATGTATGTAAAAAATGTGAGTCACCTTTGTTTCACTCGGCGGCAAAATTTGATGCTGGGTGTGGTTGGCCAAGTTTTGACGAAGAAATTCCTGGAGCGGTTATTCGCCAACTCGATGCCGATGGATATCGCACTGAGATTTTATGTGCTCATTGTGGGGCGCATTTAGGGCATGTATTTACTGGTGAGGGTTTTACGCCTAAAAATACACGTCATTGCGTCAATAGTCTTTCGCTTCGATTTATTCCACAAAATCCGTCTCGAACTTTCGATACTGCCATTTTTGCTGGAGGCTGCTTTTGGGGTGTAGAGTATCATTTTAAAAAGGTGAAGGGAGTAATTTCAACTAGAGCTGGATACACTGGAGGCACACTTAACTATCCAACTTACCAAGAGGTATGCTCGGGAACCACTGGCCATGCAGAGGCTTTAGAAATAATCTTCGATCCTCAACAGATTGCTTTTGAAGACCTTGCCAAATTATTTTTCGAAATTCATGATCCTACTCAACTGAACCGTCAGGGACCAGACGTGGGACTTCAATACCGGTCGGCCATTTTTTATTTTAATGAAGAACAAAAAGCCATTGCCCAAAAGCTGATCTCTACTCTGAAATCAAAAGGATTTGATGTGGTTACAAGCTTAGAACCTGCTACAACTTTCTGGCCAGCCGAAGATTATCATCAGAATTATTATGAAAAAACTGGTAAAAAACCTTACTGTCATATTTATACCAAGCGATTCTGAAAAGCCGACATCAAGCTGATAAATTTCTCGTATTTTTGAACCCTATTGATTTTATGCTCCCATTTCGACTATAATCGCAATTCTCTTTCCGATATAGCAAGGAAGTATGAAATATTGTCTGTAAATTAGAATAATATTCATAAAAATTGAATGTGGAGGTGTATGAAGAAAAAATGTTTATTTTTTATATTATTGATGTTTATAGGATTGGTAAGAGTTGCAGCACAAGATGAATTTAGGGTTGATGCCGAATTAAGACCAAGGTTCGAGGTAAGGAGAGGTTATCAGAAATTAGCCGAGCCAGGTGATGCTGCTTCAGTCTTATTTTCTCAGCGTACACGCTTAAAATTCAGTTATCTAAGCGAAAGGCTCGACATTGTAGTTTCGCCTCAGGATGTAAGGATTTGGGGAGACGAAGAAAATGCGAATACTTCCGGGGTAACTGGCAACGATGCTTCTTTAGATTTGTTCGAAGGATATGCAGATTTGAAATTTTCATCCACTATGTCATTGGCCGTTGGCAGAATGATATTAGCTTATGATAATGAGTGGTTACTGAGTCGAAGAAATTGGAATCAGAACGGCATTTCGAACGATGCTATATTATTGAAACTTAACCCATCTGGGTGGAAATTTCATTTAGGTTGGAGCTGGAATTCATTGACTGAAACTCTGAAAAATAATTTTTATCCCCCCAATAGGTATAAATCTATGGGTTTTCTTTGGATTAATCGCTACTTTAGCCAAGATGTCGCAGTTTCATTTTTACAGCTAAGCACTGGGCAAACGCCTTCCGATACCACTAACAAGCAATATTTTAGAAACACTTCGGGTATTTATTTTAAAGTTAATAAGTTGCCGTGGAGTGGTTTTTTTAATTTCTATTATCAATATGGTCGAAACAATAGAAATGAAAAGGTTTCTGCTTTATTGTATGTGGCCGAAGCTAGTTACAATATCCTGCATTGGCGGCCTGCAGTTGGTTTGGTATACACCACGGGCAATCGAGCCAACACTTCAATTGACCATGTGTTTGACTTAGCCTATAGTGCACGCCATAAAGTTTTAGGAAATATGGACTATTTCAAAAACCTAACAAGTGACACACACCAAGGAGGGTTGACCGATGTTTATGCAAGAGTTGAGTTTATGCCCTCCAAATCATTAAAGTTTTCAAACACCAGCCATTTTTTTTGGCTTGCTCAAACAAATGAATTAACACCCTCACAAAAAAAATTAGGTTTTGAAAATGATATGGTGGCCACTTACAATTTACGAGAAATGGGCAATCTCGAGGTCGGATACTTATTTTTTCTTCCCACTCAAGGTTTTAAAGAGATGCAATCTGTCGATGGAAATGCATTTTCTCATTTTTTCTACGTTCAACTTACTATTTTTGTAAAGATGTTTCATTCTGAAAATAAGAAAGAAGGATGAATGCAAACGGTCTCGGGCTAAGCGTTCGGGTGGGTTTCTGAGCACAAAACTGTCGGCCTGAACGAATGTAAATAAAATCACTTAACCTTCGGCTACCATGTCACCCGCCATTACGCTAAACCGCTGTTAGCATCAGTTGTTCTCTTGTCATTGTTGCAAAAATCCATATTCGTACACTTTGGGTTCTATTTTTTCTGCCAGTTGTTTTAGTGCATCTCTTAAGTTGCCAATCAGGTTCATATAGGTTTCATCCGAACTTTTGTTGTTCATTTTTCCGGCTTCGTTTCTGCCTTGAAAGTATTCCTTTATATCGTAAAGCGACGCATTGACATTGCAGTTTGGCTGCCGGTGGTAATATTTCCAAAGTTCACGCCCTGCATCAAAAACAGCAGTTGCCTTTTCCGAAAATTTTAAAGGTGCTCGGTTATAAGAAACTTCCGGTTCAAATAGAATAGATAACGTGTAATGAGATTTATATGGCGGTTTCGGCTTTCCTTTTATAAAATCCGTCATAAAATGACTTTCAAATTTCTCCCTTGCGTTTACTTCCACTTCGGTGAACGGAATCCAATGATTTGTCCCCTCTTTGGAGGTAATTCTGTTTTGTGAATGGAAAAGCGTGAATGCCAGGCAATCGTTTTGAAATTCGGTATCACTTTCCCACCCATCATTTGGATATAAAAATTGGTCGCGGTCATTCAGCCAGGTTGGTTCAATTGCCAATCTTACAGAAAAATAAATAGCACCAGAAATTAAACTTTTCTCATTAAAACAATAATAGTTAACATGTCTTGTGCCAATATTATTTGTTATACATAAAAATTTATTATTTTGGAAATCAGGGGCAGGATTTTCCATGTATCCAACCCCTTTAATATTTTTATTATCAAATATTTTTATCCATTTATTGATACTTTCAGGTAGATTTCCATATAAATTTTTTCCCCCGATAAATTCACCTTCAAAATTGTAAACATCAGCAGTAATTTGTTCGAGTTTCTCTATTGTTTCAGTATTCCAAATAAAAAATCCAATTGGAAATTCACCCTTAACATTGTCAAAAGTATTTGCAGGTACTACAAAAAGTTTACATAATTTTGCTTGAAAAACATTCCGAAATACCCTAAAATTATCAGCTTGAAGTATTTTAAGTTTCGAGAAATGAGCAATAATACAATCAGGGATTTCGCAATATATTCTTATCAAAAATTGCGCAAATAGTTCGTTGCTTGCTTTCCCTATTTTGGACTTGTATTTTAAATAGGTTTTGTTATCTGTTGAAGTTTTTGTCTTATTTTCTCCAGTACCGGTAACTGTTTTTGCAGAAGTAGCTTCCGCATAAGGCGGATTGATATACAACACCAACTTTTTCCGCTTTTCGGGATCGTTTATTATGTCTTGCAGTGGTCTTGGTAATTTGCTGAAATCATCATTCAAAAAGTCAAACTGGAAAACGTGATCGTGAAGCAGGTTGGCCCCGTTGCTGATACGGTCGTGCATCACTTCCACATCCTGTTGGTCGAGGGTCGAAGCCCAAATGTTATACTTGTTGGTAAGACCGTTGAGCAGGTTTCCCGTACCGGCAGCACAATCCCAAACGTAGTATTCGTCCTGCCAATCTTCGCCCAGCACGTCGGTCAGATACTTTTGCGACAGCTCTACCCAAATTTGCGGCGTAAAGAAGCTGCCCTTGCGTTCCCTTACGTCTTGCGGAACCAGTAAATCTCTTCTTTCCACAATGTAGTCCCAATATTCTTCTTCGGGCGGTCGGACGTACTTATTCCAGAACTGCGTATGTGCTACCTGCTGGTCGGTGAAGTCTGCCTGTTTTCTGCTGAACATGCCCGTTTCGTCAATTTTTCGGTCAAGCTCGTAGTGGTCGTGCCGGAGCAATACAAACAGCTTTTCTTTGAGGGTGTTGTTTTCTTGGGAAAGTAAGTCGGCAAGATAAAAGTCGCCGTCAATGATTCCACTCTTTTTGGCAGCATCCCAATTTACAGCAATAGTCGGTTTTACGTTTTGCAACCACTTGTTGTAAATAACCATAAAATTGTTCTTGTCAATCCTGGTTTTTGTCAAGCCAAATTTTCCGACAATGAAATTCCTTCTAATAAATTGTTTAAGCTCCCGGTCGTCATTTAAAAAGTTAAAGAGCAGCGCTTTTCTGTCAATGACTGCTTTTACCTTTTCGTAAATGAGCTTAAACTCTTTTGTGGCGTAGTTGGAAGGCGTTACGTTCCAGTTAAAGTCGTTTATGTAGAAGACTTCGTGAATGTCGTTGTAAGGAATGAACGCAATTTTTTCACCGTCGAACGCTCCCAACATGGCAGGCGGCAAATACTTGTCGAAAGTACGAGCTTTTCCGATGGTCAGAATCAATTGCGTTAAGGAATAGTAAATATCGGATGATCCTTTTTTGGCTTCTGCCCAAAGCAGCGATTCCTGTTCAAACAGCTCTTTTTGGCTTTGATACATGCACACACAAAAGTCCACATTGCCAATGATTTTTGTACAGTCGTATAGCCAAAAATAGTCTTGGGCTACTTTGTTTTTCAGTTCTTCTTCTCTTATATTTTGATACTTCATTTATCGTCTATGTTCGTCTGTTACGGTGTCGTTTTACAATTGGTGCTAACGGTTTGCAGCTACAAGAAGTTGGCGATTTCGAAGCACAAAACTGTCAAATTGCACAAAAAATTGATTGAAAAACGGAACTTGATTTAACCACTGAACCGCCAATTTCCTGTAGGTGTTTTTATAGGCAGCTTTTTTCACTGTCTTGGTATCAATTGTTCTACTGAAAAATAGTAAAACTCTCCATCTATTAGATTACGAGTTTGTTTGTCAACTACCCTGTCAGGAATATTATATTGTTTGCCAATGTTAGTTGTTGAGTTTTCTCCCGCAAAAAACTTTTCAACTAAGTTGTCCCAAAGTGATTTATATTGGTCTGAGTTTGCTAAATGAAATTGTTCAACTTGAATATGAGCTGTTGCCCTTGACAGATAAAATTGATGATGCTCATAAGTTCTTGCTTGAAGTTTAGGGTTATTGTCAATCCTGATGTTTATCGAGGGAAATAATAACACCCCACGTCTGTTGAATGCCGAAATTAGTTCGGAATAAAAATGTGTTGCTTCATTTTCATCTTTTGCGGTGAAAGTTGTCATGAAATGAACCATTGCATTATATCCAATGTCTTCAAATTTTAATTCAAGTAAAAATTTCATGTTGATTTGTTTTATGATTTATAATAAACTGCTTTGTCAAGTTGTCGGTATAAAAAGGAAATTAAACTCAATATATCCAAGCAATCCTGTTTGTCAATGGGCCAAGTTATTGCAGGTTCATGGGCTGTCGGATTACGAATAGCACTCATTAACCCACCTGAAATAAACTTAATTCCATCTTGAAAGTCTTTTTCTGCCTGAGATTGGCAAGCAGTAACTTTTAAAACTCCACTGTCACAACCCCAAACACTTAACATTAGAGGTTGTCCATCCTTATCACTTTTAGATTTTGTTTTTACGTCCTTATTGTATGCTTTAGCACTTTCAAAAACTGCATGAAAATAATTTCCTTGTGTAAATAGCTTTTGGGAGTGTTTTGTTACTTCGGGATGAAAATTTCTTTTCAAAAACTCATCAAGGTTGTCCTTATAAAGTAGATTATAGGGGCAATGATTTTTTTCTAAAATTTCTATTGTCGTTTTCTTATATTCTTCTGGTGTCAGTTCAAGGCAAAAATGAATTAGGCGTTTAACTCTTTCGGTGCTGTCCATGGGTGTTTTTGCCAAAGACAGAATCCAATTATATAAGGATTGTGCTCTAGCCGATGTTATCGCAGCGTTCGGAAATTCTTCCTTATTTACTCTTAAAATAGATTGTCCAAGTCGGTCTATTTCATTTACCGATGTCGAGTATTTCAACGAGTCCCCGATTTGTGTTGCTATATTTCTAAAGTTTATATCTTGCATTGTCGTTTTTTAAAGTTGCCACATAACTCGTTTATACACGCTACTCTATAACGCCTATTTTCCAAATTTGGATGGATAATCGCTATAATGTTGCGTTTTATCTTTCGATTCAAAAATACAAAAACTTTTCATTTGATAAAACCAAATTTATGAAGTTTTTTTACAATTCATCAAATGAGCTTCTAATTTTCTGCAAACTTTTTTGTGATACGTGTGTGTGTATTTCAGTAGTCTTTGAACTTTTGTGCCCAAGCAACTCTTGAATGTACCGTAAATTGGTTCCTGCTTCTAACAAATGCGTAGCATAGCTGTGACGCAACCAATACAAGGTTACAGATTTATTTATCTCTGCTTTCGTTGCGACCTTCTTCAAAACTTGTTCTATACTCCTTTCTCTCTACCTACTTAGCATATTCTGCCTTTCAAAAAGCCATATTTTTGGCCTGTAAGCCTTGTAGTATTCACGCAGCATTCCAATCAGCTTGTCGGACATGGGTTCAACCCTGTCCTTTCTACCCATTACATTTTTGAGAGTAGCAGGTTCAGGTTCGAATAGATAGCCTAAAATCTTAGATTTAGTAACTTATTTCTGTGGAGTACGAAAGAATTAAATAGTCGTCCCTTAATAACACGATAAGCATTTGTTTGTTAATAACTTATTGATAATTTTTTACTCAAAATAATGCAATGTTTTGTAACTTTGTACTATAAAACTTGCAAATTTTTTAAAATGGTACCCAAGGAAAAAAATCAA
>Ga0208695_1000453_pt1 | contig 44776 bp, 37 predicted proteins | sample AD_UKC111_MetaG_FD_184449 | JGI IMG/M metagenome (GOLD analysis project Ga0208695, IMG submission 184449) | Active sludge microbial communities of municipal wastewater-treating anaerobic digesters from Hong Kong - AD_UKC111_MetaG (SPAdes)... | ecosystem: Engineered > Bioreactor > Anaerobic >... | reverse complement strand
CGACTGTAAATACCAAACATAATACTCACGAAGTGTGTCCATGTACTGAACTTTTTGTAATATCGATCTGATCCATGTTTCTTTGCTAACCCACTAAACTTATTCCTGTTAACTAAAGAAAGAACTTGCGTTAATATCGGCTGACCGATTAAATTTTTATTCGTATTTTCGCTCATGCTGTATAAATTGGTAGTTTAGACAGCAAATATACAGGTTGGTCAGCTTCGGCCGACCTTCCTGTTTATATCAAAATGTTTTGTCGGTTACTAATGATATTTTACTGTTTTATCATCTAAAACAACACTTCTAAGGTATTCTATTATCTCTCCGTTTTGTTTTTTTAGAAAAGCATTCCACCTTGACCAACTAAACCTTCCAGATGCATGTTGTATGAAAGTTAAATTTAATTCATAATTATCAATTTCAATTTTTGAAATACGAGCGTAAACTTTTCCAATTTTTTCAAGCTTTTCTATAGTTGAATATTTAATTCCTAAATTCTTCATTGCAATGTCAAAACTATAGGTGGCGGTAACACCAATAAACACACAATCAGTTGGTTTAATAACCTTAATTACTTTTATGAAAGTATCCCATGAATTATAAAAGTCAACCCACATTGGTCGCTCTTTTTTTTTATAATTCATTAGTCTAGGAATGAAATTATAAAATGCAACATGTTCCCAAAACAATTCTCTTCTAAAATCATTCGTTTCTAAAAACACTCTATGAATATTGTCAAAAATGTTATTCTTCCATTCACGACAAATAGGTGATTCACATATGGTTTTTCTTGTAAATTCTTTATCTTCTGTGGCTCCTTTAAATATTTTTTCAAATTCCTCACAACTATCAGCTTTTTTATAATGTGACTCGCCTACAATTAATAGTTTGCGATTTGCTTCATTATAGGATTTTCCAATCCATGGCAACCATGTCAAATTGGTTATTGCCTCTAATTGTTTGTCAAATGATTTGTCAATGTGTTTTTCCATATTTTTTTGTTTTATGGTTTTACGTTGTAAAATTACTAAAAAAATTTTAAATAAAAAAATTTTTTATTATTTTTTCTTAAAATTATTTATATTTAAGGTTTTATAACGTTTATTGTGGATAAATTATTTAGGTTAATTATTACATTTTCAATGAAATCATCTTTAGCCTTGTCAGTAAGTTTGTAGATATTTAGTAATGAAGATGTATCGAATACGATTACAGCATCTTTCCAAATTTTTTCTTCAATATCATTTGTTATTTCATAATTAATTATATCCATAATATTAGTATTTCAATTATATGCAACTATATGCAACATTTTATAAAATTTGCCAATTATAAAAATCGCGTAAAAGTAAACATTATTTTTCAAATGCAACGATACCATTCAAGAGAATCACACCATACCGATATTTATTATAGTTGTCAAGTTTCACCACGTTGTTGATGTTTTTTTCTCGTATATTACATGTTTTATAGAAGTCATGGCGGAGTGAACAAAGAGCAGGGTGTAAAAACCTGAATTTTTTTTTAATCCTTGCATTTTTAAAAACAAAATTTTATTTTTGCAACCGAATAAAAGTCTAAACAACCTTGTGAAACCTGAAACCACTTAATAAGGATCGCTCTTGAATGAAGATTCAATGATGTGGCTTTCGGGACCACATCCAGCCTCGTTAAAGGCTTGAATGGTAAAATAATAGGTTTTATCGCTATCCATGCCGTTGAAATAATACTCATTTTCACCCAGCACCATAATGCTGCCATATAATTTATCAGTTTGTAATCCAAAGTGTATTACATAACCAGTGGCATCATCTTGACGTTTCCATTTTATCCATGCATTGCGTGGTTCGGATGGTCCTCTCAGCACGGTAAAATATTTTACAGAATCCGGAAGTGGAATATTGGCTTTTCCGAAAACACGCAAGCCACTCAAGGCAAATTTTCCTCCTGGCATATAAATATTCTCAAGTTTTAGATAGCGGTAGTTTACTGGTGAATCGAGTGCTACATAATCGTGAGGCACATCCTTCAGGTTATTCGATTTATCATATACCAAAGTCCAATCTTTTCCATCCAGGCTTCCCCACATTTTATATTGATGATACAAGCCTAATGTTTTGCCTAAATAGGGAACATCCTGGTCGGCATAATTGATCTGGAAGGCATAAATTGTGCAGGTTTCTCCCAAATCGGTAGTAATCCACTCGCCGGCTTTTCCGCTGGCAGCACTCCAATAGGTACGGATGTCTTCGTCGACTGCATAATTAGGATAATATCCGCCCAAGCTACTCGATACGCTGACGGGTTTATTGTAATTCAGTAACATCCATCCTGTAAATTTTCCATTAAAATAGTGGGGAAAATCTCCAAAAGCGGTTTGAGTGAATAATATTCCGTCAGAATCGAAATTAGCTGGCCATAAACCAATTCTTCTTTCGAAATTATTCTTGACCCCTATGGCGATAGTAGAAATATGCCACCAATGGCCGTTATAGTCGCAGAATGTAGCTCCATGCCCTGCTCCTCTTGCAAAACCTCCCAATTTATAACTAAAGGGATTGAATGCTTGATAATGGAAAGGCCCCAGAGGATGCGAACCTACATAAACTCCATCGGCATAACCGCTGAATTCAGTTCCAGGGGCAGCATATTGTAAATAATAGCGTCCGTTGTATTTGTTCATCCACGCACCTTCGATAAAGGGGCGCAGGAAAGTATTGTCGTTATGCTCGCCAAACCTCTCCCATCCATGAATACTGTCGTTTAAGCGAATAAGAGGTATGGGTTTGCCTATGGGCTGAAAAGTGCTTCTATTGATCTCAACTCCATAAATAGGATATAAATTACTCGAGCCAAAATAAAGATATAATTTCCCATCATCATCCACAAAGAAGGCTGGATCCCAGGCAGCAACGGGAAAAGAATCTATCACTATTTTCCAATCATCTTTAGTGGGCTGATTCGACATCCAAAGAGGAAAATCGGGATTGTGAGTCGAACCAATGAGTAATAGGCTGTCTCCTAAAACAAAAGCTGCTGGAGCACATAGTTCATCATAAACCTTATGCTGGGGTAGAAGGAATTTTCGAGGAATAAAATTCCACTGAGCCATATCGTTGCTCCACCAATATCCATGTTGATTGGTCGAAAACAGAAAATATTTTCCCCGAAAAGGAACAATTAAAGGATCGGCGGTGGTTCGATGACGAGCTTGTTGTGTAAAATTTGGAATAGGACAATGTCCATAGTCAATATTCATGGGATTACAGTAAGTAAGCAAGGTATCCTGCGATTGCAACGAAAGGGTAGTCCACACAAACAAAACAACTAAAATGAGGTTTCGATTATTTAAAAACATTTTATAAAAGAATTTATTCAATTCTTCAAAAATACCATTTTTCAACGAATTTAGGCTTTTCGCTGAATCGATTTAACATTCTTCAAATTTTACAAATTGATTTTGGAAAACTTATCCCAGGCAATATCCTATGCCTTTATAAGTCTTGATGAGATTATTACCCAGTTTTTCCCGTAGTTTCCTTATATGAACATCTATGGTTCGTTCTCCAACAATTAAATCATTTCCCCATACCTTAGAATAAATTTCATCTCGCGAAAAAACTTTACCTGGCTTAGATGCCATAAAATATAATAATTCGAATTCTTTTTTAGTGAGAAATATTTCCCGATGATGAAAGAATACTTTGTGTTTTTCATTATCTATAATTAAATCATTGATTTGAATGATAGCAGTATTGTCGGTTTGTTCGGATATTATTTTTCGACGCAATAAAGCTTGAATACGGCTTAAAAGCACTTGTAAACTAACGGGTTTTTTTACATAATCGTCGGCTCCGGCTTCAAAACCGGCTAATTGTGAATAATCTTCGCCTCTGGCAGTTAAAAAAAGAATGAGTACATCTTTTAAATTTGGTTCGGCTCGCAATAGTTGACAAGTTTCTATTCCATCCATTTCGGGCATCATAATATCCAGTACAATCAAATCTGGGATTTTTTCCAGTGCTAAACGAATCCCTTCGGCCCCTGAGCTGGCAGTATCAACTTCGAATCCTTTCTTTTTTAAATTATAACTCAGAAATTCTAAAATATCGGGTTCATCATCAATAATCAGAATCTTGGCTACTTTGTTTTCCACTTTGAATTTTTTAATCGAAAACAAAGCAAGCTTATTGATTTTGCCTTATGTTTAAGAAAGGATTAAAAAACAGTTAAATCGTTAGAACTGCAATTGATTAATCGTAAAAAGGCCAGATAACGCCAAAATTAAGTCCAGCATCTTGTAAAGGATAAGTGGGTGCGCCCCAATAATTATAGCCTGTAAAAGCGCTATGAAAATGTCGGTATCGAAGAAATAAGCGAGCACGATCTACTTTTACATTCAAGAAAAGATCGGCTACGAAATAATTTCCAATTTCCTTTTCCGATTGAAGATAAAATGCATTGAGCGAAGGCATATAGGCATCAGCTTGGAACTTTGAATACCACGAAACAGATACACCTGGCTCTACCCATAAAGCACCTTTAAACAAGTTTCCAGAATAACTGATGGAACCTTTTGCCATCACAGAAGGCAATCGAATACTGATGGTATCGCTTAGTTTCTGTAAAACCGCGACTGCGTCCACATTCAGATGTTTAAGCCTTAACTCTTGCTGGACATAGAGTCGCAACAACGAAAATGAGCCACTGCGCTGCAAAGGTTTTGCCGATGCTCCTAAATAAACCATATTATTTAATAACACAAATTCTGGTTTTATCAGTGTTTGTGGCCCTTTTATTAAACCTCCTAAACGTAAAATTTCTTCTTTCTGAAAATCATTCTCCCATTGCTGATGATTTCCCTTATATGAAATATAGAAATAATCGGGTTGTGTGGAACTAAAAGCGGCTTCGGCTGCAAGCGACCATAATTGTTGCTTGCCGAAAAATTTTGAAATGTTCCCTTGTATTCCAAAATCGCCTCCATTATAATCGCCATTCACAAAAAAGGCATCGGCCTTTAATTGAAAGCCTGCAGGAAAATCTATTCTTAAATCAGCCGTAGGTATCCACTGATGAAAGTTTTTAACAACCACAGAATCGAAATGATAACCGGCTATGAGATACCGAATTGCTAATCTCAGCTTAATGGGAAATTTTGTGGGATATAAATAGAGTGAGTTGGTCCATGAGAGCTCATTTTCTATGTTATAAATCGTTATAGAATCGTAAGTAGTGGTCGAATCCTTAAAAATCTCAGGATAAAATCCCGAAGTGGGCGAAGCATCTGAATAGGCGTAGGCATTTTTCGAATAGGAAAATGTATGTGAAAATCGGCCAAGCGTAAAGAGTCGCGATGCTTGCTCTGTATTTCTGTCTAAGGTATCCTTTATAGAAACAACACTGTCGATGCTCTGGTTCAATGTATCGACTTGAATGATAAGTGAATCGCTAATCTGCTTTAGGGGTTTAGTCTTTTTTTTACCTCCCCAGTGAGGTTCATAAAATTGAGTAATCGTATAAGTTGTGCCAATCTCCTTGGTTTGAGCCGAATTAAGGTTGACAGGGATAACCTGACGCCTGCTTTCGCGGTTCTGTTCGAAATCATTTTCATTCTGAATACCTCCGTTTTGCTGAAAATCGAATACATTACGAACATATTGTGCCATAACCCCATAATGCCGCGAAGGTGAAAAATATCTCACATTAAAGCCAATATTGTCGAGGTCGGTTAGCTGGCGCGTATAAGGACCAGTAGAATGTATCAACCTGTAATCGAATCCTATATTCAATCCTTTGTAAATATTACGGTTGAATTTTGCATGTATATCGTTTTCTTTACTAGGGCCCATTACATATCTCACCTCCGAAAATATTGAAGAAGCTTGATAAAAAGGTAAATTTTCGGGCGTAAAACGATAAATATTCATCGCATCGCGGCCAAAATAAAATCCTTTCTTTGGCTTAAATTCGGGAAGCAAGGTCTTGACGGGTTGGCCTATATTTCCAAGTCCAAGGTAAAAACCCCTCTTAAAAGGATCGTATTCATGTATGCCGTGTGTAGTTGTATCTAAATGTTGAAAGGAAATATTTTCTATGCCTTGAACCGTATTGTAAAATTTCAGAATCTCGGTAGAATCTTTTGGATAAATCAGCAAAGATTCTTGTGCTATGGCTATATCAACAGAAAATAGGATCATCAGCCCAACAAGGCAAAATCTAACAATCCATTTCAAAGAGGAAAGAAAATCTTGCATAGGCATTCAGGCGTTATTCGATTGGCTTCTTTGCCTTACGGCTTCGAAGATGATAACCCCTGCAGCCACCGAGACATTGAGGGAATCTACTTTCCCCCTCATAGGGATAATAATTTTCTGCTGACAATATCGCAGCCAAAATGAAGAAAGACCCTCGGCTTCAGAACCTAAAACTATAGCTGTACCCTGAGTATAATCCAATTCGGTATAGGAACGAGCTTCATCAACCAAAGCAGCCGCAAAAGACTTAACATGATGCTTTTCGAGCCATTGCATGGCTTCTTTTGCTTCGGCTACGGCTATGGGTACGGAAAAAACCGTTCCTAAACTAGCCCGAATAACATTAGGATTAAATATATCGGTCCTAGGATCGCAAACAATGAGTGCATCACATCCAGCAGCATCGGCTGTACGAAGTATAGCTCCCAAGTTCCCTGGTTTTTCTACGCTTTCTAAAACAATAATCAAAGGATTTGATGGTAAATTTAAAGAAAATAGCCGCGGAACTTCTGCCTTAAATATCGCAATAATACCATCTTTATTTTCACGATAGGCTAAACGCGAAAAAACTTCTGCATTCACTTCAGTTTTCAAGGCCGAAACAAAGTGTGGCTCTATCCATTTCAATTCATCTTCGGAACAAATATCTCGGCAAACCATAAGCTCTAATGCCTGCATAGGAAAATTTAACGCCATCCTAATCTCTCTTAAACCCTCTACCATCACCCAGCCCCTCTCAATCCTTTCGGACGGCTTATTCATAAGTCTCACTATCTCTCGTATATGCCTATTTGAAACACTTGTAATTTTTTGCCACATGCTAATCTTCGAGTTGCGATAGAAGGTATGAAAATCTATGAAAACTGGCTGTAGAGTTCCAGTGAGCAAAGGTAAAAATTTTCGATATGCCCGAATGTATCCTTATGGTGACGCCGACATGAAAACCAGAAATTAATAGTTTAAAGTCTGTTGGCAACGGCAGATTTATCTAACTTACCTGGTTGCGATATCAAAATTATACATTATCGAATGGCACTATAATTTTATTTCTAAACTTTTTGGCTAACTTATTTTAATACATTTGCAGAGATTGCATTATGGATAAATGGATGAAACTCATAGAAACAAAGCCCTGGAATAATTACGAGCTCATAGATACGGGCAATTCGCAAAAATTAGAAAGATTTGGTAGATATATTCTTACGCGACCCGAACCCAGAGCCTTATGGGACAAACATTTAAGTGACGAAGAATGGAATCGAAAATCGCAAGCCGTATTTAAGCGCACACGCCATATACAAAATGAAGACAAGGAAGAATCGGGTGAATGGTACAAAAAGAAAGACATGCCCGATCAATGGACCATAGAATTTCCATTAGAAAAGTTTCGGCTAAAAATGCGCCTTGGGCTTACTCCTTTCAGGCATGTTGGGATATTCCCCGAACAGGCTTCCAACTGGGAATATATTTATGAAACCGTATCTTTGATTCAAGGCGAAAAACCTAAGGTTTTGAATTTATTTGCTTATACGGGAGCTGCCTCTATTGTGAGTTTAGCCGCCGGTGCCGAAGTAGTACACGTGGAAGCGCTTAAGCAATTAATCACATGGGCCAACCAAAACATGAGCCTCAACAACCTCAATGGAATAAGATGGATATTGGAGGATGCCGTAAAATTTGTAAAACGTGAGATTCGTCGCGGCAACAAGTACCATGGCATTATCATGGATCCTCCTGCTTATGGCCGTGGACCAGATGGAGAAAAATGGATCCTGGAAGATGGAATCAATGATTTATTGAAAGATGTGCGACAACTGCTTCACCCCGACAAACATTTCCTGATTATTAATATATATGCTAAAGGAATTTCTCCTTTAATTACAGAAAATCTTTTCGATAATATTTTTGGAAAAGTTGCCGAAAAAGAATGTGGTGAATTATTTATGCAAGATAATTATGGAAGACGAATGCCTTATGGTAGCTTGCTGAGATTTAGGGAGGTTTGATGAGGGGATGGGGATTGGAGGGTGTAGAATTCGTAAAAAATTTTTGAATATTTAACAAAAAGTTATTGCATCTTACATATTTTATTTTTTATTTTGTTTTTAAAAGTATTAACCAGGAAATCATCTTAAAAACTACATTTATGAGAAAAATTTATCTTATGCTTTTCGCCATGGCTTGTGCAGCTACAAGCTGGGGACAAACCTTGCCTGATCTTTTTGATTTATCGGGCGGTTCGTATTCATTTACAAATTGGCCTTCTTCAAGTCCTGCAGGGACTTATCCTTCAAATATGATTTTTCATCAGACAAATATGAACGATCCAACCTTAAGTGCTACTGCAAATAGTGATTATACGGGTGCTTATAATTTATCCTCTGGCACGCGAATTAATGGGTTGGACAATGACGGTTTTTCTTTTATTAATACTTCAGGTGGAAAGCTTGGAATGGCTGTCGTAGGATTGAATGCCACAGGACGGCAAGATATTCAAGTCAGTTGGACGGGCGGTACTGTAGAGACTGGAGCACGTAGTTATGGAATTAGGCTACAATATAAGGTAGGAACGGGAAATTGGATAGATGTTCCAGGTCCTATTGAGTATTTATCTTCTTCTACTGCAGGGGATTACCAGACTTTTGGCCCTACCACCTTGCCTGCTGAGGTGAATAATCAATCTGTCGTTTATGTGCGTTGGTTTTATTATTATATTACCGGATCGGGTACAAGACCTAAGTTAAGAGTCGATGAGATTACTATTACAAGTTCTCCTACTAGCAGCAACTACATTACTACCGGTACGGTATCTTCTCCTCCTTTTTGTGTAGATGCAACTTCGACGGCTTCGGGTACTGTAGCCTATTCTTTTGGTGGAACTTTTACGGGTACTTTTACCGCTCAACTCTCTGATGCCACGGGGAGTTTTGCCTCGCCTGTCAATATTGGCTCGGGAGATTCTCCTATCAATATTACCATACCTGCAAATACTCCTTCGGGAACGGGTTATAAAATTCGTGTGATTAACGATAATCCTCAAACGACAGGCAGCGAAAGTGCTGCTTTCGAAATCATCAACGGTGCAAAAGATGTTACAAACCATAGTGCTAGCCCGGGAAATGCACAAGCAACCTTAAGCTGGACGAACCCCAGTGGTTGTTACGATGAAATCATGATTGTTGGGAAAGCAGGTAGCGAAGTAACAGCTACTCCTGCGGGGGATGGTTCGGCTTATACGGCCAATTTGGCTTTTGGCTCAGGAACAGCTTTCGATGGAGGCTATGTGGTTTATAAAGGCACAACTAGCCCTCAAACAGTTACCAATCTAATTAATGGCACAGCTTATTATTTCACCTTCTTTACTCGCAAAGGAACCAACTGGAGTTCTGGGGTTACTGCTGATGTTACTCCCGCTGTTCAACCATCACTTGTTGAGATTTATTTACCACAATATATCCAAGGTGTCGATGGAGCTAATAATTCGAGGGTTCCCTTTGCATTTCGGGTAAAACTGGAAAATTTAACCCCTAATGCTACCTATCGCTATTATAATCGGGTAGTTATATCATCAGATCCGCTTACAGTAGACGGAGCAGGAAATGTTATTTTTGTTACTCAAACAGGAAATTTTTCTAGAAGTATAGCCCCAAGCATGAACAGCTCTGGAAATTACGGTGTATTTACCACGGATGCAAATGGAAGTTATACAGGTTGGTTTATTACTGAGCCTACTGGAAACGATAAATTTACCCCTGGTAACGAAATATTTATGCGCATCATGCTCAATGATGGAGCTGGAGGTATTTCGGTTGCACTACGTTTAACCACTACGAATTCAGTAAAAGTGCTGAATTTTGGTACTACTTCAACAATTAATGAATGCACAGGGATATATGGTAATTCTTATTCCTCGGATAAAAATTTTGTATTGCTGTATGATAATACGGGTGGCACAGGGCGTCCTATATCAGGTACATTTATAGAAAACGATGGAACAGATAATAGTACGAATAATTCTTATGTAGCTTTTTACAGCGATAATGTCAATGGGCAATCTGGTTATTGGGGCAGTATTATTCCCAATATGAATAGCAATGGAATAAAAAAACTCGAATACAGATCATTGGCCGATGGAAGTCTAATTTATTCTGTTACTGATAACGATGGGGTATGGAATGGGGTGCAAACGGTTAATCCTACTGGAGGTTCAACGGCTTTAATTTTACCCCATAATAATGTTGATGGATTAAGCATTTTAGGAGGAGGTCAGATAACTGTAAATGATAATCTTACCATTCATCAATCTTTGGTATTAAATAACAATGCTTCACTTACGTTGAGTAGTAATGCATCTCTTATTACTGAAGGAGATCTTACTAACAATGGCACTTTCTCTGTGCAAAGTGATGAAACGGGTACAGGCTCTTTCATTTTAAATGGCAACTATTCAGGAAGTGGTACTTTCGAAATAGAGCGTTATATGACAGGAGGATGGAGCAGTTGGGATGCTGGATGGCATTTCCTCAGCTCACCAGTCCAAAATCAAGCAATAAGTAATTTTACAACAACAGGAACTGGTAATGACTATGATTTTTATGGATGGAGAGAATCGGATGGAATGTGGATAAATTATAAAGGAAGCGATTTTTCGACATGGAACGGTGATACAAATTTCGTTGTTGGTAGAGGATACATGGTTTCTTATCAGCAAACTCAAAGCAATAAGAAATTTATAGGAGCACCAAATAACTCCAATGTCCCCATTAATAATATGAGCTATACAGCAACAAGTCCCAACAAAGGCTGGAATTTATTAGGGAACCCTTTTCCTTCTGCCCTCAAATGGAACGATGGGAACTGGTCACTTACGAATGTAGCCGGTACGGCAAAAATCTGGAATAGCGGCAATAAATCTTATAGTGATATTTCAGCAGAAGGGATTATTCCTATTGCCCAAGGTTTTATGGTACAAGTAAATAATAGCACCAATGGTTTAACCATACCTAAGGCGTCGCGTACGCATAATAACACTGCTTGGTACAAATCGGGAGGAAATGATCGTATATTACTCATAGCTCGTCCTACGGATAAGAGTTCTGCCCAGGAAAGCATTATTCGTATAGAAGAAGGAGCCACAGAAGGATTCGATTTTTATCATGATTCTCGCTTTTTAGCAGGAGGTGCTCCTCAATTTTATTGCATCATAGATGATGAATTGCTTTCCACTCAGGCTTTGCCTTCTATTAATAATGGCATGGAGTTTTTATATGGATTTGCAAAGAACGATCAAGAGGAATTCGAGATTGTTTTGGCCGAAAATCCCTTTCCTGTAAAGATTTATCTTGAAGATTTAAAAACTGGCCTTACTCAAAATTTAAGCGATAATCCCGCATTTGTTTTCACTTCAACGGAAGGCGATTCTCCTATTCGTTTCAAATTAAGCTTTGGGAGTGTGGGTATAGATGAAACCACTGCCAATGATGTGCGGCTTTACTACTCAAATAATGTATTGTATATGCTTCAGATGGATGGCTACAAACAAATTGAGGTGTTGAATCTCAACGGTCAGTTGATGAGAAAAATGAATACTGACGAAAATTATGTTAACCTTCCTCTTGCCCGAGGAATATATCTGGTTAGGATCACCTCGGCTCATCAGGCTTATGTTCAGAAAATCATAGTTCAATAATTTTAAACCTATATCATTATGAAAAAATACATTTTGCGATTGATGTTATTCACATCAATTTCAGTTGCTTCCCTTTCGGTTAATTCTCAACCACAGGATCCACCACCACCTCCAGCAGATGGTCATGGACAGTCGACGGATCAGCTACCAGGTGGGGGCGCTCCATTAGGAACGGGCATTGGTATTCTGCTTGCCTTAGGTGGTGCTTATGGAGCTAAAAAGGTTTACGACATTCGCAAAAAAACTAAGGAATAAACCTGGCTTAATACCTTTTCATGACTTCGAGGCCGCTCCTGTCTTGGGAGCGGCCTCTTTCGTTTAACAGGTAAACTGTAAAAATTATTTGACCTGACATCTCAAGCTGTCTTATCAAATAGAGTTTACCATCATCCAAGAAATTAAAATAGGTGGTTCGAAATACATGAGATTGAATCTGTTTTAAGTTGAATTTCAATGTTCTGCAATAATCCTGGAAAAATTTTTCATTTACCCATTAAACCTTATCGAATTTAATGTCTCCAATAAAGCGATGTGTAAAAGAACTCATGGTTTTGGTTACAACAACTAACCGTTGTTGATGAATTTAGACACATCAGGATGGAATACATACCTGTACTTTTTTACAGGATTTGGTTAAAGACTACTTAGCTACCCCCTAGTTGTGAAACTCGGGGGTTTGTTTTTACCATTTTTATAATTTCAAGCTATGATTCGTCATTTGTTAGATGGAGGAGATATAATCCTGTTTCTGCATGGAATGATCTTACAAGATGCTGGTCGAGCTTATAAATTATCACTTCGAGAGTAGGATTTACAATGGCGCTTTTTAGATGTCCTCCATAAGACTTTAAATCGTGGTCGGTAAAATTGATGTGCAAATGCAGGAAAACCTTATTTTCTTTCAAACTGATATTTCCCGTCAATGGAATAATTTCATATACGTTTTCGAATTCTTTCCATATATATTCTTTTCTAATTAGGTCATAATAGCCTGCAGTAATTTTTTGGGCTGCACCAATTCCTGAAATCCAACCCGAGTGAATTTGATGGAGGCTGCAAAATTCGGTAAGTGTCGAAAGAATCTCCTCACCTTTCGATAGTCTTATTATATATATGCCTTCTTTGTATTCGAATTCCATGATTGATTAAAGTTATGGGTTAATTTTCATCTGTTCAATCAGTAAGTCTAAATCTGTCTGACGTCGTTCTAATATGGTTTTATAATTTACAGCTTCTGCAGTATAGTATTTCTCAAGGGCTTTATCTATCCAATAGAGGGCAATATCGAGTCTTCCTTCCATTTCGCTTGCAACAGCCATATTGAAAGCCGAGATATAGGCCTTACGTTTATTCTTATTATCAGTCAACTTTATCCAGTAACGTGCAGCAGTAGCCCATAGATTCTGACTGGCGTATTCATGCCCTTTTTGGATGTCCTCATCATTGCTCAGGTAATAGAATCTTTGATGAGTTTTTAACCCGGGTGTAAGCCTCCAGGCATAGTTTTTCCCAATATCATAAGCAATGTTCTCGTATAGCTCTGCTCTGCCTGGTAAGGTAGCAAGGGTTTTTTCCCATGAATACCCATAAGTTGAGTAAGTGAGAGTGTCCATAAAAATATGCTGATCAATCCATTGTTTGTTTTGGAGGTCATAAAACTGGAAACTAACTGCAGCTAAAGCACTGAGTTCCATATAGTACAATCCATTATCCATGAAGAAATAATCGAAATTATCGAAAATACTGATTTTATCTACTATTAGCGCTGCATTGGCGTCTGCAGATGGACATAACGAATCTATCAGCGTATCTGAGATGAACGAAAAAATCTCTTTATCCTTTGGATGGCGAGGCCATAAGATGGGCTCGCCAGCTACCTGCAACCGATGCGAAGCCGCAAAACCATCGGTTAATCCATCAATTACTGACCATGAAAGCAAAGTATCGTACTTTGTTGAATCATAATATAATTGACGAGCAAAACTATAATATACCCCATTCGAATCTGCTAACTCTGCAATACCATGGTTGATAATGCATACATCGGTAATATGCTGTGGCAAGCTTATTTGGGCTGGCGTAAGCACTGAAATGCTAATTTTATGCTGACTTATGCAACTTTGTAATAAGGTTACAACTAATCCAAAAAAGAGTAATCTCAAGGTATTAAAGTGGTTCATCGTTAATATTCAACTTTTGAGTGAAATATTAATGCTCAAAAAGAATTGTTATTATACGAAGATACTAATTTTTTTTCACAGAATAGATTTTCTTCGTTTTTGAGAAATAAATTTATAGGGAAGGCAGCTATTTAGATATTTCTTATTTAGAATGCATATAAATTATTGTTATTTTATTAACATTGTTATTTTTTTAACAAATAATGAAAACTTTCATTTATTTTTGCAGATGAATTTTAAGCAGTGATTTTCTTATTTAATGGATTGAATGAATTGAATTTAGAAGAATAAACCTAATAAAAATCCACTCTATGGTACATGTAAAAACGATAGAAGATTTAAAGAAGATAAAGGAAGAATTTGGGAAGAGGATACAAGTAAGTGGAAAAAATTTCGATCCCGAGAAAGTAGTGCAGATAAAAGTTGGGTTAGGCACCAGTGGCATTGCTTCAGGAGCAAAAGAAGTGATGAATTTTTTGAGAGATGAGCTTGAAAAGCGCAACATAGAGGCTTTAGTTACTCAAACCGGAGATATGGGATATAGTTATGCCGAACCTACCATAGAAGTTAAGTTACCTGGTCAGCCGGCTGTTGTTTTCGGCAAGGTTAACATTAAAAAAGCCGACGAGATCATTGAGAGATATATTAAAAATGGTGAGCTTATCGATGGAATATTGCCCACGAATTATCTGACGATATAATTAAAGGATTAAAATACCAAAAAAATGGCAAAATACAGAATGCATTTATTGGTTTGTGATGGGACAACGTGTCATGCATCTCAAAGTGAGTCTGTGAAGAATGCGCTACAAGATTGCCTTGAACTGAATAATTTAGAAAACGAGGTCAAAGTAGTTAGTACAGGATGTTTTGGTTATTGTGAAAAAGGGCCTATAGTTAAAGTGCTACCTGACAACACCTTATATGTTAAGGTAAAACCTGGAGATGCCGAAAAAATTGTGAAGGAGCATATATTGAATGGACAAATAGTGAAACGATTGCTTCCTACCGAGACTGTGGCTCAGGTGTACGCCTCTGAAGGCAAAACTCCTTTTTTCGACAAGAAACAGATTAGAATAGCTTTAAGGAACTGTGGATTTATTGATCCTGAGAATATTGAGGAATACATTGCTCACGATGGATATCAAGCTCTTTGTAAGTGTCTTACAGAATATACTCCCCAGCAGGTCATCGATATAATTAAAAGATCAGGGCTGCGTGGACGTGGAGGCGGCGGTTTCCCAACCGGTCTGAAATGGGAGATTACCGCTAAAGTAAAATCGGATCAGAAATATGTGATATGTAATGCCGATGAAGGCGACCCAGGAGCATTTATGGACCGCTCGATAATGGAAGGAGATCCTCATTCGGTTATTGAAGCCATGGCCATTAATGGTTATTGTACTGGTGCCAATAAAGGCCTTGTTTATATACGAGCCGAATATCCTTTGGCAGTCAAACGACTCAAAGTGGCTATTGATCAGGCGAGAGCTTATGGCTTACTGGGTAAGAATATTTTTAATTCAGGTTTCGATTTCGACATTGAATTGAGATATGGCGCTGGTGCATTTGTTTGTGGAGAAGAAACTGCATTAATTCATTCTATGGAAGGCAAACGAGGAGAACCTACCTTTAAGCCTCCTTTTCCTTCTGAACATGGTTATTTGGGTAAACCAAGCAATGTAAACAATGTTGAAACCTATGCCAATGTTCCGGTTATTATCAACAAGGGAGCAGATTGGTTTGCATCTATTGGAACCGAAAAGTCGAAAGGCAGCAAGGTATTTGCGCTTGCAGGTAAAATCAATAATGTTGGCTTAATAGAAGTTCCTATGGGAACCACCTTGCGTGATGTAATATTTAAGATTGGAGGTGGCATCAAAGGAGGAAAAGAATTCAAAGCGGTTCAAACAGGCGGTCCGTCTGGCGGGTGCCTTACTTCTCATCATCTTGATACGCCTATTGATTATGACAATTTAATAGCAGCTGGTTCCATGATGGGCTCAGGCGGTATGATTGTGATGGATGAAGACGATTGCATGGTTTCCATTGCTAAGTTTTACCTTGGATTTACCGTAGATGAATCGTGTGGGAAATGTTCTCCTTGTCGAATAGGAAACAAACGCCTATACGAAATTCTCGATAAGATAACCAAAGGTGAAGGAACTATGGAAGATTTAACCAAGTTGAGAAATTTGAGTGAAGTTATCAAAGACACTTCTCTTTGTGGTTTAGGACAAACTTCACCCAATCCTGTGCTTTCGACACTCGATAATTTTTGGGAGGAGTATGTTGAGCATGTAGTTGATAAAAAATGCAGGGCAGGCTCATGTAAAGGACTAATGAAGTACATTATCGATGCTGAGGCTTGCACAGGTTGTACTGCATGCGCAAGGGCTTGCCCCGTCAATGCTATTTCTGGTGAACGTAAGGGCCCCCACTTTATTAATCAAGAAATATGTATTAAGTGTGGAACTTGCATGGAGAAATGCAAATTCAACGCAGTATTGCTTCAATAAATGATGAACATTTAACAAACTTGAAAAATGGAACTCGTAAAACTAACTATAGATAAGAAAACTCTTGAGGTTGAGAGAGGCACAAGTATTTTGAATGCTGCCCGAAAAGTGGGTATTGAGATTCCCACTCTTTGTTATTTAAATTTAGATGGATTGAATATAGAGAACAAGCCGGGTGGTTGTCGAATATGTGTGGTAGAAGTTGAAGGACGTCGAAATCTTGCTCCTGCCTGCGCTACCGAAGTTACCCAAGGAATGGTGGTGAAAACCAATAGCACACGTGTATTGAATGCACGCCGTACGGTGATGGAACTCATTCTTAGCGATCATCCTTTCGATTGTTTGGTTTGCCCAAAATCTGGAAATTGCGAACTTCAAAGTTTGGCGCATCGCTTAGGCATAAGAGACATTCCTTATCAAGGTGAACAATCGACTTATCGTAAAGATACCTCTCCGAGTATTATTCGAGATGTGGATAAATGCATCTTATGTCGTCGTTGTGAAATGATGTGTAATGAGATTCAAACCGTAGGAGCACTTTCGGCCATAAACAGAGGATTTATGGCAGTTATAGCGCCAGCTTTCGAGATGAATCTCGAAAAATCTCCTTGTACTTATTGCGGCCAATGTGTAGCCGTTTGTCCTACCGGTGCTCTTACAGAAGTGGATCATACACGACAGGTAATTACTGCTTTAGCAGATCCAACCAAAACGGTTATTGTTCAAACTGCTCCAGCCGTTAGGGCAGCTTTAGGAGAAGAATTCGGGCTCGAACCCGGCACCTTGGTGACTGGTAAAATGGTCAGTGCTTTACGAGAATTGGGTTTCGATTATGTGTTTGATACAGATTTTGGAGCCGACCTCACCATCATGGAAGAAGGAACTGAACTGCTTGACCGTCTTACAAAATATTTGGGCGGCGATAGAAACGTTCGGCTACCAATACTTACTTCTTGTTGCCCAGCTTGGGTAAATTTCTTCGAACACAATTTTCCCGAACTTAAAGATGTTCCTTCTACTGCACGTTCACCTCAACAAATGTTCGGAGCAATAGCAAAAACTTACTTTGCCAATCAATTAGGCATCGACAGGAAGAATCTGGTAGTAGTATCTATTATGCCATGTCTGGCTAAGAAATATGAAAGTCAGAGAACAGAATTCTCGACCGATGGAAATCCTGATGTGGATTTTTCGCTTTCTACACGAGAATTGGCTAATTTTATCAAACTGGCTAATATTGATTTCAGTGCGCTGCCTGAGAGTGATTTCGATCGTCCTCTGGGAGAATCTACAGGTGCTGCGGTTATTTTTGGAACTACAGGTGGAGTAATCGAAGCTGCCGTAAGAACAGCCTATGAGCTTTATACAAAAAAACCTTTAGCCAAAGTCGATTTTGAAGAATTAAGAGGACTTGAGGGAATAAGAGCCGCCACCGTTGACTTCGACGGACTGGAGCTTAGGATTGGGATTGCTCATGGACTGGGTAATGCCCGTAAATTACTCGAAGAAGTAAGAGACGGCAAGTCACAATATCATGCTATTGAGATTATGGCTTGTCCCGGTGGATGTATTGGAGGTGGCGGGCAACCCCTCCATCACGGTGATGCTTCCATACTTAAAGCCCGCCAAAAAGCTATTTACATGGAAGATCAAAACAAAACAATTCGCAAATCCCATGAAAATCCTTATATCATTCAATTATATAAGGAATTTTTAGGGCATCCTCTTAGCGAAAAGGCACATCATCTTCTTCATACTCATTATTTCGACAAGAGCACTCAAATTGTAATCGAATAAACATTTTTATCTCATAAAATTTTTTACAATGGCTGTTATTAAATTACCAGAATCGAAAGTCCAACAATTGAAAGATATTTGCAAGTCTTTCAATAACGACAAAGGAGAATTGATTAATGTTTTACATAAGGCGCAGGAAATTTTTGGTTATCTGCCAGCCGAGGTTCAGGAAGTAGTAGCCAAAGAATTGAATATTTCTATAGCACAAGTATATGGAGTAGTATCATTTTATTCATTTTTTTCGATGGTACCCAAAGGGAGGTTTCCTGTGTCGATATGTCTTGGAACGGCCTGTTATGTAAGGGGAGCCGAAAAAGTACTCGATGAGTTTCGCAAACAATTGAATATTCAAGTTGGTGAAAGTACCCCCGATGGCCGGTTTTCATTATCATGTCTGAGGTGTGTAGGAGCTTGCGGTTTAGCCCCTGTGGTTATGGTAGGCGAAAAGGTGTATGGCCGTGTGGCTCCCGAAGATGTAAAAGGAATCATCAACGAGTATGCAAATCTCTAATTGGTTTTCATAATTTGTAGGTTTTGGTTATCTTAAAAGGCTATATCAAAAATAAGATGTAGCCTTTTTTAGTTTTAAAATCCGCAGATTCGAAAAGTATATAGGTTTTCCGTAATTTTAGGCCTCAAAATTTACAATGCCTTTCAGATGAAAAAAATTGCTAACCTGTTGTTTGTTTTCCTGATAGCCATCACATTTGGATTGAAAGCTCAGGAAGAAGGAAGATTAATGAGATTCCCAAGTATTCATGGAAATCAGATAGTTTTTAGTTATGCCGGTGACCTCTTCACTGTAGATAAGTCAGGGGGTGTGGCTCGTAAACTTACTTCCGATGCCAATGGATACGAAATGTTTGCCCGTTTTTCACCCGATGGAAAGTGGATTGCCTTTACCGGCCAATACGACGGAAATACCGAAGTTTATGTTATCCCTGCCGAAGGGGGCGTTCCACAGCGTTTGACTTATACGGCAACCTTACAGCGCGATGATATTTCTGACCGTATGGGTCCTAATAACATCGTGATGACTTGGCGCGATAATGAATCTATAGTTTATCGTTCACGCAAACAAAGCTTCAACGATTTTAAAGGACAGCTTTTCGTTGTAAATATTCAAGGAGGGCTTAGCCAAGAACTTCCTCTACCTTCGGGCGGTTTTTGCTCTTACTCTCCCGATAAGTCTCAACTGGCTTTCAATCAAGTATTCAGAGAATTTAGAACCTGGAAATATTATAAAGGTGGCATGGCCGACGATATCTGGATTTATGACTTTAAAACCAGAAAAACACAAAATATTACCAACAATATCCATCAGGACATCTTTCCCATGTGGAAAGACGATTTTATTTATTTTCTTTCCGATAGAGACCGAACCATGAATCTTTTCTGCTATAATGTAATAACCGATCAAACTGAGAAATTAACCCACTATACAGAATTCGATATTAAATTTCCTAGTCTTGGCGATGAGGCTATTATATACGAAAACGGTGGATATATTTATGTTTTTGATTTAAACACGCGTCAGGCACAAAAGATAGATATTCTCTTAGGAGATGATTTTCTGCTCAGTCGTGATACATGGAAGGATGCTTCGAAAAGCATCAACTCATGGGATATGATGCCCGACGGGAAAAGAGCATTTTTCGATGCTCGTGGAGACATATTTTCTGTTCCTGCCAAAGAAGGTGTAACCTTCAACTTTACTTCAACCTCGTCAATTCACGAACGTAATATTGCTTGCTCTCCCGATGGGAAATACATTGCTTATATCAGCGATAAGAATGGAGAAGACGAGATTTATATTCAAGCTGCCGATGGAAGCGGAACGACTGAACAACTAACCAATTTGGGTGATACTTACAAATACTCCATGCTTTGGTCTCCAGACAGCAAAAAGATATTATGGTCGGATAAGCTACAGCGATTGCAATACATCGATGTGAATACAAAAAAGATTACTTTAGTTGACCAGACCTTAGAAGGAGAGTTCAATTCCTATGTATGGTCGCCCGATAATCGCTGGATTGCTTATAGTTTACCTGCTACTCGTACATCTTCGCGTATTGTAGTTTATGAAGTTGCTACAGGTGAAAAACGTTTTGCAACCGATCGTTGGTACGACGCCACTTCTCCAGCCTTCAGCCCCGACGGAAAGTATCTCTATTTCGCTTCTAACCGCGAGTTCAATCCCGTCTATTCATGGACAGAATGGAATCATGCTTACATCGATATGCAGAAAATCTATCTGATTCCTTTATCTAAACAAACACCTTCACCCTTTGCCCCAAACTCTGAATCAAATGCCCCTGCCCAAGAAAAAAAACCAGATTCTCAGGTAAAAAAGGACGAAACTAAAGCATCTACGACTCCTTTGGAAGTGAAGATTGATTTTGATGGGATAGAAACACGTTCTATTGCTATAGAAGTTGAACCCGGTCGTTTTTGGAATCTCACACCTACCGAAAAGGGGATCTATTACAATCGCGTTAATTCTAAAGAATCGAAAGCCTTGCTATGTTATTTCGACTTAAACAATAAAAAGGAAACCATCATTGGAGAATATACTGCATTTGTTCTTAGTCCGGATGGCAAGAAAATGATGATGGCAGCCCGAGGAAAATATTATATTGTCGATGCACCTCAGTCGAAGATTCAGCCGGAAGAATCCATCAATTTATCCGATATGAAAGTCTTTGTGAATTTAAAGGAGGAATGGACTGAAGCCTTCAAAGAATCATGGAGACAGATGCGCGACTTTTTTTACGATCCTAACATGCATGGCGTGAATTGGGAGTCTATTTACCAAAAATATGAGCCTCTCGTAAAACATGTCAACAATCGCAATGATTTGAATTATATTATTGGTGAAATGGTTGGTGAATTGAATATTGGGCATGCTTACGTAGGAGGTGGCGACAAGCCCGAACCCCAAAGAATAAAAACTGGCCTCTTGGGTGCACGCTTAAGTAAAGATGCTTCGGGTTATTTCAAGATTGATAAGATACTGGCCGGAGAAAATTGGGATCCTTCTTTGCGCTCACCTCTCACAGAGCCGGGTTTGAACATCAAGGAAGGGGATTTTATCCTTGCCGTAAATGGCCAGTCAACCAATCAAATGCTCGATATTTACACTTCTTTGGTGGGCAAGGCAGGTTCTCTGGTAGAATTGACCATTGCTTCTACCCCCGATCCTTCAGCATCACGAAAAGTTCTCGTAAAACCCATTGAAAGCGAATCCAAATTGTATTATTTTAATTGGGTAAGGTCGAATATTGAGAAAGTGAATAAAGCCACTAACGGACAGGTTGGGTATATCCATATCCCAGATATGGGAGTAGAAGGTTTGAATGAGTTTGCAAAATATTTCTATCCGCAATTGGACAAGCGTGCTTTGATAATAGATGATCGTGGCAATGGAGGAGGAAATGTATCTCCCATGATTATAGAAAGATTAAGACGAGAAGCTGCAACCTTCAGTGTTCAAAGAAATGGTGCAGTTACGACACGTCCTTCGCAAATGTTGTGGGGGCCGAAGGTTCTGCTCATTGACCGCTACTCGGCTTCTGATGGTGACCTCTTCCCTTACCAGTTTAAATATTATAAGTTAGGAAAAACTATCGGACAGCGTACTTGGGGAGGTGTTGTAGGAATACGCGGCACATTACCTATTATAGACGGAGGCATGCTCAATAAACCCGAATTTGCTCCTTATGATGTAGAAGGAAAATCGTTCATCATAGAAGGTTATGGTGTAGAACCAGATATAGAAGTTTGGAACGATCCAGCCAAAGAATATGAGGGAGAAGATGAGCAACTGAATAAGGCCATTGAGGTGATTTTACAAGAATTGCAAAACTGGCCCGAAAAATTTCCGCCTGTACCACCTTATCCGGATAAATCGAAATAAATAAAAGAAATGCACTGCATGTTGCAGGTTTGGCTACATGCAGTGCATTTTACTGGGCAAATGCAATATGGCTATTTCATTTGCCGAAAAGAATTTAACAACCTTTTATTGATAGATCTTCATTTATCACTCACTCCATCCCATCGCCATTCATCACTGATGCGTCAGGTCGTCATCATTAGCGTTTTTAGGTTTAGAGGGCGGGGTAGCGATGCTTTCGCGCATTTTGGTATCTGCCTTCAGATTTTCGAAACGGTAATAGTCCATGATGCCTAAGTTACCGTTGCGGAAAGCTTCGGCAATGGCTTTAGGGATTTCCGATTCTGCTTCTATGACCTTAGCGCGAGCTTCCTGAGCCTTGGCCTTCATTTCTTGTTCGAGTGCCACTGCCATGGCTCTTCTTTCTTCGGCCTTGGCTTGAGCGATGTTCTTATCAGCATAAGCCTGATCCATCTGAAGAACGGCTCCAATATTTTTGCCGACATCTATATCAGCAATATCGATGGAAAGAATTTCGAAGGCCGTACCTGAGTCGAGTCCTTTTTGCAAAACCAATTTAGAAATAGAATCCGGGTTTTCGAGCACGATTTTATGGTTTTCGGCCGAGCCAATGCTCGAAACTATGCCTTCTCCAACTCGGGCCAGTATGGTTTCTTCGCCTGCACCTCCAACCAGTTGTCTGATGTTTGCACGAACGGTTACTCTGGCTTTGGCTATGAGCTGAATCCCATCTTTTGCAACGGCAGTAACCGGAGGAGTATCTATTACTTTAGGCTGAACCGACATTTGCACCGCTTCAAATACGTCTCTTCCAGCCAAATCGATGGCAGTGGCCGTCTTGATGTCTAAACCCATATTGGCTTTTTCGGCCGAGATTAAAGCATTAACTACCGATTTTACGCGTCCTCCAGCTAAATAATGGGTTTCAAGATCATTGGCATTGATCTTTAATCCAGCTTTTGTGGCAGCAATCAGATTATTGACTATGACCGCTGGAGGTACTTTTCTCCAACGCATCAAAATCAATTGTAACAATGAGATTCTCACCCCACTCACTAAGGCTGAAAACCATAAACCTACAGGAATAAAGTAAAAAATGATCCATAACCCAAAAAGGGCCGCCAGTCCAATGATAATAATTAATAGTGTAGTTGACATAAAATGTTGATTAAATGGATTTTACATAAATTTTATTGAATTCAATCTTTACGACTATCACCTTTTGACCAGGATCTACATATTCCCCGAACGTATGGGCTTCATATTCCTGACCATCAATTTCGACCTTTCCAGCTGGTGCTAATCTTGAAATGGTTAATCCTTGTTTACCGGGTTTTACGATGTCTTCATCTATTACATTTACTTTTGCTGTATTTTCCTCAGTTAGCATAAGCCGCTTCCATGTTTTCGACTTCAAAGAAAAATAGAGTGCCAAGAAACTGACAAGCAAAGTAACACCTAATGTAATCAAGCCAGCTGTCATTCCATAGTTAGCAAAACTCTGCCATATAGCAATGCCTAAACAAGCCAGAGCTACAATGCCTCCTACCGAAGTGCCGGGAATTACCAGAATTTCGAGGACCATAAATATTAGCCCAATTACAATTAAAATGATGATAATGCTCCAGCTCATAGGGCTATTTGATTGAGACGGTCAATTTCAGACGTGTCAACTCATCACATAGAGGTTTGAGTTCCTCATAAGTTCCTATTTTTATAGGACATTTGCCTTTCAAATGTGCTATAGTGGCACATTGTTCCGCTTGTTCATAAGTGTGTCCGCATACTTCGACCAAACATCCTATCACATAATCAAAAGTATTTACATCATCGTTAAAAAGAATTAAATCCTTTACATCGATGGTGCCTGTTACTTCTTGTGTAATAGTTTTTTCCTTGGTTTTTTCCATGTAAACATCGTAAATCATACCGGCAATAAAAGTACTAAAAAATTCAATACCCCAACGAATTTTAAGTCATGCAGTTCAAAGTTTGAATAAAATGAAAGCCCTCTTCTTTTATTAAGGCTTTGAAAATAAAAAGTAAGGTTTCATATCATCAAAATTTATGACTAGGTAAAAGCAGAAGCAAAAAATCGATTAAATTAGGGTTTAGTTGGCAAAATACATTTATGTAATGGTTGAGGAATTACCTCTTGAATAATTTTATTAAAATCAGTTTGATGGCAGTCAAAAGATAATTTATTTTGTTATTAGTTGAGGAAGGAATAGAATATATCGATATCCAAAAATAAATTAACGAATTGTGAAGGGGAAGGCAATAGATATCAGCAAATTGCAGGAAAGGCTTTCGAGTTATTTACCCGGCTGGGATGCTCAGAAAAAAATGGCGCCCGTGGGTAGAAGACATATTCCACCTGCAGATGCTATACCCATAGAGAGTGCGGTTTTGGTTCTTTTAGTAGAAGATTCCGATGATTATGCAGTCGTATTTATTCATCGAAGTGAAGATGGGGGGCCACATTCTGGGCAGATTTCTTTTCCGGGTGGTCGCCGTGAGCCTCAAGATAAAACCTTAATGGATACTGCTCTACGCGAAGCAGCCGAAGAAATTGCCCTCAATTGCAATCATGTTAACATTTTAGGTCAGCTTACCCCTCTTTATCTCCCCTTGAGCAATTTTATGATTTATCCATTTGTTGCTCTTGCCGATGGCTGTGATGATTTTTATCCTCAACCCGAAGAGGTACAGAAGGTGATTAAGATTCGGCTTAGTTGTCTTATGAATGATGATTACAAACACTTTGAAGTTTTTCAAGCCTCAAATGAAGCTCCTATAGAGGCTCCGGCTTTTTGCGTGGGTGAAACGAAGATTTGGGGAGCTACCGCAATGATTCTAAGTGAGTTGTGCGAAATGCTTTCTTCAATGAATGATGAATAGAAATGAAGTATCCTTTTTCCTTCAATTTTAACTCCTCAACTTGAAAAGGATTTTACAGTTTTAAAAGATTTAATTTGAGCACTTGAAGAATACTTTTCAGTGTTAAAGTCCAGATCGCATTTCAAAGCGTTCGCTTATAATTAAATTGTTGAAAATAAAAAAATATAAAGAGTGTTGAGCTTCGATGGTTGTTTTATGTTTTCATTGGTCATACTCACCTTAATGATTGTTTTCGAGTTTTATTTCTCTTGCTATTCAAAAAAAAATATAATTTTGCAACAGAATAGAGCAATCATATCACACATCAAGCAAATCTAAACGAAAGGGCAAAGCATAATAAGGCCACTGATACTAAGTCTTATAGTTTTGTCTTCGAAATGGGGTTAAGTTTTGATAGTAGATTAAATAAAAGTACATTCATAAAGTTTTTATAATGCGTATTTTATTAGTTACAGCCACTTGGCTGGAGGCAAAGCCTTTGATGGATGGGTTTAGCTTTTTACGTAAGTATTCTGGAAACAATTATTCTTTTCGATATGGTGAGCATCGCATTGATGTATTGGTGACGGGTATGGGCATGGTAGCTACTGCTTTTGGAGTAGGAAAGGCTCTGCAAAATACCCAATATAATTTAGTGCTCGATGCTGGAATATGCAGTTCTTTTCGAAAGGAATTTTCTCCTGGTACGGTGCTTAACGTAAATGAAGAATTTTTTCCTGAATTTGGGATGAGTGATGATGCTGCTGGGTTTAAGTACTTACAGGACATGGGGTTTGATACCAGTTTGCCTACTGCTTGTAAGAATACTATATTGCAGAATCCTCATTTCAATCAAGTAATGGGGTTCAAGAATCTGGCAACGGCTCGTGGAGCTACAGTTAATCTGGTAAATCTTACCGAAAGACGTCCCAATACCTATCATTCTAATATAGAGGCCGATATCGAGACTCAAGAAGGTGGTGCCTTCTTCTTTAGCTGTCTTGCCAGTGAAGTGCCTTTTATTGAATTAAGAGCGGTTTCAAATTATATTGGTCCCCCTGATGAAGAAGGATGGGACATAGAAAAAGCTATTCAGAACCTTACTTTTTCAGTACAGGAAGCCCTGAATGTGCTTCCACGTTAAAATGTATAATCTTTTGATCTAATTGATTGTTTTATTTCTTTCGTTTTAATGCCAAAAAAAATTATCGTTACTGGAGCTGCGGGATTTATTGGGAGTTGCCTTGTAGGCAAATTGAATGAATTGGGTTACGAAAATCTGATTTTAGTTGATGATTTCTCGTCAAATCTTAAAAAACCAAATTGGATAAATAAACATTATGCTTTGTGCGTACCCAGAGAAGATTTTTTGCGACGTGCTCATGAGCTTTCTGCTGATATTGAGGTTGTTTTTCATTTAGGCGCCCGTACCGATACGACCGAAATGAATGAGAAAGTATTCGATGTTCTCAATCTCAATTATTCCAAACAGATCTTCGATTTTTGCAGTCAATATCAAATACCTTTACTATATGCCTCGAGTGCTGCTACGTATGGTGGAGGAGAGTTGGGTTATAGTGACGATCATCATTTTATCCCTTTTCTTCAACCATTGAATCCTTATGGCATTTCAAAGAATGAATTCGATAAATGGGTTCTTCAGCAGGAAATAGCCCCTCCATTTTGGGCTGGTTTTAAGTTTTTCAATGTTTATGGGCCTAATGAATATCATAAAAATCGGATGGCGTCTGTAATTTTTCATTCAGTTAATCAAATCAGAAATACAGGCAAAGTAAGGCTATTTCGTTCTCACAGACCTGATTATGCCGATGGAATGCAGAAAAGAGACTTTATTTATGTTTTCGATGTAGTAGAAACTTTGATTCGCTTTTGGAAAAACAGACCTGTTTCTGGAATTTATAATCTGGGCACAGGGAAAGCAGAACCATTTCTTAGGCTTGCAGAGGCTGTATTCGAGGCTCTCGAGCTTCCCCCAGCCATTGAATTTATTGATACTCCTATAGACATACGCGATAAATATCAGTATTTTACACAGGCCGATATTCATAAACTCGAAGCAACGGGTCTTGCTCCTAATTTTACATCTTTGCACGATGGAATTATCGATTATGTGGGTAGATTCTTAAAAGACCAAAAATATTACTGAGGCGAATATTCATTTATTCATTAATCTTCATTTTACATTTTCATCTTCTAACATCTTGGTGCTTCCTGTCTATTCTTTCTTTTGTTCTGGTAGTCATGATAATTAAGGATGATGGATATAACCAAGGACAAGATAAGTCCACCCACGGTAATGATATCAGCAATTGGTGTACTTAAGTTTAGGCCTGTCAGTCGATGCACAATAAACTGCAGATAAGAATTTGGAAGGTTGTGATAACCCAGAATTCTCAAGACGTCATAATGCCAATCGGTAAGTGGGCAATAACCCAAGCCATACCAAATGCCTGCTATTGTCCACATTGAAGCCGTAAGTAGTAAAGTGATGAGGTTAAGCTTACGCAGTTTAGCAAAACACCATCCAATAAGATTGAATATCATCAAAGTCGAATGGAAAATGGTAAAAAACCAGTCGAGAAGATGATAGAAAAACATAAAGCACTTTATAGATTATTGCGTAGCTGAATAAGAAATTCCTTGATGTTTTTTAGAGTTTCGACGATGTCCATGTTTTTAAGGGCATGGCTACGATTGGTTTTCAGATAATCGCGTGCTCCTGCAATGGTAAATCCTTTTTCTTTAAGTAAATACTTGACTAATCGTAGCGTTTCTACATCTTCTATATGATAGAAACGAGTTCCTTTTCGATTACGATAAGGATGTATACCTTCAAACTCCTTTTCCCAATACCTTAGTGTACTTTGATTTACATCTAACATTTTACTTACTTCACCAATTGTATAATACAATTGCTCTTTTTTTTCCTGATGGTTGTGGGAAGACATGAAGAATTTTACTGAATTTAGATGTAAGAAAATTATTCAGCTACAAGGATATTGGAAGATTCTTTGTAATCCGACGATTGACGTATAATATCTTGGAAGGTGGCCGGGTCTATGTCGAACATAAAATAAGCCGGGTTCACTTTTTGGTGGTTATAAATAACTTCGTAATGCAAATGCGGGCCTGTTGAGAGGCCACTCGTGCCTACAGTAGCTATAACATCACCCCGCTTTATATTCTGGCCAGGCTTTACATTAAGGGAATTGAGGTGGGCGTAAACGGTTTGATAACCAAAACCATGATCGATGATTATTTTTTTACCAAAACCATCTAGATTTATCAATGAAGCCTCTTTAACTTTTCCATCACCTGTGGCATAAACTTTAGTACCTTTAGGTGCAGTAAAATCAATGCCTTCGTGAAACATCACAGTTTTATAAAAGGGATGGATTCTATAACCAAAATATGAAGAAATATATTTCAAATCTCGTTGGCTCACAGGCTGAATAGCAGGAATAGCTTTAACCATAGCTTCCTTTTTCTTTGCCAATTCAAAAACCTCATCAAACGATTTTGATTGCACATAGATTTGACTTTTTACTTTGTCGAGTTTCTTGGCGGTTTCTAATAATTGCTTAAGATTATCATTGCCTTCGAGATTTTCATAACGTTTGGATCCCCCTATACCTGCTTGCCTGACACTGGAAGGAATAGGTTCTGTTTCGAAAATTACTCTGTAAATATTATCGTCACGATTTTGCAGATCGGCTAAAATCTTTTGCATTTGATCGAGCTCATGGTTCATGGCTTCTACCTGTACCTTATACTGTTCAATTTGTCTTAATAAAATTCTTTCTTTGGGAGAAGATAGAAATTTAAAGGCAAGCGCAATAACAACTGTAGAAAATACCAATCCGCCAGCTAAAATATACAGAACTCTTTTTAAGCGATCGCGAAATCTGACAGGGATGATTTGATACGTTAAAGTAAGTGGATCAAAGTAATAGCGTATTTTCCGTCCCATGGCTTTTCAGATTTTTACAGATGATTATTTGAAACATAAAACTTTCATGGCAAAGATAATATTTTCATGTAAATTTGCGGCCTTTAAGCGAAAATTTTTTATTATATGCATAATTTATTGAATATTTTATAATTATGAATGTTCATTTATTATTGAGCTCATATTATTTGATAGGATTAGGAAAAAAGATATAGGTTTAATGGAAGGAATAAAGCCCATGATGACATCAGCCGATATACGTAAGACTTTCCTCGATTTTTTTGCAGAACGCCAGCACCGAATCCTACCTTCGGCACCAATGGTTATAAAGAATGACCCTACCTTAATGTTTACCAATGCAGGGATGAATCAGTTTAAGGATATTTTTTTGGGAAATCGGCCTGCATCATTTCCACGTGTGGCTGATACACAAAAATGCTTAAGGGTTTCTGGGAAACATAACGATTTGGAGGAAGTTGGGCATGACACATATCACCACACCATGTTCGAGATGTTAGGGAATTGGTCGTTTGGGGATTATTTTAAGGAAGAAGCCATTGCTTGGGCATGGGAACTTCTTACAGAAGTATATAAAATCGACAGTAATAGATTGTATGTAACTGTATTTGAAGGAGATGAAGCCGAAAATTTACCAGCCGATAAGGAATCGTTCGAGATATGGAAACGTTTTCAGAGTGGTGAGAAAGTGCTTTTTGGCAAGAAAAAAGATAATTTTTGGGAGATGGGCGACACTGGGCCTTGTGGCCCTTGTTCCGAAATTCATGTAGATATTCGTTCAGAAGAAGAAAGAATGGCTGAGCCTGGATATACACTCGTCAATAAGGGCCATCCCAAAGTTATAGAAATCTGGAATTTGGTTTTTATAGAATATAACCGCATGGCCAGTGGTCAATTGATGAAGCTGCCTGCACGTCATGTAGATACGGGTATGGGTTTTGAACGATTATGCATGGTTTTACAGGGTAAACAAAGCAACTATGATACCGATGTTTTTCAACCTATTATTCAAGAAATTGAGAAGTTATCGGGCAAGGATTACGGAAGAGACCCAATGGTAGATGTTGCCATGCGTGTAGTAGCCGATCATTTGCGTGCAGTAGCTTTTGCTATTGCCGATGGTCAATTACCTTCGAATAACAGGGCAGGTTATGTAATACGACGAATTTTGCGAAGGGCTGTACGTTATGGTTATACTTTTTTAGGTTTTCGCCAACCCTTTATGGTTTCCTTAGTTCCTGTATTGAAAGATCAAATGAGTATGGTTTTTCCCGAGTTGGCTACACAGGAAATTCTTATTCGAAATGTTATGAACGAGGAGGAAGCTAATTTTTTACGTACCCTTGAATCGGGAATACAAAAATTCAACATCTATCTCGAAAATCATCCTTCTAAAGGAATTATCGATGGAAACTTTGCCTTCGAATTGTATGATACTTATGGTTTCCCTGTCGATCTTACCCAATTAATGGCGGCTGAAAAAGGTTGGAAAGTCGATATGGATTCTTTTCAGCGAAAGCTTAAGGAGCAAAAACAACGTTCAAGAGATGACGCAGCCATTAATACAGATGATTGGGTTGAGCTAAATCCAGGATTAGCCGAAACTACTTTTGTGGGTTACGATATTTTAGAAGCCGAGGCTGAAATCATTAAATATCGACATGTTACAACGACTAAGAAACAATATTATCAGATCGTATTCAATCGTACTCCTTTTTATGCTGAGTCAGGCGGACAAGTTGGAGATAGAGGATGGATAATCTCAGGAAATGAAGAAATTGAGGTCCATGACACTATCAAGGAGAATAACCTTGTTATTCATATAGTTCCACATATTCCTTCTGATGTCAGTCAACCAGTGTTGTTAAAAGTAGACAAAGAGAAACGTCGCCTTACGGCTAATAACCATAGTGCAACTCATCTGTTGCATGCAGCCTTGCGCAAGGTGTTAGGATCCCACGTCGAGCAAAAAGGATCACTGGTAGATGAAAATCGTTTGCGTTTTGACTTTTCTCATTATACACGATTGACCTCGGATGAAATCCTGAAAATTGAATCTATGGTCAATGAAAAAATTTGGGAAAATTTAAAACTAAAAGAATGGAGAAATCTACCGATGGAAGAAGCCAAAGAGATGGGTGCAATGGCTCTTTTTGGTGAGAAATACGGTGAAAGAGTGAGAGTTGTAGCCTTCGATCCTGAATATTCTGTCGAATTATGCGGAGGAACTCATGTGCAAGCCACAGGACAGATTGGATTAATAAAAATTGTGTCTGAAACCGGTATAGCTGCTGGTGTACGTCGAATTGAGGCAATTACAAGCGCTGCTGCCGTATCTTATTATAATCAGCAGCTTCAAATTCTCGATGAAGTGAAAACACTTGTAAAAAATCCGGTTGATGCCATCAAAGGAGTAAAAAACCTCCTGGATGAAAAGCAAAAGCTTGAAATAGAGGTTGAAAGCTTACGACAATTTAAAATAAATTCGCTTTTAGAGTCAATTATTGGAAATATTAAATCTACCAATGGCATCCATTTATTATGCACAAAGTGTGATGTTGATGCACAAATGGCCAAGGACTTGCTGTTCAAATTAAAACAGCAGTATCATCCTTTTGCAGGATTAATTGCTTATGTTCATCAAAATAAACCTGGATTTAGCCTGATTATTAGTGATGATCTTGTCGAAAACAAAAAATTAGATGCCAGAGAAATAGTTAAGGTTTTATCACCTTTAATAAAAGGAGGAGGTGGTGGTCAGGCAGGGTTTGCTACAGCAGGGGGATCGTTTTTGGAAGGTTTGTCGCAGCTGATAGACGCGGCCAGTAGCTTATTTTCTCATATTGATGTGTAGCAGTCCATCCAGAGGCACTGCATGATAGTTTATTTGGGCTGTTTTTGCAGCTTCTTTCCATTGTGTGCAAATCCATCGAGGTACGCTCCCATCCATAATTATCATCTGTGGATGAATATTCCGGAGCAATTCTTCAAAACTGAAATTTGGCTTTCCCGAGATAACGCAATAATTGGGTTGTATCGAAATGTAATTCAATGAATTAGAACCATTTGGAATATAATAGATGAAGCTATCATTCCATTGTATCAAGTTTGTATTGGTAAGAGACTGCATATTCTTAATTTTTAATGATTGCTGTATTTGCAGGCTTTCTGATATGCCTTCGGCTTGAGATGTGAAATTCCATGCATTGAATCCATCTACTATCCATGGCCCCTGTATGCGAGACGAGTTCATGACGTAAATGCTTTGTTGTTTACTGTGATCATCAAAATAAATTGTGCCCAAGCTTATAAATAATAATATTCCAGCCAAGGCAGTTATAAAGTATGTTTTAATGTTCTTTGCGAAAAAGATAATAAGCATGATGATAATAAAATAGAGAAGGAGGTATTGTGAAGTTGTAATATAGATTCCCGTTGCAACTGCCCCTGGTAATCCTTCTACCCAGCTTACGCTTTGGTTCATTAACCAGATAGAAGCCGAAAGAATTTTACCAACATAAAAAGCGACATAACTTAATGGCATTATAACTAAAAACGCAACCCCAAGCATCATGATGATATAAGATATAGGAATAACAAGAAGATTAGAAATAAGAAAATACACTGGGAATTGATGAAAATAATACAAGGTAATTGGGAAAGTAGCGATTTGAGAGGCAATGGAAACGCAGATCATGCCCCATGTTTTATCGGCTATCTTGTTTTTGAAATTCAATAGTTGATAGATTCCTGGCTGAGTAACCACAATCCCAGCTACTGCTAAATATGAAAGTTGAAATCCAATTTCCTTGATGAGAAAGGGATTAAAGATGAGAATAAAGCAAGCTGAAGCTGTTAAAGTATTGAAGATAGGAGTTTTGCGCTTAAATATTTGACCCACCGAGACAAAAGTAAACATGGTAGCTGCTCTTGTAACCGATGGACTTAAACCTGTAATAATTGCATATATCCAAATGGCAACTACCACAATAATTGACCTGAGGAACCTTCCATTGGGCATTTTAGTCATGAAACCTAATAATGAAAACAAAATGAGATAGATAATCCCGACATGAAGACCTGATACGGCTAAAATGTGCATTGTTCCTGCTCCGGAGTATTTTTGTCTTAGTTCTGAGTCTAAATAATCACTATTGCCTAATAAAATTGCTGCTGCTACGCTGTACTCATTTCCACTCAAACCATTAGCCTTCATCATTTTAAGAAGTTGCATTCTGGCTTTGGCGGCTAAAGTCTTCAGACTGAAATTTTTTGATTGTCCAATAATTTTCCAGTCTTTTTCTTTAAGATATATTTGGTGATAGATTCCGCGTCGGGCAAGATAATTTTTATAATCAAAGGAACCTGGATTGCCTGAATTTTTTATACTAAAATAATTTCCCTTGAATAAGATACGCGTTCCCGGAGTCAGGTCACTCGCTTGCTGAGTTTTTTCGAAATAGACCATTATTTTTCCTGAAACTGGTTTCCACTGGTTCGAATCGTATAAACCATAAATTTTGGCTATTACTTTGTAGGTTTTTGGCTTTACTTGAGGATAATCTTCTATTTCAGCTTGATAATATTCTGACATAAAACCAGAAGAAAAATGATGGAATTTAAATGAAAATTCCTTGAGGCTTACCAAAGATATTCCTGTTGTAAACATCAATATGTTGAGAATAAATCCATAAATCCATCGAACTTTATATGGAAGTCGTATAAAAAAGAATATGAAATATACAGCTGTAGCCAGAAGTAGACAGCCACACACTAACGGAGAGATTCTTAATTCAGTGAAGCTAATACTTAAAAAAATGCCTGCAAGCAAAGGGATAAAAATCTTCAAAATGGGATTTTCTCTTAGCATGGTCTCAGGTTAATACTTCGACGAAAGTAAGAATTTTTTAAAAGTTTAGAAAGAAGAAAATTTGGCTTTTAGTAAAGATTTATTGAAATGCAAATGGTGTATAAAGATTATTTATTCTTGGGTGTAAGCTATTGTTACTCATATATTGATGAAATATAAACTAAATTTCACAAGTAATTACGATGAAGTTGTTATTTTTGCAGAGGAAAATTAAAAACTATAAAAATGGCTAAAGCAAAAATTGCAATTAATGGATTTGGCCGTATAGGCAGGCTCACTTTCAGAGCTTTACTAGAAAAAGATGAAATAGAGGTTATAGCTATTAATGACTTAACCGATTCAAAAACCCTGGCGCATTTATTAAAGTACGATTCTGTGCATAGAAAATTTCCTGGTACGATAGAGGTAGATGGAGATTATCTTATAGTTAATGGGCGGAAGATTAGGATTTATGCCGAAAAAGATCCTTTAAATTTACCTTGGAAAGATTTGGGCATCGATGTTGTTGTGGAATCAACGGGGGTATTTCGTAATCGAGAAAAGATGTCGAAGCATTTGACAGCTGGGGCCAAAAAGGTAGCCTTATCAGTTCCTTCCGACAATGCAGATGATGTGGATATAACAGTAGTAATTGGTGTAAACGATCATCTGATTAAACCTGAGCATAAGCTTATTTCGAATGCTTCGTGTACTACCAATTGTCTTGCACCCGTGGTCAAAATTTTGCACGAAAAGTTTGGTATCGTAAAGGGATTGATGAATACGGTTCATTCTTACACCAACGATCAGGTTATATTGGATGCACCGCATAAGGATCTTCGCAGGGCGCGTTCGGCAGCCATGAGTATTATACCAACCAAAACTGGAGCTGCAAAAGCCGTTGCTTTGGTGATTCCTGAGTTAAAAGGGAAATTAGATGGTTTTGCCATGCGTGTTCCTACACCTGATGGTTCAATAGTTGATTTTACTGCTGAATTGGCTGTTAAAACCACTAAAGATGAGATTAATGCAGCCATGAAAGAAGCAGCCGAAGGAAAATTAAAGGGAATACTCGAGTATTGCGTAGATCCTGTAGTAAGTAGCGATATTATAGGGAATAAGCACTCTTCTGTTTTCGATAGTTTACTTACCCAAGTTATCGATGGGAATTTTGTAAAAGTAGTAGCTTGGTATGATAATGAAATGGGTTATTCGCAGCGTTTAGCCGATTTAGTAGTTAAAATGCTATAAATTTATATTTATAGGTGATAAATCAAGCGGGCCGATACCCTGATGGGTATCGGCCCGCTTTTCGTTGTCCTGCCCTTTACAAGGGCTATTGGCCTAAATAGGCTTTCAACAAACGGCTTCTCGAAGTATGCTTCAATTGTCGGATAGCTCTTTCCCTAATCTGACGCACCCTTTCTCGGGTTAGATTAAATTTGGCCCCAATCTCATCGAGTGTAAGTGCATAATTTTGCCCAATACCGTAATAAAGACATACAATCTCTCGCTCTTTGGGGGATAGGGTGGAAAGCGAACGATCAATTTCGGCTTTCAAAGACTCATTAATCAAGTTTTCGTCGGTAGCCGGAGTATCTTCTGCCACAAAGACATCGATGAATTTGGTGTCTTCATCATCCTGAAGAGGTGCATCCATCGACACGTAATGTGTGTTCACCTTCATCACCGAATCTACTTTGGTTTCCGGTAATTCCATGGCTTCAGCGAGTTCTTCAGTTGAAGGTGGCCTTTCAAGTTTTTGCTCTAATTTTGATGCTTCTTTTTTAATCCTATTGAGCGAACCTACCTGGTTCAAAGGTAACCTTACGATACGAGATTGCTCGGCTAAAGCCTGCAAAATACTCTGGCGAATCCACCAAACAGCATAAGAGATAAACTTGAACCCACGAGTGGGATCAAATTTTTGTGCAGCCTTGATTAATCCAGCATTGCCTTCACTGATGAGATCCGGAAGACTTAATCCCTGATTCTGATATTGTTTGGCTACGGAAACTACAAACCTTAAATTGGCTTTACACAGTTTCTCCATAGCCTTTTGGTCGCCTTCCTGAATCCTTTGGGCTAATTTTACTTCTTCTTCCACCGTAATCATCTCTTCCTTGCCAATATCTTGAAGATATTTGTCAAGCGAAGCATTCTCGCGGTTTGTAATAGATTTTGCAATTTTAAGTTGCCTCATTGTATATATTTACCAATTACGAATCCTAACGAAACAAATGACAATCTTATTGGTTCAATGGTTACACCATTTATAAAATTTTTGAACCTTCAAAGCGCGCAAATAATACGCAAATATTATGCCTGAATTTATTCCATCTTATCTTCCAAATGATTTGTAAATTGTTGTAATTCGATTAGATATAAACTTTGACATGATTATTCCCATCTTTTTCTATTTTTTTATTTGCAAATCTTCCAGAATTAAACAATCAACATGAGAAAGAGAATGAATTTTGACTGTAATTTTTATTTCTATTGATTTTCTGATGTTTCTTTTAGGATATTTCGAATTTATATTGAGAGAATAGATGAAGGCTTGATTTCCTTTTTTTCATCTTTAAGATCATTATTACAAATACCGACAGAGCCATCGTTGATTGAGAAAATTGAAGCTCTGTCGGTAAATTGTGTATGCCCAAGAGATTATAATCCAAGTCCATAATAGGCTCTAACGCCATTCGGATAAATGCCTTCTATGAGTACTCCTCCGCGTTTATCTTTCAGGGCATCTTCTATATCCTTTACGGAGTTTACTCTTACTCTGTCGATACGCGTGATGATGAATCCCTTTTTAATTCCTATGGCCGATAAAGCTCCAGGACGCAATTCGGTAATTTCCACACCTGATTGTATGCCCAGTTGTTTTTTTATTTCATCGGGAACAGGTCGAAATGAGGCACCTAAGTTTTCGATGAAGGAAGCCTCTTCATGTTTAATTTTTTCTGTTGTTCCTTGTTGATTCGTAAGTGTAATCTCATAGGTTTTAGGTTGTCCATTTCTTTCTACGGTCAGATTAATTTTATCGCCCGGGCTATATTGACCAATGATTTCTAAGAGCTCAGAATTACTGTTAACTTCTCTATCATTAACGGCAACTATAACATCACCCGGCTTAATGCCTGCCTTTTGAGCAGAGCCATTATCGGTAACATCGGCTACATATACCCCTTTAATCTTATCGAGATTTTTCTTTTTAGCTAATTCGGCATCCACTTCTTGAATCTGAACGCCAATATATCCTCTTTGCACTTCGCCATATTGCAGCAAATCTTTAGCCACCTTGCGTACAAGGTTGATAGGAATGGCAAATGAATAGCCTGTATAAAAACCATTACCAGAAGCAATGGCCGCATTTATTCCCACCAATTCTCCTCTCGTATTGACTAATGCCCCTCCACTATTGCCACGATTGACTGCTGCATCGGTTTGTATAAAAGATTCTATGGTTTGACCCGTCCGATCACCTAAAATATTGATATTTCTCGCTTTGGCACTGACAATTCCTGCAGTAACCGTACTGGTTAAATTAAATGGATTGCCAACGGCTAATACCCATTCTCCTACTTTTAAATCGTCACTATTGCCGTAAATTAAATAAGGTAAATTGTTCTCATCGATTTTAATTAAGGCTAAATCAGTCGATGGATCCGTACCCACTACTTTTGCCTTGTAAACTCTTTTATCGTTCAATGTAACTTCTATATTAACCGCATCCTGAACAACGTGATTATTGGTTATTATATAACCTTCGGGCGAAATAATAACCCCCGAACCAGTTCCAATAATCGGGGCAGATGATCTGGGTGCACTAAAAGGATTGAAGAAATTTTCGAAGAAATCTTCATAAAGAGAATTTTTTCTTGCAAATTCTGCTTTAATATGTACCACCGCATGAACCGAATTATTGGCTGCTTCTACAAAATCAGGCAATGGCATGCCAGAAACCCCTGTAAGACTAACTTGTTGAGCAGGAGTTGACTGTTGAACTTGAAAGCTCGTGGGCTCAGGTTCAATGGCTTTGTAAATAGCTAAAGAAATAAGACCACCTAATATGGCCACAATAAAGAATGAAAGATATTTTTTCATATTATTGATTTTTAAATCCTTAAACGTGTTTTTCATCTTATTATTAAATTTTCTGACAAACAAATTTTACTCAATAATTGTACCTTAATTCATTTTCATATTAATTTCGCTTCGGTAATACTTGTAAAAATTTTTATTCCTGTTTGACTGTGAGGCTTTTTAATGAAAGGTTAAAGTGGTTTAAATAATGTTAAGTTAAGAATATGGATTTTGCTAAATATCATGGAAGTGGGAATGATTTTATTTTAATAGATAATCGGACTGACTTTTTTTCAGCAGATAGAAATATGATAGCAAATTTATGTCATCGTCATTTGGGTATAGGTGCCGATGGTCTGATTTTGCTCAATTCATCCGAAGAGTATGATTTCGAAATGCTTTATTACAATTCCGATGGTAATTTAGCTACCATGTGCGGCAATGGGGGTAGGTGTGTGGTTGCTTTTGCCAAATCCTTAGGAATCATTCAACAACAAACCCAATTTAAGGCTGCAGATGGAATTCATACGGCTGAAATATTAAGCACGAATCGTTTTGAAACAATGGTTAGATTATCCTTAAATGATGTAAGTTTTATTCATCAGTTCGGCAACGACTGGGTTCTTAATACAGGATCACCCCATTTGGTGCGGTTTGTGAAATATCAGGATCTTAATAATTATGATGTCGATCAAGAAGGAAGGAGAATTCGTTATCAATCACTTTATAAAGACGAAGGCACCAACGTGAATTTTGTAGCCGAGACATCAGATGGAATTTTTGTTAGAACTTACGAAAGAGGTGTTGAAGCTGAAACATTAAGTTGTGGAACTGGAGTAACTGCCTCAGCTATAGCTTATAGTCTTGTTAAGAATTTGTACCATGGGCCAATTAAGGTTTTAACAAGAGGAGGAGATTTAAAAGTAAATTTTGAAAGAGAAAACGAGAAATTCATTCAAATTACGCTCACTGGCCCTGCAACCTTCGTTTTTCATGGAAGATATACTATATAATTATGATACAAGGAGATAATATTCGACTCAGGGCAATGGAGATGGAAGATGCCGATTGGATTTATCATTTTGAAAATGACCCCTCATTATGGAGGGTAACCCAAACGGTTACACCTTATTCGCGCTATGCTATTGAACAATATGTGTTGAACTCAACCATACAGGATATTTATGGCAGCCGCGAACTTCGAATGGTCATCGAATCGCTTCACAACAAACGTCCTGTTGGTTTAATCGACCTTTTTGATTTCGATCCTTTGAATCGCAGAGCGGGTATAGGTATTGCCATTGAAAAACAAGAAAGAAGAAAGGGCTTTGCCAAGGAGGCCCTCGATTTGATGATTCATCATAGTTTTCAGGTGCTAGCTCTTCACCAATTATACTGTAGCATCTTAGTCTCAAACGAACCAAGCTTGCGGCTGTTCCAAAAATTCGGTTTCGAAATCACAGGGAGAAGAAAAGAATGGGTGATCAACGCAAACCATTGGGAAGATGAGTTTTTTCTTCAATTGCTTAATAATGTTAGTGTTTGAAAGATGGCTTATTATATTAAGAACAAATATCCTTCTAAAAGAAGACGAACCCCAGCGCAAAAAATTATTTTTAGTCTATTGATCGTATGCATCATCATCGCTCTCATTGTGGCTTATGTTTTTTATTCTGCTTTGTTTAAACCAAATGTTTGGACTAAGAATGAAAGCGTCGTATATATAAATATTCCTACAGGTTCTGATTTTAAAGATTTGAAGAATATACTTTATGAGAAAGGCTTAATCATCAACAGGAAAACTTTTGAATGGTTAGCTCACCAGCGCAAACTCGATGAGCGTGTTATTCCGGGACGATATCGTTTGATAAGCCGAATGAGTAATCTCGAACTTATACGTATGCTCTCGGGGGGTCATCAGGTACCAGTAGAACTTGTCTTTAACAATATTCGCTCGAAAGAACAACTGGCTTCACGAATATCTCAGCAATTAGAAGCTGATTCGGCCGTTCTAATGCAGCTTATGAAGGACAATGAGTTTTTGAAGAAATATGGCTTGAACAGCGATAATGTATTTGCCTTATTTATTCCTAATACTTACGAATTTTGGTGGAATACATCGGCTGAATCGTTCATGGATAGGATGTATAAGGAACATAAAATTTTTTGGGACAGTACAAGAAGGGAGAAAGCCCGCCGGCTTGGATTAAGCATACCCGAGGTGGTTACTCTTGCCTCGATTATCGAACAGGAAACGAACAAAAATGATGAAAAATCACGCATGGCAGGAGTATATCTCAACCGCTTGAAATTGGGCTGGCCACTCCAAGCCGATCCCACTCTTAAATTTGCCTTAGGCGATTGGTCTATTAAAAGAGTGATGGCAGCTCACAAAGAAATTGATTCGCCTTATAATACTTATAAATATAAAGGTTTGCCTCCAGGGCCTATTTGTATTCCTTCCATTGCTTCTATAGATGCTGTGTTGAACGCAGAAAAGAACAATTATCTTTTTTTCTGTGCACGAGAAGATATGTCGGGTTACCACTATTTTACAGCCTCACACCAAGAACATCGAAAAAATGCTCAAAAGTATCGTCAAGCATTAAACCGTATGGGAATATATTAAAAAATAAGGTAGTACTTTAGATTTATATTCATATATCTTCTTACTAAATATTCCTAAAACAAATTCGCAATAAGAAGTTGCGAACAAAAACACTATGCTATTTAAAGGGAAAGGCAGGCTATATTTTCAATCAATTATAAAAAATAAAAAAACCTGCCTTAATCTTGTCGGATACAAATGTTCAGAAGTGAACGAATTATGAAGACATTCTATCAGAAGCCATTATATTGATCATCCAAGCAGGGTACTCCGGTGTAAGCTGGCTAATCTCGTCCAGTTTTTTCAAATCATCTTCATTTAGTTTAACTTCACCTGATTTCAAATTATCGGCTAATTGTTCTTTCTTTTTAGCTCCCAAAATCACTGAGGTAACAACCGGCTGATGCAACAACCAAGCTAATGCCACCTGAGCGACGCTGATATTTTTAGCAAGAGCAATCGAGCGCAAGACATCGATAATATGGAAAGCCTTTTCTTTATTGATAGGTGGAAAATCATAATCAGTGCGACGTCCTTCTTCGGCTTTCATATTTCTATCGTATTTTCCACTTAAAAAACCGCCTGATAATGGACTCCAAACCATTAGTCCAATTTTTTGGTCGAGGAGGAGAGGAACGATTTCTCTTTCGAGATCGCGAGTAGCAATGGTATAATGTGCTTGTAAGGAAACAAATTTTGAAAGATGATTTTGGGCTGAGATGCCTAAGGCTTTCATGATTTGCCAAGCTGCCAGATTGCTGCAGCCGATGTAACGTACCTTTCCGCTTTTTACCAAAGAATCTAAAGCCGACAGTGTTTCTTCAAAAGGCGTTAAGGGATCGAAGCCATGAATTTGATATAAGTCGATATAGTCTATTTGAAGACGTTTAAGACTTTCATCGGCTTGTTGGAGGATGTGTTTACGACTCAAGCCTGAATCATTAGGACCTGAGCCCATAGCCCCTCTTACTTTCGTTGCAATAACTAGCTCATCTCGTTTTAAGCCAAGATCACGTATGGCCTTGCCAGTCATCATTTCACTCAAACCTTCACTGTAAATGTTAGCCGTATCAATAAAGTTGATTCCATAATCAACGGCCATCTTTACTAATTCATTCACTGCTTCCTGGGGAAGCATTCCAATGGCTGTCCACATTCCTTTGCCTCCAAACGTCATGGTGCCTAAACATAACTCTGAAACTTTAAGTCCAGTGTTGCCTAATGTGTTGTATTTCATTTTTGTTTAAAATTATATTAAGAAGTAAAACATTTTTGATCGCTATAATGTTTCAATACAAATCAAAAATTTTTAACAGAGGGATGGAAAAGATTAATTTAGAGAATTTTAATAATAAGTAAAATATTTTTGATGTTATTAAAAGTATGAAGTTAACGGATCAAAGTATTCATGAATCTTGTTTTCACAGAGTCATCATAGATAGAGTGATTATATTTGTGAGAAATTCGAATAAAGATTTTCTCAGCATCAAATAAACAAAGTTGTCGTTAGCTTGGTTTTTGATAATATCGGAAAGATAAAACTCATTCATGTTTGATTATTTTTCCCATGACTTGAGATAAATTAAATAAATCTATGAAAGTTATAATTGATCCGGATAGTGGTTTTTGTTTTGGAGTGATAAAAGCGGTTGAGACGGCTGAGCAAACCTTGAAAGGAGGAGAACAATTATATGGTCTTGGTGAAATGGTACATAACGAAGCCGAATTAGAACGATTGGAGAATTTAGGTTTAAAAACGATTTCTATTGAACAATTTTCTGAGTTAAAAGGGGCGACTGTGCTTTTGCGGGCACATGGAGAACCACCTTCTACTTACCAAAAGGCTTTGGAAAATAGTATTCGCCTCATTGATGCTACTTGCCCTATTGTGAAGAGGTTGCAAGAAGAAATAAAAAAAGTATGGCAAAAAGAGAAAGACCAAGGTGTTCAATTGATTATATTTGGTAAAGCCTCGCATGCTGAAGCTATAGGGTTGAATGGTCAGATCGATAAAAAGGGAATAATTATTGAAAATTTAGATGATTTACGACTAGTTGACCCTCAACGTCCTGCTCATTTGTTTAGCCAAACTACCATGGATGCTGTGAAATTCGAGAAAATCGCCTTAAAATTGCAGGAAATGTATTCCGAAACGGGCCAAGATCTGATTATTCATAAGAGTTTTTGTCGTCAGGTAAGTAATAGGACGAAGAGTATTCAGGAGTTTGCGGCTTCGGTGGATGTATTATTTTTTGCAGCAGGAAGAAACAGTTCGAATGGTAAGGTGCTGTTTCAAACTGCCAAAAATATCAATAAACGAACTTTTTTTATTTCTGGAATTCAAGATATTGATTTTCAAAAGGTAGGAATAGATTGGGGGAAGATAGAGACTATAGGTATTAGTGGAGCTACAAGTACACCACCATGGTTAATGCATGAAATTGCACAGTTTATCGAGAATACTTTTGGGCTGACTTAAAGTATCGTATTTTTGCAGCATGTGGCTGAGGCACTTAAATTTAATTCATTTTAAAAATTTCAAGAAACTTGAAGTCGATTTTTCTCCAAAGATAAATTCATTCATAGGAGAAAACGGAGCCGGCAAAACCAATATTTTGGATGCTATTTATTATCTTTCTTTTACGCGTTCATGCTTTAATCCAATTGATATTCAAAACATACAACATGGTGAAGATTTTTTTGCCATCCACGGCGAATATGTTTTCGATAATGGGCTTGAGAATAAAGTACACTGCATTCAGAAAAAGGGCTATGCTAAGGAATTTTCACTCAATGAAAAACGTTATGAGCGTATGGCCGATCACATAGGATTAATTCCTCTGGTGATGCTGTCTCCTTATGATAATGATTTGATTTACGATGGGAGTGAAGCTCGTCGTAAATACATTGATGGAGTGATATCCCAATTCGACCATTCTTACCTTGATGATTTGCTTAATTATAATAAAGCCCTTGCCAATCGTAACTTGTTGCTTCGTCAGTTTGCCGATTCTGGCCGTTTCGATGCCGAGATGCTCGAAATATACAATCCTCAACTAATTGGACCGGGAAATCGTATATTCGAGAAACGCCGCAAATTCATCGAACAATTTGTACCCATTTTCGATAAATATTACAACCTAATATCGGCCCAAAAGGAAAAAGTTAGCCTTCGTTATGTGAGTCAGCTTTCAGAAAAGCCCATGCATGTGTTGCTTCAAGAAAATTTCGACCACGACCGACTGACTCGTTATACCAATGGAGGTATTCATAAAGATGACTTGGAGTTCATTATCGAAGATTTTCCTATTAAAAGATTTGGTTCACAGGGTCAGCAAAAATCTTTTATTGTGGCTATAAAACTGGCTCAATTCGAATTTACTAAAGAAATTACCGGCATCAAGCCAATTTTACTGTTTGATGATATCTTCGATAAGCTCGATGAATTAAGAGTTGAAACGATTATTCATCTTGTAGGTAGTGAAAATTTTGGCCAGGTTTTCATTACTGATACCCAGGCAAGTCGAGTGCATAATATTTTTGTCGGCCATCCTATTCATCATAAGATATATATGGTTAGTAATGGCGAATTGCAAGAAGTTGACTTGATTTGAGCCCCGGAAGGAAATTTAGCTTTTAATGATTTTTAAGGTATAATGGACAAAAATTAGGCTGAAAATGAATTTATGGTTTGTTAGGCCAAATCAAGATTAATACATCTAGTCCTTTTGATATTAAACGAGTTACCTTAAAGAGCTAGCATGTATTAAGAATATTTTAGGTCTCAATTCGTTTGTTTTCCTTCACCAACCTCTAACCTCTATTTTCCAACCTACAAATTTCTCATTCTCTTTATCTCTCTGACTCTCTATCTCTCTATCTCTTATCTTCTCATTCTCTCCCTTTTCCCCTATTTTATTTTCTCTCTGAAAATTTTATTTAATTCATTTTCTCTCCCTTAGTACCCGAGACAGGACTTGAACCTGCACATCCGTAAG
>Ga0208695_1000452_pt1 | contig 44923 bp, 39 predicted proteins | sample AD_UKC111_MetaG_FD_184449 | JGI IMG/M metagenome (GOLD analysis project Ga0208695, IMG submission 184449) | Active sludge microbial communities of municipal wastewater-treating anaerobic digesters from Hong Kong - AD_UKC111_MetaG (SPAdes)... | ecosystem: Engineered > Bioreactor > Anaerobic >... | reverse complement strand
TACTAAAGACGTGAACCAAAGCCCCTTCTGGGGGTGGTTCACGTTTTTTTATTCTTATACCCCTATAGGAGGCTCCATGAGCAAGTTGTATTCTCTGTATCTTCGTCTGGTCAACCGCAAGGCTGAGCTAGACGAAAAAGCGCTGTTGATTGCGCTGTTCGTAATCGCTGCAATTGTTGGTCTATCCCCGCTGGGTACCGCTATCGCCAACAAGTTCTCGCAGTTGGCGGGTATCTTGGGGTAGGAGGTGCGATGAGGAAACTCGCCTGTCTTTTATGGGTTCGATTAAGGGTTCGATTCCAGGCTGCGCAAGCTGAGCTAGACGAAAAAGCGCTGTTGATTGCGCTGTTCGTAATCGCTGCAATTGTTGGTCTGGCGTCTCTTGGCAAAGAAGCAATCCCGCTCAAATTCCTCAAGCTGGCGCTGTTTCTCAATGAACACTAGGAGGATGGTATGAAGCTGTGGGAACGCTTCCGCTCGAAACGTGCCGAATTGGACGAGGCAGCGTTTGTCTTGCCGGTGCTATTGCTGGTCAGCATTGGGTTAATCAACCTGGCCATTATTGGCTTTGCGGCAATCAACGCCAATAATGCGGCAAATTATGGCGCACGGATGGGCAGCGTTGCCCAAGCAAACGCAACAGGCGTAGCACAATCTGCTGCACAAGAAAAACTGAATGCCGTGCGGGTTGGCTCGTACCTGATTACCGTTTCTGGTAATCAGACGCCAGGTGGCTTGATGACCGTGACCGTTCAGTACACGGTGCCGAATTATTTCGGCACGTTGGCAGGATACTTTGGCGTGGCGTCTGCACCGCGGGAATTCAAAGGAACCGCCAAGGCACACTTCCGAAAGGAGGGTTGGTGATGCGCAGCGAACAAGGCTCAACCAGTGCCTGGGCCGCTGTTTTTCTCGGCGTGATTATGATGCCGTTGCTGTTGTTGATTGGTGATGGCGTACGGTTGTACTACGTGCGCAATCGGCTGAGTACAGCAGCAGAAGCCGCTTGTGAAGCAGCGGCCTGGGATGGCGCAGACCGAGCGCGGTGGCAGATGAACGCGGAGGATGTGTTCCGGGGCCCAGGTGGTGCTTATGACACCTTCTACACGATGCTGCCGGAGCGTTCCCGTCTTCGCTACACACCCTCCCTGGGTATCACGCTTGACTCGGATAACAACCGCGTTGTTTGTGATGCTCAGGCCGAAGTACCCTTGGTTGCAAACGCTGCTGTGCCCCGCCCCATCATCGTGCGGGTACGGGCTGTCAGTCAGCTACGTTTCACAAGTCCGGTTCCGTGAGACAGCGGATGAAGGACTGAACTACGTCACCAAACTATCATATCAGGCTGTTCCCCGGGGCAGCCTGATATGATATGTCACTTGGACATATCCTCCGCCCGTCCATCTTGGCACAAGGAGGATACTATGACCAAAACACTTGGTGGCGGCATGTGGTTAATCTTAATCCGCTTGTCACTCACAGTCGTGGTGGGACGATTGCTGGTTAATGCACTGGTAGGAACGTATGCGAATTTGACGCAGATCCTGCTGGGCATAATCAATTGACGTAGTCGGAAAGTGAGGGTAAGCAGTCACTTGGGCTGCCCCCTCGACCACCCGGTGTGAGAAGCTTGTGAGAAGCTAGTGAGAGATGGAAAAGGTGAGAAGAATGGAAATGGAAGTGGATTTTACTGCGCTAAAAAAGGGATGGGTTCTGTGGACTGTAGCAATTATTCTGGTTCTGGTTGGGTTGGCGTTTTTTGGGAAAGCCTTTACCCCTGAAAACAACGCTGTTCTGAGTTGGCAAGAATGGAAAGTGCGCAAGCTGCAACGTGCGTATCAAGAAGAACATGCGCAATTGGTTCAGGATGCCGTGATTCTGGCTGATATTCTCAACCAAAATCCATCGCCTGACCCTGCACGTGTGCAGGTGCAGCTAGAGGCCATTCGGAGCCACTTACGTCAAGGGAGCGTGACCGCCCTGGAAAAAGACCGCGCTGCGCTGGGCATGGCAGTGCAGGCAGTGCAGGACTGGAGCATTGGCGTGTCAGAACGGGATGTCGCGATCCTGGCTGTTCAAAACACTCTGGCGGAGCTGGAAAAATGACGGTAATGGCCGCTCCAGATGCGCTGGGAATGCGATTGCGGATGCTGGATGACATGCTCTCCGCTGAGCGTTCGTTTCGCTCCCAGGCGGAGACAAAAAGCAGGGCACTGACTGGTGTATTGACAGAACTTGCCTATCGCCTGGCGGGGGAGAAGTTGGAGGAGCTACGGCAAAAAGACCCTCTCATTCCGCAAAATTGGGGGCCAGAAGAATGGCGGTCATTCTTTTTGACAGTCCAGTTAGAGAAACCGGATGGCTGGGGAAAGCCACATCACACCAACCAGGCTGAAGCTGAAATTGCAAAACTACAAGCCAAGGCCGCGGCCCTGGAGCGAGAACTTCTGCGTTTGCGAGAGCAGCAACATAGTGTTAGTGTTGCTTTACCTCGCGAGGCGGTTACCCGCGAAGCGGCGGAGGCAGAAGTGGAAGTGGAACAACAGCAGCTACCCGACCCAGTACCGTATGGGCCGCTGCTGGCAGAACTGGTAGCACTACAGGAGCTTCCGAAACCACCTGCGCTCTATGCTGACCGGTTCAAGACAGATGGAATGCAAAGCAAACGTGATGCCGCTCTGAACCTGCGCCGCAGGGCGTTGGCCTTGCGCTGCCTGGCGGCGGGGTTGAGCGTATCCATGGAGGCGTCTCATTTAATCGGCGCCCTGACTGGTGTTGAAGCACGCTCAGGGGGAATTCGGCGGGTTTGGGAGGCTTTGGAGAAACAAAACCTCATCGTCAAAAAGACGTTGGGGATGACCTATCGGAACAATACGCAAACGCGCCTGGTAGTGATGCGCTTGAGCGATGACGGAAAACACCTGGCTCGTAGTTGGGGCTGGGAAGTGGTCGAGAGCGACTGGGAGAAGCTAGTCCGCTTGCATGAGGGCGACAAGCAAGAAGCCCACACGCTCTCAATCTTGCTCTTTGCAGCTTCTGCCCGTCTACGAGGTTGGAAAACAACCATCTTGCCAGAAGTGCCTGGCGCTGCGGCGCCAGACCTGCGGATTGAAAAGGGAACGGGCTATTACGTAGAAGTCGAAACGGGTACTAGAGAACATGAGCAAAACGCCAAATGGCGCATGAATGCAGAATTGAACGCTGGGCGTGTCGCGATTGTGGCTCGCAATAGCGATGAACGCAAGCAGTTGATGGACGACTGTCGTCATGTCGCTGAACATGGCGTTGCGACTGATATAGAAAGTTTGATAAGCGAACGCTTCTCTGATTCGCTTGCAAATCCTCTTTGGTCAGAAGAGTGGTAAGGCCCTTGAAAAGGTTTCAAATACCTTGAAAAGGTTTCAAATATTTGCTATACTGATATAGGTAAACTCTGACCACAAGTCGAGAATCTTTGGGTTCTCGACTTGTGTGTGTTTTACGACCGGCATAGTGCATTAATCAGGTGCAAGTCCTGGCGGGTCGTTTCTGCGGTGGACACAATCCCTGTAGATGGACATTACCAACCAACACCTTCCGCCTCCTGCTTTAGGTCTCTCTACTGTGTAGGATATTCTTCCCGCCTAGTAGAGAGACCTAAAGAAGAGAAAGGAGGTTGACATGACGATGACGATTGCAGTAGTCTTTGCGGCAATTGCAATTGGTATTCCAGTTGCAATTGCAGGTACTGCAAAAGTCCTTATCCTTGCACTATGCAAGGACAAGGACGATGTACGCCGTATGTTAGTAGGTAAGTAAGTCCAAAAAAGAGGTGGGCCACAAGCCTGCCTCTAATTCCAGCAACAGTCACCCAGCAGGGTGTGAACATTAAACAAATTATCCGAATTGTCCATTCCCATCACCCGCGACGTGTTAGCCGAATTGGTGCGAGTGCCAGGCGACGTGTTAGCAATGTGATGGTTTGGAGGGGAGGTCTCAGACCTCCCCTAGCACCTTAAAATCGCTCGCCAAAAGCCGTCCGAAAGCCGTCCGAATTCCGAATTTGGACAGCCGCACCTGTCCACTGACCCTATTTACTGGGTCAGCGGTGCGGTGCTGACCCAAAGGAGGAATTTACATGGTAACCAACGCTTTATTAGACGACCCCGACATCGCCCGCGCCTACCGGGCGATGATGGGGATGATTCAGAAGCAGCTCATCATCTCGATCTTCATTCCGGGCAAGGCCTGGGTGGTGACCTCTACTATGTCTGGAAAATCACACGAGTACATGGTCACCAGAAACGGCACATGGGCTTGCACCTGCCCGGACTTCACTAAACGGCAGAAGCCCTGCAAGCACATTGCCGCGGTGAAACTGCTGACCGAGCAGAAGGTTTAGGGGAGGTGTAGCATGGCTGAAATTACCCTGTGGAACCCCCCGGAAGAACGCCCGTCGTATAAAATCTACGACTGGGACGGTAATCTTTTGGAAGTGGGCGATACGCTGTCAGCGGATGAGGTCATTTGTGACCTTTGCAACGCAGATGTAGTGGTGCGCCCTGTGCCGGTCGTCTGGGAGAACTATGCGGTATGCCTGGAATGCCTCGACCGTATTATGCCCCAATGGCGTGCTGTTGTGGGCGAAGCGGTTGTGGAGAGATGGCACGAACAAATGCGAATGGCGAGCGAGTAACACCATGGCAGGGCTTACCCAGCCCTGCCCACTGCAAATCCCACCCTGCAGAGTGCGCAAGGCGGTGCAAGTCCGCCGGGGTGATGTCCCGCAAGGGTCAGAACTTTAAAAAAAGCATAAGCATAGGCGATAGGGACGGGTAAATCCCGTTTCATGGCCTCTCCCTGCTGTTTACCAGTGTAGGCGGTGGAGAGAGGCCATGAAACCTTCCCCTGACGCAGCAGGGCAATACACAATATTGCCCCCGACTGCGAACGGGGGCGCAAAAGGAGTTTACCATGTCCACTCTTTCTTCCATCTTCACTTTGACCGGTCTGACGCTGGAGGAAGCCGGGCAACTCTTGGACCAAGAGTTGCCCACCGGGGCGTATAAGGCGGTGCCGGGAGCGGTTGACCTGACCGACATTGACCCGAACTGGATGCGGAAAGTTTTGAACCACATTTTCGGGCTTTGCGGCTTTGGCTGGGGATACGAATTTTCCCCCAGCGACCTGGAATACCGCTACGAGTCCCGCACAAACGCCAGGGGCAATGAGTACGGCGTCTGGTCTGCTGTGCTGAAGCATTTGAAGTTCTGGTACAAACTTCAAAACGAAAGCATGACCCATGTCTGCGCCATTCATGCCACGGGCGCAAGCGAAAACGCCAACGTTGCCTACGCCATGAAGGGTGCCATCACAAACGCGTTGGGGAACGCAGTATCCAATATTGGATTCCAGGAAAGCGTGTATCTTGGGCTGCGGTCTCACAAAAACGTCTTGCCAATCCAGGCCAATGCGCCCAAACCTGCGCCCAAACCTGCGCCTGCCCCAGCCCCAGCCAATGCCCCCTCTTCAGACTCTTCAGAAGAGGAACTGCCCGACCCCGGGCAAACGGTCATCCACTTCGGAAAGATGAAAGACAAGACGCTTGCCGAGGTGTGGCAGTCTGGGCCTGCGGGTCAGGGCTATGTGCGCTGGCTGGCCTCGACTGACGGAAAGGGCTTTCAGGCCCGTACCGCCACCGACCAGATGGCTCAGCGGATGGCACGGGCCTTTCTCAGTCAAGCCGCCTATGCTGGTTGACCTGGTTGACCCACGGGAGTGAGCCGGACTACCCGTCCGGCTCCTACGAAAATTCCACTGACTCTGTCAGTGATTACAAACAGAAAGGATTGAAAGGATTGATATGCTAGAAATTCAATTGATTGGCAATCTCGGAAAAGACCCGGAGGCGCGCTACACCCAGGACGGGGTGTTTGTCTGCACCTTCTCGGTCGCAGTCACTCACAAAGACGAAACCACCTGGGTGGACGTGACCGCCTGGCGAGAATTAGGCGAACGTTGCCATCAGTACCTAGCCAAGGGCCGCCAGGTGTTTGTCCGTGGCCTTCCCGCAGTTGAGGCCTTCGTTCGCAAGAACGGCGAACCAGGCGCTGCCCTAAAGGTGACGGCCCAGTCTGTGCAATTCTTGGGCAAAAAACCTGAGAATGGTTTGGCTGAGGCTGACGAACCTGGAAATACCTGAGTGAGAACATTTCACCTGACGAGTATCCCCGGTGCAACTCCGGGCAGGTGATTTCGAAGCAAGTTAAAGATAAAAAGCGGGAGCCCAAAACTTCCGGCAGCAAATCGGAGCTGCAACAACCGTTCCGGCCTTTCTTGCTCGAGCTGTGGCGTCAGCACACCGCCCCAGGGGGCACCACTGGAACCTGGTGCTGCAGGGGTGCGACTGCTCACAACGCCAGCAGGGGTGCGTCTGCTCAACGCACAATGATGTGCGATTGCACTTTTGCTCTTTAATAACCAGGTCACTACGCGGTGGTGACCCCTGCGCCTGCACGAGGGTGAACAACAACAACCCCTTGTGTGCAGGCACAAGGGGTAGAGGAGGATGGCAGCAATGTGCCTGCACCCAAACCTTATTCACCGTTTTTCCGAAGACGGTGATGAATTATTTTGCCCCGCTTGCGGGGCAAAGTTCGTCGAGGTCGAGAATCAGATTCCCGACCCCGAGCCACCTTCGTGGTATTGGGAGGACGAGGACGAACGTCCATGGGAGCCGGACGACCCATTCCCTGCCCTCCTGCTGAGCGAGCTAGATTATTACTAGCTCGCAACCACCGCGATGATAGCGCAGCTGAAAGGCTGCGCTTTTTTGTACTGGTTGCATGACGCAAAAAAAAGTCGTACAATACATATTGTGCGACACGAAACACCAAAAACGCCCGCAAAAACACCCGATTTTGGACAAATAACAAGCACAAACTGCGTCGCACAATGTTTTGAAATCTATTTAGAGAGTAGATGTAGATGGCTACACTTCAGCAGAGAGTGGAAATGACCAAATATGAACTGCCAGGAGGATCGGAATTAAAGATTCCCTGCGCAGTGGATGAAGCGGGGAAAATCTTTCTACCTGGAGAAGCCGAACAAGGCGGTCGGTATTTTTGCCCAAACTGTGGCAATCCTGTTATCTTTCGCAAGGGAGAAGTCCGAACCCCGCACTTTGCTCATAAAAAAAGCGCAACCTGTAATCTTGAAACTGTGTTGCACAAATCAGCAAAAATATTCATTCGCGAAACGGTCATGAAATGGCTGCATGATGGTTTTCCTGCTCCGATGATTTACCGTACTTGCGAAAAGTGCGGAACGGAACAAGGAATTCCTTTGCAGAAAGTAGATGATGCCATACTGGAATACCAGCTTGGCCAATATCGTGTAGATGTTGCTTTGTTGGCATGTGGCAAGCCCGTTCTAGGAGTTGAAATCTTTGTAACTCATGAAGTTGATGAGCAAAAATTTAAAAACCTGGAAGTGCCTTTCATTGAGCTTGAAGCATTTTCCGTTTTGGAAAACCCAGGGCACTTGCATCCGAGAAGAACAACATTGAAAAAGTTTACGTGCAAATCTTGCCGAGAAAAACAAGAACACCAAGAGAAAAAAAAGCAACAAGCGAAGAAGCGACACGATGAGAAAGTGCAAGAACTTGCGCTGCGGGATAAAATTGAGTTACCTAAGAAAAATTACCTTGTGGGGATCAACAGATGCTGGAAGTGTAACGAAGAGATTCTGGTGTTTGCTTGGAGCGCTCCGCCTTGGCAAGATCCGCCCACTTTTTGGCAAAAAGACCCGCCGCCTGAGCCAAAGCCTGTCACAATTCAATATCGTCTTATCAGAACCGATAAAGGCCAAGACAAGTTTTGGTTGAACGTCTGTCCGTTTTGTGACAGTACGCAGAGTTTTTACCATCTTACAGAAAAATATGAAGAAAGGCCAATTTTTCAAGATGTATATCCAAGTTGGAAGACAAGCGAAAAACAGAGGCTTTTTCAAGAAAAGATTGCACTTCGTGAAGAAGCATTAGGTTTACTATGAACGCTATGAACGACTTTCTCTCCTCGCTCAACAGCCCGCTCACGGCGGAGCGCTACCGCGCTGCGCTGAATGAATTCGCTGCGTGGTACAGGCAAACAGGCCAACCGCTTGACTGGGGCCTGCTCACGTCCGTCGAAGTCAAGGACTACCTGGCCTACCTGCAAACGGTGCGCCGTCTCTCGCCAAGCAGCATCAATCTGCGCTTGGCGGCGATACGTTCTCTCTTGCGTCACCTGGGGCGCTCCTTGAAGGTGCGTGGCCCCAAGCAGGTCACGCCGCCAGTGAAAGCCCTCTCTGCTCGCGAGTTGGGCCGCCTGCTGGCAGCTGCTGAGAGCAGCAAGCGAGATACTGCCATCCTCAACTTGCTGGCCAGGGCAGGGTTACGGGTCGGCGAAGTGGTGCATCTGCGCCTGGAGGATGTGGAGTTGAACGGACGCAGCGGCTGGGTGGTGGTGCGAGGGGGGAAAGGCAACAAGACCCGCCAGGTGCCGCTGAACAGCGATGCCAGGCAAGCGCTCAAGGCCTGGCTGAGCGAACGTCCATCAGCAGGGGCCGAGGTGTTTCTTTCGCACACCGGTCATGCGCTGTCCGAACGAGACGTACAGCGCATGGTGGCTGAGTATGCTCGTGTTGCTGGCGTAGACGCTACGCCGCACACGTTGCGGCACACATTTGCCACACGGGCGATTGAGAAGGGCGCAGATGTGGCTACCCTGGCGGCGATCCTGGGCCATGCACGCCTGGAAACTACCGGTCGGTATCTGCACCCGACCGCAGAGCGAATGCAAGAAGCGGTGGAGGGAATTTAGTTTGTTTAGTCCCCCGAAGGGCAAGTATTGGCATTGGAAGCAATTAGGTCAGGGCTATTGGTGATTATAAAAGCAAACGAGCCAACTTTTATGTTGGGATTGAATGCCCATTTTCGCCTAGCACTGCATCTAGGTTTGAAACAAATGTCTCGTAGTTTCCATTACGTAAAAATTCAAAGAATTTATCATAGTCTTGCGGTGTGAGGAAATGGAAAAAGTAGCGGCACTCACTCTGCTGCTGATTCAGAATTTCAAAGTGTTGGCGTGCATATCGGTATTTGCCCTTGTTCTCATCCGATGGATCATTTATCTCCTCATCACTCTTGATTTCAACAACTAGGATGTCGTTACCCTTTTTGATGAAAAAGTCTGGATTAAAATAACCACGTTTGGGATGCTCGCCCTTGCGCCAGGCGTATTCAATCTCGTAGAATCCCTGATCCGTGGACTTGATCCACGTATCTATAACAGTAGCGTTCTCTGATTTGATCAATTGTCTAACAAAATCACGTTCCGGCTTACGCTCGGCTACGACGATATTAAGTGGCGTTTTGAATAAATAGGCATTCTCCACGTAGACCCACGCAGAGCGTGGTAAGGTTTCATTTTTATCTACTTCTGTAAGCACGGTCTTTGTTTCTTCGTCGCTCAAGGAGAATGCGTTTTCGTCAGCGAAAACGGTTACTTCAGAGCGACTTAATGCTCCAATACCTGCGCTATCTCGTGGCCTATCCAAGGTACTCAGGCGTCTTACGGCCTGCGGCGTCATTTGATAGCGCACCCGCTTGGCCGCCCCGCGCTGAAGCGTTCCAAACGCCGCATAGAGCCGCTGGCGGTTTTCCTCGCTGACCCGATCCTTGCTCTCACCCACCCGCCGCAAAGACTCGCGGATCAGCGCTTTCAGCCAATCCAAGTTGTACCGCTCTGCATAGTTTGTCCGTCCTTCAGCTTCCAGGTCAATTGAAGCCAGACGGTAGTGGATTTGTTCCGCAACCTCATCTACTGTATACATTCGGTACGTCACCAGCGTCTTTTTAGTGCGCCAGTCGCCGCTGAGCGCTCGCTCGTAGGTCGTCTCGCGCTCCATCGCCGGTACCTGTGAGATCAGGGTGACGAAACCTTTGCCGAAATCGTATTCCCCGGTTTGCTCAAACTCTTCTACCGTTTGCGTTTTGCTGTAATCCAGGTGGTGCAGAGTAAAGTGGTAATCCGGCGACTTGTTCACAGAGTAGGAATACATCCGTTTTTCAACCTCCGTGACCTCTTTTACCAGATGACGAATACGGCTCGACCAGCCATCATGGTTAAAGACGGTAACTATTGGGCGCTCGCCGCGGTAGGCGTTGGGGATACGCAGACCGCGTCCCAGCACTTGGGCAATGAGCAGTTTACTATTGAAGGCGCGCTCCTCGTGGGGCACGATCTGGAAGACGTTCTGCACGTCCCAACCTTCGGTGAGCATACTGACCGAGGTGATCCACTCCACCGGATTGTCCGGCCGATCAACATTCGCCAAGGCGCGCACGTTGGCCTGGTGTTCTTGCGCCGAAGTAACAATGAGCACTTTCTTCTCGGCCTCCTCGCGGGGGATGCCTTCCTGTTCAGCCAGGAAATCAATCAGGTCGTCGGTAAGGCGCTTGCAGGTAGCGATGTCGCGGGTCACCAGGATTGTGAGCGGTTTGACTTTGCGGTAGCGCGCGCTTTTATTCTCGCGGTGATTATCGTAGATCTTCTGGAATTTTTCGTGTTGGCTCTGTGAGATGTCTTCAGCCACATAGTCAATCCCCTTGGCAAAACCCTGCTCAATCGCCTCCCGCAGGGAGTAGCGATAGACCACGTCGGCAAAATAGTCGTTTTCGATGTAGCAGGTACCCGAAAAGCCGACGATGTAGCGGAAGCCAAAGTCTGAATCCAGAAGAAACTCTTTCCAGCGCTTCAGGCTGCGGCTGGTAGCGTCCTGACCGAAGGGAGGGTTGTAAACATGATGCACCTCGTCATTCAGCACCAGCGTGCGCTCCCCTTTACCGCGCAGGCTATCGCGGATGGAAGACTTGACGTGTTCCAGCGTAGCGTGAAAGTTCTCCACGCAGATCGTGCCGTCCACGATGGACTCGCTGCCGTTGATGATGTGTGGGTTGCGCACACGGGCCGTTGCGGGCAGGAGGTCGCGCAGGGTAGCGTCCGCTGAAAGAGCGCGAAACTTTTGAAGCAGGCTTTCCTCAATGGTGCGTGAAGGGCAGAGCACCAGCACATGGTCCACCACGCCCTCGGCCAGCATGATGCGGGCAATGCCGTACATCACATAACTCTTGCCTGTGGCGGTTGCTAGATCTACCGAACAGGAGAGTTGATCTGGCAGTTGCAGATGGCGCTCCATTTCAGCGAATGTGCCGTAGCGTTCACGCAACGTCTCGTTAGAATTGAAATTCTCCTCAGCCAGGGCGCGCAGATTGGCATAGCGCCCGCCCAGCAAGTAGCGCAGGACGGTGCGGATGGCCTCTTTCTGGTATTCGCGGCTGCCACACAGCGCGTCCAGGAACGGTTCATATTGGGTGATGTCGAAACGAGCCGGGTCCACGCTGAGACTGACCCGCAGCACCAGGTCCTGGTTGCGGAAGGTCTGCCGTTCACGCATCGGTGCCTCCTTGGGTTCGGAAATCGGAGAACGTCTTGACCTCGCGGTACTCGTTGCCATAGATGTCCATATAGATAATCATCACCTGCTTGCCCAGCGACTCCAGCGGGAAGCGCACCTGCCAATCGTTCTTGGCGATGTCGGCGGCATAGAACACCTCGTCCAGGGCAAAGACCTCGCCATCGTAGTCATAATCCACCATCACCATGGAGAGCGTCTCCAGGTTGCCTTTTTGGGTAGCGCCCTTGACCATCGCTCGGCTCTTGAAGGTCTTGATGTGGATCACGGCCTCGTCCATCAGTTGCCCCGGACGCGGCTCGATCCGATACTCACATTCCACCTCCGGCAGGCGGATGAAGTCAAAGCCCACCGCTTCCACCGTCGCGTTGACCTGGCTTTCATCCACCGGCTGGGTGATGGCTTCAAAGTCGCGGGAGTGGAGTTCGTTGATGATGGAGTAGGGAATGCGCAAGATGTAGTAGCGGGTGCGCCCCTTATCAATGTAGTCCTCCAGAAAGGCAACGCTGGCCGCTGGCGCAATGATGAAAAAGCGCGCGCCAACCTTGCCGCCGATCTGGGCGTGCAGGTCGTCAATGAAGCCGTAATCCAGCACCACGCCGCCGTGTTGCTGGTGGTTAAAGACCAATACATCGTCCGCGCCGCGATAGCCGTCCAGTTGGACGCCGCCCACGGTGTGCGGCTCGTCGCGGCACTGGAAGAGGAGCAGGGCGTAGCTCCGCCATTCCTCCCAGGGCAGGCGCTTGAGTTGGGAGAAATCGTACAGGCCAGCGTTGTAGAGGGTAAAGGGTTTGAGGCGGAGTGGTTTGCCTTTGTTGCCGATGCCCTCGCGCAGGGTGAGCAGGCGCTTCTGGATGGTGTAGATGGCCAGTTTGCCGCAATCTATACCGATCCAGCGCCGGCCCAGTTTCTCGGCCACTGCCAGCGTCGTGCCGGAGCCGGCAAAGGCGTCGAGGACGATGTCACCGGGGTTAGAAGACACGCCAATGATACGCTCCAGTAAGGCTTCTGGCTTCTGTGTCGGATAGCCTACACGTTCTAAACTGCTACCCATCACAGCGCTTATATCCGTCCATATATCGTTAAGCTTCATTCCCCGGCTTTCATCAAGGTATTGCTTCTTTTGAGGTAATGCTCCAGGTGTCGGTTGGAAAACCACACCTTGTTGGTAATATTCGAGCATTTTCTCTTTCGTGTATTTCCAAGTCCTAGTGAAACCAAGAAATTCATAATTCAAGTTCGGTCTATTGGGATTTACATTTATTAGCGGATTCAGTGCGAATCGTCGTCCTTCTGGAATAGGTTCACTTCCGTTTAGCTGTCCTTCTGTGAGCCTTATTACTCTGCCATCACGCGTTTCAAGCCAACAAAAATACTTCTTTAATCTGTCTTTGTCATACTCAGCCCGTAGGTCAAACCATACTGGTTCCGTCCCTTTTGTATAGTAGAAAATCATGTCGTGTAAAACCCCATAACCACTTACCTGCGTTTGTTTGTAGGTTAACCTTTTCCATATGATCTGGTTGCGAAAATGCTGCTCTCCGAAAATCTCATCTAATATTATTTTGATGTAATGTCCCTTTCTCCAATCCAGATGTACATAGATGCTTCCGTCCTCGGTCAACAACTCACGAAGAAGGATTAACCGTCTACGTAACCATTCAATGAACCTTGCACCTACTACTTTATCTTGATACGCCCGCTCATCCTGGCTCCCGCGAAACTCCTGCTTTGTCGCAAACGGCGGGTCAATATAGACCAGTTTCACCCCGCGCGAGCCGTCGGGGTTGACCAGCCGGCCCTCGGCCTTCCACCGCAGGAGCGTCTTCATCGCCTGCAGGTTGTCGCCGAAAATGAGCATATTGTGCCAATCGCTGCCGTTGCTGCCAAAAGTCTTAACCGGCTGTAAGGGCACGGCCATCGTCTCGGCCAGGATGTCCTCCTCACGCTCCTTGTCGGCATAGACTAGTTCGTACTCCTGGCGCTCCGGCGGGAAGAGCAGGTGTTTGTAATCCGGTGGCAGATCCTGACCTTGTTCCAGCAACTCAATGATGTGACGACGGTGGTGTTCTGAAAGCAGCATGGTCTCACTCCTTTTCGTTTTGCACAATTCGCGTTAGGCTCCCATTTCAAGCGATTTGCCCGCGCATTACGGTCAACTTGCGCGGGCGGCAAAAGTTTGCTATCCAGATTTTGCCACAACGCTCCGCGACAGCGTTGTCTTCTTAACTTTGCCGATACCAGCAGTGAGGCTAATTTATCTTTGGGTATTATAGCAAGATTTTTAACTTTTAGAGCCGTTTTGAGGTGGCAGAATTCAATCTCGAACAATTATTACCAAAATTAAATTTCTAAACGAGATTGGAATGAGCCTACAAAACACCATCTATATCGTATATCGAAGATGCCCTCGATAAATTCTTCTTACTTGCTAATCCACAAAGCACCGGATGGCGAATTCCATCCGGTGCTTTGTGGTTATCGCAAATTACGTTTTCAGTTTTTGGAGCGGGGAGTAGCTTGCAGCGCTCCTGGCAGCAAATTCGTTGTCATCCAGCAGGGCCATTGTGTAACGCTCAAAGGTTTTCAGGTCTCCCCAACGGCCTAGTACCTGCACGGTGCGGGTGGATTGACCGGCCTTGATACGTAATGTGGCAAATGTTCGTCGAAAGGCATGGGGTGAAATGCTTTCGGATAATTGGGCTGCTTGGCCAATGTTTTTGATGATGATACGTAGACCGCGTGTGGTGAGTGGTTTGCCTGGTGTTAGTCCGCCGATCGAGATAAATACAGTTTCAACGCCTGGTTGGGCAAGTTTGTCGCGCTCTTGCAACCATTCCTCCAAGATCTGACGGCAGTCGTGGCTAAAATACACATTCTGCCGTGTTCCGCCCTTGGCTCGGATTACCAAATGACAGTTTTTCAAGTCCAGATCTTTAAGCTTGGCAGTGCATAGCTCTAGAGCACGCAGCCCGGTGTCCAACATGAGGGCAAGAATTGTGCGATCGCGAATGCCGCGTGGGCTGTCATCGCATACATCAAACAGCTTTTGGACTTCTTCAAGGGTCAGGGTGCGCTGTGGCTCAATCTTCACTTTGGGGCAGACCAAAATATCGGCAGGGTTCTCAGTGCAGAGCTGACGTTTGACCAGGTAATTGAAGAAAGCCTTGCAAGCTACAATTGCTTGCTTCTGAGTTTGCTCTGCGTAATGGTCACGTAGCTCACTGCCCCAGCTAAGCAGAAGTTGTGGTTTTACTTGTCTGGGACGAGTGACCTTATGATGGTTGAGCCATACAGCCATTTTATACAGGTGCCATCCATAGGAACGGACAGTGTATTCGGAATAACCAGCCTGGTAGAGGGTTAGCAGGAAATTCTCAATTAGTGAATCAAGAGGGTCTACAGGTCGTGGGCCTGGGATTTGTGGAATGGGCATTTCAATACCTATAGGTTTTCGTTTGACAATTGGCAACAAAAAAAGAAGGTAAACGGAAAAAATTCGTTTACCTATAGAGTACCTTAGAATCATGGTCTTTGCTACTCAGAAAAGATTGATAGGGTGTTCAATCTTGTAATTTTCAAGTTTGCTACGAGGCGGATCTGGCGCGTCTGGCATATTGAGAACCTTGAAATGCCCAGATTATAACTCGAGATGATGAGAAGCGGCTACCGCTAGGTTCGAGGTTCGAGTCCTCGACGAGGAGCCTTTTGTTTTAAAAGGTTCGAGGCCCCCATCGAGGGGGTGACATTCGCGTCCTCGACGAGGAGCCTTTTGTTTTAAAAGGTTCGAGGCCCCCTGTTCTGGGAGCGCAACGGCAATCTGCCGTGGGAGGCGGTATGGGGGCGCTAGGTCAGGGGAAGCACCTCGCGCTCGATTTGGCCTTCCAGACGCTCCTGGGCTACTTCCAGGTCGTAATGCGCTTGCAGGTTGAGCCAGAACTGCGGGGTGGTGCCGAAAGCGCGCGCCAGACGCAGGGCGGTATCGGCAGTGATGCTGCGCTTGCCCTGAACAATGGCGTTGACGCGATCCGGCGGTACGCGCAAGGCGCGCGCCAGGGCGTTTTGGCTGATTTCCAGCGGCTTGAGGAATTCTTCCAGCAGAATCTCACCGGGATGGATGGGAGGAATTTCACGGGTCATTTCACACCTCTAGTGATAGTCAACAATTTCAACCTCGTAGGCGTCCCCGTCTTGCCAGACGAAGCACAGCCGGTAGCGATCGTTAATACGGATGCTGTATTGTCCTTCACGGTCGCCGCGCAGTTTCTCCAGGCGGTTTCCGGGAGGCACGCGCAGGTCTTCTGGGCTGGCAGCGGCATTCAGAATAAGCAGCTTGCGCAGGGCAGCATGTTGCAACTCGGCAGGCAAGTACGGATGACGCTGTCCCTTGAACAAGTTTTCCGTGTGGTGGTCGTGAAAGGACTTGATCACGTCTTGAGTATATCATGTAATACATATCATGTCAATCAGGATGGTGGTTGAGGTTAGTGTTGTAGCTTGGCTGTCCGTATGTGCCGCACATGATCTTGACGCTGCCTGCAGTGGTGCTGGCGTTGGGGTGGCAGGTGGTGCACCCCGAAATAACTGGATTCAACCAAATCTTTACCGCACAAGTTTCTTGCCCAACGGTTTGCGATTCAGCCGCAGTGCGGAGCGCTATCGGCTGGAAGCGCCTGTTAGGCGCGCTCACGTTCATAACCTATATCGGGCGGCAGGTTTTTCTGTTCAGCAGCTTGCGTAGATAATTTGTCACAACGCTCATTTTCAGGATTTCCATTGTGACCACGTATCCAAACAAATTCGACATCATGTTGCTCACATAAACTTAAGAGCTTATCCCACAGATCTGCATTCAATGCCTTTTCTTTCTTGTTCCTACGCCAACCGTTAGACTTCCAGCGTTTCGCCCACCCCTGCATCATAGCATCAACCAAATACTGTGAGTCTGAATATACGGTTACTTTACATCTTTCTTTGAGCGCACTCAAACCAACAATAGCTGCCATTATCTCCATGCGATTATTGGTTGTCAGTCGAAAGCCACCTGATATCTCCTTTCGATGTTTACCATAAAGCAATATAACACCATATCCACCAGGGCCGGGGTTACCCACGCAAGCGCCGTCTGTGTAAATTACCACTCGTTTTAGTTCTTTATCCATTTTGGCTGGTAAAACATTTTCAAACAACAATGCCATTCTCCTTAAAGTAACTTATTAGCTGTTGGTGAACATAGTTTCTGTAAAATATTGGACCTTAACAAAAAAGATGAGTCAAGAGCATCCTTAACGCTGAGCAAACCAAAAAAGGAGAACACTCACCATGCGCGTTTGCTGTCGGATTTCTCGATTGAGCCGCTTCAAGCCATTTATAGTGCCAGGCCGTTTTTGAGGCAGGGTCGGGAAGAAAAAGATCATCAATCTTGGCCATTTGGTGATGCAAGCGGTTTCTGTATTTCTGCATCAGCAATATTTTCCACTGCAATCACGATTTCGCTGCGGAACTCTCTCGCACGACGCTCGATGAGTTCCAGATAATCCCCGCCGAGTGTGCGGCGCAGCATTTCCAGTTCGGAACGGAAGCGCTGAAGGTCTTTTTGGGAAACCTTTCCGTTCATTTCCACACTGACAAGACGGCGCAGGGTGTATTTGGGCAGGGTCTGGAACTCTTTCAAGTCTCGCAGTAGGGTTTGGATAAATGGCAGATATTCCTGTAAATCAGCCGCATGATTTGCTAAAGCACTTCTAAGGTTATTTTCGGCTTTAACACTCAAGGATTGCTCGCTTTGGGGCATGGGAATATGCTCGCGATGTTCCTTGACGGCTTGATACGCCGGCCAGAAATTGGCGCTGAGCTCTTCCCTTGGAGTATTGGGCTGACATCGAATATATGTGATGGCTTCCTCTAAGGGAAGAGACTTTACTTCTGGCTTTTCATTTTCTGTATTGGGCACGGCATGAATGAAAAGTTGCAGTCCTTTGCGCCGAAACACTAGCAATTCGTTGTTTTTGTCGCGTTTGGCGGTTTTCACCCGCGGCGGGAAGTCCGGTAGCCCTTTGACAATCTCCGGAAATTGTTCTTGAATCTTGAAGAATTCCCGACGAATGGCGGTGAGCAAACTTTCTTCTTCAGCTTCTTCCGGGTTGGTGTTGAGGCGTTTGAAAAGTTCAGCAGGGGATGGGGTTTCATCCAGGGCAAAGATTTTGGCGTCTTCCCCAAGGGTGTTATGGATCAGGAACATTTTTTGGGCGGCAATCTCACGGCTTTTGACCACTTCAGCTCCCTGCTCTGTGGGGAAGAAATTGTAAATATAGAGGGTGTCAAAAACTTTTGCGCCAATGCGGTTGATACGCCCAAGGCGTTGAATGACGCGCGTTGGATTCCAGGGGATATCGTAGTTGATACAGGTTCCGGCGCGGTTGAGGTTAACGCCTTCGGATAATTTGTCCGTTGCTAGAATGATATCGTAATCATCCCTTTGCTTGCCTTTGGGATAACTGGCGTCGAAATTGGCTAGCAAATCGTCGAAGAAACCCTTACTCAATATACCTTGCGCCACCAGTATACGCCCTGGAAATGCGGCTTGTAATTGAGGGGCAATGTGAGCAATGGTATCCTGGTACTCGCTGAAGATCACTACCTTGCGGCGCGGTTCCCCTGGTTTTGGTTTTGCTTCCAGGATTTCCTGAACTGCCTCGACTAGGCACTGGCTCTTTGGGTCCTGATGGACCAGGTTCAGTGCTTCAATCCGTTGCCTGATGTTTTTAAGCAGTGTCAGGTCAGCACGAATATCCTCGATGAACTTCTCGGATTCGTCGAACCTGGCAATTTCATAAATGCGGTCATGGCGTGGGTTCAGGTCGGGTTTCTCTGCGAGCCTGTTGGCAAATGTCAGCAGCGCTTCTTCGATGGTTTCTTCGTCTTCTTCCCAAATCTTTTCAATCAGAGTGCGATCCAGGATGTATTTCCCGGTATTCTCGATAAAAGTCAGCACAATTTCGTGAATACGGATGAAATTCTCAATACTTTGGGCAAAAGCCCCGAACGAACTCTCAAAGCGCTTGACCAGCAAGCGCCGCATGAACTCGTACAGGTTGCGCTGTTGCTGGTAAGTAAATTCTTCTTCCAGTTTTTCACCCTGAGATTGCTTTTCATAGGCGAAAGGCTGGTAAATCGCACCGCAGAACTGTCCTTCTTCCCCAAAGTAATCGTGGATGACCTGATTGTAGAAATGAGATTGCTCAGGGGTTAGTTCGTAAAAGAGTTGGACAGGATCGGCAACTTCTGAAAGTTCAGTGACTTCCTGTGAGTAAACAGGGTCTTTCTTGAGATCGAGTCGGTTGCGGCGAATGATTACCGGCTCGATGACCGCACGGATTTCATCAGCAAGACGCTGCACTTCCCGTTGTACCCGGCTGACCTGAATGGGGGGATGATCCTCAAAAATATCTGTGTAGTAGTTTTCGGCGCGTCGCTGTTTTTCGCCACCCGCGTTATAGTAGCGCAGGATATAGGAAAGTTTGCGAAACTCGCTGGTATAGCGGGCAAACCGCGCGGCAAGTCTCTCATCCAGGGTCAATGTGGACTTGCCTGGAGGGATGAACAGTTTGAGCAAAGCAAAGATATCCAAGGGCGTGTTGTTAAAAGGTGTGGCAGTAAGCAGAATCACGCCCCGATTTGCGCATATCTGGCTGAGGCGTTCGTAGGCTTCGGTGTCTTCGTTGCGGAAACGATGGGCTTCATCCACAATGATGGTGGTCACATCATCGCCGTAGGTGGATAAATATTCCTGTACCTTGTCCAGCGATCCCAGCGAGTACACATCCCAGTCGTGCAGCCCAAAATCGCTCAGGTATTTGTACCAGCCACTGTCGCGGGTTTGGGGGTTGCCCATTAAAGCCGGGGGGCAGATCACCAATCCGCGCCCGTTGCGCTCCCGTGCCAGCCAACTGGCAATGATGGATTTTCCCAATCCCACTACGTCAGCCAGGATGACCCCCCCATATTGATTGAGAACTGTCAGGGCTTGTTGAACGGCTTCTTCCTGATAACGGTACACCTTATATCCCCGTGCCTGCATGATCCGCTTGATATGAGGGCTGAGAGACTTGAGTTCCATCAAATCCAGATACGTTTTCAGCACCAGCGCATAGGCTTCGAAGGGGGTAATCTCAGCGACTTGCGTTTGGCGGCGGATCACGCGGACGATTTTCTCTTTGTGTTCTGGCTTTTCACTGAGGGGGATTGCTTGTTCCCAGAGATCGTTGAAATATTCTTCGGCGTCTTCCCAACCGTAATCCCCGATTTCCACATTGAATTCCTGCTGATCTGAAAGCCCGGCGCGGGTCAGGTTGCTCGAACCGGTAATAAAACGTCCGGGGGCGTTGATCAGCGAGCGCCCATCTTCATCCAAACAGAAGAGATAGAGTTTGGCGTGGTTGGGGTCGAGAGTCTTGCGAATCTGCAGGGAGCCGCTTTCCAGTAGTTCCAGGAAGAAAGAGACCTGCTCGTAGAACTCTTGGGTGTCGAAATCTTCATCTCGCAGGGCCGAGCGCAGAGAAGCAAAATATCGTCCTACCAGTTCGTCTCGATTGCATTGGGACGCTTCCGGGTCAGCAATTTCAATGACCTGTCCCATGTGCAGGTCAGTATCCAGCCCGACCAGAATTTTGATGGAAAAAGGGGGATTGGCCGAACGTGCGTTCGTCCAGCGAGTCTGTAATGCCTTGTAGAGTTCCCGCCAGCCGGAGAAGTAGAAGTACCCCACCAGGAATTTCAGTTCCTGACTGTGTCGAATGAGGGTTTGGATGCGCTCTTTCAGATTTTGCTGTTTGGCGTTGGTGATGAAGTTGTGAGCCATACACTTTCCTCGATTCAGTGAAGGCGGGCAAGATGCGGTTTGAGGGCATTTTCCAGACGCACCATTGCGTCAATCATGGCGTCTTGAAGCGCATCCCAGTTTTCCTGGTTGGGAAGTCCGCCATGCCCATGAATCAGATAAGCAATGCGCGCCGCACGTTTCTCATCCAGACGCTGCCATTCCAATGGCGCGCCAAAACTGGCTTCGATTTGCTCTTTATGCTGGAGCAGAGTATCGAAATAGTGTTTGTTCTTTTCACTGTCCGCTGTATCAATATACAGTTCTACCCGGGCATGGTCTTTTAAAACGACATATGCCCAGGTAAATCCGCTTTTTCCGGCACCTGTGCTGATCCAGTGATCTTTGCCAGGAGAGATGTTGGCAAATAATGTGGATATTTGCCGGGCTTTCTTCAGCAAACCATCCCAAAACTCCATTCGCAGGATGTGACGGCGTGCCAGTTCCTTGCGCTGTTCGCCGATTTGGCGGCTCTCCGCGCTTGGACCAGCAATGACCGTGAAGAGCGGCGCAGGTGGGGAGTTATCAATGCGCACCGCTTCGACCTGAAGCAGGTAAAAAGAGGTATCGTCGGGCAGGGTTTCGTTGAGCCAGTGGACGGCTTTTTCGTGTTCAGGGCGCGGTTGGCTGGTGATCCAGATCGCTGTTTTGGCATCGTGGTTGCTCATGTAAGTGATGAGTTTGCCCAAATGGTCGTGATCGGTGCGCTCCAGTTGATTTTCGATGACTACCAGGTTGCCATCCGCATCTTCTGCCAGGATGTCCACGGCGAAATCCCCGGCGGCGGCTTCGGCTTCCACCAGTGAGAGGCGCAAACCGGTGGGTTCGGAAAGCAGGTCGAGGTTTTCTGCCAGCCAGCGGGTGAAGTTCAAGGCTTCGTGGCGCCAGACTTCGCGCAGGGGGACACGGGTGAGGCGAGCGATAGGATTCATGGTGGATCCTCCGATTGGTGATTACATGCTTTTGGCTTTGCTGATGCGATCCCATACCAGTTGGCAGACGGCGCGGTACACTTCCTTGCGTTCGTCTTCGGTCAACCCTAAAACATCAAAGACGATGTCATCCAGCGCTTTACGGTCGGGGAGCGGGTGGGGGACTTGCTCGGCGATGGGGATTTCAGAGTTGGGATCGATACCACATTCTTTAAAGACTGAAAATACTTTTCTGTTTAGCATTTTTATGATATCAAATGTACTAAAATTGAGTAAACATGGCTTTAGGCATAACATAGGCTTAATGTCTGGCCCGTAAGTTGTCAATAGTCCTTCTCCCAAATTTTTACGTCCAAAAATTTCAGAAATAAGAATTGCGAAGGTTGAATTTAGGAATATTTTGAGATTGTAGTCTTCACTCTTATTATTAGCATCTCCCACAAAGACTGTGTCACCAATGAGAATATCACCAACGATAATAGGAGTCCAATTGCGTTGATCCCGAAAGCGCATGAGAATAAAGCTGGATTTTGATTGTATCGGTAATCCCCACCAAGGATTGCGATTCCTTACACTTGGTCTTGTGTGATATTGAAGTGTTTCTCCCCAAGAAATATATTCCAAAGCTTTCTTCCCTTGCAATTCACTCTTAGAGAGATGACAATAGAAAACGACACTCGTTAGTTCAGATCCAAATACGCCATAGGTGCTACATTCCTGTAAAGATCGCAACACCGGCTTCAAAAATTCTTCTTCAATTTCCCCTTCCCAACCAGCATCATTCCGTACGCGCAACAACCCCGGCCGGGAACCCGGTCCTAAGGGGGTCAGGTAGAAAAATTCATTCGCGCCGGTTGTGAAACCTCGTCGAACTTCGGCAATATCTCCCAAACGCACAAGTTTCCCCTTGCCTTTCTCCAGAATGGTGAAATAGATTTCCGGCGCGCGCAGGTATTTGCCACCCCATTTATTGCCTTCGTACTGCCCGGCGGTTTGTAATTCCTTTTCCCCATCCTCTGAGCCTTCGCGCAGAAGTTCCACCGCACTGAGCGGCACCACGCGGTAGTCTTCAGTGCGGGCAATATCAAGGGCACGCTCTATTGCGATGAAGTTGTCAGAGAACGCTGCTTCTTCGAAGGATCGTTTGAACGCCACGAAGCGCACCACATGCTCAGAGGGTACCTCGCGCTCCGGCGCCCCGGCTACGCTGATGATGGTGTTCACATCGGCGCGCTCAAACGAACGTTTGGCGTGGTTGTCAATCACCAGGTAGAGCGGGGCTTTGCGCAGGAAGAATTCCTGCAGCCAGCCTCCATAGCCTACATCCAGCCAGGAATTGGAACAGATGAAAACGTGCACCCCCCGCGGATTGAGCAACCGCAGAGAGCGAATATAAAAGTAGGTGTACAGGTCGGAACGCCCGTCGGGTTTGCGTCCTTTCTTGAACTCGTCCAACCGTGCGTTCGATTTGGCAAAGTACTCCGGAAAATCCAGGCGCACCATTTCTTCCAGCGCCGCTTTGTAGTCTTTGGAACTCAGCCGTCCATTTGGGTCGCTGATGCTTTCCTGGCGCACATAGGGCGGGTTGCCGATGATGAGATCGAAGCCGCCTTGGTCGAAGAAAATCTCGGCAAATTCAATGGCCCAGATAAACGGGCGTTCGTCTTTTAAATTGCGTTTTTGGGCTTCCAGTTCAGCGATTTCGGCTTCCAGCGCTTCGCGCTGTGCTTTTTGGGTGGCTTGTACCAGATCTAAATCTTGTTGTGTAGGGTGGTTGTCCTCAAAAATATCAAGCTGTTGAGATGTAGGAGTCAGGAGCTTGCGGATTTCTGCCTTTCGGGACTCAATTTCCGCGTCCAGGATGGCGCGAAAGACGCTCAGTTCTTCCTGTTCAATCGGACGGTAATCGTTGCTCTGGTTGTAGAAGAAGTCACGCTTCTTTTTCTTCAACTCGGTAATCTGACGTCTGATGGCGAATGGCAGGCTGGCGTGCCCGTGGACCGGGAAGGTTTTACTGCCAATGCGCTGTACCAGCGAGTCACCGGTGCGTACCTTAAAGGTCAGGTTAGGCAATAAGGGAGTTTGGGAATCCTTGAATTTGTCCGGCATATCCACGAACAGCGTTAGCCAGAGACGCAGGTGGTTAATCCAAACTGCCCAACGTTTAACTTCCACGCCGTACAGCGAATTGGCAATGATGGCTTTCTTGCGATCGAAAGCAGATGGTGCTTGGGCTTTCAGGTCGGCAGGAGAGTTGTTACGGCTGTACAGGTTTTCGAGCACCTGGTCGAGCACCTGTAACATGCCAACCTCAAACGCTCCAGAACCGGCGGCTGGATCACAAACGGTGACAGATTCCAATTGTTTGGTCAGGGTGCGGATTTCTGCGGGGGAGAAATCGCCCTGACGCTGATACTCATCGAATTCCTGCCCGGTTCCGGCTTCGCGGAAGAAGAGGTGATAAAGATCTTCTTTTTGGATAGAGGTGGTTTGTTCAAGCCATTTGACCAGCGTCAGGCGGCACATCAGGTCCACTTCAACCCGCGGCGTATAGACCGCGCCCTGTTCTTTGTTGGTAATGCGCTCGAAGATAATGCCCAGGAATTCGGGATTGAGTTCGAGTTCTTCGTCGTAAAGTTCGTTTTCTTCAACGGTAAAGTTGTACTCAAAGAGAAAATCAAAGAAAGCTCCAATCACGCCATCCGGAAGCCACAATCCCTGATCATCTACTCCCCGCTTGCGCTTGAACAGTTCACCGTTCAGATAGGGCGCCATTTGCAAAATATCCTGCGTTTTCTGTGAAAACGGTGCATGTCCATAAGAGACTTTTCTTCCTGGCGGAGAGTTCAGCGCCTCAAAGAAGAGCGGCTCCAGCCATTCTTTATAAAAAGAACGGCTGGCACCAGTACTTTGATATTCTGCCCAGAAATCCTGAAGAAAACGCAGATTGCCTCCCAACCAGCCTTTCTTTTGCACAAATCCTATGAAGATGGTGCGAATGGTGAAAAGAAGGGCAAAGTCCTTTGCAAGGTCTTTATCCTCTGTTCCCTGCACTTTTTCCGCAATTTCATTGAATTTGCTCTCAAATTCTTTATAAAACTCGTCGGATATCGCTTCGAGGGAGAAGGTTTGCAGAATGCTTTCGAGCTTGTCGAAGCTTGCCCTGTTCATCTGTTGAACAAAGGTCTTGTTGGGCAGAGCCGGGTCAACGAAGAAGGTATATCGGCGGAAAGTGCTGAACTGACGGCGCGTGCCGTGATAGGAAACAGTTACCAGAGAGAGACGGAAGCGCCCCACATGATCATAAAAGGCAAAGATAGCAGCATTATGGTTGCTATCCTTGAGAATGCGTTTGACCAGTTCATACTGCTTACGTTTGCTGGAACGGGCAGTGAGTTCTTCTGAGATGTGAACAGTCCCTACCAAAACGGTTTGCGAGTGGGGTAATTCGATCACACCTATTTTCACGGCTTGATCGAAAGCATCATCAAGGTTGAGATAATTCGCAAGGTTCTCGGAAATTGCCCGAAAACTTGGGGCTTTCTGTCGTAAAAATATTGTCAATTGTTGAGAAGAAAAGGATTCGACGAGTTTTTGGACGTTGTTTGTGGTCATATCTATATTTTGTTCCGAAAAGGCATGAAGTTTGGTGAATTTGACTATTTTCGACCGCACATTTCACTTCGCTTGTGTGAGCGGCAAAAGTTTGTCATGCTGGTTTTGCCGCAACGCGACCCTCCTGCTTTCAGCGGCGGGGTTTATTTTTTTTCCTTTCACTTCACTAATATTGTATTCATGGAAAGGGGAAACGTCAATGTGCTTGCCGGGTTAAAATGGGTGGTGACGACACTTGTGCAAGGTAGGATGGAATGGCAAAAGAATAGCAGGTTTGCGCCTTCACCTACCGTTCGGTGTACACAGCGTGAAATATTCATGATGACCAACGAGTAAAACGTTTTTGGGATTCATTATCTGGCAGCCTTGCCCCTTGATTGAGCATTTTCCGCAGGGCAATCGTTGCCTGGTTTTGTGTAAGAACGCGGTGAAGCACCATTTCATCCAATACCCATAGCACTCCGTGAACCGGCACTCCCTGTGCTTTGGCAAGTTCATTAAGTCTTCGGTCACCGGTCACCAAAATTGCATCCAATGCCCGGGCGAGCAATAAGGCAGCCAGGTCAATGGCAGATAATTTGCGATAGACTTGACTTAACCGGTATAATTCCAGCATGTATTTGGGTTCAAGATCATGTGCTTGCAATCCCAGATTTTGAAGCGTTGTCCAATTCGGATGAATAAACTCTTCTATCGCGAAATCGGTGATAAAGAATTGGTATGGAAGACGGAAAACATCAACCAATATCCTGCCGTTCTCGAGATCGATCCAAATATTCGTGTCAGTTACCAGAACAGATGGCAAGGTCATTTTGCCGCGGTGCCTCCATCTCCCACGCCAGTTGTAATGGCTTGCCTAACAACTCCTGTGCCCTGGATCGCGAGATCAAATCTTCAGCCAGAGCGCGATAAATTAGCCGCTCCATCCGCATGGGCGTTTCAGCTGGATAAGGTTTTCCTGGTTCCTGGCGATACCAATCATTGGTGCGAAACTGCTGGAATAAACGCTTGGCGGTGTTTTCAGAAATAATGGAAAGATCCCTGGCGCGATAAATCCAGGCCTGCATACTTAAACCGTATTTGTGTTTGAGCATGTGCAGCTCGTTGATGTTGAGGTCCGTCCGGCTGGCGCCGAGTTCAAAACGAGCCGTTGCAGCTGGAACGAGGAAAGCCCCCACAAACCGATTGGCAGCTTGTTCTGGGGTAAGATCGCCTTGAACATCCAGGATCAGGTGCCCGAGTTCATGTCCCAAATTGAATCGCTGCCGGTCGCCTGGCAATTCTTGTTTGGTTACAATCACTGGATCGCCGTTTGCCATAAGAGTACAGGCATCAAAATGCTCGAAACCAGAGATGATCCCTACCTTGATTCCCCGGTCCTCCAGTAACTGGACCAGGTTTTCAATCGCATCGTAACCCAAGCTCCACAGATCGCGTAATTCTAGAGCAGCGATTTCAACCTCATCCAGTGAGGTCACTTTGCGCAGGATAAGGTTTGCTGCATGTTGCTCCTCCGGAAAAAGACTTTCAACCTCGAGATAACGCTCCACCCACTCCTGGATGCGCATCTCGATAGCTTTCTGCTGTTTGGCGCCCAGTACAGCGTGTTTTCGATATGCTTGAATTTGTACGGGTACCATGTTCGGGCGAAAGAAGAAATCCACCTTGACCTGCAATGCCTGAGATAGCCTTAGCAGAACGCCTGAGCTTGGCACAATCTGGTCTCGCTCATATTTTGAGATTGCCATGGCGCTGACCCCAGCTTTATCCGCCAGTTTTTGCAAGGACAATTTGCTCGCTTTCCGAGCCTGTTTAATCCGTCCTCCGATAGTCATGGTTACTTCCTTTTTAGTTTACATAATAGCATAAATTTTTCGATTTGTAAACTGCCGGTATGTTTGATTTCTCATTGCCGCCATATTGGGTGGGGGCGGAAAAGCATTATTATATTTAACCATCCAACAGGTTCTCGCTAGCCCATGCGGCTGAGAATGCGCCAGGCAAACAGTGTGATTCCGGGCGAGGGGGCTTTTTTCTGTCCAAAATCCCAGTCTTTCCATGGCGTCCAAACCGATTCGGGGGTGAAGCGACCGTTGGCGTCCATTTTGGCGCGCAAGTGAGCGCACATATCTTTGAGCCGCTCATCGCTGCGCAACCCGGGGAAGCGTGTTAGCACCTCCAACACGTGCAGCAGGTCATACCAGATGAATGGTGCTTTGAGTTTGCGAAAGTCTTTGCCCATGTAAAATTGATAAGGGTGTTGGGTTTCGCTTTCTTGCCACAAGTTCAGCAGCGCTTCGGCGCCAGGCTTTGCCGCCGGATGGTCGGGGGCGGCGACGCTGAGTAGCTTGAGCATGGCCAGGTTGGCAAACGGACAGGGATCTTGTTTGCGTCCGGGGCCGCGAAACTTGCCCAATTCTGGTGAGACGGCGCATGGCCAGCCGTTATCACGCACCAGGCCGGTCAGGTGTTCCAGCGCTGCTTCGATTGGCTCGCCCAATTGGTGCAGTGCATAGGCGGTGATGGGGGCATCGCATAGGGCCCAGGCCCATTGTTCTTTTCCATCCCCGCCATAGTGAGGCGAGATTTGCATTGGCAAGCCATAAGGGCCCTGGGCGGATGGGTGTGCTGTGACGCGCGCTACAATCGTTGCCATGCCGGGGTCTTGCCGCGTCAGGCCCAGGTCGGCCAGGAAGGCCAGCTTGTGAAAGTGTTGGCTGGCGCTTTTGTGACTGGCAAGCACTTCGCCGGGCCAGTTGGCCAGTTCGTTTACCAACGCTTGCACGTTGGGGTCGGTCAGCATTGCCTGTCGGGCGTGCTGCACATTCGGTTGCGTTTCCTCTTCACCGAGCAGGTCACGGCGGGTGCGATATGCAACCCAGGGGCTGCTTTCAAGCAGCCAGTTGATTGGGGCAGGATCCATTCGCTTTTCTCCAGCAATTGATGACTCGATTGTAGCACGAATTGGGTAACCTTCGGCGCGAATTTGCATCTACTGAACAGGCACGCTACAATAGGTGCAAGACTTTTTCAATTGGATGGTGCAGAATGGAACTGGCAATGATTGGCTTGGGCAAGATGGGCGCCAACATGGCTCGCCGCCTGTTGCGCAGCGGGCATCGGGTGCTGGGCATGGATCGTAGTGGCAAGATGGCGCGTCTGTTGGCGCAGGAGGCCGGGCTGATTCCGGTCGCGTCGTTGGCAGAGGCGGTTTCGGCGCTTGCGGCGCCGCGCGTGGTGTGGGTGATGGTGCCGGCCGGCGAGGCGACTGAGCTCGTCATCCGCGACCTGGCCGGGTTGTTGCAGGCCGGCGATACGATTGTGGATGGCGGCAATACGTTCTACAAGGACGATGTGCGCCGTGCGGCGGAGCTGGCCCCGCTTGGCATTCGCTATGTGGATGTGGGCACGAGCGGCGGGGTGTGGGGGTTGAGCGAGGGCTATAGCCTGATGGTCGGCGGGCTGCCCGAGGCGGTGCAGCCGCTGCGCCCGCTGTTCGAGACGCTGGCGCCCGCCCCGGATCAGGGCTGGGGGCATGTCGGCGGGGTGGGGGCCGGGCATTTCGTCAAGATGGTGCACAACGGCATTGAGTATGGCCTGATGCAGGCCTATGCCGAGGGCTTTGAGATCCTGCACGCCAAGCGCGAATATGACCTGGATCTGCATCAGGTGGCTGAGATTTGGCGGCAGGGCAGTGTGGTGCGCTCGTGGTTGCTGGATTTGACGGCGCGGGCCCTGGCTGAGGATGCCGATTTGAGCGATATCGTTGGCTATGTGGCCGATAGTGGCGAGGGGCGTTGGACGGCGTTTGAGGCGATTGACCTGGATGTGCCGGCGCCGATTATTACCCTTTCGCTGCAACAACGCTTCATCAGTCGGCAGAGCGAAAGTTACGCGGCCAAGTTGTTGGCGGCGTTGCGCAATCAGTTCGGCGGCCATGCGGTGCGCAAGGTGGCGGAATGAGCGATGCTTGTCAGCCGATCAGCATTGTCATCTTTGGTGCCTCGGGTGACCTGACGGCGCGCAAGCTCATCCCGGCGCTGTACAACAATTTCCGCAAGGGCCGCCTGACGGGCTGTGCGCACATCGTCGGCTTTGCCCGCCGCCCCTATGATGATGAGAGCTTCCGCAGCTTGTTGCGCGCCGCGCTGCAGCGTTTCAGCGCCGAGACGTTTGACGAAGCCATTTGGCAGCAGTTTTCGGCCATGCTGCATTACTTTCAGGGCAATTTGGATCAGGCGGGCGATTTTGGCCGCTTGAAAGAATACCTGGCAGAGCTCGAAGGCGGGGGGGCGCATCGGCTCTACTATCTGGCAACCGCGCCGGAGTTTTACGCGCCGGTTGCCGGTGCGCTCAAGGCGGTCGGCATGGCCGAGGAGCAAGCTGGCCTGTGGCGGCGCATCATTGTCGAAAAGCCCTTTGGGCGTGATTTGCAGTCCGCCCGTGAGCTGAACCGTCAGCTGCACCTGGCCTTCGATGAGCAGCAGATTTATCGCATTGATCATTATTTGGGCAAGGAGACGGCACAAAACATCCTCTTCTTCCGCTTTGCCAACGCCATTTTCGAGCCGGTTTGGAACCGTCGCTACGTCAACAATGTGCAGATTACCGTGGCCGAGACGGTGGATGTGGGTAGCCGCGTCGGTTATTACGATGATTATGGCGTGCTGCGCGATATGTTCCAGAACCATCTCTTTCAGCTGCTGGCGTTGGTGGCAATGGAGCCGCCGGCGGATTTCGATGCCGATGCAATTCGCAACGAGAAGGTCAAGGTGTTCCGCAGCATTCGCCCGATTGCCTGGCAAGACACGGTGCGCGGCCAATATGAGGGCTATGCCCAATCATCATCGCAGACGGCGACCTATGCGGCGCTGCGGCTGTTCATTGATAACTGGCGTTGGCAGGGGGTGCCATTTTATCTGCGCTCTGGCAAGGCGCTGGCGCACAAGACTTCGGAGATTATCATTGAGTTTCACCGTCCGCCGCATTTGATGTTTCACCTGCCGCCGGGCAATGATTTCAACCCCAACATGCTATCGCTGTGCATTCAGCCGGATGAGGGGATTCATCTGCGCTTTGAGGCCAAGCTGCCCGATTCGGATCAGGAGATTCGCTCGGTGGATATGGAGTTTCACTATCGTTCGGCGTTCCAGGGCAGTTTGCCCGAGGCGTATGAACGCTTGTTGCTGGAGGCGATGGATGGCGATGCGTCGTTGTTCACCCGCTCGGATGGGATTGAGGCTTCGTGGCAGCTAATTGACCCGCTTTTGGCCGCTTGGGAAGTTGAGCAAAAGCCGCCCCTCGTGCTATATCGGCGCGGCAGTTGGGGGCCCGAGGCGGCAACCGAGCTGCTGGCCCGCGATGGCCGCACCTGGCACTTGGGCTGTGTCGATTCCAAATCGCCAAGCTGCGCTGAGGATTGACCAATCGGCTAAGCCTGGCCCCTTTCCAGTGAATTTTGAGATTCTGTGGCATAATTATCCGTGAGGATTGTGTTATGCCGGATGCTGAGGCTGTTGAAAAACCGATCGTTTATCTTGTGCATGGCGAGGACACGCTGGCAATGCGCAGTTTTGTGGCGACGTTGCGCGAGCGCATGGGCGACCCCGGCATGGCCGAGTTGAATACGCAACAGCTGGATGGCAGTGTCGTCACGGATGAGCAGCTGCGCGCGGCGGTGAACACGCTGCCGTTTCTGGCGGAGCGGCGCCTGGTGATCGTTGAACATCCGCTGGCACGGCTGAACAGCGCCCCGGCGCGGCAACGCTTTTTGGATCTGTTGCAAGGGCTGCCGCTGAGCACGGCGTTGGTGCTGTTGTTGCCGGATGAGAACGAGCCGCGCCGCGGTTGGAAGAATTATCCCGAAGATCATTGGTTGATGAAGTGGGCCGCCGAGCAGGGCGGGCGGGTGTTTGTGCGTTCGTTTCGCTTGCCGACGGCATCACAAATGCCAGCATGGGTGCAGCAGCAGGCCAAGAAGATGGGCGTTTCCATCAGCCATGCCGCGGCGGAGGAGCTTTCGGCCTTGCTGGGCGGGGATACGGAGCGGGCGAGCCGTGAGCTGGAGAAGTTGGCCGCCTATGTCAACCGCGCTCGCCCGATTGAGGTCGAGGATGTGCAGGAACTGGTCGCTCAGACGGGCGAGGTGGATGTGTTTGGCATGGTGGACGCATTGGGCGAGGGCGATACGCGCCGGGCTTTGCGTTTGTTACAGGGCTTGTTGCAGGTGCAAGATCCGTTTCAAATCTTTGGCATGATGGTGCGGCAGTTTCGGCTGTTGCTGCAGGTGCGCGAGCAGTTGGATGAAGGCCGCTTGGGCGAGCCGCTTTCTGGCATGAAAAATGCACCCAAAGGGGTCATCCATCAACTTGCCCGGCAGGCGCAGCGTTTTTCGATGGCAGAGCTGACCCGCATTTATCACGATTTGCTCGATGTGGATGAGCAGATGAAGAATGGGGAGGTAGACCCCGTCACTGCGCTCGATCGTTTCGTTGCCGGTTTGGCCTAAGGAGGCACAAAATGACCCGTTTGCCCAAGACCTGGCTGCGTTTCAGCATTTTCTTGCTGTTGCTGATGCTGCTCGCTTCGTTGTTTGGTTGCCGCCGACCGAACGCGTCGGCGCAAAGCTCTGTGCTGATCGCAACGACCCCGCCCCCGCCGCAACAGGCGTTGGAGCAGGCCCTGAAGGATGCAATCGCCGAACGCGAAGATGCGGTGATGGGCTTTGTCATCTATCAGGTGCGCATTGAGCGGATTGTCTATGATCCGAGTGGCAACCTGGCGGTGCTGTGGCTGGCAATGGTGGACCGCGAGACGGGCGAGGTGGTCGAATCGGAGCCGGGCCTGGCGATTGCCCGCCGTGCTTCAGCAACAGAGCCATGGAAGATTTCCATGCAGGTGGATGGCGACTGGCTGACCATGCTGGAGACCGTGCCGGATACGTTGCTTTCTGCTGATCAGCGCCCGGCCTTTGCTCCGCCGCCTGTTCAGGCGGTTGTGCACACCTTCAGCGGCTATTACTTGCCCTGGGCCTATGGCACCTCGCGTCGCCTGACGCAGAGCATCGGTCACAAATACATTTATGGCAATTGTTCCACCTGCCTCTATTCATTCGATTTTGCCGACGGGACGATGTTCCCGCTGCTGGCCGCCAAGGGCGGGGTGGTCAAATATGCGAGCTGGAGCTGCCCCAATAACGATCACAGTTGCAACAACTACCTGGTGCTGGAAGATGCGAGCACAACCCCGGTGAGCTATCAGCTGTATTTGCACCTGGCCTACAATTCCATCCCGCCGGCGTTGCGTCAGGTGGGCACGCCGGTGCAGCAAGGGCAATTCATCGGCAATGTGGATAACACCGGCGCAAGCACCGGCCATCACTTACATTTCCATGTGCACACGACGCCGGGTTCGTGGTTTGGCACCTCGCAAGACATCACGTTTTTGGATGTGGATATCAATGGCGGTCGGCCGCGCATGTGTGTGGAGACGCAGCTGTCTTCGTCACTGCCGGGCTGGTACCCCGATTGTCACGCCGGCGGCGATTGGTTCACCTCTGGCAATGTCGGCGCCAACCCGCCTGCCGCCGGGCTGGTCATTCCAAGCAATGGCGCCTCGGTCACGCAGCCGGTGTTGACCCTGGGCGGCACCGCTTCTGATAACGTGGGCATCAGCCGGATTGAGGTGTTGGCCAATTGGCAGGGCAGCTGGCAGACGGTGGCGCCGCTGACCTATTCCCCGGCGCAGCCAAGCGTGACCTTTGTGAGCAGTGTGGATTTGTGCGCCTTGGGCATTCCCAACGGGCCGGTGGATTTTGCCGTGCGCGCCTGGGATGTGGAAGGCAACGTGACGCCGGGCTTGCCGGGCGTGCGCACTGTGGCCAAGAATTACGCCTGTCCGGTGCAGGCGGCGACGACCTGCGAGCCGGGGGCGGACGAGGTGGCGCTGTTTGCTGAGCCGGGCTATCAGGGGGCGTGTGCGCTGTTCAATGCAACAACCAACAACGGCTCCGGGGCGGGCTGGTACAGTTCGTCCAATTTGGGGCTGGTGGGCAACAACAATGCCGCCTCGCTCAAGGTCGGCAGCAACGTGCGCGCCGTTGTCTACGATAACAGCAACTTCACTGGCCGTCCGGCGGCATTTGAGCAGAATCAGGCCAACCTGGATGATGACCGGTTGGGCGGCAACGATCGCCTTTCGGCGCTGATTGTGCAGCCGCGCAGCCTGGCCCCCGATGCGCCGGTGATTGATTCGCCGCGCAATGGCACGAACCTGGCGCCAACCGCAGCTGATTCGTTGGTGGCGGCGTGGTGGCGCGGCTCGGCGGTGGAATATCGGGCGACGTTGAGCGGGCCGCTCAGCAAAACGACGCCGGGCTGGATTGTGGCCAACAACTGGTCGCTGGGCAGTTTGCCGCCCGGCAGCTACACCCTCAAGGTGGAGGCGCGCAACAGTGGCGGCAGTTCGCAGGCGAGCTTGAACTTCAACGTGGCCCCCGGCACACTGTCCGGGACGCCGGTCAGTGCACCCTATACGGCCAACTTTGAGGATGGCGCCCCCGGTTGGCTGGCAACTGGCTTGTGGCGGCAGGCGCAAACGACCGATTACGTCCCGCCGCTTGGCAATGCTGTGCTGAACCTGGATGATGATGTGGAATTCGAGGCAAAGAGCGTCGAGTTGGCGCAGCGCGGGCAGGGTCAATCTGCGCCGGGCTACGGGGGGGTGCAGGCGCTCAATCGCTATTGGGCTTGCAACAACGGCGTGGATTATGCAGATAGTCAAATTTGGGGCAGCGACCTGACTTCGCCGCCGATTGTTTTGCCGCCCGGCAGCCCGTGGTATTTGCGCTTCGACACCTACACGCACACCGAAACTTCCTTCCCCATTTGGGATCGGCGCCTGGTGCAGATTTCGGTCAATGGTGGCCCGTTTGAAGACCTGTATCAGCTTTGGGATGAGCCGCAACAATTCTGGGGCAGCAGTCCGGCTTTGGATCTTTCCGCCTATGCCGGGCAAACGGTGCGCATTCGTTTTCACTTCGATACGATCGACTCTTATTACAACAGCTACGGCGGTTGGTGGGTAGATGCATTCCGCATCACCAACGAGGCCCCGCCAAGCGATTGCCTCGATCCGCAGCCCAACGATGACCCGACGCAAGCCCTGCCGCTCTCCGTCAACCAAACAGTGAGTGGGCACATTTGCCCTGCCGGCGATGTGGATTTCTATCGCTTCGATGGTCAGGCCGGTCAGCAGGTCGCCTTCGATGTGGATGCGCAATCCATCGGCTCGGCGCTCGACCCGTACCTGTATCTGTATGACCCTTCGGGGGGGCTGATCGTTGGGCAGGATGATGAGGTGCCCTATGAGCTGATTGACCCGCTTTTGGGCTACACCCTGCCGCAGGATGGCAGTTACTACGTCAAAATCAAGGCCTGGAATCACCCCGGTGCCGGTGGGGCGGCCTATGCCTACAACCTGCGCGTGGTGCAAGATGTGCAGCCGCCGCAGGTGGTGATCAGCACCCCGAATGGCAACCTCATCCCGGCCGGGGCGTTTAGCCTGACCGCCAATGCCTTCGACGAGGGCGGCAGTGGCCTGGCGCGGGTTGACTTTTACGTGCACCGCCCCAATTGGGAGGTCAATCAGTGGCTCTTCCTGGGCAGTGATGCGGATGGCAGCGATGGCTATCGCTGGACCGTTGACCCGGCGCAACTCGGTTCGCTGGTCGGCGGGGCGCTGTATGTGCGCGCCGTGGATGGGGCGGGCAATTCCTGGGGCGATCTGCGCGTCAATTTGCAAATTGGCACCGACTCAACCCCGCCGCAGGTCGCCTGGCGACCGGTCAGCAATCCCTTGCCCTCCTCGGCCATCTTGTTGCAGTGGAGCGGCAGCGATGCCGAATCGGGGTTAGACCGCTATGAGCTGGAATATCAGCTGGCCGGGGCAAGCTGGCAAGTTTGGGGAGACCTGGGGCCGGAGACAACGCAGGCCTGGTTCTTGGGTGCGCCTGGCACCATTTACAATTTGCGTCTGACGGCGGTGGATCGCGCTGGCAACCGGGCGAGTGCCGTGCAGACGCTGGTGTTCGATATTGCCTGTGCGCCGGATGCCTTCGAAGATGGTGATGATCAGCCTGGCACGGCGCCGTTGGCTGGCCCGGAATGGAGTGAGCATAGCCTTTGCCCGGCGCAGGATGAGGATTGGCTGCGTGTCCTCGTCACGCGTCAGGGCCTCAGTGTTCAGGCAGAGCCCTTGGGCGGCGGTGCAGCCGTCATTTTGGAGCTGTATGATGTCAGCGGGCAGGTGTTGCTGGCGCGTCAGGCGGCGAGCGGGTTGCAGCAGCCAACTGCCCTGGGACGCCCCTTGCCGCCCGGGGAATATCGCCTGCGCATTCGTCCGCTGTACCCAACGCTGGCAGGCAGCGCGGCGCGCGTGCGGGTGCGCGTGATGGATGGCCTGGTGCTCTTCCTGCCGGCGATTGTGCGTTGAAAGAAGCAGCGGCGCACACCTTAAGGAGAGCGATGAGAATTCTTCGCCTGTTGGGCGGGGTGCTGGCTTTGGTGCTGTTGGCGGCGGGCGTGACAAAAACGCCCTCCCCGCCGCTTTCGGCTTGGGAACGCGCCTTGCAGCAGGCCGTGCAGGCCCGGCAGACAGCGGTGTTGGCTTTTGTCGTCTATGATGTGCACATAGACCATTGGGAAAGCAGCCGGGATGGCCGTACGGTGTTGCTCTGGCTGGCGCTGACGGAGCGCCAAACCGGGCGACGCCTGGCTACCGAGCCGGGCCTGGCCATCGCGCAACAATGGGGCGACAATGCCGAGGATCCCTCCGCTTGGAAGCTGACCTTGCAGGTGGATGCGGACTGGGCTGAGACCCTGGCCGCCCTGCCGCAGGAGCTGTTGAGCGCAGACCTGAAGCAAAATTTTGCTGCGCCGCCATCGTCGGCGGTGCAGCAGCCGCTGACGTTCAGCGGCTATCGCCTGCCCTGGGCGGGCGGGCGCGCCAAATTGCTTGAGGGCAGCATTGGCCATTTCCTCATTTACTTCTCCTGCCGCTATCCTTCCGATTGCTACTATGCCTTTGACTTTGCCGATGGGACGATGTTCCCGCTGCTGGCAGCGCGGGCAGGCGAGGTGTGGCGCTTTTACGATGGCTGCCAAAATGGCGATCACAGCTGCTCCAACTACATCGTCCTCAAGGATACAAGCACAACGCCGACCTCCTATCAGCTCTACTTGCACATCGCCCATGCTTCCATCCCGCCCGATTTGCGGGTTGCCGGGGCGCCGGTGCGTCAGGGCCAATACATCGCCAACGTGGATGATACCGGCTACAGCACCGGCCATCACTTGCATTTTCACGTCTTCACCAACCCGACGACCTATTATTGGGGGCCCTCGGTGGATATTACCTTCGACGATGTCAGCGTCAACGGTGGCCGCCCGCGCACCTGTTACGAGGCGCAGCATTGGCCGGATTATGGGCAGGAATGCATTCCGGGGGATGGCTATGTCTCCGGCAATGTTGCTGCCTACCCGCCCAGTGGCGGGCTGAGCGCGCCGGCGCATGGCACAACGCTGAGCGACCGTTGGCTGACAGTCACGGGGTGGAGCAGCGACCGTGAGGGTGTGCAGCGCGTTACCCTGTTGGGGCGCTGGGCCGGTGTTTGGCACGAACTCGGCAATGCCGCGACGACGGCAACTTTTCAGACGACGCTTGACCTGTGCACCTTGGGTGTTCCGGTTGGGCCGCTGGAGCTGGCCATGCGCCTGGAAGACCTGGAAGGCAACGTGCTCGGCCCGCTTTCGGCGCGTTCGCTGCTCAACAATGCGACCTGTGCCGCAAACAGCGCCCCGACTTGCGTGCCGGATGCCGATCAGGCGGCCATCTTTGCCGACCCGAATGGGCAGGGCGCTTGCAAGGTGTTCGATGTCGGCAATTACAATTCGCCGGGCGAATTTGGCAGCGTTGGCAACAACAACATCGAGTCGCTGCGCGTGGGCAATCAGGTGCGCCTGCTGTTGTTTGGCAACGGCTACTTTGCCGGGCGCGAGGAGAGCTTTGAGGCCGATGACCGAAACCTGGCGGATAACCGTGTTCAGGCCAATCAGGTGTCTTCGTTGCGGGTGCAATGGCGTAGCGAATTGCCAGCGCTGCCGCAACTGACCCTGCCAAACAGTCCGACCGCAGCCGATTCGCTCGTGCTCACCTGGCGGGGCGAGGGGGCGCTGCGCTATGCTGCGCGACTCTATGGCCCGAATGACGCACAGCAGCTGTTTGCCGAACAACCGGCGAGCGCGCAGGTGTTTTGGTCGGTGGGCAGCTTGCCGCCGGGCAGCTATCGTTGGCAGGTGACCGCCGAAAACGCCGCCGGTAGCCGCAGCGCTGAGAGCAGCTTCACCGTTTTGCCGGGCAGCCTGCCCACCCTGCCGCCGCAGTCTTTGCCCTATCAGCAGGCCTTCGATGTTGCCCCGGCAGACTGGACGTTTGGCAATGGCTGGACCTGGCGCGCCGGCGCGGCGGCCTTTGGCGATGGCAGCAGCTATGCCGGGGCGGGCGACCTCACCTCGCCGCCCATCTTCTTGCCGCCGGGCGGGCACTATGGATTGCGCTTTTGGCAGCAGGTTGGCGTGGAAGACCGGCAAGCATTTTGGGATCAGCGCCGCGTGCAGCTGAGTGTGGCCGATGGCCCGTTCTTCGACCTGCCCAATGGCTTGCTCTTCGGGCAGCCGAATGATGTCTGGCTTGAGTCGCCAACCTTTGACCTTTCTGCTTATGCCGGGCAGACGCTGCGCCTGCGCTTTCATTTTTCCACCCTGGATGACGCGTTCAATCAGGGGCTGGGCTGGCTGATTGATGAGGTTTGGGTGGGCGAATTGCCGCCGCCTGCCGACTGCACGGAGCAAACGCCGGATGATACCCTGGCAACAGCGCGCAATTGGCCGGAGGAAAGCCTGTCCGCTGAGCTTTGCCCGAATGGGGATGTGGATGTGTATCGCTTTGCTGGCCTGCCGGGGCAGCCGTTGCAGCTGCGCAGCAGCGGGCTGCCGTTGCAGCTGGAATTGCTGGATGGGCAAGGGCAGCTGCTCGCAGCTGATGTCGGGCAGCTGTTTGCCGTTTTGCCGCAGCAGGGCGATTATTTCGTGCGCCTGATGGCTGCTGATCATCCGGGCGCGCAGGGCAGCTATACCCTGGCGCGGATGGTGGATGTGACCCCGCCGACGCTGACCTGGCTCTTGCCGGGCGATGGCGGTTGGGTGCCGGGCGCACAGCCCTTGACCGTTGCTGTGCAGGCCGAAGACCTGGGCAGTGGCATGGCCTGGGTAGATTTTTACTGGCACAGCGCAGACTGGCTGAACGCCAACTGGATTCCGCTTGGCGCGGATGCGGATGGCCGCGATGGGTGGACGGCCTGGCTCGCCCCGGCGCTGCTCGGTGAGATGAACGGCAGTGCCCTGGTCGCGGTTGCCGTAGATGCAGCTGGCAACCGCCGTGCTGCCTGGCTGCCCTGGTTGCGCGTGGATGAGCAGCCGCCTTCGCTCAACCTGATGCCGCTGCCGGAGCAAACCGCCTCAACTGCGGTTGAACTGACCTGGCAGGCGCAGGATGCACAGTCGGGCCTGGCTGCGCAAGAGCTGACGTATCGCCTTTTGCCGGGCGGTGACTGGCAGGTGTTGCCGGTTGAGCTGCAACAGCGCCGGGCATGGTGGTTGGGGCATTTTGGCGAGGCGGTTGAGTTCCGTCTGCGCCTGTGGGACCGCGCCGGCAACCTGAGCGAGCAGCACACGCAGACGGTGCTTGAGGCGGCGTGTACTGCCGATGCGGGCGAGGAGGACGATGATTTGCCGCAGGGGGCGCTTGCTCCCGAGGCCGTGTCGGTGCGCAACCTGTGCGGGCTGCAAGACCCCGATTGGGTCGTGTTTCGCGCCGTGCAAGATGGCCCATTCCTGGTGCTGGCACAGCCTTTGGGCGGCGGTGTGGCGTTGGAAATGACGCTGTTTGCCGGGGATGGACAGACGCAGCTCAAACAAACCCGCCCGGTTGGCCTGGGCGGCGGCGGTTGGTTGCTTTGGCCGGGCGGGGTTGCCGGGCAGGTCTATCGCCTGCGCCTGCGCTCAGCGGACCCGGCACTGGCGGGTAGCGCGGCGGCCTATCAACTGCGGATTGACTCGCCGCCGCGGATGCTGTTTTTGCCGGGGGTTCTGAACGAGCGCTAGTCCGGCTTGCTGGGGTTCAAGTACAGGCGCATGGCGTGCGGCACACTTTCAAAGCCGAGCTGCTCATAGACGAAGCGCCCTTCGGCACTGGCATGTAGATACGCTGTGCCAACGTTGTTGCGGCGCAAATAATCCAGAATCGTGTTCATCAGCGCGGTGGCAATGCCTTGCCGTCGCCAGGCCGGGTCTACATACACGCTGAGGATGTAGCCCTCGCGCCCGCTTGGGTTGCGGATGCCGGGCAACTTGGCGTGCAGGATGACCGCCGCCGAGCCGATGACCTGACCATCGCCTTCGGCCAGCCAGGCAGAAAATTCTCCGCTGGGCAGGGCGCATTGCAAATAGTCGGCGGTTGGCTGACGCAACGCCTCCATTTTTGCTTCATCTACATCGCTATGCATACTGCGGAACATGTCAAAACGACGATCAATCAGCACGTCAATGTCGTCTACGGTAGCGGGGCGAATCGTCCAGGTTGATGTCATAGCAAAATCCTATTGCGAAGGGTCGAAAATTAGCGCCTGAAACAGAATCAGGTCGCTGTGTGTGTCGCGCAGCTGACAGGCAAACGGGCGGTCGAAGGTGAGTTCCAGCACTGTGCTGTGCAGGGCGCCGCGCTTCATCACCATGGCGGTTGCTGCAGCGGCCTCGCTGCCTTGTTCATCCACTTCCAGGCGGGCTTTGTGCACGGCATGGCTGATGAACAGCCCGTGCAGCCCCATGCCGCTAAAGTCAGCGCCCGATTCAAAGGCGGCGCGGATGCCGTTGGCTTGCAAGGCCGGAATCAGGTCCAGGCGGCTTTCCAGGGCAAAGCGCGGCAGGCGCACCCGCACAGTGTGCGGCGTAAAGGTCGGCTTGTTCAGTTCGTCCGGCTGCATCAGCAGGTCAGCCGGGCTGCCCTGTTGCGGCAGGAACAGCTCCATGCAGAAGCGGCCATTGCCATAGGGCAGGCAAACAGCCTGAAACCGCTCGGTTTGTAGCACGGGCAGTTGTCGCTTCTGTTGCATGAAAGGCAAGGGGCGCGCCTCGCCGTCCAATCGGTGGAAGTTTGCCAGGGTTGTGCGTTGCGGGTCAAAGGGGTGTTGCCATTGCCCTTTGAAATACAGGGCATTGACCAGAGCCAACACGGCGCCGATCAGGTCGGCGGGTTGCAACAGGTCGCTGATTTTGCCGCGCGTTTGCGCCGAAACCCAGGCGTTGATGCGCTGTGCGGTGTCTTGGGGGTCGCCAAGTTGTGCAAGCTCGGCGGCCAGGGTGCGCTGACAAAGCGACACGAAGTCGGCGGATAGTTCTTGGGCACTCCACAAGCCATTGGCGCTGTGCAGCGTCACGTGTGGGTCATCGGAGGTGATTGCGCAGGCGCGCAGGGCGGTTTCGGCATCTGTCGTCCCCAAACCCAAGGCGGCGCTGAGCTCGGCGGCGGTTTGCTGCCGTGCGCCGCTCCATGCCATCAGCAATGCAGCTGTGATGCTGAGCGGAGAAACGATCCGGTTTTGGGCGGGCTCTGTCTGCGTCCAATGGCGCAAGAGCCGCAGCCCAAAGTCATTCCAGGCGAGGGGCAGGTCTGAGGACGACATGGAATGGGCCGTTTACTTGTAGCCGAGGATGGCCGGGCGTTTTTCGGCCCAGGCCAGGGCATGGCGCACCGCGTCTTCGATCGAAAGCTGTGCTTTCCAGCCCAAGAGACGGGCGGCTGTATCGGCGTTGGCATAGGCACCGGCCACATCGCCGGGGCGCGGCGGCATTTCGCGCTTGTTGATCGGGTGGCCGACGACGTTCTCAAACGCGGTGACAAGTTCGCGCACCGTCACGCCATTGCCCGAGCCGAGGTTGATCGCCAGGTATCCATCGGCGCCGCGCTCACCGGCGCGTTCGAACACGGCATCGAAATCGGTCAGGGCCAGCACATGGGCGTTGGCCAGGTCCCAAACGTGGACGTAGTCACGAATGCCTGTGCCGTCGCGCGTGGGCCAGTTGGTGCCGGTGATATCGAAGGCGGGCAGTTTGCCGATTTCGGCATCTACCATGCGGGCCAACACCAACGAGGGGTTGGGCACATGAATGCCGGAGCGCAGCTTGGGGTCGGCACCGATGGGGTTGAAGTAGCGCAGGGCAATGCCTTTCATGTCATAGGCAAAGCAGAAGTCTTTCAGGATCATCTCCATCATGTACTTGGTGCGGGCGTAGGGGCAGTTGGGGCGCAGCGGGGAATCTTCGGTGACCATGAAGCCGGGCACGGTGTCATACAGCGAGGCCGAGGAGCTGAAGACAATGCGCTTGCAGCCGACCTCGTTGAGCGTGTGGAACAGCTCAACCGATTTGGCGACGTTCTCGCGGTAATACTCGTAGGGGCGCTCGGTTGATTCGGGGACGACGATCAGCGCGGCGCAGTGAACGGTGGCGTAGATGTCGGGGTGCTCTGTAAAGATACGCCGCACCGTTTCGGCATCGGCAATGTCGGCGTGATAGAAAATGCGTCCAACCGTGAACGCTTTTTGTCCGGTGATGAGCGAATCGAGGATGATGGGCGTATGCCCGGCATCTTCCAACGCCGAGGCGATGGTGCTGCCAATGTAACCGGCTCCGCCGGTGATGAGGAACTTCATGTAAAACCTCCGTGAAGCGAAATTATGGCCCCGTTGAGCAGGGCAGCGCGGCCAGCGCGGCTTGCTGTTCGGGGCTGTTGGGTGTTTCGGCGCGGATGCGCTGCCACAATGCGCACAGCGGCGGCTGCATCAGCGGTGTAACGGCCAGAGAATCTTGGGTGAGCTGAACGGCTTCGTCCCAGCGGCCCAGGTGAGCATAGCCTTCGATGAAGGGCATGCGCTCAGCCGGGTCGTTGGGATAATCGCCCAGGGCAAAGGCAGCATCGCCCAGCTCGGCCACGGTCTGCCAATCGCCTTGTTGACGGGCAAGGTCGGCGCGTTCGAAGTAATAGCACCAGCCGTGAGATGGTTCGCTGCCATATAGCGTGACCGGCAGGGGGGCAGTCGGACTTGCCTCAATCCAGCGCGCATCGGAGAGGGCGGCGGCCTCGCGCAGCTGTGCCGGCAGCATTTGATTGTCACGCTCAATGAGCGGGTCGAGCACGCGCAGGCAGGCGGGCGGGTTGAAGTAGAAGGCCACGACCTGATCGGTGTTGCCGTTGAAGGGCGCAACCAAATAATCTTTGCTGAAGGGTTGCCCGGGCAGGTAGCTCTTCAGCACGCGGCCTTCGCGCACGGAGGGCCACAGCAGCAGGTACTCGAGGGCCGGTTTGGGGCTTGTGCCGCCATAGATCCAGTTCAGCGGTGCGGTGAGCGAATTGTCGGAATAGGCGCGCATTGGCAAATCGTTGGAGAACAGGGTCGTGCCGGGTTGCAAGGCCGGGGCGCGCCAGCTGAGTTGCCAAAACAGGCTGCGTTGCGTGATCCAATCGCGGCGGTAGATGTTGGCGTTGAGGAATTGTGCCCCAATCGAAAATGCCAGCAGCAGTGGCAGGGCGAGGCGCGCCGCCCAGCGCCCCCATTTGCGTTGGGCAGGCAGTTGCTCGAGCAGCCCGGCCAAGAGCAAGCTGCTGCCGAGCAGGAAGGGCAGGGTGAAACGGTCGTTGGGGAAGCTGAGCCGCGGCGGCAGGCCAGTCAGCCAGAAGGGCCCGCCCGCAACCAGCAAGCCCAGTGCGCCCAAAAGCAGCGGCTGCCAGCGCTCGCGGCGGTCGGCGGTTGTGTTGTGCGGGCTGTGCCAAAACAAGGCCAGCAGCCCGGCCAGGCTGAAGCCGACCAGGGCGGCAAACAGCAGCATGGTTCGGCTGCCCTGCTCGGCCCCCGGCAATTGAAAGGCGTGCAGCCAGGCGCCCACGCCAGTGACCCACAACGAGCGCAATACCTCGCCCATCAGGGTCAAGGGCCCGCCCAGGTTCGGTTGGTAATTTTGCGTTTGGTAGGGGAAGAAGAACGCCCGCCAAATGCCAACGCCGAAGAAGAGCAGCAGCGGCAAGAGCAGGTGGACGTTGCGCACAAGCTGCCGCAGCGGACGGCGTTCGGGCGGCAGGCGCATCCACAACAGCAGCGGACGTAAGAGCTCGAGCAGGAAGAAATATTCCATCGTCAGCAAGTTGACGAATGAGAGCAGCAGCGCCAGGCACAGCCAGGCAAGCCGTCGTCCGGCGGAGGTTGCCTCCAGGGCGCGCAGGCTGGCATAGAACGAAAACAGCAGCGCCGAGAAGACGATGAAGAAATGGCCATACATCAACCCGATCGGTTGCTGCCCAAACCCGGGGTAGACGAGGAAGAGCAAGGCGCTGCTCAGCGCCAGGCGCGGGCGGCCCGGCCAGGCACGCCGCACCAACAGCCAAAAGGCCAGCGCACTGACCCAGCGCCAGAACAGGCCAAACAGTTGCCAGGGCCAGGGCGTCAGGGTTGGCAGCAGGCTTGTGCTGAGTTGGTAGAGCAGACCCCAATAGGGGCGGTTGGTCGAAAAATAGCGCGCCAACCCCTCGCGCCCGTAGGTCGTTGCAATCCAGGCGAAGGGAAAATCATCCCAATAAAAGCCCAGGCTGCGGAAGAGCAACCCATAGCTGAGCACGGTCACCATCAGCAGGAGGAGCGGCGCACCGGCGCCATACAAAAAGGTGCGCAGGCGCAGCAGCAGGGCTTTCATGGCTGCTCCTTGTGCTGCGCACCATAGGTTTTGCGGATGAGGTAGATGGGGCGGCGTTTGACTTCTTGGAAGATGTAGCCCAGGTAAGCGCCCAGGATGCCCAGGCTGATCATAATCGTGCCGCCAACGAACAGCAGCACGAACATGAGCGAGCTCCAGCCGGGGGCCAGCCCGCTTGACCGGCCGGTGACCCAAAAGCTGAGCACGTAGATGGCCTCGAGCAGGGCCAGCAGCAGGAAGAGCCCGCCCAGCGAAAGGGCGGCGTAGAGCGGCACGAGCGAGAAGGAGAAGGTCGCGTCGAGGGCTAGCTTGATCAGCCGACGCACCGAGTATTTGGATCGTCCACCCAGGCGCTGCGCCGGAATGTAGGGCAGGATGACGCTGCGGAAGCCAATCCAGGCGACCATGCCGCGCAAAAAGCGATGATATTCGGGCATTTGGCGCAAGGCCAACAACGCCGGACGGGCGAGCAGGCGAAATTCGCCCGAGCCGGGCACGATGCGCGTGTTGCCGATGCTGTTGATGAAGGTGTAAAATGCGTCTGAAGTCCAGCGTTTGAAGGGCCCGGCCTGTTGGGCGCGGGCGCGCTGCCCCAGCACAACTTCATAGCCCTGACTTGCCAGGGAAAGCATTTCGCCGATCAGCTCGGGCGGGTGTTCCCCGTCACCATCCAGCGAAATGACGTAGTCGGCATCGGCATAGTCCAGCCCGGCGGTCACGGCAGCCTGCTGACCGAAGTTGCGGCTCAGCTCCAGCACAATCAGGCGCGGGTCTTGGGCGGCGAGGGCTTGCAGACGTTCGCTGAGGCCATCGCCTGAGCCGTCGTTGACGAAGATGATGCGAAACGTGTAGGGCAGATCGGCAATGGCGCGGCAGAGCTGCTGATAAAAAAGCGTGATGGTTGCTTCTTCATTATAAACGGGGATGACCAGGTCAACAGAGGGCACGGCAGGCAGCTACTTGCGGATGAAATGAGGTAAGGGATCGGGCAGGGGCAAAGAAAGCTCAACCAACCCGGCAAATTGGCCGTTTTGATACCAGGGTGCTTGAAAGATGAGCTTGCGCAGGCCGTTTTTCTCGATCGTGTAGGCATTGCTGCGCGGCGGTTGGGCGGTGAGCAGGGCGTGCAATTTGCTGCGCGCCGGCTC
>Ga0208695_1000449_pt1 | contig 44967 bp, 40 predicted proteins | sample AD_UKC111_MetaG_FD_184449 | JGI IMG/M metagenome (GOLD analysis project Ga0208695, IMG submission 184449) | Active sludge microbial communities of municipal wastewater-treating anaerobic digesters from Hong Kong - AD_UKC111_MetaG (SPAdes)... | ecosystem: Engineered > Bioreactor > Anaerobic >... | reverse complement strand
GGGCTGAAACTGGATGCGGTTCATCGCCATGGCATCGCTCCTCAAGGGTATCAAACCATAACTGTACATGTATACAGCAACCAATCCAACCCCTCCTGAGCCAGCTTGCTAATCAGGAGTCGACTTAAGCCGAATAGTTCGGTAAGCCCTCGTCAAATCGTCATCGCAGGCTAAAGCTGTTATCACAAACGATGTGGTCGGCGCCGGCACTGACGCCTCTGCGATAGCCTTTATCACGGGCCCGCACACCGCTGGCAACAGACAAGGATGACTGTGAATCTGGCTGACTTTTCCGCTGAGGCGCTGACCCGCGCTTTCCGCCGCCGAGAGGCTTCTCCTGTTGACGCCGCCGCTGCCGTGTTCCGCCGCCTGGACCAGTGGCAACCAAAGATCAACGCATTCTGCTTCGAGGATCGCGAGCGCACGCTGGCCGACGCCCGGGCTAGCGAGGCGCGCTGGCAGGCGGGGGCACCGCTGTCGCCGCTCGACGGCGTCCCGATTTCGATCAAGGATCTGATCCTGACCAAGGGCTGGCCGACGCGGCGAGGTTCGCGCACGATTGATCCCACGCAGCCATGGAACGATGACGCACCCAGCGTTGCGCGCTGCCGCGAAGCGGGCTTGGTCATCATCGGCAAGACCACGACGCCGGAGTTCGGCATCAAGGGCACCACCGACAACACGCTCACCGGCGTCACGCGCAATCCGTGGAACCTTGAGCGCACCTCGGGTGGCTCGTCCGGCGGCAGTGCGGCGGCGGTCGCGGCGGGCATCGGGCCGCTATCGATCGGTACCGACGGTGCCGGCAGTGTCCGCATCCCGGCGGCGTTCTGCGGTGGTTTCGGGCTCAAGCCGTCATTTGGCCGCGTACCGGCGTGGCCGCTGTCGCCCTTCGGCACCGTGGCGCATCTGGGGCCGCATACCCGAACGGTGACCGATGCCGCCATGCTGATGAACGTGATCTCCCGGTCGGACGTGCGCGACTGGACATCGTTGCCGTTTGACGCTCGCGATTACACGGTGGGACTGAACGATGGCATCCGTGGCCTGCGTGTGGCGTTCAGCCCGAAGCTTGGCTATGTGAACAACGTGCATCCGGCAGTCGCCGCCGCCGTCCGCCGCTCGGCGGAAAAGCTCGCTGAACTGGGCGCCCACGTGGAGGAGGTCGATCCCGGTTTCGACAATCCGCTCGAAATCACCATGAAGCTCTGGTTCATTGGCTCTGCCACGCTCTACGGCGGCATGACAGCCGCGCAGCAGGCGCTGGTCGATCCGGCGCTCGCCGCACAGGCAGCGGCGGGCGCCCGCGTTACTGTCCCAGAACTGCAAGCGCTGACCAAACGGCGCGGTGAACTGGGCATCCAGATGCGCAAGTTTCACGAGCGTTACGACCTGCTGGTCACGCCCGGCGTCTCGGTGCCCGCGTTCAAGGCGCGGGCGTCAAACGAATGGGATACACCGATCGAGCAGTTTCTCGACTGGACGCCGTTCTCCTACCCGTTCAACCTCACGCAGCAGCCGGCCTGTGTCTGCCCCTGCGGCTTTGACGATGATGGCCTGCCGCTCGCCACGCAGATTGTCGGCCCGATGCACGGTGACGCACTGGTGCTGCGCGCGGCGCGGGCGCTGGAGTCGGCGCAGCCGTGGGCGACAATGGCGCCTCTTTCCTGAGCCATTGCCGCCATGCCTGACATCCTATCCCTCGGCGAACCCTTGTGGGAAATGAGCGCCATTCCGTCCGAGCCAGGCAAGTACACGCTGGGTTACGGTGGCGACACCATGAATTTCTGCATTGCCGCCGCTCGGCAGGGCGCCAGTGTCGGCTACATCACGCGGGTCGGTAACGACCCGTTCGGCGCGCAGTTGCGCGTGCTGTGGGAGGACGAGGGCATTGATTGCTCGCAGGTCGAGGTGGATGATCGTGCCAGCACCGGTGGCTATTTCATCCACCACGGACCTGCCGGGCACCAGTTCAGTTACGCCAGGGCCGGCTCGGCAGCGACCAAACTCGCGCCGGGTGACATTGACCCCGACATGGTGGCCGACGCCACGTTCGTGCACGCCAGCGGCATCACCCAGGCCATTTCCGAGACAGCGCGGGCGGCGGTGTTCTCGCTGTTCCGCGAGGCGCGCAATGCAGGCGTCAGCACCGCGTTTGACGCCAATGTGCGCACCCGGCTGTGGACGCTCTCCGAGGCACGCGAGGCGCTGGCCGAGATCCTGCCGCTGACGGACTATTTCTTTCCGTCTTTTGAGGACGCCCGCGATCTCTCCGGCAGTGAGGACTACGAGACCATCATGAAGTGGGCGCACAGTCTCGGCGCACAGGTCGTACTGCTCAAGCTCGGCGCCAAGGGTGTGCAGATCAGCCAGGGGCAGGGTGCTGACGTGATCCAGATGGCGTCATTCGTGGTCGATACTGTCGATGCCACGGGCGCGGGCGATTGCTTCGCCGGCGCCGCGATTGCGCGGCTGGTAGCGGGAGATGCGCTGCTCGACGCCGTCCGCTATGCCAACGCAGCAGCGGCGCTGACCACCACTGCCTATGGCGCGATCGCCGCGATCCCGAATCGTGATCGCGTCAAGGCGTTTCTGGCAGCGCAGGTATGAGCACCGGCCGTGCCATTGCGCTGATCGCGCACGACCGCTGCAAGCCCGACATGGTCGCCTTCGCTCGCGCTCACGCCGACGCGTTGCGCCGCGAGACGCTGATCGCAACGCGTACCACTGGCAGCTTGCTGGAACGCGAGGTGGGGCTCGACGTGGAATGCGTGCTCTCCGGCCCCGAAGGCGGCGACCTGCAGATCGGTGCCGAGATTGCCGAGGGCAATATTGGCGCGGTGATCTTCCTGCGCGACGTGCTCACCTCGCAGCCGCACGAGCCGGACATCACCGCATTGCTGCGCGTTTGCGATGTGCACAACGTGCCGGTGGCGACCAATCTGGCGACAGCGGAGCTGGTGATCCAGTCTCTGGGCCGATAGGCGCGCAGATCAGGAGAATTTCGCCGGGCGTTTCTCGATGAACGCGCGAATGCCTTCGACAAAGTCGTCCTTGGCGGCGCAGTTCGAAAAGCTCTCACGCTCCGCGTTGAGCTGCTCGCTAAGTGAATTGCCTAGCGACGTGGTGAGCAGTCGTTTGGCGCCAGCCATCGAGCCGCGTGCGCTCGCCGCCAGACTGGCCGCGATACGATCGACCGTTGCATCGAGCTCGGCAGCAGCGACGACCTTGTTGACCAGACTGAGTCGCAGCGCTTCGTCTGCCTTGATGCGCTCCGAAAGCAGCACCAGCTCCAGTGCCTTTTTCACGCCGACGATGCGCGGCAGGAAGTACGACTGGCCACCGTCAGGCGTCAGGCCAATGGTCTTGTAGGCACTGGCGAAGTAGGCATCGTCGGATGCGACAGTGAGGTCGCAACCGATGGCCAGACTCAGGCCGAAGCCGGCGCAGGCGCCGCGCACTTTGGCCACCGTGATGACCTCCGAGCGCTGCAGCAACTCGACGCCAGCATGTACCGTGCTGATCAAGTCCATGAAGTGCTTTTTGCGCTCGCTGCCGGGTTCCGAGAGCGTCTCGGCAAAGCTCTTGATGTCGCCACCGGCCATGAAATGTTCACCGGAACCCTGCACGATGACGACGCGGATCGCCGGGTCCTGCGTGACACGCTGGATCGCTGGTACGAGCGCGCGGGTCATCGCCATATCCAGCGCGTTCAGCGCTTTCGGCCGGTTGAGCGTGAAGGTGGCAACACCAGCAAGCGCGGGATGCGGTGCGATCAGGATCGGCGAATCGGGGGAACTGAAGGAATCGGGCGAGGGCATGGTCACGTGAAAACCTCGAAAGCTGTGCGGACAGTGTTGAAGTGAATGTCGACGATATCGGCGACGTTGTGAGCATAGCCGCCCGCCATCGTGACCGTGACCGGGATCGCCCACTCGCGGGCGAACGTGAGCACGTAGCGATCACGCTCCGCGAGCCCGGCCTTGCTGAGTTTGAGCCGGCCCAGGCGATCCCCCTCAAAGGGATCCGCCCCGGCCAGATAGATCATCGCCTCCGGCTCGAAGCTGCGGACGATGCGCGGCAGATGGTCACGCAGGGCGGCGAGGTACGGCGCGTCGGTGCAACCGTCGGGCAATTCGACGTCAAGCGAGCTCTGCTCCTTGCGCACCGGATAGTTGCGCTCGCCGTGCATGGAGAAAGTGAACACGCTGGCGTCGCCGTCGAAGATGCGCGCGGTTCCGTTGCCCTGATGCACGTCGAGATCACAGATCAGCACGCGACCAATGGTGCAATCGCGCTGCAACACGCGGGCGGCCACGGCCGCGTCGTTGTAACAGCAGAAGCCCTCGCCGTGGTCGGCAAAGGCATGATGCGTGCCGCCGGCGAGATTGATGCCGCAGCGGTCGCGCAAAGACGCGCGGGCAGCGGCAATGGTGGCGCCGGCCGAACGTCGGGCGCGCTCGGCCATGCCCGGGCTCCATGGAAATCCAATCTGGCGCACCTCGCTGGGCGTCAAGGTGCCGTTCGACATGCGGGCGACGTAAGCCGCATCATGGGCGAGCAGCAGCTCGTCGTCGCGCGCTGCTGGCGCTTCTTCCAGCGTTTGTGGCGCGAAGGTCAGTACGGCTTCCCGCAGCATCGAATACTTGCGCATGGGAAAGCGGTGACCATCCGGCAGCGGCAGGACGAAGTGGTCGGCGTAGAAGACCTTCACCGCTTTGTCCCCTCGCCCCTTGTGGGAGAGGGGTCGGGGAGAGGGGGCCGTGGCGACGCATCCAGCGTGTTGCCTGTGCCAAGGTCACCCTCTCCCCCGGCCCCTCCCCCCTCCAGGGGGAGGGGAGTGGCAGCCTTGAATGGCGAACTCTCGTTCAGTTCTTCCATGGTGTGCGCGATACCCACCGATTCGCGTTTCAGAAAGTGGCGCACAGCATCGGCAAAGCGCCCGTCGGCCAGCCAGTGCGCCGAATGGGTTGCTACTGGCAGCAGCCCGCGGGCGAGCTTGTGTGCGCCCTGGGCGCCACCTTCAAAGTGCTGAAAACCATTCGCGATGCACCACTCAATCGGCTGGTAGTAGCAAGCCTCGAAGTGCAGCGAACGCAATGCCTCCAGCGTGCCCCAGTAGCGACCGTAGGCAGTATCTCCGCTGGCAATGCACAGTGACGAACAGAGGGCCCGGCTGTCACGTTCCCCGATGAACAGCACCGCCGCGTCACCCATGTCGCGACCCATGCGTTCGAAGAATTCAGCGGAAAGATAAGGTGTTGAATGATGCGCCGCGTAAGTAGTCTCGTAGCAGCGGTAGAAGAATGCCCAGTCCTCCGCGCTGATTGCAGCACCGCGGCTGAAGCGCCAGTGCACACCGGCCTCCTGAACATAACGCCGGTCTTGCCGGATGCGTTTGCGTTTGTCGTGCGTCATGCTGGCGAGCAAGTCGTCGAACGTCCGGTAGCCGTGGTTTTGCCAGTGAAACTGCACACCCTGCCGCAGCATTAGCCCTGCGTCCTGCCACTGCGCTGCTTCAGCGACCGACGGGAACAGCACATGCAGGCTCGACACCTGTAACTGCTTCGCCAGCTCAACCGCGCCGTGCATCAGCGCGCGCCCAATCTCGTCGTTAGTGGCCAGCACACGCGGCCCGGTGCACGGCGTAAACGGCACTGCTGCGAGGAGCTTGGGGTAATAGTCGCCGCCCGCGCGTTGCCAGGCATCGGCCCAGGACCAGTCGAACACGTATTCGCCGTAGGAATGTGCCTTTAGATACAGCGGCAGCGCACCTTGCAGCAAGCCCGAGTCGTCGCGGGCAATCAGGTAGCGCGGTGTCCAGCCAGTTCGTGGGCTGGCGCAGCCTGTGGTGTGCAGTGCGTGCAGGTAGGCGTGAGATAGAAAGACGTTGCCGCCGGCACTGGCGACCAGAGCATCCCACTCCGCTGCAGGGATGTCTGACAGCGAATCCACGACTTCGATTTGCATGGGCAGATTGTGCCGTATGACCGCGAGCCAACACTCCTGTCCCCAAAGGCGCTGCCCCTGACGGCAAGGCAGACTTTCAAGCACGGAAGTCTTCCCTGCGACGCAGGGGAGATGTCGGCGTAGCCGACAGAGGGGTTGTTGGCGACCGGCGACCATTTGAGCGAGCCACCGCCTCGACCCCTCCGACGCTTCGCATCACCTCCCCTGCCGCACAGGGGAGGCTCTATGGACCCCTACAATTCACCGCATGAAAGCTGTCATTGCACAACTCAATCTTCTGGTCGGCGATCTCAAGGGCAACGCCGCCAAAATCCTCGATGCGGCGAAGTCCGCTGCGGCCGTCAATGCCGATCTGCTGCTGACCCCCGAGCTTTCCATCTGCTCCTACCAGCCGGAGGATCTGCTGCTGCGGCCTTCGTTCATTTCTGCGTGCAAGACAGAGGTGGAGGCGCTGGCGACGCAACTGCCGCCGACGCTCGCGGCGATTGTCGGCCTGCCGTGGCGCGACGAGACCGGGCTCTACAACGCGGCGGCCGTGCTGCGTGGCGGCAAGATTGAGGCGATTTATCGCAAGATGGATCTGCCCAACTATTCGGTGTTCGACGACAAGCGCTACTTCGAGCACGGCAACGCGGCGACGGTGGTCGAAGTCGGCGGCGTCCGCGTTGGCTTGCTGATCTGCGAAGACATCTGGTTCCCGCGCGCGGCGGCGCTTGTCCGCGAGGCCGGCGCGCAAGTGCTGGCGGTCATCAACGGTTCGCCCTATGACACCGAGCATCTCGACGGCCGCGAGGCAGCATGCAGGGAGCGCTGCGGTGAGCAGGGGTTGCCAATCCTGTTCTGCAATCTGGTGGGCGGGCAGGACGAGATTGTTTACGACGGCCAGTCGTTCGTGATGGACGGCAAGGGTGAGGTGGTGCAGCGCTTGCCCGGCTTTGTTGATGCGGTCGCTGTGGTCGAGTTTGCGGGCGCTGTGCCAAGGCCGGTGCGCTACAACCTGCCGCAGGGCCGCGTTGCCGACGTTTATGCCGCACTGGTGCTGGCGGTGAAGGACTACATCAACAAGAACCGCTTTCCGGGCATCGTGCTCGGGCTCTCGGGTGGTATCGATTCGGCCGTGGTGCTGGCGATTGCGGTTGACGCGCTCGGCCGTGATCGTGTGCGCTGCGTCATGCTGCCGTCCAAGTTCAATGCCAGCATCAGCCTTGAGGACGCCCGCTGGATGGCGGGTGTACAGGGCGTGCGCTACGACGAAATTCCGATTGAGCCCGTCTACGAGGCCTTCGAAGCAGCATTGGCCGACCAGTTCAAGGGCTACCCGGTGGACGCCAGCGAGGAGAACCTGCAATCGCGCATCCGCGGCACCATTCTGATGGGCATCTCGAACAAGACGGGCTTTCTGGTGCTGACCACCGGCAACAAGAGCGAGATGACCACAGGCTACGCCACACTCTACGGCGATATGGCCGGCGGCTTCGGCGTGCTCAAGGATTGTGACAAGGAACTGGTCTACGACCTCGCCAACTGGCGCAACACGCTGGGCCGCGTGATCCCGGAACGCGTCATCACCCGTGCGCCATCGGCCGAGCTGCGCAACGATCAGACCGATCAGGATTCACTGCCCGAGTACCCGATTCTCGACGAGATCATGGCGCTTTACATGGAGCAGAACCTTTCCGCCGCCGAGATCAAGGCCAAGGGCCTGCCTCCGGCGGATGTGGACAAGGTGGTGCGATTGCTGCGCATCAACGAATACAAGCGCCGCCAGGCTCCTGTCGGCCCGCGCGTCACGCCGCGAGGCTACGGGCGCGACTGGCGGTACCCGATTACGAGTGGGTGGCGGGAGTAGTTTTCCTCGGCGCGGGGTACCGTCAGGCCTGTTGGCTTTTGATGAAGAAGCCCGCCAACGCTGGGCTTGAAGCTCGAATATTCCGATAGTCGACTTCTGTGTTTTTCTATTGCCTAGCCCATATTCAATGCGTCTCAGCGTCAATTGCTGATCAGCGGGAAATTTCCTTGACGTAAATAGTTTAGGTGTCAATAATTCGTTCAATTCGAAGCCCGACCAACGGGAAAAGGACGAATGAGCATGCGAATCCTGTGCATCGGTGGCGGACCGGCGGGCCTTTACTTCGCGCTGCTGATGAAGCTGCAGGACCCGGCGCACGTGATCCGGGTGGTCGAGCGCAACCGGCCGTTTGACACCTTTGGCTGGGGCGTGGTCTTCTCTGACCAGACGCTTGGCAATCTGCAACTGGCCGATCCGGTAACGGCGCAGGAGATTAGCGACGCTTTCAATCACTGGGACGACATCGACGTTCACTTCAAGGGCAGCAAGGTGCGCACCACCGGGCACGGCTTCTGCGGCATCGGTCGCAAGCGGCTGCTGAATATCCTGCAGGCACGGTGCCAGGCGCTTGGCGTCGAGCTGGTGTTCGAAACCGACGTCACCGACGATCAGGCGCTGGCGGCGGAATTTGGCGCCGATCTGGTGATCGCTTCTGACGGGCTCAACAGCCGCATCCGCACCCGCTATACCGACACCTACCAGCCGGACATCGACACCCGGCTCTGCCGTTTCGTCTGGCTCGGCACCAAAAAGACCTTTGACGCCTTCACCTTCGCCTTCGAGAAGACCGAGCACGGCTGGTTTCAGGCGCATGCCTACCGCTACGACGCTGAGACGTCCACTTTCATCGTGGAGACGCCGGAAGCAGTGTGGAAGGCGCACGGCCTTGACCAGATGGAGCAGCCGGAGGTGGTGGCATTCTGCGAGAAGCTGTTCGCGAAGTATCTTGATGGTCATGCGCTGATGACCAATGCCAGCCATCTGCGCGGCTCGGCGAACTGGATCCGCTTTCCGCGCGTCATCTGCAAATCGTGGGTGCACTGGAATGGCGACGTACCCGTGGTGCTGATGGGCGACGCGTCGCACACGGCGCACTTCTCGATCGGCTCCGGCACCAAGCTCGCGCTGGAGGATGCCATCGAGCTGGCCAACTCGTTCAAGCGGCACGGCGCTGGTGACATGCGCGCCACCCTGGCGGACTACGAAGCGGTGCGTGGCGTTGAAGTGCTGAAGATCCAGAACGCAGCGCGTAACTCGATGGAGTGGTTCGAAAACGTCGAACGCTACACCGGCATGGACGCCGAACAGTTCACCTATTCACTGCTGACCCGCTCGCAGCGGATCAGCCACGAGAACCTTCGCTTGCGCGATGGACAGTGGGTCGGTGGCTACGAGCGCTGGCTCGGCGGTAGCGAGGCCGCCACGCTGCCTATGCTGCTGCCATTGCAGGCGCGCAGCCTGACGCTCAAGAACCGCATCGTGGTGTCGCCGATGGCAATGTACTCGGCAGTGGATGGCGTGCCGCAGGACTTTCATCTGGTTCATCTTGGCGCACTTGCCCTCGGCGGCGCGGCGCTGGTGTTTGCCGAAATGACCTGCGTGTCGCCAGAAGGCCGCATCACCCCCGGCTGCCCTGGGCTCTGGAATGACGAGCAGGCGCTGGCGTGGAAGCGCATCGTGGACTTTGTGCATGGCTCCAGCGATGCACGTATCGGCATGCAGATCGGTCACAGCGGCCCGAAAGGCTCGACGCAGCTGGGCTGGCAGGCCACCGACGAGCCGCTGGCCGAGGACAACTGGCCGCTGCTGGCGGCGAGTGCGGTGCCGTACGGACCGCAGAATCAGGCGCCCAGGGCGATGACGCGCGACGACATGCACCACGTCACCGGGCAGTTCGTCGAGGCAGCAATGCGCGCGGCGATGGCCGGTTTCGACTGGCTGGAACTGCACTGCGCGCATGGCTATCTGCTCTCCAGCTTCATCTGTCCGCTGACCAACCACCGCGATGACGAGTACGCTGGCAGTCTTGAGAATCGCTGCCGCTATCCGCTCGAGGTGTTCCGCGCGGTGCGTGCGGCGTGGCCCGAGCACCTGCCGATGAGTGTGCGTATCTCGGCGCATGACTGGGCGCCCGGCGGCAATACGGCGGACGATGCAGTCGTGATTGCGAAGTTGTTCAAGGAGGCCGGCGCTGACTTCATCGACGTGTCATCGGGGCAGACCACGCGCGATGCCAAACCGGTGTACGGCCGCATGTACCAGACGCCATTTGCCGATCGCATCCGCAATGAGGTGGGTATCCGCACTATCGCCGTTGGAGCGATCACCGACGGTGATCAGGCCAACAGCATCATCGCGGCCGGGCGGGCTGACCTGTGCGCGGTCGCGCGCCCGCATCTGGCCGACCCGGCGTGGACGCTGCATGAGGCGGCAAAGCTTGGCGATGTCGGAACGTCCTGGCCGAAGCAGTATCTGAGTGGCCGTGACCAGCTCTACCGCAATCTGGCGAAGGAGCGCGCAGTTGCGGCGGCGATGGCCGGGCTGTCGGCAGCTGAAGTCGCTGCGAAGCAACTGGAGCAATGAGCGTGGCGGACGTGAATCAAGGCCCGCTCGCCGGACGGCACGCTGTCGTCACCGGAGGCTCACGCGGCATCGGTCTTGCGATTGCGCGGGCGCTGGTGGAGGCTGGCGCGAACGTCACGCTGATGGCGCGCGATGCAGTGCGACTTGAATCAGCTATCGCCGTATTGCGGACAAGAGCCACCACTCAGCGCGTTTTTGCGGTTGCCGTGGACGTTGCTGATGAAGCCTCAGTCAACGCTGCGTTTGCTGCGGCGCGAGATGCCAACGGGTCGATCGACATTCTGGTCAATAACGCGGGCGTGGCCGAAAGTGCACCGTTTGCGAAAACCTCGGTCGAACAATTTCAGCGGCTGATCGACATCAATGTCAAGGGCGTCTGGCTCTGCACCCAGGCGTTCGCCGCCGGCTTGCCGAAAGACACCCGGGCAGATGCCCCGTGGCGCCACGTCGTCAACGTCGCCAGCACGGCAGCGCTGAAGGGCTACGCGTACGTCGCCGCCTATTGCGCGGCCAAGCACGGCGTGCTTGGCCTCACGCGCGCGCTGGCGCAGGAATGGGCGCGACGGCGCGTGACGGTGAACGCCGTCTGCCCGGGCTACACCGATACCGACATCGTTGCTGCCGCTGTGGCCAACATCACCGCCAAGACCGGTCGCGACGCCGATGCCGCACGCGCGGAACTGGCCCGCAGCAATCCGCAGGCGCAACTGGTGACGCCCGAGCAGGTAGCCAATGCGGTGCTGTGGCTGGTGAGCCCCGGCGCGGAATCCATGAACGGACAGGCGATCAGCGTCTCGGGCGGAGAAATCTGATGGATCTGGAAGCACGCCTGCATGCCGACCACGGCGACGAACTGCGCCTTTGGCTGCGTATGCTGACCTGCACGCAACTCATCGAGCAGCGCGTGCGCGCACGGCTGCGCGAGCAGTTCGAAACCACGCTGCCACGCTTTGATCTGATGGCGCAGCTTGAGCGCGTACCGGAAGGGCTCAAGATGAACGAGCTGTCACGTCGTCTGATGGTGACGGGCGGAAACGTCACCGGCATCACCGACCAGCTGGAAGCCGAAGGCATGGTGCAGCGGGTGCCGGTTGAAGGGGATCGTCGTGCGCTGCTGATCCGTCTGACGCCGGCTGGCCGCAAGGCTTTCGCCGACATGGCGCACGAACACGAGAGCTGGATTGCAAGCGCTCTCGGCGGACTGAGCCACCGCGAGGTGGACTCGCTTTACAAGCTGCTTGGCAAGGTCAAGCAACACCTCAATCAACCGCACACCGAAACCACAACGGAGACTGCCTGATGCGCGCCGACAACCCAATGGCACCTGGCTTCCAACCACTGGCCGACTATCAGGCCAGACACTTCCACTTCGCCGTTCGTGGTGAGCCAGACCAACGTGTCGCAGAGATCACCCTCAATCGCCCCGAGCGCAAGAACCCACTGACGTTCGATTCGTATGCCGAGCTGCGCGACCTGTTCCGCGATCTGGTCTACGCGACTGACATCAAGGCGGTGATCGTACGCGGCGAGGGCGGTAATTTCTGTTCGGGTGGCGACGTGCACGAGATCATCGGTCCATTGACGAAGATGTCGATGCCCGAGCTGCTCGCCTTCACACGCATGACCGGTGATCTGGTGCGAGCGATTCGCCAGTGCCCGCAGCCGGTGATCGCAGCGATCGACGGCATCTGCGCCGGCGCCGGCGCAATGGTCGCGCTGGCGAGTGATTTCCGTCTGGGTACGCCGAATGCGAAGACCGCCTTCCTGTTCACCCGCGTCGGGCTGGCCGGTGCCGACATGGGGGCCTGCGCGCTGCTGCCGCGCATGATCGGGCAGGGGCGGGCCTCGGAGCTGCTGTTCACCGGCCGCGCCATGACGGCGGACGAAGGGCTGGCCTGGGGCTTCTTCAACGCGCTGCACGCCTCGGATGCGCTGACTGGGGCCGCACAGTCGCTGGCGGACTCACTGGTCAAAGGCCCGACCTTTGCGCATGGTATGACCAAGACCATGCTCAATCAGGAATGGTCGATGACCATCGAGCAGGCGATTGAAGCCGAGGCGCAGGCACAGGCCATTTGCATGCAGACGCAGGACTTTCACCGCGCGTATCACGCCTTTGCGGCAAAGCAGAAGCCGGTGTTTGAGGGGAACTGAATTTTTGTTCCCTCGCCCCCGTGTGGGAGAGGGTTAGGGAGAGGGGGCACGATGCGTCCGGACCAGTCTCATTTGTCATTGCCATTCTTCGATGATGTCCACCGGCAGCTCGGCGAAGACGTCGCCGCTTGGGCGTCCGCCACTGCGCCGCAAATAGACGAACGGGATGATCGCGCCGCATGCAAAGCGTGGGTGCAGGCGCTCGGCAATGCCGGTTTCCTGCGCTGGTGCGTACCGTCTGCGTATGGCGGTGCGCTCGCGGCACTAGATTCGCGCGCGCTCGTCGTGCTGCGCGAGACGCTCGCGTTCCATTCGCCTTTGGCGGACTTTGCCTTCGCCATGCAGGGCCTCGGCAGCGGCGCAATCACGCTGGCCGGAACGGACGCCCAGAAACAGGGCTATCTCGGTGCGGTCGCCCAAGGCCGGAAAATCGCCGCCTTCGCGCTTTCGGAGCCGGGTGCTGGCTCGGATGCCGGCTCGCTCGCGACCACGGCGGTGAAGACAGCTGATGGCTGGGTGCTCAATGGCGAGAAGACCTGGATCAGCAACGGTGGCATCGCCGACTTTTACTGCGTGTTTGCCAAGACTGAGCCGGACGCCGGGACGCGCGGCATCAGCGCGTTCGTTGTTGATGCCAGCGCTGCGGGCCTTGACGATAGGCGGCACATTCCGGTGATGGCGCCACATCCACTGGCAACCGTCATGCTGCGCGATTGCGTCGTGCCCGAAACCGCACTGCTGGGGCCGCTCAACGGCGGCTTCAAGCTGGCGATGCAGACGCTCGACATCTTCCGCGCGTCGGTTGCTGGCGCTGCGCTGGGCTTTGCCCGCCGTGCGCTGGTGGAGGCGACGCAGCACGCACAGCAGCGGCGCATGTTCGGCCACACGCTGGCGGATTTTCAGTTGACCCAGGCGAAGCTCGGTCAGATGGCTGCTGATGTAGATGCCGGTGCCTTGCTGACTTATCGCGCTGCCTGGCTGCGCGACGACGCGGTGCGGCGTGGCAGCAATGCGCGTATCACCGCCGAGCCCGCGATGGCCAAGATGACAGCCACCGAGAACGCGCAACGGGTGATCGATGCCGCGCTGCAAATGCACGGTGGCCTGGGCGTCATGGTGGGCAGCAAAGTTGAATCGCTGTATCGAGACATTCGCTCGCTGCGCATCTACGAAGGCGCCACCGAGGTGCAGCAGTTGATCATCGGCAAGCATGTGTTGTCGACGCTCAGTGCGGCCGGGCAATAGGGCAAATGGGGCAAAAGGAGAACTGTTGATGACGACGCAGATGGACCGCTTCGTTCACGACCGCATGCCGGCAGTCGCCGACCTGCCGCAGATGCTCTACGAACTGCCCGAGCTGCAATTTCCCGGCAAGCTCAACGCCGTGGTGGAACTGCTTGATCGGCATGTCGCGGGCGGCGACGGCGAGCGAGTGCTGCTGCGCGACGCGCGCGGCGTGCTGACTTACGCGCAGGTGCTTGACCGCGTCAACCAGACGGCACGAGTGCTGATCGAAGATTTCGGTCTGGTCACAGGAAACCGCGTGCTGCTGCGCGGCGGCAACAGCATTGATATGGCGATTGGCTGGCTGGCCACAGTGAAGGCCGGGCTCATCGCCGTAGCGACCATGCCGCTGCTGCGTGCGCGCGAGCTGGCTGCCGTGATCCAGAAAGGCGAGATCGGCTTCGCACTCTGTGCCAGTGCGCTGCTGGATGAACTCACCGCTGCGCAACGCGACTGCCCGACATTGAAGACGATCGTCAGTTTTGATGACTTGAAAGCGCGCGCCGCAAACAAGAGCACCGATTGCCCGGCTGCCAGTACCGACGGCGACGATGTCGCGCTGATGGCCTTCACCAGCGGCACCACGGGAACGCCCAAGGCGGCGCTGCACACCCACCGCGACCTGCTGGCTGCCTGCGAGGCCTGGCCACGACACGTGCTCCGTGCTACACCGGGCGACATCGTTGTCGGCTCGCCGCCGCTGGCGTTTACCTTCGGCCTCGGCGGCTTGCTGGTGTTTCCGATGTGGGCAGGCGCCAGTGTGTACTTCGCCGACGGCGCCTATACGCCGGAATCGATGGTGGAGACCATCCGCAGCGTGGGTGCCACCATCTGCTACACGGCGCCGACGTTCTACCGGCGCATGGCTGCGTTCGCGGAACGAACCAGACTGCCCACGCTGCGTATCTGCGTCAGCGCGGGCGAAGCACTGCCGGACGCCACACGGCAACTCTGGAAGCAGGCGAGCGGGATCGAGATGCTCGACGGCATCGGCGCCACCGAGATGTTCCACATCTTCATCTCCAGCCAGCCCGAGGACGTGCGCCGTGGTGCCATTGGCAAGGTCGTTCCCGGCTATCGGGCGCAGGTGGTCGACGAATCGGGGCAGCCGCTGCCGCCCGGAACCGTGGGCAAGCTCGCCGTGATTGGCCCGACCGGTTGTAAGTACCTCGATGAGCCCCGGCAGAAGAAATACGTCGTCAACGGCTGGAACTACCCCGGCGACTCGTTCATGATGGACGCCGACGGCTACTTCTACTATCAGGCCCGCGACGACGACATGATCATCACCGCGGGCTACAACGTGGGCGGCCCCGAGGTGGAGAATTGCCTTGCGCTGCACGAGGCGGTGGCTGAATGCGCGGTCATCGGCAAGGCCGATGAAGAGCGCGGCATGCTGGTCAAGGCCTATGTGGTGCTAAAGGATGTTGCTGCTGCCAGCGATGCCACGCGGGTAGCGCTGCAGGACTTCGTCAAGGCCAATCTCGCCCCTTTCAAATACCCGCGCCAGATCGAATTTGTGACATCGCTGCCGCGCACCGAGACGGGCAAACTGCAGCGCCATCGCCTGCGCGAAATGGAACGCAACGCGTCGATCGCATCGGCATCCGCAACGGCACAGGAGGCAAAACAATCATGAAATTCCTGCAACCGCCCGACTGGCTGCCGCCGAAGGGGTACGCCAACGGCATCGCCGCGCGTGGCACGATGATTTTTGTTGGCGGCCAGATTGGCTGGAATAGCCAGCAGCAGTTCGAAACCGACGATTTCATCGCGCAGACCGCGCAGGCGCTGCGCAACATCCTCGCCGTCCTCCAGGCTGGCGGCGCAGGAGCCGAGCACATGGTGCGCATGACCTGGTACATCGTTGATCGTGACGAATACGTGGCCCGGCTCAAGGAGCTGGGTGCTGTCTATCGCGACGTCATGGGGCGCAACTTCCCGGCCATGAGTTGCGTCGAGGTCTCTCGTCTGGTCGAGGCGCGAGCCAAGGTGGAAATTGAGGTGACGGCGGTGCTGCCGGACGCCATCAAAGCCTGATCGCCTTGGCTGTCGTTAGGATTTGTCTTTTCTTCAAAGGCTATGCGCCCGACAACGACTGCTTGACGCATACTCCTCGGCGCTTCTGTCGCCCGGCACCCGTCTGGCATACTGCGGGCAGTGTGTTGCGGCGATTTCATATCGCAACTGGCGGGTCACGATAGAGGAGCGTGCATGAAAAAGATTGAAGCAATCATCAAACCGTTCAAGCTCGACGAGGTGCGTGAGGGCCTGGCCGAGGCGGGCATCACCGGCCTGACGGTTACCGAGGTCAAGGGCTTCGGGCGTCAGCGCGGCCACACTGAGCTGTACCGCGGTGCGGAATACGTGGTGGACTTTCTGCCCAAGACCAAAGTTGAGCTGATTGTGGGTGACCAGGACGTTGAGCGGGTGGTCGAGGCCATCATCAAGGCCGCGCGCACCGGCAAGATCGGCGATGGCAAGATTTTCGTGTCGGCGGTGGAGCAAGTGGTCCGCATCCGAACGGGAGAAACCGGGGATTCCGCGATCTAGCGGGCAATAGCCAATCAACACTGAGGAGAAACTGGCATGTCAATGATGGAAGAGTTCAAAACCTTTGCCGTGAAGGGCAATGTGATGGATCTGGCCGTGGGCGTCATCATTGGCGGTGCCTTCGGCAAGATCGTCGATTCGGTCGTCGGTGATCTCATCATGCCGGTCGTCGGCAAAATTTTTGGGGGGCTCGATTTCTCGAACATGCTGATCGTTCTGGGCGATAACCCTAACAAGCTGACCGCTTTGGCCGATCTGAAAAAGGCAGGCATCGCCACCTTCGCGTACGGAAACTTCATCACTGTGCTGATTAACTTCATCATCCTGGCCTGGATCATCTTCCTGATGGTCAAGGCTATGAACAAACTGAAGAAGGAAGAACCCGCCGCGCCCACAGCTCCAGCGCCGACACCCGAAGATGTGCTGCTGCTGCGTGAGATTCGCGACAGCCTCAAGAAATAGGGGCTTCGGGCGCGGCGATGCCGCACCCGTGCGATAGTCTGACTGTCGTCCAAAAAGAAAAACCGACCACTTGGTCGGTTTTTCTTTTGCAGGCCGCTAAACTTGGGGTTTAGGTCTGTGGCTGCCTTGCTGCAGACGGGTTTACGCCCTTGGCGACCCGTAAACACGCGTTCAAAATGCGTGAGACGTGTGTTGAGGGTAACAGTGCGTCATATGCATTTTTCTGCAGTTTTCGATGGTTGCAAATCCTCAAAATTGCTTATACTTGATAACTAAATCGCTGGATTGACCCGGAGATTCATAAGGAGGTTCGAATGGTCAAGGTACTTTGCGCTGCGGTAGCGGCCGCGCTCGCTGCATCGGCAGCACACGCACAACTCAAGGTCGGCCTCACGCTGTCGCTGACCGGTCCGGCGGCCTCGCTGGGCATCCCTGAGAAAAACACGGTTGACCTGATGCCGAAGAAGATCGGCGGACTCGACGTCACCTACGTCGTGCTCGACGATGCATCGGACACCACCAAAGCGGTGACCAACACCAAGAAGCTGATCACCGAAGACAAGGTGGACGTGATCGTTGGTTCGACCACCACGCCGAACGCCATGGCGATGATCGACGTCGTTGCTGAGGGTGAGACCCCGAACATTTCGCTTGGCGGCTCGGCGCGCATCGTCGACATCGCCAATCCGAAGACCAGGTGGGTGTTCAAGGTTTCTCAGCATGACTCGCTGATGGCTGACGCTATCGCCGTTCACGCCAAAGCGGCCGGCATCAAGACGATGGGCTTCATCGGCTACAACGACGCCTACGGCGAGGGCTGGCTGGTTGAAATGAAGCGTTCGGCGGAAACCGCCGGTATCAAGCTTGATCCGATCGAGCGCTTCAACCGTACTGATGCCAGCACCACTGGCCAGACGCTCAAACTGATCTCGGCCAAGCCTGATGCCATCCTGATCGTCGGCTCCGGCACGCCGGCTGCCACGCCGCACAAAGAGCTGGTCGCGCGCGGGTACAAGGGCCGTCTGTATCAGACGCACGGTGTTGGCAACTCGGACTTCCTGCGCGTCGTCGGCAAGGACGGCAACGGCGCCTTCCTGCCTGCCGGCCCGATGCTCGCTTATGAGCAACTGCCGGACAGCAACCCGATCAAGAAAGTCGCCAAGGACTACATCACGCAGTACGAAGCCAAGTTCGGTCCGCGCACGACCTTCGGCGGCCACGCCTGGGACTCGTACCTCGTGCTCGACAAGGCGGTTCCGGTCGCGCTCAAGTCTGGTGCCAAGCCTGGCACCAAGGAGTTCCGCGCCGCACTGCGCAATGCGCTGGAGAACACCAAGGAAGTGGTCGGCGTGCACGGCGTGTTCAACATGTCCGCGACCGAACACAACGGCCTCGATAACCGTGGCCGCACGATGTTCATGATCAAGGACGGCAAGTGGGCACTGGCGACGAAGTAACGTCGGTCTAGCGTCACTGAGGATGGGGCGATCCGGGATACCGGTTCGCCCTTTTTTTGAGGTTCGCCGACCGTCGCGGGCCTTGTCAGAATATCCGTCCCCGTTGCCGACTGCCGAAAGCTGACCGATGGACTTTTCAATTGCTGCGCTGCTTGCCCAGGATGGCCTGACCAATGGCGCCATTTACTGCCTGCTGGCGCTCGCACTGGTGCTGGTATTCGCGGTGACGCGGGTGATCTTTGTGCCGCAGGGTGAGTTCGTCGCCTTCACGGTGCTGACACTGGCGGCGTTCGAGCAGAACAAGCTGCCCGGCACCGTCTGGCTGCTGCTGGCGCTGGGCGTGACGGCCGCCGTGGCGGAGGTGTTGACCTACCGCAGCGATGTGCGGCGCATGCTGCGCGCGATGGCCGGCTCGGCGCTGCCCAGCATGGTCGCTGCAGCGCTGGTGTGGGGCGTGCATGCCATGCAGGCGGGTTTTGTGCTGCAGGTGCTGGCAACGGTGCTGGCAGTCACCGCGATGGGGCCCGCCGTGTATCGGCTGGCGTTCCAGCCGGTGGCGACGGCGCCGGTGCTGACGCTCCTGATCGTTTCGGTCGCGGTTCACTTCGTGCTGACCGGGCTCGGCCTGCTGTTCTTTGGCGCAGAAGGCGCCCGCACCTCAGCGTTCACCAATGAGACATTCAGCATCGGTGGCATCAACATCTCCGGCCAGAGCCTGCTGGTCTACGCTTTTACCGCCGTGCTGGTGGTGGCGATGGGGCTGTTCTTCAAGTACACGCTGTTCGGCAAGGCGCTGCGCGCTACGGCCGCGAACCGCACCGGTGCCCGCTTGGTCGGCGTCAGCCCCAACTTCGCCGGCAGCCTGAGCATCACGCTGGCGGCGGCAATCGGTGCCATGTCCGGCCTGCTGATTGGCCCGATCACCACGGTTTACTACGACTCTGGCTTTCTGGTCGGCCTGAAAGGCTTCGTCGGCGCCATCGTGGGCGGGCTGGCGAGTTACCCAATCGCCGCTGCTGGCGCGATCTTTGTCGGCCTCATCGAGTCATTTTCATCGTTCTGGGCCAGCGCCTACAAGGAAGTGATTGTGTTCACGCTGATCCTGCCGATCCTGTTGTGGCGCTCGCTGACCACCCATCACCACGAGGAGGAGTGAGATGAAACCTCGTGTTCTGGTCGCCGCTGCCGTGGCCGTCATCGCTGCGGCGCCGTTGCTGGCGCCGGCCTTCTACGTGACGCTGCTCAACTACATCGGGCTGTACAGCCTGGTAGCACTCGGGCTGGTGCTGCTCACTGGCGTCGCCGGGCAAATCAGCTTCGGGCAGGCCGCCTTCGTCGGGCTCGGCGCCTACACCACGGCGGTGCTCACGACCCAATACGGCATGTCGCCATGGATCACGCTGTTCATTGCCATCGCCATCACGCTGGTGATTGGCTACGTGCTGGGCATCATCACGCTGTCGATGGGCGGGCACTATCTGCCACTGGCCACCATCGCGTGGGGTATTTCGCTCTACTTCCTGATGGGCACCATCGAGAGCTTTGGTGGCTTCACCGGCCTCACCGGTGTGCCGCCAGTGTCAATCTTCGGCTACACGCTGGAGAAGGAAGACCATTTCTACTATTTCATCTGGCTGGTGGTGCTGGGCGCGCTCTGGTGCGCCGCCAACCTGCTGGATTCGCGGCCCGGTCGCGCGATCCGCGCGCTGAAGCAGGGCAGCACAATGGTCGAGGCGTTCGGTGTGCACCCGGGGCGGATGAAGACCGCCGTGTTTGTCATCGCCGCCGTGCTGGCCTGCCTGTCCGGCTGGCTGTATGCCCACCTGCAGCGCTTCGTGAACCCGACGCCGTTTGGCATCAATCAGGGTATCGAATACCTGTTCATGGCTGTGGTCGGTGGCGCCGTCAGCGTGTGGGGCGCCGTGCTTGGCGCCACGCTGGTGACGCTGCTCAAGACCTGGCTGCAGGACTTGCTGCCAAAGCTGCTCGGTGAGGCTGGTCAGTTCGAGATCATCGTGTTCGGCGTGTTGCTGGTGCTGCTGCTGCAGTACGCCCGCGAAGGCCTACTGCCCTATTTGCAGCGCTTTGTGCCGTCGCCGAAGCGGCCCCTGCCGGAGGCGGCGGACCACCTGCAACATCGCAGCATGCCGGCTGCTGGCACCCCGGTGCTTGAGGTGGACACTGCGCGCAAGACGTTCGGCGGTCTGGTCGCCGTCAACGATGTGTCGTTCGACGTCAAAGCCTGTGAAGTGGTCGGGCTGATCGGCCCCAACGGAGCTGGCAAGAGCACCTGCTTCAACCTGATTTCCGGCGCGCTCGAGGCTACCTCCGGGTCAATCAAATTCATGGGCCACGAGTTAATTGGCGAAACCGCAAGCTCGATCGCGAAGCTGGGGCTTGGCCGCACCTTCCAGCACGTGAAGCTGGTGCAGACCATGACGGTCGTGGAAAACGTCGCGCTGGGCGCCTACCTGCGCGGCAGCAAGGGGGTCATCCCGTCCGCGCTGCGGCTGAACAAGGCGGAGGAAGAGGCTGCGTTCGCCGAGGCCGTGCGCCAGTTGCAGCGCGTCGGTCTGGCCGAGCATGCGCACGACGCCGCCGGCAGCCTGCCGCTGGGCAAACAGCGGGTGGTGGAGATCGCGCGCGCGCTGGCGGCGGATCCGATCCTGCTGCTGCTCGATGAACCTGCCGCTGGCCTGCGCTACGCCGAAAAGCAGCAGCTCGCCGCGCTGATCAAGACGCTGAAAGGCGAGGGCATGACGGTGTTGCTGGTGGAGCATGACATGGACTTTGTCATGGGCCTCGTTGACCGTCTGGTGGTGCTCAATTTCGGGCAGAAACTGGCGCAGGGCCTGCCGGAGGCCGTTCAGGCTGATCCGGCCGTGCGTGAAGCCTATCTCGGAGCCTGATGATGAGCGAAGCACTACTCGAAGTTGCCGATATCCACGTTGCCTATGGCCAGGTGGAGGCCGTACGTGGCGTGTCGCTCAAGGTGCCGAAGGGCCAGATTGCGACGGTCATTGGCCCCAACGGCGCCGGCAAGACCACGCTGCTGGGGGCCATCATGGGGCTGTTGCCCGCGAAGGGCGAAGTGCGATTCGCCGGCGAGCGCATCGACGGCCGCGACACCGAGGCACTGGTGCGTCGCGGCATCTCGCTGGTACCGGAAAAGCGCGAGCTGTTCGCCGACATGACCGTGCAGGAAAACCTTGAGCTGGGCGGCTTTTCACGGCGCCGGGCGGGTGAATCGCGAGCCGCGCTGGCGAACACCATGGAAGAGGTGTTTGCGCTGTTCCCGCGCCTCAAGGAGCGCCTGCCGCAACTCGCCGGCACCATGTCCGGTGGCGAGCGCCAGATGCTCGCGGTTGGCCGTGCACTGATGGGCAAGCCGAAGCTGCTGCTGCTCGACGAGCCAAGTCTCGGGCTGGCGCCGCTGATCACCCGCGACATCCTGGCCACCATCTCGCGCCTGCGCGAGACCGGGCTCTCGGTGCTGCTGGTGGAGCAAAACGCCCGCGCCGCGCTGCAGACGGCCGACTACGGCTACGTGCTGGAAACCGGCGACCTGAGCCTCGAAGGCAAGGCCGAGGATTTGCTGCACGACGAACGGGTGATCGCTACTTATCTGGGCAAGCGGTAGGGCTCCCCTTGGCAGGCACGTGGGCAACGAGTTGCCCAGCCTACGCGGCTACCCCACACGGCCGGTTGAGCCGCAACTGTGTTGCCAGCTTAAGTGCTACTCATCAGCTTTTCGCTGAAAGCCACATTGGACGAGGGCTCATATCGTGAAATTGGCTTTACTCGACTATTGGTCATTTCTCGATCTGAGCCCAAAGCTCATGCGGGTCAGCGATAAGAGTCGTTAGCTAGAGCGATTGTTTCCCCGCTACCGCAGCAGCGGCTGACGCGCTACAGTGAACGCTTCAACCAAGCGGAGCAGCGCCATGAGCCAGCAGCCACAGTCCCAGCCGGTGACCCAGATCGAGATCGACCAGCGCGTCTACGATCTCTACGACGAGTATTGCCACGGCAAGATTGACCGTCGCGAATACCTCAAACGCGCCTCGGCGCTCGCGGCGCTGGGCATCCCGGCGCTGGCGATGGCGACCTCACTGTTGCCGCAATACGCGAAGGCGCAGACCATCTCGTTCACCGACCCACGCATCAAGGCAAGCTACGTCAGCTATCCCTCACCCGGCGGCAACGGCGACGGCAAGGACATGCGTGGCTACCTCGTGCAGCCCACCGGCAACGGCCCGTTCCCGGCGGTGCTCATCATCCACGAGAACCGTGGGCTGAACCCCTACATCGAAGACGTGGCCCGCCGCGCCGCCGCCGCTGGCTACCTTGCGCTGGCGCCGGACGGTCTGGCACCGCTCGGCGGCTATCCCGGCAATGATGACGATGGCCGCACGCTGCAGGCCAAGCTGGACCAGGCCAAGCTGCGCACCGACATGCTCAACGGCGCCAAATGGCTCAAGGCGCACAAGCTCTCCACCGGCAAGCTGGGCGTCACGGGCTTCTGCTGGGGCGGCGGCACCAGCAACTTCCTCGCCACCGCGATGGGCAGCGACCTGCAGGCCTCAGCGCCTTACTACGGCGCCGCAGCCGCGACGGCCGACGTCGGCAAGATCAAGGCCGCGATGCTGATCCACTTCGCCGAGAAGGACGACGGCATCAACGGCATGTGGCCTGCCTATGAGGCCGCATTGAAGGCGGCTGGCACCAAGTACGAGGCGCATACCTACAAAGACACCCAGCACGGCTTCCACAACAACTCGACGCCGCGCTACAACGAGGCGGCTGCCAAGCTCTCCTGGGATCGCACCATCGAGCACTTCAAGAAGCATCTGGCCTGACTGCGGCGGCCGGCACGCGTCGGCCGCTGTGCTACCCTCGTTGGGTTGTTCCTCTCGTTTGTCGCTTGATGTCCTCTTCCCTTGCCACCGCGCAGTCACTGCTGCTGACTCCTGCCAATCTTTCGCTCGATCAACTGACCAGCACGCTGGGCGGTCTGAGCAAACGCGGCGTTGAATTCGCCGACCTCTACTTCGAGCATCACAAATCCGAGTCCTGGTCGCTGGAAGAGGGCATCGTCAAGAGCGGCAGCTTCTCGATTGAATCCGGCGTGGGTGTGCGCGCGATCACCGGCGAGCAGACGGCGTTTGCCTATTCGGGCGACATCGGTCTGGCGTCGATCAACGAAGCGGCCAACACCGTGGCCGCCATTGGCCGCACCGGGCAGAGCGCGTCGGTCGCCGTGAATGGCAAGACGGTGCATCCGTCGCTCTACACGGCGGCGGACCCGCTGGCCTCAATCAGCGACGACGCCAAGATTGCCTTGCTGCGCGAGGCCGAGCGCATCGCCCGCGCCCGTGACCCGCGCGTAACGCAGGTGATGGTGAACCTGGCCTGCGAGCATGTGGTGATGCTGGTGATGCGCACCGACGGCGTGATCGCTGCCGATGTGCGGCCGTTGTGCCGCCTCAACGTGTCCGCCATCGTTGAAAGCAATGGCAAGCGCGAGCAAGGCCGCTCCGGCGGCGGCGGGCGCTACGGCTTTGAGCGCTTCGATACTGAATTCATCACCAAGCGCGCTCACGAAGCGGTGGACATGGCGATCCTGAACCTCGATGCCCGTCCGGCTCCAGCGGGTGTGATGCCGGTCGTCTGCGGTCCCGGCTGGCCGGGAGTGCTGCTACACGAGGCGATTGGCCACGGCCTGGAGGGCGACTTCAACCGCAAAGGCTCGTCGGCCTTCACCGGTCGCATTGGCGAACGTGTCGCCGCACCAGGCGTGACGGTGCTCGACGACGGCACCCTCAAGGACCGTCGCGGCTCGCTCACGGTGGACGACGAAGGCACGCCGACGCACGCCACCGTGCTGATTGAGGACGGCATTCTCAAGGGCTACATGCAGGACACCATGAACGCGCGCCTGATGGGCGTCGCGCCCACCGGCAATGGCCGCCGCGAGAGCTACGCGCACCTGCCGATGCCGCGAATGACCAACACCTACATGCTGGGCGGCCAGCATGATCCGAAGGAAATCATCGCCAGCGTTGACAACGGCATCTACGCCGTCAACTTCGGTGGCGGCCAAGTAGACATCACCAGTGGCAAGTTCGTCTTCACCATGGACGAAGCCTGGAAGATCGAAAACGGCAAGCTCATGTACCCCATCAAAGGCGCCACGCTGATCGGCAACGGCCCCGATGCACTCACCCGCGTCACCATGATCGGCAACGACATGGCCCTCGACGAAGGCATCGGTGTCTGCGGCAAGGAAGGCCAGAGCGTGCCGGTGGGGATTGGGCAGCCGACGCTGCGTATTGAAGGTTTGACGGTCGGCGGAACGGCGTAAACGTTGCACTTGATCCGCGTGGATCGGCACGCAGTCGCGGCGTAGTGCTTCGGGAGAGGCGGGTGCAGGTTGCGATATTTCGACGACGCTGGGTGCTCCGTGTAATCGTGGCGCTTGCGCTGATAGTGGTGACCGCGCTGCTGTTTGTTGTTGGCCGCTGGTATGTCGCGACACAGCGCGTTCAGGACGTTGCCACTCAGGTCGCGCACAGCATGGCCCCGGTTGGTAGCAAAAGTAAAAGTGCCGCCAACGCCATCCGGGGCGCCGAAAGTTCGTCGCCGGCGCAAGGTGATCGCGGTGGCTATCGGCTGCCGGAATCCGCCGGTCGCGCCACGATGCACCTGCATGCGATCGACGCATATGCGTCGCGCCGGGAGCGGGACCTTGCCGCACTGCCGCCGCCAAATTTGCCTTTGACTGCGGCGCGCTTCGCGCAGCTGAAGGAGTTGTCTGACGAAGGCAACGCGCGCGCTGCCTGCGTGCTGGCACAGGAAGTCACTAAATGCGGGTTCTTGCCTTCCATGGGTGAAAAGGAACTGCAGTACCGCGAACGGAAACTGCAGGCACTGCAGCGCGAAGGGCGCACCGACGACCGTCTGGTCAAACAGATAGCGGGTACGCGGGCGATGTTGAAATTGCTGCAGGAGGAGTGCGTCGCTTCCGTCGCGGTCGCGAGCGCCGAGCCTGCGTGGCGATACATGCTGCGCTCGGCGTTGCTTGGATTCGAGCCCGCGATGAGCCGATTCGTGTCGTCTCCGATGTTTGATCCGACTGATTTGTCGGCCAGTGTGGACGCTTTGGCCGCGTACCGAAGCTACTACGGCCCGATGCTGGATGCCGTGGCGCAGCGCGGCGACAGCTTCCGTATGGCCGTCGCCGCTCGCGAGTACGGTGGTACGCCGTTGCGATTCAACGTGTTTGACGTCAGTGTGTTGATTGGTGGAGTGTCACGCGACGTGGCACGTGCGCTGGCATTTGCGTACGCAACCGTCGAATTGCACAGTCGGCAAATCACTGCTGCTAGTTCGCTGTCAGAGAAAGAGCGCGCGCAGGCGACACGGCAGCTTGCGTCAAGCCGCAGTCAGGTGGCAGAGATCGAAGCGCAATCCACGCCCGACGAACGCCTCCAGGCGCGAGCGCTGGCCGATCAGATGATTGCGAATTGGTCGCCTGATGTAGTTTCACCGCCGCCAAAGGCGACGCGGGAAGCGTCGGGCAAGGGCAGGTTTGACGACTTCGATTCGATGTGCCGTGATTGAGTGAGTCAAAATTCAGATTGCGGTGGGTTACGCGTATTGCACTGCGACTGCTTCTTTCGTACTACGCTTTGCGTGATTTCGTTTCATCAGAGGGAGCATCATGAAAGCCCTTGATCCGCGCGGTTGCCGCCTTGCAGTCGCAGTTGCGGTATAGCGCCCGAAAATGAGCGATGCAAGCCAACCCAGGCGCTTTCGCCGCACGAGACGCGTCGCAGTTGCACTGGCTGGGTTGCTGATTCTCGTTGTCGCACTGCTTGCATTGCGCTGGCAGCTCGCGACCCAGCGCATTGATCAGGTTGCAACAAAGGCCGCAACATTGGCAGCTACCCGGAAGGTGGCCGTTTTGGGTGACGATGCACGCCGCGCTGGCGCGCCCGCCCGCCTTGGTGGCGCCAGTGAGGCAGCGGGCGTTGCTGCTATGCATATGTCGAGCGTCAACGCCTATCGCGAGCGAAGTGATGATGACCGCGCTGCATTGCCTCACATCCGGGGTGCAATGGACGGTGCTGCATTGGCGCGGCTGCAGACGCTGGCGAATGCGGGCAACGCCCGCGCAGCCTGCATCCTGAGTGCTCAGGCAACCAAATGCAACTTCCTGCCCGGCGTCGTTCGCGACAGCATTACCCAGTTGTCTGCCGGCGTGGCTTTGCATCACGAGCGCGGCAGTATTCCGTCGCCGGAAATGTTGCGCGCACTGGAGCACTCTCGCACCAGTGCATCCGTGCTTGCCAGCGAGTGTGCGGGGGCGCCGGCGATGCCACCGGACGCCGCGTGGCGGTATCTGCTGCAATCGGCCTTGCTGGGCTATGAGCCCGCGATGCTGCTGTTTTCGCAATGGCCGCCGGTTGACTTTGGTGAACCCAATACCTCAGTCGATGCGGTCATCGCCTACCTTCGCTATTCGGGTTCGCTGACCGAGGCGCTTGCGCAACGCGGCGATCTCAACGCGATCACGTCGCTGACATGGGAGTACGGCCACCACGGTCCGAACGTACTTCAGGCGCTGGGCCTGCGTGCGCTGCCGGCAGATCCGACTCGTGCGCTCATGTACGCCTACGTACGCGAGGGGGTGATGCTTCGCCGCGAGGCCGAGCGTCCCGGATCGACTGCGCCATATGGCCAGGCACATGCCGCAGTGGAGCGCGTTCTTCCCGCCGTGGACGAAGCGGGCCGGCAGTGGGCGCGGCAGATGGCGGATCAAATGCTGGCGACATTTACACCGGACGCGCTTCGCCCGTCGGCCGACGCATCGGAACAGGCGGAAGAGCCCACGCTGTGGCGGCAACTCGAGGACATATGCAGGGAGTAAAACGCTACCGGCGTCGACGTTGTGTGGCGATACACGACGGCGGTCGCGCGTTGATGGCATGATTGCGGCCGCAAATTCGTCTACTTGTCCAGCTCATTGCATTAATCCGGAGTTGATCCATGTCCCGCCCATTGCTCGCTGTCGTCCTCGTTGCACTGTCTGTCACCGCCTGCGGCCCCAGCCCCGAGCAGGTGGCACGTGAGGAGGCGCTGAAAAAGCTCGATCAGGCCGCCAAGGAGATGGAGGCAGCAGGCAAACGCGCCGAGGCTGCCGCCGCCAAGGGCGATGTGGGCGCGGCCGTCGGCGAGGCGATGAAGGCGCTGGGTGGGCTGGCGGGCGCCGCCGGCGGCGGTTCGTATGAGCCGGTGGACTTCCGCAAGCTCAAGGAGGCGCTGCCGCAGGAGTTGGCAGGCTTTGAAAAGGGCGAAGGCTCGGGCGAGAAGAACAATGCTTTCGGCATTTCGGTGTCTGAGGCGAAGCAGTCGTTCCGCACCGCCGACGGCAACAAGCGGGTGCGCTTCGAGATCACCGATCCGGGCTCACTCGCTGGCCCGTTCGCGCTGGCCAACGTCTGGCTCAACGTCGAGGTGGACAAGGAGTCCGGCGACGGCTACGAGAAAACCTCCACCGTCGGTGGCCGCAAGATTCACGAAAAGTGGAGCAAGGACAGCAAGCGCGGCGAAGTGCAGATGGTCGTCGGCAACCGTTTCATGGTTGAGGTGAATGCCGAAGGCGTGGAAATGAACGACGTCAAGGCCCTGCTTGGCAAGATTGACGTTGCCAAGCTGGAAGCCATGAAGGGCGAGGGCAAGAAAGCGTCGTAATCGCGACGCGATCAGCGCCAGCAGCGGTTCAGGAGACCGCTGCCGTCTGCATCAGCTCTTCGATCAAGGCGACCGACACTGCGCCCGACACGGAGTAGGGGTCGAGCACCGCCTTCGCGGAGTGCTTCAGCAGCACCGCCATGTTCAACCGGTCAAAGCTCACCTTGCCCATTGACCAGTCAGCGAACTTGCGCGACATGATTTCCTCGAAGTGCAGCAGCTGAACGTCCTGATGGCGCGGGTCGCTGGCGATCCGGTTGTAGGTTTCGCTGACCTCCTTGCGGCCACCTTCCAGCATTTGCAGGAAGATGAAGGTGTTGGTGCACAGCACCCCGGTGATGCCGTTGGCGGGATTATTGCGGCGGGACACGGCGAGGATATCGTCGAACTGGGCGGGTGTCAGCGTCGCTTTGGCGCGGCTGGCATAGACGAGACGGACGAGCATGTTCAGGACTTTCGGCTATCAATCAAAGCGAGAAATTCGCGACGCAGGTTGGCGTCTTTCAGGAACGAGCCACGCATCACGCTGTTGATCATCTTGGAATCAACATCCTTGACGCCACGCCACTGCATGCAAAAGTGATCGGCCTCCATCACCACGGCAAGGCCGTCGGGCTGAATTTTCTCCTGCAACAGGTTGGCGAGCTGGCTCACCGCTTCCTCCTGGATCTGCGGGCGGCTCATTACCCAGTCGGCAAGCCGTGCGTACTTTGACAGGCCGATAAGGTTGGAATGCTGGTTGGGCATCACGCCGATCCACACGCGCCCCATGATCGGGCACAGGTGATGCGAGCAGGCCGAACGGATGGTGATCGGGCCGACGATCATCAGCTCGTTCAGATGCTCCACGTTCGGGAACTCGGTCACCGAGGGCTGCGCCGTGTAGCGGCCGCGGAACACTTCGTTCAGGAACATCTTGGCCACGCGCTTGGCGGTGTCCTGTGTGTTGTGGTCGCTCTCGGTGTCGATCACCAGGCTTTTCAGCACCTCGCGCATCTTGGCTTCCACTTCGGCCTGCAGCTCGGTGGCCTCACCCTCCCGGATGAACTCGCTGATGTTGTCGTTGGCATGAAAGCGCCGGCCGGCGGTCTTGATACGAGTGCGCACGCGCTCCGAGGCGGGCATTGATGCAAGGTCACGCTCCGCTGCGGCGCGGGCGTCGGCAGGTTTGGTTGAGATTTCAGCGGTCATCGTTGCTACATCCAGGGTGGCCGGAGAAATATTCTCGCACGGGCGATTAACCCGGTTGCGGGTGTTGATTTGACACGTGTTTCTGAGGAGCGGTGCGCCGCAACATAACACTGCAGGTCATACCGTTGCGGTGGTACCGCTGCCGTCGCTTGCTCGCCCCGCCAGAAAATTGGCACGCCTCTTGCGCCCCTGCCATTCTGTCGCTACAAACGACGCTGGCCCGCACAACGGGCCGCAAAACAACTTCCAATACGTCATCACGAGAGGAAACACGATGGGACTTTTCAGCTGGAAAGAGAACAACTCGGGCGGCATCGTCGCGCCGGACGAGCGGCTGCCGTACGGGGCGACGGTCGCAATGGGCATTCAGCACGTCATCGCCATGTTTGGCGCCACGGTGCTGGCACCGATCCTGATGGGTTTCGACCCCAATCTGGCCATCCTGATGAGCGGTATTGGCACGCTGATCTTCTTCTTCATTGTGGGTGGCAAGGTGCCGAGTTATCTGGGCTCCAGCTTTGCCTTCATCGGCGTGGTGATCGCTGCGACAGCCTATGCCGGCAAAGGGCCGAACGCGAACATCGCCGTTGCGCTGGGCGGCATCATCGCCTGCGGTGCGGCGATTGCGGTGATCGGCCTCATCGTGCAGATGATCGGCGTGGGCTGGATCGAGAAATTCATGCCGCCCGTGGTGACGGGTGCGGTGGTCGCGGTGATCGGGCTCAATCTCGCCGGCATCCCGATCAAGAACATGGCGCCAACGCCATTTGACGCCTGGATGCAGGCGGTGACCTTCATCTGCGTGGGCCTGGTGGCGGTGTACACCAAGGGCCTGATGCAGCGGCTGCTGATCCTCGTCGGCCTCATTCTCGCCAGCGTGGTGTACGCAATCCTCACCAACGGCCTCGGCCTCGGCAAGCCGATGGATTTGTCTGGCATCGCCAACGCCGCCTGGTTCGGCGCGCCGAACTTTGTGTCACCCGTGTTCGACGGCAACGCAATGCTGCTGATCGTCCCGGTCGCCATCATTCTGATCGCCGAGAACCTCGGGCACGTCAAAGCCGTGTCCGCCATGACCGGCAAAAACCTCGATCAATACATGGGCCGCGCCTTCATCGGTGACGGCGTGGCAACAATGGTTTCCGGCGCCGCCGGCGGCACGGGCGTAACGACCTACGCCGAGAACATCGGCGTGATGGCGGCCACCAAAATCTACTCGACGCTGATCTTCGTCGTCGCCGGCCTCATCGCCATCCTGCTCGGCTTTTCGCCGAAATTTGGTGCGCTCATCCAGGCCATTCCACTCGCCGTGATGGGCGGCGTCTCCATCGTCGTGTTCGGCCTCATCGCCGTCGCCGGCGCCAAGATCTGGGTTGACAACAAGGTGGACTTCAGCAACAACACCAACCTCATCGTCGCCGCCGTCACGCTGGTGCTGGGCACCGGTGACTACACGCTCAAGTTTGGTGGCTTCACGCTGGGCGGCATCGGTACCGCCACGTTTGGCGCGATTCTGCTTTACGCTTTGCTGCGCAAGCGCTAGCCGTAAGTCGTAAACCCGTAGCCGCGATGCAGCGCAGCGGAATCGAGGCAGTTGTTCATCGAGCAAAGGTCACCCTCGATTCCGCGTTGCTGCATCGAGGCTACGGCGCTGTTCGAAAACCAATCCGGAGTAAAGATGGCATTTAACGTCGATCAGCTAGCCAAACCGATTGCCCACGCAGATGTCAACGACAGCAAGGTATTCCTCTATCCGTTAAAGACAAGTGAGATGGAGACGGTAAAGACTCTCGACGTCGACGACGCGGGAGCTTGGTTTCGCAAAGTACTTGCGTTGATAGGTAGTTTTGACTACATCGATAAATTCCGTGCTGAAAGAACGGCTCTGCCGGACAGTTTTTTGTCGAGCCTACAAGAAGGCGATCTGGAAAGACTCGCGGAAGCGCTCTGCCAGTCGTCTTTCCTTAGGCATGTCTCAATTGACGTAAAGGTGCCCTCACGCGCTGATGGCGAGTCTGCGGTAGGTTACTTGGCGAAGACATTGCCACTGCACATCGAAGAATCTGGGCGTTCGATGCGAGAGAAATTCGCGAGCATTGCGAAAGAGATGAGTAGTCCTCTAAACGAACTTTTGAAGTCGCATGAATCGCTAAGAGCGTCGGCCTTAGAAGCACAGAATCGAAAATTAGTTGATGATTCGATGCATCTGATGCGATCGCAGGTAGATCACGGCATACAAATCGCCCGTGATAGGGTTAGGCGGACCGAAGCTGCGGTGCAAACTGCTGAGATGACCCAAAAGTCAGCAATAGCCCTAAGTAATTTGATCGCGACGGCTGGCGTATTTCTTGATCGATTTGATCAAAGGAGCGAACAAGCCGACAAGGATATGCGTAAGCAACTCCTCTACGCTTTAGCTGGCATCGTATTGTCGGCAGTATTTGCACTATCTGCGCTCATTGTTTCTCTGATGTCGTATTTTCAAGACCAAACGAACAACCGTTCAAACGATTCGTGGCAAGAGGACGTAGCGAAAATTCTCCGGAGCACCAACGACATCGCGGCCAAGCAGTCAGATGCAATATCAAAACTCCCCATACGTGACGATCTCGGGCAAAGGAAGAGTGACTCCAGTCCAAGCGGTAAGAGATAGGCAGACCAGACGGCATGATGACTCTCGGCAAAGTTGACAAAACGTACGCAAAAACGTACGATAGTGAAATGACAACCGTCCTCACCGCCAGCGAAGCCCGGGCCAATCTCTACCGCTTGATCGACGAAGCGGCCGATTCGCATGAGCCCATTGCCATCACTGGCAAGCGTGCAAACGCGGTGCTGGTGTCAGAGGACGACTGGAACGCGATTCAGGAGACGCTGTACTTGCTGTCCGTCCCGGGCATGCGTGACTCGATCAAGGAAGGCATGGCGCAGCCCGCAGGCAAACTGGCGAAAAAGCTCGACTGGTGAGCTGGCAACTCGTCTTCACGAAGCACGCCCAGAGAGACGCAAAGAAGCTTGCCGCAAGCGGGCTCAAGCCGAACGCGCAAGCGTTGCTCGATGTGCTCGTAGCTAACCCGTTTCAGAACCCGCCCCCGTATGAAAAGCTGGTAGGTGATCTGGCCGGTGCGTATTCGCGACGCATCAATATCCAGCATCGCCTGGTCTACCAGGTGCTGCCGGAAGAGAAGATTGTCAAAGTGCTTCGCATGTGGACGCACTACGAGTAGCCCGGAGAAGCGAAGCGCGTCCGGGTTCCCGTTGCCTCCGCCGAAGGCTGTCTCAGGCAACGATGCTCGATCAACAAATGCCTTGACGCGCTTCGCTTCTCAAGGCTACCCCGCCACGAAAACTGTACGCATTGACAGTATTTTGCGCGGCAAGCGATAATCCCACGATGCGCGTTACCTTTCCGAATTCCCCTTACTCGCTCGAACAACCGTTCCCCCCGGCAGGCGACCAGCCCACCGCGATTGCTACGCTGGTGGATGGCATCGATTCCGGCTTGCAGTACCAGACGCTGCTGGGAGTGACAGGCTCCGGCAAGACCTTCACGATGGCGAACGTGATTGCGCGCACGGGGCGCCCGGCGATTGTGATGGCGCCGAACAAGACGCTGGCGGCGCAGCTCTACAGCGAGTTTCGCGAGTTCTTCCCCGACAACGCGGTGGAGTATTTCGTCAGCTACTACGACTACTACCAGCCCGAGGCCTACGTGCCGTCGCGCGATCTGTTCATCGAGAAAGACAGCCAGATCAACGAGCACATCGAGCAGATGCGGCTCTCGGCGACCAAGAGCATCATGGAACGGCCCGATTGCATCATTGTGGCGTCGGTCTCCTGCATCTACGGTATCGGCGACCCGGTGGACTACCACTCGATGATCCTGCACCTGCGCGAGGGTGACAAGATGGACCAGCGCGCCGCGATCCGGCGCCTGACCGAGATGCAGTACGACCGCAACGACATGGACTTCGCGCGCGGCCGCTTCCGCCTGCGCGGCGAGGTGCTCGACATCTTCCCGGCCGAGCACGCCGAGACGGCGGTGCGCGTTACCTTTTTTGACGACGAGATCGAACAGCTGCAACTGTTTGACCCGCTCACTGGGCATATCAAGCAGAAGATTGGCCGCTTTACCGTTTTCCCCGGCTCGCATTACGTGGCGCCGCGCTCGAACGTGCTCAAGGCGGTGGACAAGATCAAGGAGGAGCTTCGCCAGCAGAAGCAGTTTTTCATCGACCAGATGAAGCTGATCGAGGCGCAGCGTATCGAGCAGCGCACGCGATTCGATCTGGAAATGCTGGCCGAGATTGGCTTCTGCAAGGGCATCGAGAACTACTCGCGGCACATGAGCGGGCGGCAGGCGGGCGAGCCGCCACCGACGCTGATCGACTATCTGCCGCGCAATGCGCTGATGTTCATCGACGAGTCGCATGTGACGGTCAGCCAGGTGGGCGGCATGTATCACGGCGACCGCTCGCGCAAGGAAAACCTCGTCAACTACGGCTTCCGGCTACCGAGTGCGCTGGACAACCGGCCGCTCAAGTTTGAGGAATTCGAGAAGCTGCTGCCGCAGACGATCTTCGTTTCGGCCACGCCGCAGAAGTACGAGCAGGAGCACGCCGATCAGGTGGCCGAGCAACTGGTGCGCCCAACCGGGCTGGTCGATCCGGTGCTGCACGTGCGCCCGGTGGCGACGCAGGTGGACGACCTGCTCGCCGAGGCGCACGCCCGCGCCGACAAGGGCGAACGCGTGCTGGTGACCACACTCACCAAGCGCATGGCCGAGGACTTGACTGATTACCTCAACGAAAACGGCCTCAAGGCGCGCTACCTGCACAGCGATATCGACACCGTGGAGCGGGTGGAGATCATCCGCGACTTGCGGCTGGGTGAGTTCGACGTGCTGGTCGGCATCAACCTGCTGCGCGAGGGGCTGGACATCCCCGAGGTGTCGCTGGTGGCGATTCTTGACGCCGACAAGGAAGGCTTTCTGCGTGCCGAGCGCAGCCTGATCCAGACCATCGGTCGCGCGGCGCGGCACTTGAATGGCACTGCGATCCTCTATGCCGATTCGATTACCGATTCAATGAAGAAGGCGATCGACGAGACTGAGCGGCGGCGGCGCAAGCAGATGGCCTTCAACGAAGCGCACGGCATCGTGCCCAAGGGCGTCGAAAAGGCGATCAAGGACATCATCGACGGCGTCTACGACGCTGAGGAAGAGAAGCGCACCGCCAAGGACGCCAAGGTCAAGAAAGAATTCGCTGCACTCGACGAAAAGGGCCGCGAGAAGACGCTCAAGCAGCTCGAAAAGGCCATGTTCGACGCCGCCAAGAATCTCGAATTCGAAAAAGCCGCCGAACTGCGCGATCAGCTCACCAAGCTGAAGGAAGAGATGTTTGGGGTGGGGCACGCGGGCGTGGGCTGAGCGCCAGCGGTCTGACTTGGCGCCGCGCACTGTGGGAGCGGCTCTGCCGCTACTGTGGTGGCACGCCAAAGATGGTTGCTGGGCAAACGATGGTCGCGGCAGAGCCGCTCCTACAACGCGGCTGGCGTGCTGGCTCGACGCGCAACCATGCCGGCATAGTGTTCGCCAGCACCGGCCGCCATCCGCCATAACTGACGATAATCGGTGCATGGAACTCGCCGCCTACCTGAAATCCTTCCTCGGCCTGCTGGCCATTGTTGATCCGTTCATTGCGGTGCCGATGTTTCTTGCGCTCACGCCGACCGCCACCGCGCAGGATCGCATGCGCATTGCGCGCATTGCTGCGATTGCGGTGTTTTGTGTGCTGGCGGTAGGCTTGCTGGGCGGTGGGCCGGTGCTGGACTTTTTCGGCATTTCGCTGTCGGCGTTCAAGGTGGCGGGCGCGCTGCTGCTGCTGCTGTCTGCCGTGGATAGCTTCAACGCGGCGCCGGGACGGCAGCGGCAGACGCCGGAGGAGGAGGCAGAGGCGCACAGCAAGCATGCGGTAGCCGTCGTGCCGATCGCGACGCCGCTGCTGGCCGGGCCGGGCGCCATTTCAATGGTGATTGTGTTTGGCCAGTCGCATCCCGGCGTGAAGACGCTGGGGCAGGTGGCTCACCTCGGCATGCTGCTGCTGGTGATCGCGGTCGTCGCGCTGATCACCTGGCTCACGCTCAGGGCGGCGCAGCGCGTGTCCGTGGTGCTCGGCATCACTGGCATGAACGTCGCCACCCGCGTCGGCGGTTTGATCACTGCGGCGCTGGCCATCGAGATTCTGGCGTCCGGGCTGACCGGGTTGTTTCCGGGGTTGAAATCCTGACGGCTTTTCTCGCAAGCCCTTATTGGACGTGGGCTTAGCTACAGTTTTGCCAAAAGTCGACAAAGCGCATTTTCATGCTCTGAGCCCAAATGAAATGGGCGTATCAACCAAAAGCTGATGCGCCCATTTGCGTCGGTCAATGCGCCGAAATTACTTTGCCAGCACCAGATTGGGCAGCCACATCGAGAATGCTGGAACGTAGGTCACGATCAGCATCGCCGCGATCAGCGCGCCGTAGAACGGCCAGATCGTTCGCATGACGTGGCCGACCGAAACGCCACCGATCGTGCACCCGATGAACTGTACGGTGCCGACGGGCGGTGTGTTGAGGCCGAGCGCGCAGTTGATCAGCAGCACCATGCCAAATTGCACCGGGTCCATGCCGAACTTCATGCAGATCGGCAGGAAGATCGGCGTGCAGAGCAGGATGGTCGCTGCCATGTCGAGGAAGGTGCCGAGCACGAACAGGATCACATTGACCAGCAGGAAGATCACCCACGGCGTGGTGGTCATCTGCTCAAGGGCGGCGCCGGTCAGCTCGGCTACGCCGTACAGGCTGATGAGGTAGCCAAACGTCGCCGAGATGCCGATCAGCAGCAGGATGGTGCCGGTGGTTTTGACTGCTTTGGTCGCTGCCTTGAGGAAGTGTTCCCACTTCAGCGTGCGATAGAGGAAGACGGTCAGGACCAGCGTGTAGATGATCGCAATCGCGGCGGACTCGGTGGCGGTGAAGATGCCGGACAGGATGCCGATAAGGATGAGCGCAACCACAAACAGGCCCGGCAGCGCGGCAGCGAAAGTGCGCGCCACAATGCTCCAGCCCGGGAAGGTGCCGGCCGGGTAGCCGCGTTTGACGGCCACGGCATAAGCGGCGACCAGATTGCAGACGGTGAGGATGATGGCCGGGATGATGCCGGCCAGGATCAGCGCTGCGATCGACACCTTGCCGCTGGCGGCCAGCGTGTAGATGATCATGTTGTGGCTGGTTGGCATCAGCGCACCCACCAGCGCGGCGTGCGTCGTCACATTGACGGCGTAGTCTGCGTGATAGCCCTCTTTTTTCATCATCGGGATCATCACGGCGCCCATTGCGGACACGTCAGCACCGGGCGAACCCGACACCCCGCCGAACAGCGTGCAGGCGAGCACGTTGCTCATGCCAAGTCCGCCGCGCACATGGCCGATGACAGCGCGGGCGAAGTTGACTATCTTGTCCGCCACCCCGCCATAGAGCATCAACTCCCCGGCAAAGATGAAGAACGGGATGGCAAGAAACGAAAAGATGTTCATGCCGGAAATCATTTGCTGGAAGCCCACCGCGAGTGGCATGCCTTCGTACAGCAAAGTGCAGAGTGCGGACAGGCCGATCGCAAATGCGACCGGAACGCCGAGCAGCAGGAAAATCGTAAAGCTCAGCGAGAGAATGAGAAGTGGGATGGTCATGCGAGCTCGCTACTGCCAGGCTGGTTCAACTTCCTGGCCTTTGGCCAGTGCGATGAGGTGTTCGATCGAGAACATCACGATCAGGACGCCGGCGACAGCGGCCGGGAAGTAACGCCATCCCTCGGAGATGCCCAGGGTCGGCAGGCGGTAGGTCCAGACCGATTCCATCAGGAACGCGCAATCCCACGCCATCAGCGCGCCGAACAGCAGCACCAGGCTATGGATCAGGTATTCCATCTTGATGCGGATGTGCTCCGGCACCAGCACCAGCATCGACTCCAGCCCGATGTGGCCGGCGTCGCGAACGCCGACGGCGGTGCCCAGCATCGTCACATAGAGCACCAGCAGCAGTGCAAGACTTTCTGCCCAGGTGGGCGTGTTGTTGAGCACGTAACGGCCGAACACCTGCCAGGAGACCGCGCAAATCAGGGCGATCATGCCAGCGATGCCCAGCCACATGCAGGCGCGCGCAATGCGACGGCAGAGGGCTGTATACATGGTGGGAAGGGGTGGGTTGGTGTGGCACGCGTCGCCCCGTGCGGACAACGCGTGGCGCCCGGTCGCTGCACCCTTGGGGGGGCTGCTGCGACCGACCGGCGGATGGGGCGCTACTTGATGTCCTGAATGCGCTTGACCATGTCCTTGAGCTTCGCGTCGGTGATGAACTTGTCATACACCGGCTTCATCGCTGCCTGGAAAGAAGCCTTGTCGACCTCCGTCACCAGCGAACCGCCGGCCTTCACCGTCGCCAGCGACTTGGCTTCGCGATCGTCCCAAATCTTGCGCATGTACGGCACCGACTCTTTGGCCGCCTGACGGATTGCTTTCTGGTCGTCCGCCGACAATGTGTCCCAGACGCGCTTCGAGAAGAGCAGGATTTCCGGCGCCATCGAGTGCTCGGTCTTCGAGTAATACTTTGCGACCTCGTAGTGACGCGAGCTTTCGTAAGACGGATAGTTGTTTTCAGCAGCGTCCACCAGGCCGGTCTTCAGCGCGGTGTAGACCTCGCCATAAGGCATCGGCGTTGCATTGGCGCCCATCGCTTCGAGCAGCGCAACCCACAGGTCAGACTGCTGCACGCGGATCTTCATGCCTTTGACGTCGGCCAGCGTTTTGATCTGCTTCTTCGGCGAGTAGATTGAGCGCGAGCCGCTGTCGTAGAACGCCAGTGCGATGAAGCCCTGGGCCTCGCAGCTCTTGAGGATCTCGTCGCCGATCGGGCCATCAAGCACCTTGCGCATGTGCTCAGTGCTGTGGAACAGGAACGGCATGGTCGGCACCATGGTCGCCGGGCAGATGTTGTTCATCGGCGCGACGTTGACGCGCGTCATCGCGATGGCGCCGATCTTGGTCTGTTCGATGGCGTCTTTTTCTGCGCCAAGCTTGCCGCCGGCGAAAACGGTGATGCTGTGCTTGCCATTGGTCAGCTTCTTGAGCGTTTCGCTCATCTGCTTGACTGCCAGTGTGGTGGGATAGTCGTCCGGGTGGACCTCCGCCGAGCGGAAATCGGTGGCGCCGGCGAACGACGCCAGAGCGGCAGCGACACCGGCTGCGACAGCAGTACGGGCGATGGTGGACAGTTTCATGAAGCCTCCTTGTTGAAACGTGTATTACGGGATGAGTGACTGGAACTTTGGCTCAGGCAGCCCTTGCACATCTGGCCGCAGGGCGAACACACCGCCTGCCAGCGGTTGATCGGAAAGATCAACGCCGCCGGGGCGGATCGAGGTGACGAACAGGGTATCAAGGTTTTCCCCACCAAAGGCGCACATCGCCGGCTTTTTCACCGGGACAGCGAACGAGCGGTCGAGTTTGCCGTCGGGGGTGTAGCGATGAACGAAGCCGGCATCGTTGCCGCAAATCCAGTAGCAGCCGTCAGCGTCCACTGCGGCGCCATCGGGGCGGCCGGCCATCGTGCCGCCGGCGATGAAAACCCGGCGGTTGGCCGGGGTGCCGGTTGCAACGTCGTAGTCGTATGCCCAGACGGTGGTTACCGTGGGATGCGAATCGGAGAGGTACATGGTGCGGCCGTCGGGGCTGAACGCCATGCCGTTGGGCACGATCAGCTGATCAACGAGGGCGCGCTGATTGCCGTTTGCGTCGAAGCTGCTGACGACGCCGACCGCTTTCGCCGCCGCCATGTCGAGGAACATGGTTCCCGCAAGAAAGCGGCCCTGACGATCGCAACGACCGTCGTTGAAACGCATGCCAGGCTCGGCATGGCGAGCCGCAGCGAGCAGTTCGGTGTTAACGCTACCATCGTCAGCGAGCGTTGCCATGAAAACGCCACTTTCCATCGCTGCCAGCCAGCGCGGCCCGTCAATGTGGGCGATGCAGCCAGCCATTTCCGGCAACGACCAGGCGCGTACCGCGCCGCTACGGCTGTTCCAGCACAGGATCGCCTTGGCCGGAATGTCCACCCAATACAGCGATGCCTCATCGGCACGCCACACCGGGCTTTCGCCGACGCCATGCTTGCCGTCAAAAATCAGCTCAGCAACAGCCATGAATCAGGCCGGCGGGTAGGGGCCAAACTTGACGAACTGCCCGCCCTGATACATCGCGGCAGGGTCGTCGGCAGGCAGACGCGGCACGTTGGCTTCCACTTCGGCGCGGAACGGGTCCGACGAATCTTTCGGCGTCCAGCCGAGATGCGTCGCCAGGCGGTTGTCCCACCACGAGGGCGTGTTGTCTGAGGCTGCATAGACCACGGTGTGGCCGACGTTGGGAGTGAAGATTGCGCAGCGAATGAGTTCGGTCAGGTCGTCGTAGCTGAGCCAGGTGCTCAGCATACGATGGTCCAGCGCCTTCGGGAACGACGAGCCGATACGCATGCACACGGTCTCGACGCCATAGCGGTCGTAATAAAAGCGCGACAGCAGTTCACCAAACGCCTTGCTGACACCGTAGTTGCCATCCGGCCGCATCGGCGAGGTGGCGTCAAGACGGTCAGTCTGTTTGTGAAAGCCGACGACGTGGTTGGAGCTGGCGAACACCACGCGCTTCACGCCTTTCTGGCGTACACCTTCATAGAGGTTGTAGGCCCCGCGGATATTGGCGTTCAGGATCGGTTCGAACGGGCCGTCGATCGACATGCCACCGAGATGCACCACCGCATCGACTCCATCGAGTAGCGCCAGCATGGCCTCGTAGTTGCCGAGATCGCAGCGGACAGCTTCCTCGTGCGCGGCGGTGGCGCCGAGGTCGGCGACGTCGGAGACGCGGACGATTTGCGCGAACTGATTCAGGCGCGGGCGAAGCGCCTTGCCCAAACCGCCTGCGGCCCCAGTCAGTAGCAACCTGTTGATTTTTTGTGACATTTCAGATGTGGCAGGAAAGAGAGCGGAATTTATAAGACATCATACAACAGGCTAATGCGTACCAATCGGGAATCTGGTGTCCAGCGGAGGGCCGATCGGTGCCGGTACCTGCCGTCGCGGCTTGAATGGTAGCGCTAACATGCAATGTAGTCGTTTCCGCAAAGCGAGTCAAATACTGCTGACGGCCATCGCCGAAACGCGATCGGAAAAGCTGCGGCGACGCGGGCGCAGACAACGGCGCAGGGCCTCGCGGCGGCGAGGACCGTCGCCAAATCGAGCGCGCGCCGCCGTCTGGCATGTCGCCAGATGTTTGCAAAAGCGTCCGTGCACTGGCGTTTGCACTGTCAATACAATGCGTCCAGCATCCTGTCGCCCTGCTGCAAGTCGTTTCACCAGGCTGTGCGGGCGAAGTATGATGTCGAACAAACAGAAGAGTGCACAATCCGCCGATGAACAAACCGACCGCACCACGTACGCCGCGCAAGAGCCGCAGCCTGGCCGTTGACTTGGTTGAGACGCTGCAATCCCGCATCAAGGATGGCACCTACGCGCCCGGCATGCGGATGCCGACGGAGGCGGAGATCATGGCGGAGCATGGCGTCAGCCGGACGGTGGTACGGGAAGCCATTTCCCGCTTGCAGCAGGCGCGTCTGGTGGTTACCCAGCACGGTATTGGCAGCTTTGTCAGTGAGGCGTTGCCGGAGGAGCCGGGTTTCCGCATTGACCCTGTTGATGTGGAAACGGTCGTGGACCTGGTCAACGTGCTTGAGCTGCGGGTGAGTCTGGAGACCGAATCGGCGGGTCTGGCGGCGTCACGTCGCAATCTGCGTCAACTGGGTGAAATGCAGGCGGCGGTGAATGAGTTTGCCGCCTGTGCGGCCGAGGGCAAGGACACCATCGAGGCTGACTTCCGCTTCCATCTGGCCATCGCCGAGGCAACACAGAACCCGCACTTTTTCGATCTCATGCGCCACCTGGGTACCACGGTAATCCCGCGAGCCCGCGTGAACTCGCCGCAACTGGCCAAGGAAGAGAAGAGCGCCTACCTCGAACGCGTCAACCGTGAGCACAAGATGATCTTTGACGCCATTGAGCGCCAGGATTCAGACTCGGCGCGGGCAGCGATGCGCGTACACCTGACCAACAGCCGCGAACGCCTGCGCCGCGTGACCGAAGAGTCCTGACCGTACAGGATCGGGCCGCTGCCCTGGCGGTCGTATAAGTCCCCTCTGGAACCAGGTGGGCTGAACGGCGGATTGCCTTGGTTCGCGCGCCCTCATGCCCGCAACTTTTCCGCTATTGCGGCGGGGCACCTTATTTGTCGCTTTTTTGGCACGGGTGTGTGCCCTATGACTGACTGATTTCTCAACAGATGTCAGATGTATGATGTCTATGCTATAGTTTCCGCAAGATGAGTGGACGCAGCGGATTTTTTGCTGTGGCGCGTCTCAAGCGCGCCGCAGTGAAGGCCGAGTCAGGGCATTGGACAGGCATCGACAGTGATCGTACAAGTCGCTGGCGGTGGGGGATCAGCAACAAGGAGGAGAGATCAGTGAAGCACGGCAAACCATTTCTTTTGTCGCCGGTAGCCATCGCGCTGCTGGCAGCCTGGGGACAGGCATCGGCGCAACAGCCGCCTGCTACCCCGGCCGCGCCCGCAGCACCGGCAGCGGCACCTGCAGCGGAGCAACCGAAGAGCAGCAATGTCGTCGAGCAGGTGGTGGTGACTGGCTTCCGGGCCTCGCTCGAAAGCGCGATCAACAAGAAGCGCGAGGACAACGGCATCGTTGACGTAGTGAAGGCCGAAGACATCGCCAAGTTCCCGGACACCAACCTCGCCGAGTCGCTACAACGCGTTCCGGGGGTGGTGATCGCGCGTGACGCCGGCGAAGGCCGCAACATCACTGTGCGCGGCCTCGGTTCGCAGTTCACCCGCGTTCGCATCAACGGGCTGGAGGCGCTGGCAACGACCGGCGGCACCGACAGTTCCGGCGGCAACAACCGCTCCCGTGGCTTCGACTTCAACGTGTTCGCCTCCGAGCTGTTCAACTCAATCACTGTCCGCAAGAGCTCCTCGGCAGACGTTGACGAGGGCTCACTGGGCGCCACGGTGGATCTGCAGTCTGGCCGTCCGTTCGACTACAAGGGACTGACCGCCGTTTTCTCCGCCAAGGAGCGTTACAACGACCTGTCCGGCACCACCGACCCGCGTGCCGCTTTCCTGCTGTCGAATACGTGGGCCGATGGCAAGGTAGGCGCCCTGATCTCCGGTGCTTATTCAAAGCGCCGTCTGTTTGAAGAGGGCTTCAGCTCGGTACGCTGGGACAACGGTGCGTCCTCAGGCGGCTGGTGTGCCCCGACCGGCATGACGGCCAATCCGAGCACCTCGACCGCGACCACCTGTGGCCCGGCGGCGCAGGGTGTTGCGCGGCTCACCGGCAATGCCGATACCAACGCTGCCTATACCGCTGCCAGCGACGTCAACAACTTTCACCCGCGCCTGCCACGCTACGGCCGCCTCACGCATGATCAGGACCGCATTGGTCTGACCGGTGCGCTGCAGTTCCGGCCGCGTGAAGGCACGCTGATGACGCTCGACATGATGTATTCCAAGCTCGATGCAACGCGGCAGGAAGACTATCTCGAGGCGATCTCCTTCAGCCGCACATTGTCACAAGGCGGCAAGCCGCAGACCAGTGTGGTCTCGACGGCCTATGCCGCCAACGGCGCGCTGCTGTATGGCGTCTACAACGGTGTCGATATCCGCTCCGAATCGCGCTACGACAAGCTGTCCACCGAGTTCACGCAGCCCACCTTCACGCTGGAGCAAGACATCGGTGAGTCGATCAAGGTGACGGCCAAGGTGGGCCGCGCCGAGTCCCGTTTCCGCAACCCGATCCAGACCACCACGACGCTTGATGCGTTGAACGTTAACGGCTATTCGATTGACTTCCGTGGCAACGATCGCCTGCCGCTGATCAAGTATCCGTTCGACGTCACCCAGGTGGGCGGGGCGCTGACGCTGGTCGGTGTGCCGGTTGCCGCGTCGGGCACGCAGCCCACGACGATCGCCAACACGACGTCCAGCGAGATCCGCATTCGCCCGCAAGGCACTACCAACCGTAACGACGTTGCCCAGTTGAATGTGGCGTGGGAGGCGGTGCCGGACAAGCTGACCATCAAGTTTGGCCCAGACTACAAGAAGTATCTGTTCGACACCTACGAGTTCCGTCGTGTCAACCAGAACGACACCATCTTCGCGCCACCGGCAGGCTCCAGCGTGGCCAGTCTGACGACGACGCTCAACGGCTTCGGTCGCGGCCTCAACCTGCCAGGCGGTACGCCGACTTCGTGGGTGATTCCGAATCTGAGCGCAATCACGCAGGCGTACAACATCTACTGCAACTGCATCATCAGCGGTCCGGCTGGTGGTCCCGGCGACTTCACGCTGTCGTCGATCACCAACGGCAATGCCCGCGGCAACAATCAGAGCGTCAGCGAGACGGATACCGGCGGCTGGTTCATGGCTGACTTCTCGCACACGCTGTTCGGCCGCCCGGTGCGCGGCAACGCGGGCGCACGTTACGTTGAAACCAAGATGTCAGCGACTGGCTATCAGGCCGCCAGCGGCGGCACCCAGGTGACGGTGGACAACAAGTACAGCGATTTCCTGCCGTCCGCCAACATTGCGATGGACGTCACCCGGGACTTTGTCGTGCGCCTGGCTGCGGCGAAAGTCATGTCGCGTCCGCCGCTCGGCAGCGTCAGCCCCGGCGGCTCGATCAGTACCACGGGCACGTTGTCGATCTCGACCGGCAACCCGTTGTTGAAACCGTATCGCGCCAAGACCTTTGATGCGAGCTTCGAGTGGTACTTCAACAAGAACTCGATCGTGAGCCTGGGGCTGTTCCAGAAGAACATCAGCACCTACATCCAGAGCCTGCGCGTGAATGTGCCGTACAGCCAGACCGGCTTGCCGCGTTCGCTGTTGCCGGCCAACTTCACCGGTGAAGAAGTGTTCCAGGTCACCACGCCGGTGAACACTGACGGTGGCAAGCTGACCGGTTTCGAACTGAACTACCAGCAGCCGCTGAGCTTCCTGCCGGGTCGCCTGAAGCATCTCGGCGTGCTGGCGAACTACACCCAGGTGCGTTCACGCATCGCCTATCTGGTGTCGCCCACGGGCAGCGCCACCATCACCGACGACCTGTTGAACCTGTCGCCGAAGTCGTATAACGCTACCCTTTACTACGACGACGGCCGCTTCAGCGCGCGCGTGTCCGGCTCGTATCGCAGCGGCTACCTGACCCGCGTCCCGGGGCAGAACAACAACGACGTCGAAGGTACCAACAAGTCCTTCAACGTTGACGCGTCGATCTCGTACAAGTGGAGCCCGAAACTTGAGCTGACGCTGGAAGGCGTGAACCTGACCAATCAGGCCAACGACCAGTTCATCAGCCGTGCGCGCAACAGCTCGGTGGCCTACACCGTGACCGGCCGCGAAGTGCTGGCGGGCTTCCGCTACAAGTTCTAAACATAGCGTCTTAAGTAATGCCGCATAATCTGCGCAACACGGAATTTGGTCGTTGCCAACGGTCGAAGCAGATATCGACCGCCACAAGCACTTCGTCCAAAGTTCGGAAGAAACGATTGTGGGT
>Ga0208695_1000448_pt1 | contig 45013 bp, 32 predicted proteins | sample AD_UKC111_MetaG_FD_184449 | JGI IMG/M metagenome (GOLD analysis project Ga0208695, IMG submission 184449) | Active sludge microbial communities of municipal wastewater-treating anaerobic digesters from Hong Kong - AD_UKC111_MetaG (SPAdes)... | ecosystem: Engineered > Bioreactor > Anaerobic >... | reverse complement strand
TTCATCTTCCACTTCTTTTGAGACTCCGAGTAAACCCATATTAGTAAACATGGTCATGTTGGACAACTCAGGCGTAGAATTTTGATTACGAAGCAAGATGGTAGTCTGAACTTGATATTTGTTGTGGGTAACCTTCAGATACAGGAAAGCTACGATAAAACAAAAAACAACTGAAATAACAAACCAATGCCAATTACGTAAATATTTCTTTATCAATTCCCTAATGTCGATAATATCGTTTTCGGGAGTATCCGTACGCGGGTCAATCTTGTTTTCCATTTAATTAAGAATGAAACAAAAAGTTCTTAAATATATTATTATTTGGTAACACTGTAAATAACGGTAACCAAAGTAGCAAAAGTAGAAATTGTCGACAAATAAAGCGGAATATTCTGAGCAGAAATGCTTCTTACTGCATTGGGCTCAACATATAAAATATCATTTTGCTGCAAATAATAGTAAGGGGAAGTAAATACCTGATCGGAATTAAGATTTAAACGTACAAATTCCAGTTTGCCAAAATTTTCACGTATCAACAGCACATTTTCCCTTTTCCCGTAAACTGTCATGTCGCCGGCCAAGCCCAAAGCATCCAACACCGTAACTCTTTCATTACTGATAGAATACTGTCCCGGACGAAGTACTTCACCCAAAACCGTAACTTTATAATTTAAAAATTGAATGGTAACAATAGCATTTTTCAAATATGGATTGAGTAATTCATTAATATGGGCAATGGCTTCCGATTTTGTCAATCCAGCCAATTTAATCTGTCCAACAATCGGAAAATTTATATAACCATCTATATCAACCAGATACGATTGCAAAACGGGCGAAGCGTAAATCTGATTTGAACCCGGAGTGGCATAGGAAACCAAAGGCAAGTTGAAAGGAGCTACAGCTTGCGGATCAAGTCCCGAAACTGTAATGGACAGCATGTCGCCCGTACAAATACGAGCTTCATGACCTTTGCTGAAAGATTTGTTGATAGATTCGGCCGATTTTGAATCAAGGCCATAGAAATATGCTATTTTTTTTTGAGAAGTGCACCCCGTAAAGAAAACTATTAACAGAACGAAAAAAAGAAAAGAAAAATTTTTCATATTCAGTTATTTTTCTGTATTGATACTCGAAATAAAAATTTACAACCCTGAGGTTATAAAACCATTCATCATAAAAAATTTAACGCCTCGACAATGAAATTATTTTATCATTTTAAAGTTAAAAAATTTCTGTGGTTTATAAATTGTCTTCAATCAATCTAATCTTTTCTTCAATCAAGCGGCTTTCTTCTTTCAAAGTGTCAATTTTACGTTCCAACTCAAGAATCACTTTACTGCCTTTTTGGGTTGAAGAAGTAAAATAGCCCAAATTATTTTCATAGGTTGCTATTTCAGAATTAAGTCTTTCCCTCGCATGAAGCAATTTATCCCTTTCATGAATGAGTTTACTCTGACCTTTGGCATTCATGTCTTTCAGATTATTTTTGAAAGTTTCCAATCGGCGACTAACCCGGTCAATATTAAACTCTTCATATTTTCTATCCACTGCGGCACGAAAATCCTTGTAAATTTTATCTTTCTCTTTGAAAGGAACATGACCAATAGTTGACCATTCATCAATAAGCGCTCTTAAGGAAGCTATTGTCTCATTGGAATTATCGGATTTTTGCAGTGAATCGATTTTGGCTATCAAATTTTTCTTTTTTTCGAGATTTTCCAGTTCTTCTCCATGAAGAGAATTTATGTTTTTCTGTTTTTGATCGAAAAAATAATCGCAAGCAGATATAAAACGTTTCCAAAGTTCGTCGGAATATTTTCTTGGCACCGGGCCAATAGCTTTCCATTCCTTTTGCAACTGGATGAATTTTTCGGAAGTCTCTTTCCAGTCTGTATTATCTTTTAAAGACTCGGCTTTTTCACAAAGCTCAGTTTTTTTGCGATAATTTTCAGCATAACTGTTTCTCACCTGCTTGTAAAATTCAGCTTTAGCTGAAAAAAAGGCATCGCAAGCATGCCGATAACGTTCAAAAAGTTTTTGATTGAGTTTTCGTGGTGCAAAACCAATGGCTCTCCATTCGTCCTGCAAAGCCAAAATGTTCTTTGTGGCTTCTTCCCATTCGCCGAAAGTTTTTAATACGCTAAAATCTATTGATTCTATTTTTTCGCAAAGTGCGGTTTTTGCAGCCAGATTATCTTCCTCAATCTTCCGAATGGATTCAAAGTAAGTCTGATGCTTTTTATTGATAACAGTGGAAGCATTTTTAAAACGTTGCCAGATTTCTTCTCGTAACTCACGTGAAACAGGACCGATTTCATGCCATTCATTATGAAGCTTTTGTAAATGTTGAAATGCTGTAACCACATCGGGTTCGTCTATCAATTTTTCGGCTGCTTCACAAATCTGTATTTTAGCTTCCAGATTTTTCTTGAAATCATATTCTCTCAGCTCGTTGTTGATTTTAATTAAATCCCAAAAAGCTTCCTGATAGGCATTGTATTGTTTAAATAATTCCGACAAACTGGAGGGAGGAACCTGTCCAATAGATTTCCATTCCTGCTGCAATGCTCTGAATTCATTTATATGAGTCGACACATCGTCTTTGGCATCGGCAAGAATTTTCATTTTTTCAAGAATCTGCTGCTTTTTCAACAGGTTTTCCTGTTTTTCTTTCTCAACCTTTGCCAAATGTTCAGCTTTCTTATCGCGAAATTCCTTTAACAAAGATTTAAAAGTTTCTTCCAACTCATTTGGTTTTGGAACAAAATCTTCTTCTACCCCTCCATTTTCGAGAAAAAGTTTTTTCTGATTTTCAACTTCCGCACGATGATTTCGATAAAATGCCTGTTTAATACTTTCCACATCATTTTTAACCTCTTCAACTTCTTGGTTTAGACACTTTTTCAAAGCCTCAATCAATTCTTCATTTGAAAGAGTTGAATAATTCGAAACAACAGAAGTTGTCGATTCGGTTTTTTGATCTTCTACGGCTGAAGTATTTTCGCCAACAGACAACTCAGCAGAAACATTCTGCGATGCTTTGTCGGTAATCAATTCAGAAAAGTCGGTTTTGTTGATTGAATCCATTTAAAGTAACGTTATTCATGATTTTTCTCCCATTTATTTTTAGAGAGAACGATGCTATTTCATTTCAAAGACACTATTATATTCACAAAAGTATAATAATTATTTTAAATATCGATGATGTACATTAAAAAAAATTAAGTTTTCTCTATTGAAACATCTTTTTTATTTCTACTCACTTTTTCCCCCGCTGCGAAACAATATGTAAGTATTGGCCTGCTGTGCAGGATTTATTTGAATATCATTAATTGAAACATGATTTGGACGGGTTACAATGAATTCCACCGCATCGGCTATGTCCTCGGCATTCAATGGAACAAGACCGGCATATACCGCTTTTGCTTTTTCGGCATCTCCATGATAGCGCACCAGCGAAAATTCAGTTTCAGCCATGCCTGGAGAAATGGAACTAACTTTTATGCCATATTTTACCAAATCAATTCGCAAACCTTTAGTAATGGCATTCACGGCATGTTTGGTTGCACAATATACACTTCCGCCGGGATATACTTCTATTCCGGCAATTGAAGAGATATTAATAATATGGCCACTTTTCCGCTCCACCATTTTCGGCACTATTAGTTTGGTAATATACAACAAACCTTTAATGTTGGTATCTACCATTTGTTCAAAGTCAGCTATATCGCTCTCTTCAAAAGAAGAAGCCCCTGCCGCCAAACCGGCATTGTTAACCAACAAATCGATGTTTTGAAAATCTGCAGGCAACGATTGAATAGCTTGTTCACAAGCATTTTTGTCGCGAATATCGAAACAAAGAGAAAAAACATCGGTAGCATATTCTTCTTTTAATTGTTGAGAGATCCGCTGTAATCTTTCGTTTCGTCGTCCGGTAATTATCAATCGATAACCCAATTTTGCCAATCGAAAAGCTATTACACGTCCAAAACCCGACGTGGCACCTGAGACAAAAGCTATTTTATTGTTTTGAGAAGTTGTCATAAAACAATTCAGTAAAATAATTGAAGTATTTTTAAAGAATATCGGTATCGATTTGTTTATCTCCATTGACATAACGCAGCGTATGTCCCATTCTTTCCTTTTTTGTTTGCATATAAAAAGCATTGTAAGGATTCGGTTTAATTTCTATCGGCACATTTTCGACAATCGACAAACCGTAGGCTTCGAGTCCGATGCGTTTAACAGGATTGTTGGTCATCAATCTGATTTTGGTTACACCCAAATCCTTCAAGATTTGTGCACCAACGCCGTAATCGCGTTCATCGGCATCAAAGCCGAGATGCAAATTGGCTTCAACCGTATCCATGCCCTGCTCCTGCAACTTGTAAGCCTTTATTTTATTCATCAATCCAATACCTCGTCCTTCCTGATTCATGTAAACGATTACGCCTTTGCCCTCCTTTTCAATCATTTCCATAGCTTTGTGCAACTGTTCGCCACATTCACATCGAAGCGAGCCAAAAATATCTCCCGTTACACAAGAGGAATGAACACGCACCAAAATGGGCTCATCTTTTTCCCATTCTCCCTTGATTAAGGCAACATGTTCCTTATCATTGGAAATCTGACGAAAAGGAATCAGTTTAAAATTACCGTATGCAGTAGGCAAATTTACCATTTCGCCTTTTTCTATCAAAGATTCAAACTTCAACCGATAAGCTATCAAATCCTTAATGGTTATAATTTTTAAATCGAAACGTTCTGCAATTTCCATCAATTGCGGTAAACGAGCCATAGTTCCATCTTCGTTCATAATTTCTACCAAAGCTCCAGCCGGATAAAGACCGGCCAAACGTGCAAGATCAACGGCAGCTTCGGTATGACCAGCCCTGCGCAATACGCCTTTTGATTTTGCTCGAAGTGGAAAAATATGACCGGGACGGCCAAAAGTTTCGGGAGTTGATGAAGGATCGGCAAGCGCACGTAAAGTAGCGGCTCTATCAGCAGCCGAAACGCCTGTGGTACATCCCTCCAATTTGTCAACACTTACCGTAAAAGGCGTTGAATGCATGGAAGTGTTATTTTCTACCTGCATTTCGAGTTCCAATTCCTTGCATCTTTCTTCAGTCAGTGGAGCACAAACTACACCTCTACCGTAAGTAATCATAAAATTGACCATTTCGGGTGTTACCTTTTCGGCCGCACAAATAAAATCTCCTTCGTTTTCGCGATCTTCATCATCGACCACAATCACAAATTTGCCTTGTCGAATGTCTTCTATGGCTTCTTCTATAGTGTTTAATTTAATTTCCATAATCATAAAAATTTAAGCATGACTTTTTTTAATTTGCAGCTCAGAGAACTTATCTGTAAATGCTTTGATTTTTTGCACCAGCGAATTCCAGATTTTTTCGTAGTTTTCGGGATTAAATAGTGCAGAATCTGTTACTGCCTTATATGTCAGAAAAATACCAATGGGTAACAGCACAGCCGAACTGAGCCACATGCCTTCAAAAGTTGACCAAATTCCTTCTCTGGCCATTTTGTATCCGGTATTGTCAATAATGTAGTAAATTATAAACATGACAACCGAAATAACTACCGGCATACCAAATCCGCCTTTACGAATAATGGCACCTAACGGCGCTCCGATAAAGAAAAATATCAGACAGGCAAAAGACAAAGTAAATTTTCTGTGCCATTCGACTTGATGACGACGTACATACATTATCTGCTCATTCAACATAACCTTATTAAATTCAATATTATCTTTCACTTGTTGAACTTCAGAAAGAGCTATGTCAACAGCCCGCGTCATGGATTCCTTATTTAAACCGAGAAAAAGAGAATCGGGATTGAATTCGTCGGTACTTTTTTTAGGAATTATGCTCGGTGAAGGATGATTGGCACTCCAGCTGAGATACGGATTTTGCATAATTTCTTTGGATTGCTGAACTTCCATCGTTTTAACAATTTTAGATACCGAATCGATGGAATGTGAAAGCTGCGAAATATTTTTACTTATGTGTTGGTCGTGCAATAGAGATTCATCAAAACGATTAAACTCGGCATCAAAATCGACCAAAATTTCTTTCGTCCGAAAAGTTTCGCGCCGATAGGGAATGCTGGAAGGCGAACTGCCAATTTGCTGATTTTTAAGATTTTCAAAACTTTCTCCATTATAGAGCGAAAGCAACAAACTTTTTTTATCTTCCGACAACTGAATTTCCCCGGAATCGGCCACCATAACCGTTGCATTTTCAAAACCTCCGGAAAAGTCATAAATCATTAAATTTTTTAAAATTTTGCCGTTTTTTTCACGAACATAAATATTGTATCCATTAATGCCCGTATAAAATTCTCCAACAGGTATTTCCAACTCGGGTGATTTTTGTTTCAATGAAAAAATTAATGTCCATAACTTTGTCTGTGCCATTGGCAGAGCATAATTTGAAAAATAAAAAGCAGCTATACAAATGATGGAAATAAAGAAAATGAGCGGACGCATGATTTGAAAAAGCGAAATGCCGGCTGCTTTCATGGCTGTAAGTTCTGAAGTCTCGCCTAAATTGCCGAATGTCATGAGCGATGCCAACAGAATAGCCAAAGGCAAAGCCATAGGTACCAGCGACATGACTGAATAGGAAAAAAATTCAAAAAGCACCGACCAGCCTATTCCTTTCCCTACCAAATCTTCAAAATGTTTCCATAAAAACTGCATTAAAAGAATAAAAATGCAGATGAGAAAAGTTACTACAAAGAGGGAAATAAAATGCTTAAATACGTATATATCAATTTTTTTTATTTTGAACATGTTCTTTTTCTTAGAAGGAACAAAATTACGCTAAAAAGTTTGATTTTACATTATTTGCAGCATGAAATATGTTTAAAAAACAAAACTTATCAGCAAAAAAATATAACAAAAAAACCATTTGTCGGGCAAACAAATGGCAGTTTTTTCAGAAAGAATAAATCTAAGCGATTACATACCGGCAATGCGTTTCAATTCGTCAACCTGATAGTTCCACAACAGGATGGCGTCTTCCTTTTCGTCTTCCCATGCGAAATCGGTAATAACCAATGTAACTTCACCGGTAAGCTCTTGCGTATCGATTCTAAATTCAAAATAAGCAGAAGTATCCAAATCGTCGAGCCATTGAAAACGGATGCTTTTATTGGGCTTCAGTTCCAAAAGTCGTGCACTTTGCTGAAATTCTTCCCATTTAAAAACGTATTTTGAATCTTCCGAAGAAACTTCATCGGCAAACCATTCCGATAAGCCAAGCGGCGAACCAATTTTAGTCCACAAAAAATTTGTGGAGGCCGACTTGAGAGGATATTCCAATGTAAAAATTGATTTTTGCATTTTTCTCTTATTTTTTCGTCCTTATTCTTTCTCTCAAATTCCTAAAAAACATCTTTTATTAACGACTGCAATATAATGAATAAAAACGAGCATTCAAAATTTTCACTGATTAAATCAGCAAAAACGTTAAGCTCATTTTTGCAGTTGCAACTTGTCGAAACTCAAAGGCAACAAATCTTTCACGCAAGAGATAATATAAATTTCCTGACTTCCATAAAGAAGAATGGTAATATCTTTTTCAAAACGCAATTCCGTTTCGAGCAAAACCTGCCGACATGCTCCGCAAGGCGTAACGGGCATTTTTAAAAATTCTCCGTTTGTAAAAGCCGCAATAGCAAGCGTTTTCACAGGTATGTCGGGATATTGGGCATTGGCATAAAATACAGCAACTCTTTCAGCACATAAACCCGAAGGATAAGCCGAATTTTCCTGATTGCTGGCCGCAATAACTTCACCGTTTTCGAGCTCAAGAGCTGCGCCAACATAAAATCCGGAATAAGGAGCATAAGCATTTTGAACCTGTTCTTTGGCTTTATCTATCAACTGTTGCTGCAATGAAGTCAATTCATCAAAACGACAGACCGAATAAGTAACTTTTGTTGATTTTTTAAACATAGTAGAATCTGATTTAATGATACTTTCAAAAAATTTTCCTTTTGAAGGGGGTACAAAAATAGAAAAATAATCAATCAAACGCTCATTTTTGAGAAAATAAATTATATTTTTGCAATAAACTAAACTTTATTAACCGGTTTAATCTATCAAGCTGAAAACCACGAGAATTTTTCAAATATGTTTTTCAAATAACATTCCTGTGGAGCATATTTAAAGTTTGCCAGAGATTGACCAATTTATTTTTTTAAAAAACCATTTCAGAAAATAGCATCCATGTATTCAGTTGCAAGTAAATTTCGTCTTTCCATTGTTTTGCTTTTTGTTACAAACATTGCTTTTGGTCAGCAACTCAATAAATATTATCTTTCCTACATCGAAAAATACCATCAGTTGGCCATCAAACAACAAAAAAAGCACGGCATTCCGGCCAGCATTATCCTGGCTCAGGGTTTGCTGGAATCGTCGGCCGGACAAAGCCAACTATCACAACTCTCGAACAACCATTTCGGGATCAAATGCAATTCGGATTGGAACGGAGAAACCATTTCATGGGACGATGACGAAAGAAACGAATGTTTCAGAAAATACAGAAATGTTGCCGATTCGTACGAAGATCACTCATTGTTTCTAAAAAATCGTCCTCGCTATGCTTTCCTTTTCCAACTGGACAAAACCGATTATCAAGGTTGGGCTTATGGACTGAAAAAAGCCGGTTATGCTACTGATCCTACTTATGCCTACAAATTAATTTCCCTGATCGAGAACTACAACCTGAATAGATTCGACAAACAAATTTTTGATGACAACTATGCCGAAAGAATGGATATTCAAATCAACACTTCCATTCCACAAAGCATTCAAAAAGTGAGTGATTACGTAACGCACAAAAAATTGAAAAACAATGGTGTTCCTTATGTAATGGCTGTTCCGTGCGATACTTATGCCAATATTGCTCAAGAATTCAATTTAAGCGAAGAAACCCTCAGAAGTTACAATGAAGTCAGCGCAACCACAGCATTACAACCGGGAGAAAAAGTATATATTCGCCCTAAAAAGAACAAAGCTTCCAAAAATTATCCGGTTCATGTGGTACAAGCCGGAGAATCCATGCACGACATTGCACAATTTTACGCTATAAAAACCGAAAAAATTTATAAAATGAACCATATTCCCTTTACCGAAGGAGCACAAGTAGGACAAGTACTGAAATTACGCTAAAAAATGCTCTTTATTTAAAATCATGCGAAGAAAAAACACGGAATTATTAAGCGAAATCATTCGGCAAATGTTGAAAGACCAACATTTGGAAAAACCGTTGTATGAAAAAAGAATTATTGACGCATGGACTTCCGTTTTGGGCCCTCAAATAGAAAAATATACCGGCCATTTGGAAGTCAAAAATGGAATTTTATATGTCAGCATCAATTCTGCCGTTTTGCGACACGATTTATTCCTCTCAAGAGAAGAAATAAAAAACGCTTTAAACAAAGAAGTTGGGCATGAAGTTATCAACGCTATCGTTTTCCGTTGATAAATATTTCTCTATAACATACTGAATATAAGCAATATAATTTTATCCTTCCATAAGAAAACTTCAAAAAAGTAACATACAATGAAAAAAAGTGTTACTTTTGCTCACTCATTCAAAGCCCATTAAAGGGTAAATTTTTATGTTTAATCACAATAATTTATTGTTATGTCAGCTAAGAAAAACATTATTGCATTGCGCCAAAAGAAAGCAATCATAGAAAAAGGCGGCGGTGAAAAAGCTATTGAAAAACAATTGGCAATGGGTAAAATGACAGCCCGCGACCGCATCCGCGCTTTGTTGGACGAAGGCTCATTTCACGAATACGATTTGTTTGTGCAGCACGAAGAAAAAAACTTCGGAATGGACACAAAAGATTTGCCCGGTGATGGAGTAATTACAGGGACAGGAACCATCAACGGAAATCCTGTTTGCATTTATGCTCAAGATTTTACTGTAATGGGCGGTTCTTTAGGAATTCAACATGCCAGAAAAATCACAAAAATCATGGATCATGCACTGAAAATGAAAATGCCCTGCATCGGCATCAATGACTCGGGAGGTGCACGTATTCAGGAAGGAATTGGCGCATTGGCCGGTTATGGTGAAATTTTTTATCGCAACACTATGGCTTCCGGTGTAATTCCTCAAATTTCAGTTATTCTTGGGCCTTGCGCCGGTGGTGCAGTTTATTCTCCGGCACTGACCGATTTTGTGTTTGTCGTAGAAAATATTTCCAAAATGTTTATCACGGGTCCTAATGTAATTGAAACCGTACTGGGAGAAAAAATTTCACAGGAAGATTTGGGAGGCGCCAGAGTACATGCCGAAATCACAGGTAATGCTCATTTCTATGCGCTGAGTGAAAAAGAATGTTTGCAACAAATCAAGGATCTGATTTCCTACATTCCTCACAACAACGAAGAAAAAGCTGCCAGAGTTGAACCCAAAAAACCAAAATTCAAAAAAAATATTGAAAACATCATTCCTTCCAATCCAAAACTTCCCTACGATGTACGCGAAATAATCTATGCGCTGGTGGATGATTCAAAATTCTTTGAAGTGCAGGAACTTTTTGCCCCCAACATTGTAATAGGTTTTGCAAGAATGGATGGAGAAACGGTTGGTTTTGTTGCCAATCAGCCAATGTATTTGGCCGGTGTACTCGATTGCGACGCTTCAGATAAAGCTGCCCGTTTTATTCGATTCTGCGACGCTTTCAACATACCGCTCATTACTTTGGAAGATATTCCGGGATATTTGCCGGGTGTAGATCAGGAACATGCAGGCGTTATCCGTCATGGAGCAAAAGTACTTTATGCATATTCGGAAGCAACTGTTCCAAAAATCACCGTCATTTTGAGAAAAGCTTATGGAGGAGGATACATTGCCATGAATTCCAGACATTTGGGCGCCGATTTTACTTTTGCATGGCCTGAAGCCGAAATTGCCGTTATGGGACCTGAAGGTGCAGCCAATATCATTTTCAAAAAAGAAATTATGGAAGCTGAAGATCCCGATGCCATGCGCCAACAAAAAGTGAAGGAATATATTGAAAAATTCGCAAATCCTTTTGTAGCAGCCGGTAAAGGTTACATTGATGCTGTTATTGAACCCCTCGAAACTCGTGAATTACTGCTTCACGCGCTCAGCGTTTCAAGAAAAAAATTCGATTTCCGCCCAGCAAAAAAGCACGGAAATCCGCCACAATAATCAGGAAAAAGAATCTTTTGACAGTTACTTTTCAAAAAATGACTGAATAAAATGAAATGAAAGGCATATATTTCAAATATATCGCTTCAAAAAGTTTCACATCATTTTTAATGAAAAATTAAAATGCAAAAAAAAATATGAAAAATAATCAACCTGTACAGGCCGAAAATCCCGAGTTTGTAGATTTTGCAGTTACAGCACGTAAATATAAAACGTTGCTCACTAAAAAATATCTCAACAGAAAAAAATGGGAAAATCCCAGTCCTTACGAAATTTTTTCATCCATTCCCGGCACGGTAGTCGATATTTATGTGAAGGAAGGTGATGTAGTTGAAGAAGGAGCACCTTTGCTGACGCTGGAAGCCATGAAAATGCAAAATAAAATTGAAATGCCTTTCACGGCAAAAATAAAAAAAATTAATGTCAAGAAAGGTGAGCAAATACCAAAAGACTTTCTGATATTCGAATTGGAACCGGTCGAATAACGGCAATTTCAGGGAGAAAAACATCCTGTGTGTAAACCGAAAAAAATCTCTTCGTTAATAACGACAAAAATGTCGAAAAAAGCGGAGAGATTTTTTTACATACTATGGTAGAAACAATTGAATAACAATTAAAAAAACAACTTTCAGCCGACGCTTGCCAAAAGTTAGCTTTTCATCAAAACTTCAAATTGCCTATCTACATAAAATATTGTACTTTTGTACTTTAAAAGAAGCATTTTATTGTCCAACTGTTGATTGGGGAAAACCCAAAATTTTCATTAACTGAAAAACCAACTTTTACTTATGAATCAGACCGATAAACAATTTGACCAGATTGCTGCCATCTGCCGCAACATTTTCATTCAGAAGCTGAAAGATTATGGCGCTTCATGGCGTTTGTTGCGTCCAACTTCGGTTACCGATCAGCTCTATATCAAAGCCAACCGCATCAGGAACATTCAGGTAAAAGGTTTTTCGAAAGTCGATGAAGGCATTCAGTCAGATTTAATCGGCATTGTAAATTACGCAATCATCGGTTTGATTCAATTGGAAAAAGGATTTGCCGAAAAACCTGATCTTTCCGTCGAAGAAACGATTGCTCTGTACGACAAATACATGCAACAGGCTAAAGAACTAATGATGGACAAAAATCATGATTACGACGAAGCATGGAGACACATGCGAATCGAATCGATGGTAGATTTGATATTGATGAAAATTGAAAGAACCAAACAAATCGAAGAAAATGATGGAAAAACTTTGATTTCGGAAGGCATTGATGCCAATTATTTTGATATGATCAATTATGCCATTTTCGCCCTAATCAAAATGGATGAAAACGACTGTCAACAAAAAAACGAAAATATTTAAAGCCACTGAAGCAATTAATTAAATCTCATGTCGTCAGATATTTATAAAAACAAAAAAATGGCTTTTCCTGCCGAACAAAAGGGGAAAAAAATTCTATTTGTTCGAATATGCAGCATCCTTTTGGGAGCACTTTTCGTATTTTCAGGCTTCGTGAAAGCCATCGATCCGCTGGGCACTACTTATAAAATTGAAGATTATTTGAATGCTTTTGGCAGTCCTTTTTCCCAATTTGTTTTTTTGGCTTTCCCTGCTGCTGTTTTTCTTTCTACTTTGGAGTTGGTGATGGGACTGAATCTTTTGCTCCGAATTTATGTACGATTCACCACATGGATAGCCACTGTATTTCTGTTTTTTATGACCTTGCTGACTTTTTACATCGCTTTAAAAAATCCCGTGACGGACTGTGGCTGCTTTGGCGACGCAATTGTCCTTACGAACTGGCAAACTTTTATTAAAAATCTTTTTTTCATTGCTCTGTCGATTTTTTTGCTTATCAACCGCAAACATCTTTATCCGCTTGTTCTTCCTTCATTAGAAGTCCTTTTTACTGTTTTATTCGTTGTGGTAGGCGTGGGTATTTCGGTTTATTCTTATTTTCATTTACCTTTAATAGATTTTCGTCCCTACAAAGTGGGTGTAAATATTCCGGAAGCCATGAAAATTCCGGAAGGAGCCAAACCCGACGTATATGAAACTACATTCATTTACGAAAAAGATGGCCAACAAAAGGAATTCAATCTGGAAAACTACCCGAAAAACGACAAAAGCTGGAAATTTGTCGACCAAAAAACCAAACTGATTTCGAAAGGCTATCGACCACCGATTCACGATTTTACTATTCTCAATAATGACAATGAAGATATTTCTGACATTATTCTTTCTCAACCCGATTCAACTTTTCTGCTCATTATGTACGACATCAACAAAACTTCTCAGGAAGGAGCAAAAAAAGCAGAAAGAATTTTTCAAAAAGCTCAGCAAAACGGGCATTCGTTTTATGCCATTACAGCTTCAACCGATAACGACATTCAAAAATTTACTGAACGTACAAAAATTTCATTTCCTTTCTACAAAGCCGATCCTATCATGCTGAAAACCGTCATTCGCGCCAATCCGGGTTTGGTACTGATAAAAGATGGAACGATTTTGGGAAAATGGAATTGGCGAGATTTTCCAGAAAACTTTTATTAAGCGTCGAAAAAGAATAAATTTCTTCAGACAAACTTCTACAAATAAACTAAATTTATCAAACTCAATAAAAAAACAGTAAATATGAGAAAAAACATTGTAGCCGGAAATTGGAAAATGAATAAAACCTTACCGGAAGGTTTGGCATTGGCAACAGAACTGGACAAAATGCTCTCGAATTACCAGCCCAAGTGTGAAGTAATTATTGCTCCGCCGTTTATCCATTTGGCAAGCATAACAGCAACTATTGATACAAAAAAAATTGGCGTTTCAGCACAGAATTGTGCCGACAAGGAATCGGGAGCCTATACGGGAGAAGTGAGTGCAGCAATGGTGAAATCTACCGGTGCCAACTATGTTATTTTAGGTCATTCCGAACGCAGAACATATTATGGTGAAACTCCCGTCCTACTGAAAGAAAAAGTGAATCTGGCATTGAAAAACGAACTTACACCCATTTTTTGCATTGGTGAAGTACTGGCCGAAAGAGAATCGGGAATTTATTTTGACGTAGTGAAATCTCAAATTGAAGGCTCATTGTTCCACCTTTCTGCAGAAGATTTTTCAAAAATCATCCTTGCTTACGAACCCGTTTGGGCAATTGGGACCGGAAAAACTGCCACACCTCAGCAGGCACAGGAAATGCACGCTTTTATACGCCAAATCATCACCGAAAAATATGGAAAAAGCATAGCCGAAAACACTTCCATTCTTTACGGTGGCAGCTGCAATCCGGGCAATGCTAAAGAATTGTTTGCTAACGAAGATGTGGACGGCGGACTGATTGGTGGAGCTTCTTTGAAAGCTGCCGATTTCAAAGCCATAATTGATGCATTTTAAGCGCTTGTCATTAACGTAACTTATTTATGTCTATATAAAAAAATCCGTAAATTTTGTTTTACGGATTTTTTTATAACTTTGGTAAATTTTTTCGGACAAATTCTTTTTTAGTTTTTTGACGGAATATGCTGATAAAAATTTACGAAGCCAATCCCAATCCCCATGAAATCCATCGCGTAATTGAAACTTTACGCGACGGAGGAACCATTATATTTCCTACCGATACGGTTTACGCTTTCGGATGCAGTCTTTTCAACAAAGACGGCGTGGAGTACATTTCCCGTATCAAGAAGAAAGATCTTCGCCGTTCTCAACTTTCATTTGTATGCGAGTCTATCAGCCAAATAAGCGAATACACCAATCTTGATGACAATACTTTCAAACTGATAAAGAAAAATTTGCCCGGCCCGTTTACTTTTATTCTCAATGGCAACCATCGGCTTCCCAAACTTTTCAAAGATAAAAAAACGGTTGGCGTACGAATGCCAAAAAATAATATCGCACTCACAATAGTTCATGAATTGGGAAATCCATTGATGACCAGCTCAATTTTTTACCACAACAATTCACTCGAATATATTGTTGACCCTGAACTTATTGAAGAAAAATACGGTCATTTGGTAGATTTGGTAATTGATGGCGGACCCGGAGGCTATATTCCTTCCACTATTGTCGATTGCACCGGTGAAGAACCGGTAATTGTAAGGCAAGGTGCCGGTGAACTGATTTATTGAAAATTTCCAGCCAAATAAATCAAAAACCATCAAACTTTTATCGAAATTTCAACGAAATTCTTCTACAGAAAAATCCATTGAAACTTTTTATCAACCCAACAAAAAACTGCTGCCCATTTACTGAAAAAAACAGACAGCAGTTGTATGATCAAAATTTTTAAAAAAATACTTTTTAAAGTTGTTTCAAGAGGTTTTTCATACTGACTTTTTCGTTCAGAATAGCAGATAATGCTTCGATTTTTACACGTTCCTGTTTCATGGAATCCCGATAACGAATGGTAACAGTTTCATCTTCGAGCGTTTGATGATCGACTGTAATACAGAATGGTGTCCCAATTGCATCCTGACGACGATATCGCTTTCCAATGGAATCTTTGTCGTCATAAAAACATTTAAAATCGAATTTCAAATCTTCAAAAATTTTATGTGCCACCTCAGGCAGTCCATCTTTTTTAATTAACGGAAAAATTCCGATTTTTACGGGAGCCAATACCGGCGGAAGTTTTAACACCACACGTGTTTCACCATCTTCGAGTTTTTCCTCTGTATAAGCAGAAGCCATAATGGAAAGAAATGTTCTGTCCACTCCGATAGAGGTTTCAATCACGTAGGGAGTATAAGATTCTTTCAATTCCGCATCGTAGTATTTCAAATTTTTCCCCGAATATTTTTCGTGATTTTTCAAATCGAAATCGGTACGGGAATGAATGCCTTCAATTTCTTTAAAACCAAAAGGCAATTCAAATTCAATATCGGTAGCAGCATTGGCGTAATGTGCCAGCTTGTCGTGGTCGTGAAAACGATATTTGTGATCGCCCAAGCCCAAAGCTTTGTGCCATTTCATTCGATATGCTTTCCAATATTCAAACCATTTCATTTCCTCACCCGGCCGAACAAAAAACTGCATTTCCATTTGCTCGAATTCCCGCATTCGGAAAATAAACTGACGCGCCACAATTTCATTTCGGAAGGCTTTTCCTATTTGTGCAATACCAAAGGGAATTTTCATCCTTCCGGTTTTCTGTACATTCAGAAAATTAACAAAAATTCCTTGTGCCGTTTCTGGACGTAAATAAATTTTCATGGCACTGTCGGCATTGGAACCCATTTCGGTAGTGAACATCAAATTAAACTGGCGCACTTCCGTCCAGTTTTTTGTTCCACTTACCGGACAAACAATTTCATTGTCGATAATAATTGCTCGCAATTCTGCCAAATCATTATCGTTTAAAGCTTTAACATATCGGCGATGGATTTCATCACGTTTTGCCTGATGTTCCTTCACCCGCTCATTGGTAGCCCGAAAGAGGTTTTCATCGAAATTTTCGCCAAATCGTTTGGCTGCTTTTTCCACTTCCTTTTCGATTTTTTCATCATATTTGGCTATCAATTCCTCTATGAGCACATCGGCACGATAACGCTTTTTACTGTCTTTGTTGTCAATCAGCGGATCATTGAAAGCATCCACATGTCCCGAAGCTTTCCACGTTGTGGGATGCATAAAAATAGCTGCATCGATACCCACTACATTTTCGTGAAGCAAGACCATACTGTCCCACCAATATTTTTTGATATTGTTTTTAAGTTCTACACCATTTTGTCCATAGTCATAAACAGCACTCAATCCGTCGTAAATTTCGCTCGACGGAAAAACAAAACCATATTCCTTGCAATGAGCAATCAGTTTTTTGAAAACATCTTCTTGTGAAAGCATATCAACATTATTTTAGTTATCATTCCTTCAAATCGTAATTCGATTTTTTTAATCCAAAACCTTTTCTCGGTGAAAAAAATATTTTCAAGATTAAAAGATTCCCTGAAAGAAATGCAAAATTACAGCTTTTTTTATATTTTTGTTGATTCAAGCCGAGAAAAAAGTTTATTTATTCGCTAAATTCATTCTGAAAATCAACGAAACAGATTTTTATCAACTCACATGATACAAAATACAGGTATTTTCCTCAAACAAAAAAATATGATTAAACACTCATCATGTAGATTCGGCTTAATAAAGCCTTCTCTAATTGCTGGAATTTTAATTATTGTCTGTTTTTCGGTAAATGCACAAAGTTCAAATCAATCCGAAAAAGCGTTGACAACTTCCACTAACACCTTTGGATTTTCTACCATCAACATGTTGGATTCTTACCTTTCGCCATTGAAATACAGCGGATCGGGATTTCGTTACGAAAACGACAACAGAAAATTTGTTTCTCCGGAAAATATCAGTCTTTCAAAAGAAAACCATTTTAAGATGAATTTTGGTTTGACGGAAAACCCTGCTCAAACGAGCGAAATGTGGTATTTGGGAATGAATTTTTCTTGGGGAATGCATCATCATTTTTATATCAATGAAAATCTTTTATTGCTTGCCGGAGGTCTTTGGGATCTCGACTTTATGGGAAAAACCAATAGTCGCAATCAGAATAATCCGTTCAATATTGATCTTGCTACCAACCTGAATCTTTCAGGGGAAGCTGTTTATCGTATCAGAACACCGAAACGCATGCTCCGTTTGGGATTTTCCATGCAGGCACCTTTTATCGGAGTTATGTTTGTACCTGAACAGGGAGCTTCGTATTATGAAATTTTTGAATTGCAAAATTTTTCTAATACATTGCATTTCACCTCATTACACAACAAACTGTCGCTCACTGAAAATCTATCGCTGGATATTCCTTTCAATCACACTACTTTACGTTTTGGTTTTAGAAACGAAAATTTAAAGTTTGAAGCCAATCAAATGATATTTAAAAGAAACGATTTAAGTTTTCATGTCGGCTTCATTTACGATTTTTACAAGTTTGAAGGAACAAAAAATCGGGCGCCTTCGGATTTCAACAGCACTTATAACTACTAATCAACAAGTTTTTTTCATGAAAAAACATATCATTTTGCTTTCATTCTTTGGAATGCTTTTTCATTCGTGTATGGATGAACCTGTTATTCAACCCAATAGTTATGAGGGAAATTTTAATGCTTTATGGGAAATTATCGACACCAAATACTGTTATCTCGATTACAAAAATATTGACTGGGATTCCATCTACACTGCTTATCATCAAAGGATTCCGTACATAAAAACAGATTTGGATTTTTTTGATTTTCTTGGCAAAATGCTGGAAGAATTAAAGGATGGACACGTAAACCTTTATTCCGGTTTTGACGTCAGCCGTTACTGGAAATGGTACACCGATTATCCTGAAAATTTCAGTTCGGATATTATTTATTCAGATCGTTATTTAGGTGAAAACTATAGAATTGCCGGCGGAATGCATTATCAGAAAATCGATAATGGAAATATCGGGTACATTTATTATGGAGATTTCACCAGCGATTTCAGCGATGCCAACATTGGCTACATTTTCAAATATTTTTCCAATTGCAAGGGAATTATTCTGGACGTACGCAATAATGGTGGCGGATACATGAGTGGAGCCGAACAATTGGCTTCCTATTTTTTTACTGAAAAAACGCTCACCGGTTATCTTTGCCATAAAACCGGGCCGGGGCATACCGATTTTTCTACGCCCATCAAATTGTTTACTCCTGCCAACAAAAATATTCAATGGTTGAGACCGGTTGTGATTCTTACCAACCGCATGACCTACAGTGCTACCAACGATTTCGTGAACAGAATGACAAAAGCGCCTTATGCCATTATTTTAGGCGACAAAACAGGCGGCGGCGGCGGAATGCCGCTTTCAAGCGAAATTCCCAACGGTTGGATGGTCAGAGTGCCTACTTCGCCCATGTTCGACGCCAACATGCAACATATTGAATGGGGCATTGACCCTGATGTAAATATAGCTTTAAAGCCGGAAGATGCCGCAAGAGGCTACGATACACTGATTGAGAGAGCTGTAGCGTTGATTAAATTTTTATGAAAAATCGAAAATTGAAATAAATAATCGAAAATAAAATTTTTGTTTGAGAAAATGCAAAAGCTGAAAGTTACGGAAATGAATCGCTTGACGGTAGAGGAATTCAAAAAAAAGGAAAAAACGCCGCTGATTGTTGTTCTCGATAATGTTCGCAGTCTTCACAATGTAGGTTCAATTTTCCGCACAGCAGATGCTTTTCTGGTGCAGGAGGTCTATTTATGCGGAATAACCAGTACGCCCCCTAACGCCGAATTACACAAAACGGCATTGGGAGCAGAAAATTCCGTAGAATGGAAATATTTCGAAGAAACGCATAAGGCCTTGGAAGAATTGCGAATGATGGGATATACAATTTTTGCCATAGAACAGGCACGTGAAAGTTTGCCATTAAATTCCATAGAATTGAATCCGGCAAATAAATATGCCATTGTGTTGGGAAATGAAGTGAAAGGCGTTCAACAAACAGTAGTTGATGCCTGCGATGGTTGCATTGAAATACCACAATACGGCACCAAACATTCCCTCAACGTAAGTATTGCAGGGGGCATTGCTATTTGGGAATTTTTTAAGAAATTGATAGAAAAGGGGAAAATTCAGTAATGCTTTCGAGTGCTTCAAATTTCAATTCCTAATTTTGTCATATAATCAATCTGCAAAGAAACAAAAATTCTCTACCTCATGGACTGGAAAGAAAAACTCAATCAACTGAAAGACAGTTTGCCACAAGATAATAGTGAACCGACAGAAAATGAACTGCCGGAGAAAAAAGTACAAACCGAACCTTTACGTGTACAAATGGAAAAACGCAACGGAAAGCCGGTTACTATTGTTTCCGAATTTGAGGGAAACGAAAAGGAACTGAAAGAGCTTGCAAAAACGCTAAAAGTTTCATGCAGCGCAGGAGGCACGGCAGAACACGGAATGGTACTCATACAAGGCGATTTCCGTGTGAAAATTGCAGAAATACTCCAAAAAATGGGTTACAAAGTCAAAAAAATCAATTTCAAGTAAAAATCGTTTATTTTCATCACCCTGTAAAAAAATTTTTTTATGTTGAATGTTTATCGGGCTTCTGCTGGGTCGGGAAAAACTTTCCAACTCACAAAAGATTACATTCATTTGCTTTTCAGGAATCAAGGAGAAAATCTTCATCGCCATATTCTTGCGGTAACCTTTACCAACAAAGCTACCGAAGAAATGAAATCACGGATTCTGAAGGAACTTTTTGCGCTGGCACAAGGGCAACCCAGCAATTACCGAAAAAGTTTAATGGAAGAATACGCTCGCAATGAAGCAGAGGTCAATCTCAAAGCCAAACAAATACTCGTAAGTCTGTTGTACGATTACTCTTCATTTGCTGTCAGCACAATTGACAGTTTCTTTCAGCAGGTTATTCGCAGTTTTGCACGTGAGATGGGTATCAATGGAGCCTACAACCTCGAAATGGAAAACGACGCGGTACTTTCTCAAGCTGTTGACAATCTGTTTTTCAACCTATCAAAAAATGAAAACAAACTGTTATTGGATTGGCTGATCAGCTTTGCCGAAGAAAGCATGGAACAAAACGGGAAATGGAATCTTAAAAACGATATTATTAACTTCGGTGCTGAAATTTTCAAGGAAAACTATCAATACAGAGCAGAGGAAATTGGCAAAAAACTTCACAATCGCGATTTTCTCGGAAAATATATCGGCAAACTGAAAAAAATCAAAACAGACTTTGAAGAGGAAGTAAAAAAATTGGCACAGGACGGCATTCGTATAATGACCGATTTTGAACTGTCACATGATGATTTTAGTTATAAGGAAACAAAATTATTCGATAAGCTGATCAGTGGAAATGTAGCTGCTCCCAACAGCCGTTTCAGAAAATATGCAGATGATGTAGAGAACTGTACCAATAAAAGCACACCCAATTGGGTAAAAAATAAAGTCAACTCAGCCTATATAAGCGGATTGGGAAAATGCTTTGAAAAAATTAACGAGATTTTTCAAGAGCCCTTTATCCGCTACAATTCCGCCAACATAGTATTGAAGCACATTTACAAACTGGGAATTCTTTCTGATTTGGCTGTGGAAATCAATCAGTTGACTGCTGAACAAAACACATTTTTAATTTCCGACACCAATCTTTTGCTCAATCGTATTATCGACAATAGCGATACGCCTTACGTTTACGAAAAAATCGGCAACAAGCTGCAGCATTTTATGATTGACGAATTTCAGGACACATCGGTACTTCAGTGGAAAAATTTTCTCCCGCTTGTGCGAAACAGTTTGGCAGAAAATAATTTCAACATGGTTGTGGGAGACGTGAAGCAAAGTATTTACCGCTGGAGAAATTCCGATTGGAAATTGTTGGACGAACAAATTTTCAAGGATTTTACTCCGCAACAAATTCGCCAGGAACCACTCAACGTCAATTGGCGCAGCGACAGGAATATCGTGAAATTTAACAATAATTTTTTTTCTCAATCTGCTCAGCTTCTGCAACAACAGCTGAATGCCAACATTCAGGAATATTTGCCGGCCGACAAATATCCATTTGTGTCCGAACTATCCAACAAAATTCAACATGCCTATACAGACACCGAACAGAAAGTTTCAGAAAAAGCCGGAGCCGGGCATGTGTGTATCCAATTTATTCCCAACGACGAAAAAAACTGGCAAGAAGAAAGTTTGAACCGCTTGCCAATCATGCTCGAAAATTTTCAGGATCGTGGTTACAAAGCTTCCGATATTGCCATATTGGTTCGCGAAAAAAAAGACGCAGCCCTTGTCATTCAAAGTTTAATGAACTACAAAAACTCGCCCTCAGCCAAAGAAGGTTATTGTTACGATATATTGGGAAATGAAGGATTGCTGATAGGGAAAGCATCTTCGGTACGTTTTATCGTCGGACTGCTTAAACTTTTTGTATCTCCTTCCGACGACATTCAACTGACAATCGTAAGCCTCGAATATGCGTTGAATAAATTGGGAAAAACAAAGAATGAAGCCTTACGGGACATTGCTGCATTAAAGGAAAATACCGAAAATAAATTCTCCCATCTATTTGATTGCGAAGAAGAAAAAGCACTACAGGCAATTCGTCATTATTCGCTTTTTGACCGCGTAGAACAAATTATTTCCCTTTTCAATATAGGTGAATGGGAAAATCAGGCGCCATTTGTTCAAGCTTTTCAGGATTTGGTATATAATTTTACAGCCAAAGGTTTTTCCGATATTAGCGATTTTCTATCTTGGTGGGACGAAGCGGGCTGCAATAAATTTGTAGCCATGCCGGCCGATCAGGAGGCTATCCACATTATGACCATTCACAAGGCAAAAGGGCTCGATTTTCCTGTCGTTATTCTTCCTTTATGCGATTGGGCATTGGAAGGCAATATACACAAAACCAATGTGCTGTGGTGCGAAACAAACGTTCCGCCTTTCAGTGAATTGCCGCTGCTGCCCATTTCCTACACTCAGAATTTGAGACAGAGCATTTTTGCTCAAAATTATTTCGATGAGCAAATGCACTTATATATCGATAGTCTGAATCTTGCTTACGTTGCATTCACTCGTCCAAAAAATGAACTTGTTTGCATGACGCCGGCACCCGCTGAAAAAAATGAAGAAAAAAAGAAAAATTCTGCGCCTGAAACTGTAAAAAATGTTTCTTCCTTACTTTGGCAATTTGTTCAAACACAACAAAGCAGTATTGGAGAAAATTCGTCGATACGAAAGGATGATGAAAATCAAATTTACGAATGGGGAGAAGCAACATATGCACCTCACAAGGAAATAATTTCATCCACAAAATCTGAAAAGTTTGTTCAATATCCTTCGTGCAACAGTGCGCAAAAGCTCCAAATTCGGCATCAAGGAACTCAATATCTCATCGAAGAAAAAGATTTGTCCGACAGTCAGCTGAACTACGGCATCATCATGCACGAAATTCTACGGAAAATTACCAACCAAGCAGATCAGGATAAAGTGTTGCTCGAATTTGTATCTTCCGGTCAAATCAGCGAAGCAGAAAAAATAACGGTTGAAAAGGGATTGGAAAAATTCTGGTCGCTTCCACAAGCAAAAGAATGGTTCAACGGAGAAGGCTGGATACTGAACGAAACAACCATTCTTTCACCCGAAAATCGTCTGCATCGTCCGGATCGAGTGATCATTCAAGAAGCAAAAGCTACTGTGATTGATTATAAATTCGGTCAGAAAGAAAGTAAATACCATCTTGCACAAGTGAAAGAATACATGGATTTAATTGCTCAAATGGGTTATCAAACAAAAGGTTACGTTTGTTATGCAGAACTGGGAAAAGTGGTTGAAGTTTTTCAGAACTGACAAAAGAAAACTTTTTCGCCCACAAAAAAATTGAGAATTCTCTCCTTTCAGTGTATCCAACCTCTTTCTTTGAACCATTCGACAGCTTCAGTAATAGCAAGTTTCAAATCGGTCTGAGGCATGTTGAGCTCGTCTATGGCTTTTTTTCCACAATAATACTCCCGAATCATCAACTGAGAAAGATTCATGGAACAAACATCCGTTTTGATACCTAAAAAACGAAGAAAATCTCCGATTTTTCCCAACCCTTTCAACAAAAAATCCGGGACTTCCATTATGATCTGGCGGTAACCGGCTATATTTTTCTGCAAACGATAATATTCTGCGAATGAAAGATTAACGCCGGCAGTCAAATAATGTTCCCCATTTTTACCCAATGTGAGAGCATTGCATACAGCCTTAGCCACATCGCGAACCGGAACAAAATTTTTCCCTCCCTTCGGAATAAACAAGAGTAGCTTTCGATAACCCATCAGCAGCAATTTTCCTGAACTCGGCTTTACATCATAAGCTCCAATCATAAATGTGGGATGAATAATGATTACATGATTACCAAATTCCGAAGCAAATTGCTGGAACAGCTTTTCAGCTTCAACTTTACTTCTGGCGTAAAAAGAACGGGTAAAAGGATATTGAAAAGGAAAATCTTCAGTGGCAGGTTTGCTTTTTGAACCAAAACCGATGGTATTGGAAGAACTGATATACACCACATTGCGAATATTCAAATCTCTGCAAACGCGAATTACCTGTGCCGAACCTTCGACATTTATTTTCCGATAATCTTCATAATGCAGCAAATGCACATCGGTAACTGCTGCGATATGTATCACGGCTTCACACCCCGAAGCCGCAGCTTTTAACTGCTCGTATGCTGTAAAATTTCCTATGAAAACCTTAACTGCATTCAGATCGAAAAAAATATTATCCGTTTTTCGGACAATAATGTGCACTTGATAACCACGCTGAATCAATTCCATAGTTACCTGATGTCCTAACAAACCGGTTGCTCCCGTTACCAAAACTTTCATGTCGGCAAAAAAAAATAAAAAGCAGCATGAATCACCTTAAAAGCAAACATGCTGCAAAAATAAAAATAGGTTGATTGACTTTAAAGCAGTTTCCCCCGATCGTTCAATCAATAGGAATTGTACGTCTAATCCGTTGATCGAGTGAAGTGAGCGTTTCGGTAGTTGCAACTCCCTTTATTTCCTGAATTTTTCCGTTGAGCAATTCCATTAAATGTTCATCATTCTTTGCATACAGTTTTACCAAAATGGTGTACGGCCCTAACGTGTACTGCGATTCGACAATTTCAGGAATTTTTTCCAGTTCCTGAACCACTTCTTTGTACATGGAGCCGCGTTCAAGAGTGATCCCGATATAAACACACATTTGATAACCGAGTTTTTTGGGATTGACAAAATACCCAGAACCGGTAATGACATTCATATCTATCAGCCTTTGTACGCGCTGATGTATGGCTGCTCGTGAAACTCCACATTGAACAGCTACATCGCGAAAGGGCAACCGCGCATTTTGCGTAATTATCTTTAAAATTTGCCTGTCCAACTCATCAATTTTTTCCATGGCTATAAAATTTTATTGTATCATTTAGACAACAAAAATAAATAGAAAAACTCGAATTCTGAAAAATTGTCGGCAAAATTTATCTCAAGAATTAAAAATAATATCCTTTTAATAGAAAATACAAACTTTTTGACAAATGAAAGACTTTTCAATGATCAAAAAAAGTAGAATGACTTTCAGAAATTTTTTAATTTGAAATAAAAAAGGCTGCCAGTTTCGTACCAACAGCCATAAGGAATTAAGAAATAAAAAATCAAATGTGGGAAAGGGCTTGCTCAATATCCGCTTTGATATCGACAATATTTTCGATTCCAACAGAAAAACGCAGCAATCCCGGAAAAACTCCTGCTGCAATCTTATCTTCGGGCGAAAGTTGCTCATGAGTTGTGGTAGCCGGATGAATAATAAGAGATTTTGCATCGCCCACATTGGCCAAATGGCTTACCAGCTTTAAATTATTGATGAATTTGTCTGCCATTGAAGCATCGCCTTTCAATTTGAAAGCCAATACGCCGCCAAAACCTTTTTTCAGGTATTTTTTTGCCATCTCGTGATAAGGATTATTTTCCAGACCGGGATAATTAACATATTCCACTGCCGGCAATGTTTGTAACCAGCGAGCAAGTTCCAACGCATTTTGGACATGTCGTTCCATTCTCAAAGACAAAGTTTCCAAACCCTGCAGCAACAAAAACGAATTAAAAGGACTGATAACGCATCCCCAATCGCGAAGACCTTCTACACGTGCTCTTATGTTGAAAGCAATATTCCCAAATGGGCTATCTGCTCCGAAAGCATCCCAAAAAACCAATCCATGATAACTTTCAGAAGGTTCGGTAAAAGCCGGAAATTTACCATTTCCCCAATTAAACTTACCACTGTCCACAATTACACCTCCCAGCGAAGTACCATGTCCTCCAATCCATTTGGTAGCGCTTTCTACCACAATGGAAGCTCCATGTTCTATGGGACGGAAAAGATAGCCGCCTGCGCCAAAAGTATTGTCCACTATCAGCGGAATATCATATTTATCGGCTACAGCAGCAATTGCTTCAAAATCGGGGATATTCAAATCGGGATTGCCAATGGTTTCGATATAAATGGCTTTTGTTTTGTCGTCAATCAATTTTTCAAAAGTTTCCGGTTCGTCATTTGCCGTAAACTTAACGTCCACACCCAGACGTTTAAATTGATTTTTAAACTGATTGTAAGTTCCGCCGTAAAGATGAGAAGTTGCTACAAAATTATCTCCAGCCTGTACAATATTGTTTAGAGCAAGAAATTCTGCAGCCTGTCCCGATGAAGTTGCCAATGCGCTGATTCCTCCCTCGAGGGCAGCCATACGTTTTTCAAACACGTCGGTAGTAGGGTTTTGCAGACGGGTATAGATATTTCCAAATTTTCTCAAAGCAAAAAGGTCGGCTCCATCGGCTGCGTCGTCGAAAACGTAGGAAGAAGTCTGATAAATGGGCACTGCCCGCGATTTGGTAGTTTTGTCCACTTCCTGACCGGCATGAACCTGCAAGGTTTCAAATTTTAAATTGTTGATATTCATATTGCTAATTATTTAGATTTCGATTCTTGAAATTTATAAAGGATATTCGTCAAAAGCATAAAGTGCAGTGGAAAGATATCTTTCGCCCGTATCGGGCAACAGAACGACAATGTTTTTTCCTTTGTTTTCGGGTCGTTGAGCCAACAAAGAAGCCGCAAAAGCTGCCGCACCCGACGAAATTCCCACCAGCAAGCCTTCCTGCTGAGCCAATTGGCGTGAAGTTCGAATGGCGTCATCATTGCCAACTTGAATAATTTCATCTACAACCGTCGGGTCAAAATTTTTGGGTACGAAACCTGCTCCTATTCCCTGAATTTGATGGGGGCCGGGTTTCCCTCCCGAAAGTACGGGAGAACTTGCAGGTTCGACCGCAACAATTTTTATTGCAGGATTATGTTTTTTCAACGCAGCTCCTACTCCACTTATCGTTCCTCCGGTTCCCACACCGGCAACAAAAATATCGACTTTCCCTTCCGTATCACGCCAAATTTCCTCGCCTGTGGTATGAAAATGTTTCAATGGATTGGCAGGATTTTCAAACTGCTGTGGAATAAACGAAGACGGATTCTGATCATGCAATTCCAGCGCTTTGGCAATAGCACCTTTCATTCCTTCAGCTCCGGGCGTTAAAACAATATTGGCGCCCAAAGCCTTCAGTAAATTACGCCGTTCAACACTCATGGTTTCGGGCATGGTAAGGGTAAGTTTGTAACCTTTCACCGTAGCAATCATAGCCAAACCAATACCTGTATTTCCGCTTGTAGGTTCGATAATTTCAGAACCTTGTTTTAAAAGTCCTTTTTCCTCTGCGTCTTCAATCATGGCTAAGGCAATTCTGTCCTTTACGCTTCCTGCCGGATTAAATGACTCCAGCTTGGCAATAATATTGGCTTGCAATCCTTTATTTGAAACAAAATGTGTTAATTGCAACAAAGGTGTATTGCCAATAAGTTCAGTAAGATTTTTAGCAATTTTCGACATAAACTTTTGATTTTTAATTAATTTACAAAATCTTTTTTACCGGAAAAATATCTGACTAAAGATTTTGTTTTTCTTTTGGCAAAGGTACAAAACAACTAAAAACAAGACAATCACCAGAATGGGTTAATTTAATCTACCACGATTATGGTATAGTCAAAATTTCAAATAACAATAAGGGAGAAAATTAGGATTCAAATTTATATAAGAATTTGTAAATCAAGAATATAATTAATTAGAGAAACAAGCAAAAAAAATTTCCACTTTGCTTATTATGAAACCCACATGTATTGCATACACAAACACGAATGAATATAATATTCGGACATGTGGGTTCCATCAGACCTTTAAAAAATAAATTATATTCTGATGAAATTTCTCTGCAAATCTTTTGACAAGTTTTGCAGAGAAACTATCAATTCAGTTTTTGTGCTATTTATCGAAATTATCGATAGCAATCACCTTTAAAAAATTATTTTTCTCTCAAATGAAATGTCGGATTATTTTCGAAATCGTCATACATTGCCTGAAGAGGTTTTAAATTGTCAGCTTTTGGAGCAGCCACCGTAATGGCAACAATTTTTATATTTCTGTTGTTTGGTAAAGTTAAATTCTTGGCTCCGGCAACAATTGGAATTTCGTATTTATACAGATAACTGTACTGATAAGCTTCGTTTTTCATCGGATAATTGTTGTGGCAATGCGAAGCGAACCATGCGATATTATCCGTTTTTGTAAAAGGCGCATTCATTTTCAGCACTTTATTCTGATCCAAACTCAGAATGCGATTGTAGAATTGACCGACAAAACCTGTCCATTTTTGAATCGAGAGATTGATTGGGTTACCATCCACATAAAAATCAGCTTTCACATCATTTGCAGCAGCAGCCAAAAGATAAAGTTTGGTGAAATTTCCGGCAGGCAATGCAATGGTTTGAGCGTTGCAAGCAACAGCATTATTTTGCTCGTCCTGTTTATTCCCAATTTTGAAACGAATGCCTTCGCTTTCGACATATTCCGGTAAAAGTTCGGCAGGAAGCGACTGACCATCGAACATGACTCCGTCGTCGCGATTTTCGTCGTAACTCATTACATCCGCATTGTAAGGAATAGTTACCGGTTGCTGTGGCAATACAGCTTCATTTGCTTTCTTGAGTTTGACGGCAAAACTTTTTATCGTATAATGACTTAAATCGAATTGAATTCCGTTTTTGGTAAAAGTTACATCGCCTATTCGTTTTTCCTGTCCGTTCACTTCATAAGCTTCCAGTATTTCGTCCGGCAATGTGATTTTCGCATTTTTTATATCTTTCCCCGACAATTCATTCACACGAATAACGTATCCTTCGCCAGATTCCATTTTCTTAAAGGCCATTAAACCTACTTCGGGACGACTGATCGAAATCATCGAGAAACTGTTGCCCAATGTTCCATCGTGTTTGGTGGATTCAAAAGCCATTAAAGGCTGGTTGAAAAATTGAGCTTGCCAAGCCGATTCTCCTTTTCTCCAATCGCCTTCGTGTCCATAAACGGCGTATTTAACATCATGAATCCCCCAATCCTGAGTACTTTGATACATTGTCCACTGCCACTGTGGTAAATGAATACCCGGCGTGTAAAGTAAAGTCAGACGCAAGGTATTGTCATCCGGTTTGTCAGAACCATATTTGCAATCTTCCAAAATCGTTACGCCATATTTTCCTGATTGGTCAGTCAAGTCGAACCATTGTTTAGAAGGAACTTCAAATTTTATCTCCTCATTGTTTCCACGAGAAATGGTTCCAACACCTAAATTGTAGGTAGCATTTTTATTGGAAACGGATAGAGGAAAAGCTGCTTTCAAACTTACAGCACGTGATTGCCAGTCAATCTTGTTGCTCACTTCCAAACGTTTACCTGCTTCACCGGCAGCCAAACTGTAGAATTGCGTGATGGTCGAATTTTGTCCTGCTCTTTCCACTTTCAAGGTTACCCTTACCGGTCCTTGTTCGACAACGGATATTTTTGCATTTTTATCCATAAAATCAATAGCCGGTTTTTGTCGATCTTTCCAATCCATATTCCATGCCGGCCATTCATTGGGTGTTTCAGCCAAAAATTCCAAACGAGCAGGCTTCGCCAACAATTCTTTCGTATTTTTTTTATCATAAATACTGAGAATATCGCCATTGGGAGCTACTTTCACTTTGTAGTACTCGTTTTCAAGTGAATTTTCGGAAATAGAAAGTGCAGTTTGTTTTACTGCATTTGAAATTTCACGTACATCATACACTTTTATGCTTGCAGAAGGCATGTCGGCCAAAAACAAAATTTTAATACCATTTCCATTTCTTTCAATAATTTGCGAAGGAACTTCCTTTCCATTTTTATCGAAAACGCCGACGGTTTGTGGTAACGATTTGTATTCCAATTGAGCGGTAACGACATCCTGTCTTGCCCGACTTACCTGATTGTAAACTACAATGGCTTTTCCTTCGGTTTGTGTATTCATTTTACCGGCAATGGAACTCAGGCTGTTTTTGAGCGCTTCAGCAAAACAATTGGCAGCGATAAATTCATCATTCCATGCATATTCATAGGCTTTTGGAATAGACGTTCCCGGCAAAATGTCATGAAATTGGCTTCCCAGCACCAAATCCCACCCATTGTTCAGTTTACCGAACGGATAAGCTGCTGTTCCCATCCAATCGGCTGCTACACTTGCAAGTTCTGCCGACGAAGCCAAAAGTTCGTTTTTACGGTTCATTCTTTTCATAAAAGCTTGAGAAGTCAATGAACCCGAACTGTGCTCTATCAAAAGTAAATCGCCCGAATATACCGGAAGTTTTGCCTTAATTTCAGACGTAATATCTTTGTACATTTGATCAGAAGAAGTCAACAAAACCTTAAAATTACTGTCGTCATTGTGCAAACTGTTGACAGCCCGTTTCACATCGTTTATCCGCGGTGCTCCGCCTTCATCGCCAACGCCATAATAGCGGTAGTCAAAAGCATAACCGGTTTTTTCCTTGTCCTGATTCAGACGTTCCACCCATTGAGGATTTTTATCGAGACGCTCTTCAACTCTGGAAGTATAGCTGGTCGCATTTAATGCAGCAACAATACCTTTGTCGTCAGGGCCTTTCCAAACACCAACGTTGAATGGAACGCCAGCAGCAGAACGCCAAGTGAGCTTTTGAGTTGAAAACCCGATCAATCCGCAATGATTCAGAATGGAAGGCAAATTCCATAAAAATCCGAAACAGTCCGGCAATATGTAATCAAAACTTTCTTTCCCAAACTCATTCTTAAAAAATTCATTTCCATAGAGCACTTGTCGAACAAGTGATTCTGAAGAAGAAATATTGACTTCACCTTCGTCAACCGAAGAGCCGGATACTTTCCAACGCCCTTGTTCAACATATTTTTTTACCTGATTATACAATTGAGGATAATACTCTTTCATCATTTTATACCGCCTTGATCCGGTAAAATTGAACACATAATCGGGATATTTTTCGAAGAGAGCAAAATTTTCGACCATTGTATGTAAAATATGCTCATTAATGGTTGTTGGATAATCCCAATTCCACTCGGTATCCAAATGAGCATAACCCACCGTGTACAAAAGTCTGTCTTTTGTTATGTCATAATCATTTGGTTTTAACGTTGGCTGAGCCTTTAGCAATGGAATTATTGCCAAACAAATCAAAATTGTAAATAATTGTTTTTTCATTTTGAGAAGAGTTTATTTGATTAATTTTTGAATGAACTCAATAAAGGGAATCAATTTGAATAAGACGCTTTCGATTGTAATATCCACCAAATTTACATCATTTTGGTTAAAAAAAGAAAGGACTTCCAAATTTTTCAAATGAAAAAAATGAAAGTCCTCTGCTTAACCAACCATTGCAAAAAAACTAATTGCAATCATTCTCCTAACAACACAACTTTTTTTACCTCTTATTTTATCTCAAATTTATAAATGCAAACATGTTGATACTGTTGACCCGGATTAAGAACCGTTGAAGGAAAGTTCGGATGATTCGGACTGTCGGGGAAATGTTGGGTTTCCATAGCAAATGAAGTACGATACGTATAGACTTCGCCATATTTACCTCTTTCTGTCCCATTCAAGAAATTGCCTCCGTAAAACTGAACTCCCGGTTGGTCGGTAATCACTCGCATTTGAATGCCGTTGGAAGGTTCGTAAACGACTGCTGCTTCTGTCAGTTTATCTCCTTTTTTATTCAGCACCCAATTATGGTCGTATCCTTTTCCATTGATTAAATCGATAAAGTTTTCATTTACTCTTTCTCCTATCGGCGTTGGGACTGTAAAATCCATCGGCGTTCCCTTTACCGGAGCAATGATTCCGGTTGGAATCAATCCTTTGTCCGTCGGTGTATAATTAGACGCATTTATTTCCAACACGTGTGAATTGATCGTTTCTGAAATTCCATCCGAAAATCCGTGCAAGTTAAAAAACATGTGATTGGTCAGATTGACAACCGTCGGCTTGTCGGTCGTGGCAGAATATTCAATCTTCAGCTCGTTGTCGTTTGTCAACGTATAAATTACCTTAACCGTCAAATTACCCGGATAACCTTCTTCGCCATCACGAGAAAAGTATTTCAGTTCCAAAGCATCTTCATTGTTGGCATTTTTGAATGGTCGGGCATCCCATATTACCGTATGAAATCCTTTGGGGCCACCGTGCAAATGATTTTCTCCATCGTTAATCGGGAGTTGATAAGTCTTTCCATTCAATTCAAATCGGCCTTTGGCAATTCTGTTGCCATATCTTCCAATTAATGCTCCGAAATAAACTTCGGTGGATTGTTGGAATCCTTTCAGCGAGGAATATCCGGTTATCACATCCTTGAAATCGTATTTTTTGTCCGGCACCCAAAGAGACACAACTCGTCCTCCGTAATTCGTTATCTGGGCTGTCATTCCCTGACGATTCTTCAAGGTGAAAAGCGATACTTGTTTGCCATCGACTTTTTCACTAAAATTTTCGGGGTTCATAAACTGAACATTGGAAACTTTACCGGTCATTTTTTTGATAAATTCAATTTCCTTTGGGTCAAAAGGTGTTTTGTCTTGACGATAAATATCGTGGAACCACACGGTCGGTTCTTTTTCGTTCGGACGCGGATCGCTCCAAGCAAAAATTGTATTGGTTTTACCCGAAACAAAACCCCAATTGATGGCTCCTACGTTATTGCGTTTGAGCAACGGCATGATATTTTCGAAATAACTGTTGTTCCGTCGTGCCATGTATTCGGTACAAATCATGGGCCTTCCTTGCATGCGAAGGAAATTGATCCATAATTCGTGATTTTTTTCATCCGAATAATTGTGATAGGTTACCACATCCGAATTTTCCAACTGAAATTCATTGAGTTCGGGGCAACCAAAATACCAAATCCCTGCTGAAAGCGGTTGAGAAGGATTCGATTGACGTGCCCATTTGAATGTGTTTTTCAGCAGCGGCAGCGAATTAATTCCATGACGGTTGTTGCCGGGTTCGTTGTACAAATCCCACATAAGAATACGCGGATCGTTTTTGAAGGTGGAAACGATATCTTTTACGTATTTTTCGAGTACAGGAAAGAGTGAAGCGGTGTCGGCCCGCAGGCTGCAGGCAGGATCCTGTACCCAGCCAGAATTGTGAATGCCGGGTTTGGGTGCCGGTTGTTTTCCTTTAACTGTTTCTTCATTCCAGCAATCGTCGAAAAATACAAACATGGGACGAATGTGGTGTTTCTCGCAAATGGAAAGAAAGTTGTCCATTCTTTTTTTCAATCCCGAAGGATCGTCTTTCCAGACTTCACTACTCAAAAAAACACGTAGGGTGTTGAATCCAAGTTCTTCCGCCCATCCCAATTCTTTGTCAATCGTTGGTGCATCGTACGTTTCCTTTGCCCACATTTCTACCTGATTGATGGCTGAAGCAGGAATATAATCACATCCACTCAACCACGGCTGGGAAGCATACCATGCATTGGCTTTTTCCTTTGTCCAAACGGATTGCTTGACCACCACTGTTTTTGCTGCCTGCAACGGAAACAGCAATACCAACATTAAAAAAACAATATTCAATTTCTTGCTCATAACTTTTTTGTTTTATCAGATCAATATTTAGAACTTTTTTATTGAAGAATTATTTCTTGAAATACGGTTTTTCAGCTTCCAACGACGGACAATTGCCTGTAACATAAGGCCAATCATTCATCCATTCAACTTTATCCAGCATCAACACTCTTCCTTGCGGATGATCCACCCAAACGGCATGATAAAATATCCAATCTTGTCCTTTGTCGTCCGAAACAATTTCCGAATTATGCCCGGTTCCGACAAATTTGCTTTTTTTCTGAATCAAAATTTCGTGGTGATTTTCCATCATGGATTGACCGGATTTATCTAAATAAGGTCCAAAAAGGTTATCAGAACGTCCAACTACTGTTGTGTAAGTGCTGTTTAATCCTTCGCAGCAACTTCCGATTGAAGCAAAAAGATAATAATATCCGTTTCGTTTGTGAATGTATGTTCCTTCGTAAGCAGTTCCTGCCATCTGCACTTTCTGTGCTCCCGGTTTTACGGACAATCCATCATCGGAAAGTTCAATACCATAAATTCCTCGAAAACTTCCCCAAAACAGATATTTCTTGCCGTTTTCTTCGAAATAACAAGGATCAATGGAATTTTGCACACCAATTTCATCACTTATGAAAAGTTTTCCGTGATCGGTAAACGGGCCTTCAGGATGATCAGCTGTTGCAACTCCAATGCCACAGCTCCATTCGCCACCCCAAACGGACATGGCATAATAAAGCACATATTTTCCATTGATATAATTAATATCCGGTGCCCAAATACCGCCACCAGAAACAAATGTCGGTCGCGTTTGGTCGGTAAAAGCGGTTCCCAAAAAATTCCAGTTCACCAAATCGGACGAGCGAAAAATCGGAACATTACGGATATCTTCTGTTGCATAAAGATAAAAATTGCCATCCGAAGCTTTCATTACCGTTGGGTCAGGCAAACTTCGTGGAATGATGGGATTTTTGTAAGTGCTAACACTCTCTGTTTCGGGAATGATTGCCTCACTTCCCTTACACGAAATGAAAAACAATGTCAATAATATTATTCCAAGCGAACGTTTCATAAATTTTTATTTTCGATTATCTACAATTTTTCCTTTAATCATCCAAATACCGATTTTATCCGATTTGAAATTGGTTGAAGAAACAGCGGCAATTTCGCCATTTCCCAAATCGCACAGCGAATTCCATTTGGCTTCCTTGCTTAAAGGTACAGCGAAAGGTTGCGATGGCGAAATAAAATCGGACGGTTTATCGCTGACAACAACTTCCATTGTGGACAATTCCCAGTTGGAAGTACGATGATGGGTCGTTTGATACGACAAAACGTAATATCCTTCTTTTGTGCGAATCAAGTAAGGTGCACCCGCATAAACTGAAGAAGGAAGAGGTTCTTTCAAAGCTGAATAGCGATTGGGGGATTCTTCTAAAACAGGTTCTTTCCAATTATCAGCAATGGCATTTTTCACAATAAAAGGTTTGAATTGATCAAAGCCATTGTCTTCTATAGCTACGAAAATTTCATTTCCATTGGTCGTTGCAACCGGCATGCCATCACGAAATCCCTTGCGGAAGCTCACAGTCTTTTTATCGGCCGACCAGCTTGTCCCATTATCATTGGATTCGAGCATGGAAATTTCCTGTTCGTTGCTTTGCTGATAGGGGAATTCATTGGCAAAATAGAGTTGAATTCTGCCGTCCGGCAAAAGAAGAAAAGAAGGTTCCCAACATCCGTCAATGAATCGCGGAGCTGCCTGATAAACAATTTGCTGTTCGCTCCACGATTTTCCGTTATCTCGACTTCTTTTTACGGCAATAGAAAAAGGGTAAACTTCATCCTTATTGGGACGAAAGTTGCAGGCAAACAGAATATCGTCATTCCCAAGCTGGATAAATTCCGGATTGGCGATATTGATTTTTGCCGAAAGTCCATTTGAAGGATGAATATAATCGAAACTTGCGAAAACCAGCACCGAATCGCTCCATGTTTTTCCTTCATCCAGACTTTGTTTTACCAACACATCCCCTTTCCTGTTTTCGTAGGCAGCCAAAAGCGAACCGTCGTTCAATCTTTTTACACGCGGATATCCGCCTTCGGCAGCGATACACACCAACGAACTTTCATCCCATCGAATAGACAGTGAAGGTGATTTCGCTGCAATTTCGTTGTTTTTCTGACACGAAAAACAAAGTAAAACAGATATACAAATGGCTAATTCTTTAAAATATTGCATATTTTTTGATTTATCTGTTTGACTCTCGATTCATCCATTTTTATTATTTCACGATCGTAAGTCATCAAACCATTCACCTCCACTTCAACATCAGTAGTCTGGGTATAAACGGCTGCGGAAAAACCATGCTGAATCAAATTCATCAGTTGTTCGGCATATTTCACATATTCATCGGTAACTTCTTTGGCACTGTTAAACTGAACGTATCCCCAGTTGCGATCAGGTTCCCATAAATGTCCCTTCACAGCCCAGCCAATTCCGCCATATTCTCCCAAAACTGTAGCACGCTGTGCATCATACAGATACAATGCAGGATTAGGATAATTGTGAAGATCCAGCATATCGCCAACCGGATAATGATTGCCACCACTGGCAGGATTTACCAATCGTGAAGGATCATACTCTTTGGTCCATTCTACAATTTCTTTGGTTTTAAATTGTCCCCATGCTTCATTGAAAGGCACCCAAACGCCTATACACGGATTGGAATACAGAAAATCAATTATTTCTTTCCATTCCTTGCGGAAATTTGCTTCGGATTCGGGCGAACGAAGCCATTCCAAACCGCTGAAATACTGATGAGGTTGCCATTGTGGGCCACCATCACCACTTGGCATATCTTGCCAAACAATCATGCCCAGACGGTCGCAATAGGTGTACCAGCGCGCGGGTTCAACTTTTACATGTTTGCGAATCATGTTAAAACCAAAATCTTTGGTTTTCTGAATATCAAATTTTAATGCTTCATCTGTTGGAGCTGTGTATAAGCCATCCGGCCACCAACCTTGATCCAGCGGACCAAATTGAAACAAATTTTTATTATTCAGCTGTAAACGAACAATTCCATTTTCATCCCGTTTGATAGAATATTTTCGCATGGCAGCATAACTTTTGACTTTATCGATTTGTTTTGTTCCGTTCCAAAGCGAAATTTCCAAATCGTACAAAAACGGACTGTCGGGCGACCAAAGTTTTACTTGATCAGGCATAACAATTTCTACGGGAAGATGATTGATGGACTGAGCCGTAGCCACAACTTTTGAGCCATCCATAACTTTTACTTCAATTCTGTCCGAAGCAGAAAAATTGTTTGTAGCAACTTCAATATTCAAAATATTTATATCAATATTTGGTGTTGTTTTTACCTGAGTAATAAATTTATCCGGAACGGGTTCGAGCCAAACTGTTTGCCAAATGCCGGTTACTGGCGTGTACCAAATGCCTTCGGGTTTATTCACTTGCTTCCCACGTGGCTGATAACCATCATTGGTTGGATCCCAAACCTTAACTATCAATTTGTTTGAACCGTTTTTTAGTGCAGTAGTAATTTCAAATGAAAAAGGAGTATATCCTCCCGTATGCCGACCAACCTTAACATCGTTTATCCAAACGTCGGTTTTCCAGTCCACAGCCCCGAAGTGGAGAAGTACACGATTATTTTTCCATTTTGAAGGTATGGTGAATTCACGTTCGTACCATAATTCGTTTGCCTTTCCAACCTTTTTCTGAACACCCGACAAACTTGATTCAACAGCAAATGGAACCAAAATTTTCCCATCAAAAGCGGAAGGAGCTGGTTTCCCAACCGGAAGAATGGCATAATTCCATAAACCATTGAGACTTATCCATTCCGAACGTTCCATCAAAGGCCGAGGATATTCTGGCAATATATTATTGACATCAATCTGGGACGACCAGCGTGTTTTAATTTTTTCTCCGGCTGGCTGCCATTGGGCAAAAGTAATGACACTAAACAGTGAACTTAACAATAATAATTTTATTCTCAACATTGGCTAAATTTTTAGTATTCTTTGTCAAGCAAACTTAGCTTAAAATTCAATAATCAAAAGAAAAAAATGAATCGAAAAATAAAAATATCATCTCAAAATAGCAGAATTTACGAAAAATCTTTGGGCAAAACGCCAAATTGTTGCTGAAAACACTTCGCAAAATAAGAAGGAGAATTAAATCCAACCAAGTAACAAATTTCCGTTATTCGTTGGTTGCCTTCCTTCAAGAGTTGCGCTGCTTTTTTAAGCCTTGCCACCCGAAGATATTCATTGGGAGTCAAATCGAGGATTCCTTTTATTTTCCTGTAAAAGCTGGCACGGCTCATAAAGAAATGTTCCGACAAATCTTCAATGTTAAAATCAGGATTCGATATGTTTTCCTGAATAATGTCGTCCAGTTTCTGCAAAAATTCTTCATCGGATTTGTTCAACTCAACGTGATTGAGTCCTTTAAAAGGATTTTTCAAGAAAGCTTCGCGAAATTTCTCCCTGTTTTGCAACAAACTTGCTATTTGAGCCAGTAAAACGTCCACCGAAAAAGGTTTTTCGATATAGGCATCGGCGCCCACTTCAAAACCTTGCACTTTGGATTGAACGTTTACTTTGGCCGTTAAAAGAATTACCGGAATATGATTGTATTCGATATGCGATTTGATATAGGATGTCAATTCAAAACCATCCATCTCGGGCATCATTACATCACTGACAACAAGGTCGATATTTTTATTTTTCAAAACCTCCAAAGCTTCTTTACCATCCGAAGCAGAAAGAACACTGTATTCCCTCTTCAAACATTTTGTCAAAAATTCCATCATCCCTTTATCATCTTCAACCAAAAGTATCAACGGCCGTTTTAACGATTTTTCAGCTTTATCTTCCTCTTTTCTACTGGGCGTTTCCTGCATTTCGGTCTTTTCTTCAACCCGCTCGTTGCCGGTTAAAGGATTAAATGGTAGAGTAACCCGAAACACATTCAAACCATTTTCAACTTTGTAAGTAATGTCGCCCTTTAAAAGTTCCGTTAACGACTTGGTCAAAGCCAAACCAATGCCCGTTCCGGTAACTATTTTATCTTTTTCCTTATTCAATCGTGTAAATGGCTTAAATATTTCATTTTTAAAACGTTCCGGAACAATAGCTCCATCGTTTTCTGTTTTAAATACGAGTTTTTCGGGATGATTTTCAGCCACTACTTCGAGCGAAATGTTCACCATACTGTCGCAATATTTCACGGCATTGTTGATCAGATTGCTAATAATTTTTGTGTACGCTTCCGCATCAATTTTTGTAAAAACTTCATTTTCAGGAAGGTTTAAATGGAATGAAATATTTTTTTGTTTTGCAAGCGGGGTGAAACGGTCAAAGGTTTCCTTTATCAATTCCGACAAATTGGTGCGTTTTTCTTTCAATTTGTACAGTTCGGCTTCCGTTTTCCTGAAATCGAGTAACTGATTGGTTAAATCCAGCAACCGATCGGTGTTTTTACTCATTACTTTCAAATTGTCCTTCACATCGGGAGTAACGGTTTCATCGTTCCGCAAAATTTGATCCAAAGGAGCTTTAATTAACGACAATGGAGTCCTGATTTCGTGCGCTACATTGGTGAAAAAATCTATTTTTGATTCATAGAGTTCTTTTTCCTTTTCCTGCTCGAAATCACGCATTTTTTCCAGATGAATTCTCTTTGTCCGTTGACGAAAATAATTGATCAACTCAAAAATTCCGGCAATAGTGATGAGAAAATACAGTAAATAGGCCCACCATGTTTCCCAAAAGGGTGGTTTTATAACAATATCCAATGTTTTACTGACTTTGTTTACGCCACCTGAGGAATTTGTATCGAAAGAGATAATCAACCGATATTTTCCAGGATTCAAATTGGAATAAACAACCGATTGAGAACCATTGGCCGGAATCCATTGCCTGTCGAATCCTTCCAGTTTGTAAACAACATTTTTAGGACGTAAACCGGAATAGTTCAAAATGGCATATTTAATGGTAAAAGAATTTTTATTGTAGGGAAGCCGAATTTTTTCTGCAAACGAAATGTTTTCTTTCAAAGGTGAACCTGCATCCGAAACATTGGCGGGCGAATTATTTAAATAGAAATCGGTTAAAACAATGGGAGGCAAGAGGTTGTTTTCCTTAAAATAAGCAGGATTGAAACGAACAAAACCATCAATAGAACCAAAATAAAGCGTTCCGTCCGGAGCTTTGTAACTCGATTTGTAATTGAACTGGTTGGTTTTCAGTCCGTCGTTGACTGTGAAATTTTCCATTACTCCCGTTTCAGGAACATATTTTACCAAACCGGAATTGGTGGAAAGCCACAAATTGCCCGAATTGTCTTCCTGTATTTGATAAACCACATCATTGGGTAAACCGTTGGTGCTGTTGACAGTTACGAAAGATTGATTTTTTTTGTCGTACCTGCAAAAACCACCGCCTTCAGTTGTTATCCAGATTCTCCTTTTGCTGTCTTCAAATACTGAAGTCGTTTTGTTGTATGGAAGACTGCCGGCATTGGAAGTGTGTACGAAGTTTTTCCATGTGTGAGTTTTGGGATTAAACAGAAACAGACCTTTTACAAAAGTAGCAACCCAGATATTTCCATCCGTATCTTCAAAAATATCCTGAACAAAAGCTCCTTCCAATTCTTTAATTCGGGTAAATGAATCGTTTTGGTAATTGAAAATATTCAATCCCGATAAAGTTCCTATCCACAAAGTATTCTGTCGATCTTTGCAAATGGAAAAAACGCTGTTTTCCGACAAAGAATTTGGCTGACTCGTTTTGTAATACGTTTTGAGTGTTTTCGTTTTCAAATCATACCGATTCAAACCTTTGGAAAAAGTTCCGATCCAAAGGGTGTTTCCATCTCTGAAAAGTGCATGGATATTGTGGTATAAGGAGTTTAATTTACTGTCGACGGGAAGGAATTTTGAAGTTTCTGGATCGAACAAATTCAATCCGTTGTCCTCCGTTCCAATCCACAATCGTCCATCCGTGTTTTCGCAAAATTCTCTAACCCTTCTTCCCTTTATTGAATTTTCATTTTCAAGAGGATAAAAAATTTCGAAATAAGTCAGTCGGTTCGGGAAATAATTTACTCCGCCAAAATAAGTTCCCATCCAAACGCCTCCTTCATTGTCTTCATAAAGGGAATAGACAGCATTGTCCGAAAGCGAATAAGGAATAACGTTATTGTGCCTTAAATTAATGACATCACGAGAATAAAGATTGTAAATATAAATTCCCGATTCCGTTGCCACCCACAAATCATCCCCTTTTCGCAAGATATTTCGCACAAAAATCGGCTGTCCGGTTTCGTCCGAAGTCAATAATTTGTTGTAAGTTCGTTCTACCAGATTAATTTGTAAAAGTCCCTGCAAGGAAGTACCTACCAGCAAATTGTTTTGTTCTTCAATTACGCTTCCTATTTCTCCCGTATTATAAAGAATTTCATTGCCCTGATTCAAAGAAAACGGTTGAATTTTGCGACTTTTTTTGTCGATTTGCAGAAACGGCATGGAATAAGGAAAAGCCCAAACTCCTTTTCCTTTGTTTTCGCAGAGTTTAATTCCTTTCAATCCTCCGGGAGGCGTTTTAACCGGGAAATGATCCAATGTATTATTCTCATAATGATACAAATAAACTCCCTTTTCTTCGACCGAAATCCAGATATCTCCATCACTGTCGATAATCATGTCGCTGACGACACCTCTTACTGAATCATTTGCAGTCGTTTTCGCTACGAAACGTTGAAACTTTTCACTTCTTGGTTCATAAATGTAAACTCCTTCGTCGGTTCCCAACCACAATTTTTCGTCCTTGTCCTGCAAAATACAGCGAAAAACATTGTCCTTTACTTCATTATTTGGAAAAAACTTGAAAACCTTAAAGTTTGAACCATCAAACCGATTCAACCCGTTTTTTGTGCCAAACCACATGAATCCCTGCTTATCCTGAAAAATCGACAAAACCGTGTTTTGCGACAAACCGTCGTTAATGTCAAAATGTTTGAACTGATAGGAAGGCAGACCCAAACCAGATTGTACAAACAACAATACTAAAAGGAGAATCAGATATGCACGAAATTTATACATGTGAAATTTTAAATGTTGGCATTGGAACACATTGAATCATTTCAGCGAAAATCTTTAGAAGATAAAACCATATTTGAAATAATTTTTTTTATTCCCAAAAATTAAAACTTAATTTTTCCCCTTTCACTTAACGAAGCAGTTTTAGCGACCTCGAACAAAACGGCTTTTATACTTTTGTATTTTCCAGCAAAATTACCGGTAGTTTTCCAACTGAGCGTTTTTGTAGCGTCGTTCCATTCAAAAACAGTATTCCTGACTTTGCCGGAAACATAGTCGTATGATTTTCCGTCATCTTCCGTTAAGCAGAATGAACCATTTTTTCCCGGATATACATGAACTTCAATGACCGAAGTGGTGTCTTGTTCGGTATGCTGCACGATTGGGCCAATAGGAAGAATGGCTCCGGCTCTTACATATACCGGAATTTCGTCGAGAGCTTTGGAAACTGCCAATTTACAAGGACCGGTAATCAATTGATTGGTTTGAAAGTCGTACCATTTATCGTCTGGAAGATACACATTTCGATTCCCGCCTTCGTTTAGAATCGGAGCAGCGAGTAAATCTTTACCCACAAGCCATTCGTCTGTCAAATTCAAAAGTGCAGTGTCGTTCGGGAATTCCATGATTAACGGTCGCATAATGGGTTTATTCTTTTGATATGCTTCGTGAGCAACACTGTAAAAATACGGAATAAGTTGGTATCGCAAGTTAAGCGATTTGCGAATGGCAGCTTCGGCATCATCACCCCACAACCAAGGAAAACGTGGTCTGGTAAACAAATTGGAATGCGCTCGCATTACAGGTAAAAAAACTCCGGCTTCGTACCATCGAACTACTAATTCTTTCGACGGATCTTTTTCTCCAAAACCTCCGATATCGCACGAACCATAAAACATGCCCGAAAGGCTGTAGTTTAATAAATCGGCCGGCGTTTCCTGCAAAGCTTTCCAAGTTGAACGAATATCTCCATTCCACGTACAATAGCCCAACCGTTGATTCCCGGGCGAGAATGATCGGTTAATCGAGAAAAATCGAGTATTGGGAAAAACTTCATTCAGTAATTCCGATTCTGTTTTGTTCCAATAATAATAGCAAGTGTAATACGATTCTCCTTCATCGTTCCACCACGCATCTACACCTGCTTCCAGTAACGGTCGAGTTTGACTTTTGTACCACTTTAACAAACCGGGATTACTAAAATCCAAATCACGATTGTTGTAATCGGACTTTAAAATCCAACCGTTTTTCCGCGCTTCAATTAATTTAAGCGAATCACCAAGACGAGGTTTACGGATACCTATAAATTTTATTCCATTCTTTTTATATTCTGCAATTTGCTTTTGCGGCTCGGGAAACAATTTTTCATTAAAAGAAAAATCTGAAAACCCTTTTATACCATTTTCTTTCACAAAATAATCGGGAAAAGTGGTGTACCATTCAAAATCGTAAATAAAGGCATCGACCGGAAGTTTACGCGAACGAAAATTATCGATGGCATTCTCGATGTATGCACGATCGGCCCATCCCCATTGCGATTGCAAAAAGCCAAAAGCCCAGCGGGGAGGAATTTTAGCTTTCCCGGTAATAGCAATCAGGTTATTGGTGGCTTCGTAAAGATTGGAAGCCGGCCAAATATATAAATTTCCAGTTTTTCCTGAGAAAGTCCAATCTACAGAGGAATTTTCAACAGCTTTCCAAGTTGCAGGACGATTATCGTTTCCGGTGGTTCCAAAAGTGCAAAAACCGACCGTAGTCCAACAATAGGGAATATCAGCCGTTCCGTTGCCCTGTTTTCCAACCGATTGCGATTTCAATAAATTTTTTGTAGAATAATTACCGGAGCCATAAAATAAGCTCTTTTGAGGAAGCGTATAACTGATTTTCTGAACGGAATCTCCCCATGACAGGGTTGCATTCGAAAACAAAACTTTTCCTTTGTTATCCGACAAAGTCCATGTTTGTTTTTCAGTGTCAAACAATAGTTTTCCGAATCCGGTTTTAAGTCCGACAACCGATCCTTTGGAAACAATTGAAAAATGATTTTTTGTATTTCCATCCTTTTCTGCGATAAAAGCACTTTTTATTTCGGCAGAATTATCCGAAGAATTAAAACTCAAGCAAAAAACCGAATTGTTAACAACTGACATTTCAATGTATTTTCCTTCAGAAGGAATAATTATTCCATTGACAGTTTTTACAGGCTGAGCAATAAGTAGCCAACTTGTAAATAAAAATACGCTCAAAAACAAAAATTTACGAAATCTTTTCATGTGGTTATGTTTTAGTTTGGTTTTTATCGGCAAATGGATGCAAATCAAAGATTTATTATCCCAACGATAGAAAAATCTTTAGCACCTCAGCTCAAAACGAATAAGAATAGACAAATTTAAAAATAAATATTCACACTAAATAGATTGTTTTCGAAAGAGAGAAAATTGATTTACATTGTTTAGCAACTTATTTTTTCTGACTTTCTATTCGAAAGTCATATAAAAAAGCGTTGGAGCAATTTAATGACGAATAAATCGAGCAAATCCTCCAACGCATTTATGAATTCAAATCAAAATTAGCGAATTACTTCTAAAAATGGAGTGAGGTAATTTGGATTAATAAACATTTTATCTATCCCGTCCACATGCTTAAAACCTACATTGCTGATATACATGTTTCGCGGATGGATAGTATTTATATCGTGATGAGCATGAAATACAATTCTCAAGTTGCCTTCTTTGTCGAAAAAAAGCGAATTGTGTCCAACACCAACCAAATTTCCCGGCTTTTGCAACAAAGGATTATCGGGGTACTTGGTCCAATCACCCATAATATTTGTTGCAGTAGCACAACCAATTCCATAAAAAGGGCTTTCGTAACTATTGGCCGAATAAGTCATGTAATAGATACCACTGTGTTTGATAACAAACGGACCTTCGTTAACTCGTGGCCAAATTTCTTCCCACGGTTGTGAAACACTGATGCAATGATGCATGGTTTCCTTTTTCAAAGTCATCAAATCATCTTCCAATTCAGCCACCCAAACATTGTTTCCATCATTGAAGCGAACAAAAAACAAGTAGGCTTTTCCATTATCATCCACAAATAAGGAATTGTAA